>Ga0256864_1000006_pt1 | contig 136661 bp, 101 predicted proteins | sample RVTome_11_FD_187336 | JGI IMG/M metagenome (GOLD analysis project Ga0256864, IMG submission 187336) | Soil microbial communities from uranium-contaminated site in the Upper Colorado River Basin, Wyoming, United States - RVT147D111 HiSeq ... | reverse complement strand
CAGCACGATCGGCACGCCGGCCTCCTGCGCGATCAGGTAGAAGCCGCGCTTCCATTTCGCGACGCGCCGCCGCGTGCCTTCCGGCGCGATGGCGATGGCCAGCTGCGCCCGCTCGCGAAACGCGGCGATGGTCTGCGCCACCACGCCCCCGGGCGCGGAGCGGTCCACGGGAAAGGCATCGAGCCGGCGCAGGATGCCGCCGACGATGCGGCTCTCGAAGGCCGTGTGCTTGACGTACAGCGCCAGGCGCAGCTCCATCGCCAGCATTGCCAGCACCCCGATCACGCCGTCCCAGTTCGACGTGTGCGGGGCGCCGATGATGATGAACCTGGGCTCGTCGGGAATGCGGATGTCGAGGCGCCAGCCCAGCATCCCGAGCAGGCGCAGGGCGCACCAGCGCAGCAGCGGGCGCGGCGCGCGCGGCACCCGCGCCCCGAGGTCGATCACATGTTCCCCCATGGCGCCAGTTTAGCCTGAGGCGGTAGCATCGCCGCATGGCCGAGCAAGACAAACCACTGACCTACATTTCATACCTGCGCCTCGACGAGCTGCTGGCGCTGCAGCGGCCGCGCTCCGACGGGCCGGAGCACGACGAGATGCTGTTCATCGTCATCCACCAGGTCTACGAGCTGTGGTTCAAGCAGGTGTTGCACGAGCTGCGGCACCTGCGGCACCTGTTCGAGCACGGCGATGGCACCGGCGCGCTGGCGACGCTGCGGCGCGTGCTGACCATCCTCAAGACGCTGGTGGCGCAGGTGGACGTCATCGAGACCCTGACGCCCATGGCCTTCAACTCGTTCCGGGCACGGCTCGACGCCGCCAGCGGCTTCCAGTCGCAGCAGTTCCGCGAGCTCGAGTTCCTGCTCGGGCACAAGCGGCCGCAGCTGGTAGGGGAACACGCGCCCGGCAGCCCGGCGCGCGTCGCCCTGGAGAACCTGCTGGTCGAGCCGACCGTGTTCGACGCGTTCCTGTACTACCTCAGCCAGCAGGGCCACGCCGTGCCGCCACGCGTGATCGTGCGCGACCTGCGCGAACCGCTCCGGCCATCGGCGGAAGTGCAAGAGCTGCTGTTGGCGGTGTACCGGCGCAACGACCTGGCGACGATGGTGTGCGAGCGGCTGGTCGATCTCGACGAGGGCCTGCAGGAGTGGCGCTACCGCCACGTGAAGATGGTCGAGCGCACCATCGGCGCCAAGCCCGGCACCGGCGGGTCGAGCGGCGCGGCCTACCTGCGCGGGACGCTGTTCAAGCCGCTGTTTGCCGACCTCTGGGAGATCCGCTCGCGGCTCTGAGCGCGCGCAGCGCTGCCGCCAGCTCGGCCTCGCGCGCGCGCTGGTCGAGGTAGCGCGCCGCCACATAGGCCTGCGCGAGCCGGCCAATCGCGCCGGCCAGCTCGGGCCGCGCGCGCGCGACGCGGGTGGCGTAGTCTCGCGGCCCCTCGGTCGCACCCTGCGGCAGGCCGAGCGCGGCCAGGGTGCGCGTGGCGCTGCGCCACAGCCGCAGCGCCTCGTCGCGCGGGACGGCGGTGCGCGCCTGCCGTAGCGCGAGCAGGCCGATCAGCGCCATGAGCCCCGTGATGGTCACGGTCAGCGCCAGGATCATGCGCTGCCAGTCGCCGAGGCCGAAACGGGAGAGCAGCTCGAGCTGGCGCTCGGGATTGAAGCCGAGCACCCACTGGTCCCAGGCCACGTTGACGTAATCCCAGGCGACGTCGGCGCGCAGGCGCAGGTAATCGAACGTGGAGAGGCCGCGACGGCGCAGGAAGCCGGGCAGCTCGGCCGGCTCCAGCGCCGCCGACAACCCGCTCTCGACGCGGCTCGGCGCCACCGCCGCGGTGGGATCGACGCGCACCCAGCCGCTGCCGGCGCGCCACACCTCGCTCCAGGCGTGCGCGTCGGCCTGGCGCACGACGTAGTAGCCGCCGACCTCGTTGAGCTCGCCGCCCTGGTAGCCGACCACCACGCGCGCCGAAACGCCCGCCGCGCGCATCAGCACGGTGAACGCGCTGGCGTAGTGCTCGCAGAAACCGCGCCGCGTCTCGAACAGGAACTCGTCGACCGGATCGGGCCCGAGGCGCGGCGGCTCGAGCGTGTAGAAGAACTCCTGCGTGCGGAACATGCGCAGCGCGCGCTCGACGACCTGCGCATCGTCGAGGCCTTCGGCGCGCCATTGCCGCGCCAGCGCCTGCGCGCGCGGATTGCGCTCGGGCGACAGGCGGCGCGCGCTGCGCTGCCACTGTTCGGTCATCTCCGGCTCGAGGCGGTACTGCGGATGCGATACCAGCGCGTAGCGCAGCTGCTCCTTGACCAGCGGGCGCGACAGCAGCTGGTAATAACCGGTGAGATGCGTCTCGGGCGGCAACTGGCGCGCGTCGGGCAGGTCGAGCGCGAACAGCCAGTTCTGGCGGTGCGGCTCCAGCATGACTTCGTAGGGCACGCCCGAGCCGGCCAGCTCGGCGCGGGTCCGGGCGAAAGCGTTCAGCCGCGTGGTCGGGTCGTACAGGCGGAAGTAGTCGTCGCCCCTGAACGGCGCGCTCCAGCGGCGGCCGTCGAAGTACGACAGCACCGGCCCGCGCCAGTAGCGTTCCTTCATGGCGGGCGGCGGGCCGCGGAACACGACGCGGAAGGCGACGGCGTCGGACTGGATCAGGCTCGAGATGTCGCCGGGCGACATGCTGTCGGAGATGCCGCTGCGTGCGGCCCCGGCATCCGACGGCAGTCCCCACAGCGGCCCGGGCACGCGCGGAAACAGGATGAACAGCGCCAGCATCAGCGGCAGCGCCAGGCCAACCATGGCCGCGCCGAGGCGCAGCGTGACGCGCGGCGCCAGCGCGGCGCCCGGGTGGTTGGCCTCGATCAGCACCGCGGTGACGGTCACCGAGCACGCCGCCAGGTACAGGACCGTCCACATCTCCTGCGAGAACAGGAAGTGCGTGAGCATGGTGAAGTAGCACAGCGCCACGACCACCAGCACGTCGCGCCGCGAGCGCATCTCGGTGAGCTTCAGCGCCAGCATGACGACCAGCAGCGCCGAGCCCGCGTGCTGGCCGTTCACCCGCCCGTAGGTCACCTGGACCGCGATGAAGGCCAGCACGGCGGCCGCGACCTTCAGCCACTGCGGCGGCAACGGCCACTGGCGCCACGCGGCGAGGCCGCGCCACACGCCGATGGCGACGACGGCGGCGCCGATCCACGGCGGCATGCGCCACAGGTGTGGCGCCACCACCAGTGCCAGCACGGCCAGCAGCCGCAGCAGCGACGACTGCGCCAGGTAATCGCCGGCGGTGGTTTTCACGCGGCCCTGCGCGCGGCCGGCGCGGCGGCGCCGGCCGCGGCTTCGTGGAGCGCCAGCGCCCTCAGGCAGGCGTGCTGGTGGGTCGCACCGCGCGACGGCGCGATGCGCGAGCCCGGCAGGCGCAAGCCGTAGGACAGGTGCCGGCCCTCGGCCTCCAGCACCCAGCGCGCCAGCTGCGAGAGCCGTGTTTCGGCGTCGAGCTCCGGCAGCTCGTCCCAGTCGAGCCAGAACTCGCGGTCCATGGTCTCCTGGAACTGCTTGACCATCGGCTGCCGCAGCTTGGGGAAGCTCTTCCAGTGGATGGCGCGCGGCGTGTCGCCGCGCTGGTAGTTGCGCAGCCCGGCGAACTCGTCGAGCCCGGGCCGGCTGCCCGCCAGCTGCCCGCCCGCGCCGCGCGCCGGCGGCGGCTCACGGCCCGGCGGCGCCGGCGCCGGGTAGACCAGGCACGCCATGTCGAGCTCAAGCCAGGTCCAGGCGTGGAACATGCCAAGCGGGAACTCCGTGGAGACGGCGAACACGCGCGCCGGCAGCCAGCCGCGCCGCTGCGCCGGCAGCGGCAGCTTCAGTGCGGCGGTGTTGCCGGCCGCGACATCGGCGGTGGCGGCGACCGGCGCGCGCGGCCAGCCGATCGAAACGCTGTAACGACGGCGTGACGCGGGATTGTGGATGTGGATCTCGAAGTGCGCGACTTCGCCGGCGAACACCGGCGCGACCGGGCCGGGCCGCACCTCGACGTTGACCAGGTTCGCGTGCGTGTGGTGCATGGCCACCAGGCCGAGCCCGATCAGCAGGAAGGTCAGCGCGAAGGCCATGCTATTCGAGTAGTTCATGGCGGCGAGCACCATCACCAGCGTCAGCACGGCGAAGGCGTAGCCGAAACGCGTCGGCAGGATGTAGACGCGATGCCGCGGCACCGGCACCGGGCCCGGCTGGCGCCTGACGCGCGCCATCACCCAGGCGTCGATGCGGTCCTGCGCCCAGCGGATCGGGTGCAGCAGGATTTTCAGCAGCAGCCAGACGCGCATGGAATCCATCCTACGCCGGCGGGGCGCGCCCCTCGCTCCCGATGGGCTTGCGCCCAAAGGTCGCTCGGGTCGCGCCCCGCCGGCTACGGTATTGCGACTGACGAAAAACGTGTGCGTCCCATTTTTGCCCGGATCCGCACCGAAATTGGATCCGACCCCTTTTTCAGGGAATGGCGACGGCGCCGAGGATTTCCTCGGCCGTCGGCGCGCCGGCTTCGCGCTCGGCGGTGGCCAGCAGGCGGTGGTTCACCACGGCGGGGAACACGGCCTGCACGTCCTCGGGGATGGCGCCGGCACGGCCGTCGAGCAGGGCCCAGGCCTGCGCGGCGCGGCGGATCGACAGGCCCGCACGCGGCGACAGGCCCATGCGCAGCCCTACATGCTCGCGGGTGTAGCGCACCAGCGCCAGCACGTACTCCAGCAGCGCCGGCGTGGCCTTGATGCCGCCGACCTGGCCCTGGAGGGCGATCAGGTCGCGGGGCGCCAGGGCGGGCTGCACCTCGGGCAGCAGCTCGCGGCGGTCGCGCTCTGACAGCAGCGTGCGCTCCGCGTCCGGCGGCGGGTAGCCCAGGGCGATGCGCATCATGAAGCGGTCGAGCTGCGACTCCGGCAGCGGAAACGTTCCGATCTGGTACGCCGGGTTCTGCGTGGCGATGACGAAGAAGGGCTCCGGCAATATGCGCGTCTCGCCCTCGGACGTGACCTGGCGTTCTTCCATCGCTTCCAGCAGTGCGGACTGGGTCTTGGGGCTGGCGCGGTTGACCTCGTCGGCCAGCACCAGCTGGGCGAAGATCGGCCCCGGATGGAAGCGGAAAGCCCCATTTTGCTGCTCGAAGATCGAAACGCCGAGGATGTCGGCCGGCAGCAGGTCGCTGGTGAACTGGACGCGCTGGAACCTGAGCCCCAGCACGCGGGCGAGGGCCAGGGCCAGGGTGGTCTTGCCGACGCCCGGGATGTCCTCGATCAGCAGGTGGCCTCGGGCCAGCAGGCAGGTGAGCGCGAGGCGGATCTGCCGGGACTTGCCGAGGATGATGCGATCCAGCGCGGCAAGTGCCTGATTCAGACCGGGATTCACTTTGTTCTTCGGGGACGGGACGCCGGACAGCCAGTGTATCCCGGCAGCGGGGACCTTTGTCCAATTGTGGCGGTGCAGCATCTGGGTCAATATGGATCCCTGAAGCCTGGCCGGCGCCAGGCGCGCGGAGGTGTTGGTGGATCGGATCGCCCGTGAATGTCAGTACGCCATGGAGCACGCCACGAATTACCGCACCTGGCACTCCGCCGCCGAGGAACTCGACCGCCGCGAAGGCCTGGACGAGTGGAAGCAGGACGAAACCTCCGACCTCTATGACTGGCGCCTGATCCGCTCGCGCCTGCGCCAGTTGCGCCAGTACCGCGCCGACAAGGACATCAAGCGCCTGGTCCACCACCTGCGCCAGGGCCTGCACTGGAACCTCGGCAACATCGGCAACCCTGCGCTGTACGGCTTCGCGCGGGTCGGCACCAAGGCGCTGATCCACGAGTACGTGGCCGAAGTGGTCGCGGTGCTCGACGAGATGTGCGACACCGACGCCCGGACCTTCCCGACCGCCGACAAGCTCAAGTTCTTCCACGAAGTCGCCCTGTCGTACGGCCGCTCGGCGCTGATGCTGTCCGGCGGCGCCACGCTGGGCCTGTTCCACGTCGGCGTGGTCAAGGCGCTGTTCCGGGAAGACCTGGTGCCGCAGGTGGTGTCCGGCTCGAGCGCCGGCTCGGTGGTTGCCGCCACCATGGGCACCCGCTCGCCCGAGGAAATGCACGGCCTGCTCGAGACCGAGAACGCCTATTACAACTTCTGGCGCGTGCTGCCGCCGCGGCAGATGTGGCAGCGCGGCTCGGTCATGGACCAGACCCAGCTGCGCAAGGCCATCGCGCGCAACGTGCGCGACCTGACCTTCGAGGAGGCCTACAAGCTCTCGGGCGTGATCGTGAACATCACGGTGTCGCCGGCCGGCAGCAACCAGCCGCCGCGCCTGCTGAACTACCTGACCTTCCCGTACCTGTACCTGCGCGAGGCGGCGCTGGCCAGCTGCGCCGTGCCGCTGCTGTTCCCGCCGGTCATGCTGATGACCAAGGACGAGAACGAGGAGCGGGTGCCGTTCCTGCCGTTGCTGAAGTGGAACGACGGCTCGCTCAAGAGCGACCTGCCGATCATGCGCATGCGCCGGCTGCACAACGTCAACCACTTCATCGTCAGCCAGACCAACCCGCACGTCATTCCGTTCATGACCCAGAAGGGCGAAGGCGAGGGCGGCGTGCTGCACTCGGCGCGCCGCTTCGCGTTCTCGACCGGCCGCAACGTCGCCAAGAACGTCATCGACCTGGCCAAGGGCGTGCTGCCGCACGGCGGCGCCCACCGCCAGCTCGACGTGGCCTCGTCGATCCTGGCGCAGGAATACCGCGGCAACGTCACCATCTTCCCGCAGCGCAGCCTGTGGCGCTTCGCGCGCGTCGCCACCAACCCGAACATCCGCGACGTCGAGCGCTTCATCCTCGAGGGCGAGCGCGCCACCTGGGCGCGCGTGTCGATGGTGCGCAACCAGCTGCGGATCGGCCAGACGCTGGACCGCTGCGTCGAGCGGCTCGAGCGGCTGCATCTGCCCGCCGAGCGGCGCGCGCTGCCCGGCAAGCCCGGGCTGCGCATCGTCCGCAGCCGCTGACACTGCGACGCGGTTCGTTGTCGAGCGCCCTTCCGGCGCGCTAGATTCGCCGCATCGCCGATCGCGGCCCCGGGCCGCCCCGGAAACGTTCATGTCCCAGTTGACCGATAGCGCGGCATGGAAAGCGCTGGCTCGCCATGCCGCGGCGCAGCAGGGCATTGCGCTGCTCGACCTGTTCGCCAAGGACCCGCTGCGGGCGGAGCGCCTGTCGTGCGAAGCCGCCGGGCTTTACCTCGACTACTCCAAGCAGCGCGTCAGCCGCGAAACGCTGGACCTGCTGCTGCGCCTGGCCGAGGTGCGCGGCCTGCCGCGCGCCGTCCAGCGCATGTTCGGCGGCGAGGCGATCAACACGACCGAGAAGCGCGCGGCGCTGCACGTCGCCTTGCGCAACGTGTCGGGGCGTGCCGTGATGAGCCGCGGCCGCGACGTCATGGCGGACGTCAACGCGGTGCTGGAGCACATGGCGCGCTTCAGCGACGAGGTCCGCGATGGCCGCTGGCGCGGCTGGAGCGGCGAGCCGATCAGCGACGTCGTCAACATCGGCATCGGCGGCTCGGACCTCGGGCCGCGCTTCGCCTGCGACGCGCTGGCGCCGTACGCCGGCGGCATCCGCACGCATTTCATCTCCAACGTCGACGGCTATCCGCTGGCCGCGCTGCTGCCGCGGCTGCAGCCGGCCCGGACCCTGTTCGTCGTCACCTCGAAGACCTTTACCACGCAGGAGACCACGCTCAACGCGCGCGCCGCCCACCGCTGGCTCAGCGCCGCGGGCGGGGCGCAGGCCGTGGCGCGGCAGTTTGTCGCGGTGACGGCGAATCCGCGCGAGGCCGCTGCGTTCGGCATCGAAGCGGAGCGCACCTTCGGCTTCTGGGAGTGGGTCGGCGGCCGTTACTCGCTGTGGTCCGCGGTCGGCCTGCCGATCCTGTTCGCCATCGGCGCGGCCCGCTTCCGCGAGCTGTTGTCCGGCGCGCACGCCATGGACGAGCACTTCCGGCTGGCCGAGCCGTCGCGCAACATGCCGGCGCTGCTCGGCATGCTCGGCGTGTGGAACACGAGTTTCCTCGGGCACGCCAGCCAGGTGATGGCGCCGTACTTCCAGCGCCTGCAGATGTTCACGCCGTGGCTGCAGCAGCTCGAGATGGAGTCCAACGGCAAGGGCGTGGACCTGGAGGGAACTCCGGTGGATTACGCCACCACCCCGGTGCTGTGGGGCGACGTCGGCACCAACACCCAGCACGCCTACTTCCAGATGCTGCACCAGGGGCCGGCGACCCATCCGGTCGACTTCATCCTGGTGCTCGAGCCGGGCCACGACCTGCACGAGCAGCACATGGCGCTGCTGGCCAACGGCCTGGCCCAGGGCGCGGCGCTGCTGCGCGGCAAGAGCGCCGAGCGCGTGCGCGAAGAGCTGGACGCTTCGCTGGGCGGCGCGGATCTCGACGCCGCCGTGCCGCACCGGGTCTATCGCGGCAACCGTCCGAGCAACACGCTGCTGCTGCCGCGCCTGGATCCCTATCACCTCGGCGCGCTGCTGGCGCTGTACGAGCACCGCGCCTACGTGCAGGGCGTCCTGTGGAACATCAATTCCTTCGACCAGTTCGGCGTGCAGCTCGGCAAGCAGGCGGCCGAGCGCGTGCAGCAGGCCATGGAGAAGGGCGACTTCGGGCCGCACGACAAGCGCCTCGACGCCTCGACGCGGCGCCTGATCACGCGCATCCGCGGCGCGCGCAAGTAACTCGCCCGTTTCGAGGTCGGGCCCGGTGTGCCCGTCTCGCTCCATGGCTCGCTCGATGCCCGCGCTACTCGCTTCGCCAAGTCTCCGCTCGCAGACGCGCGGGCACCCCTCGGGCTACGCCCTCGGGGCTCCGTCTCGCTGCGCTCTTACTTCCGCGATCCGGGCACACCGGGCCCGACGGGATCGGTCAGTGCTTTGCCACCAGAGCAGCAACACGATCAGGGGCGGGTCGGATGGCTCCCGGAGGAGAACAGCGCAGCCGGGCGGAGCCCCGAGGCCGCAGGCCGAAGGGGTCGCCGCGCCACGGCGAGCCGAGACTTGGCGAGGCGAGCTTGCGCGGCGACCGGCGAGCAGTCTCCGAAGGGAGCCATCCGACCCGCCCCTTCGAGAAGGCTACGCGTGTTGCTCCAAGGCCCAGGCGACGTGCTCGCGCACCAACTCGCTTGGATGTGCGGCCCGAAGCCTGAGGGCGGCAATGACCTCGGGGGAGGTCGGCGCGTTGCCGAGTGCCACGGCGACGTTGCGCAGCCAGCCGACGTAGGTGGCGCGGCGCAGGGCCATGCCCTCGGTCTTCGCCAGCCAGGTGGCTTCGTCCCACGCGAACAGTTCGGTCAGCGCCGGCCGGTCGAGGCCATGGCGCGCGGCGAAATCCTTTTCGCCGCTGAGCTTCGCGTAGCGGTTCCAGGGGCAGACCAGCTGGCAGTCGTCGCAGCCGAAGATGCGGTTGCCGATGGCGCGGCGCAGCTCGACCGGGATCGGCCCGCGGTGCTCGATGGTCAGGTAGGAGATGCAGCGGCGCGCGTCGAGCCGGTACGGCGCCACGATGGCGCGCGTCGGGCACACGTCGATGCAGGCCTGGCAGCTGCCGCAGTGGTTGCGCGGCGCGGTGGCGGCTTCGGGCTCGAGCGGCAGGTCGCAGTAGATCTCGCCGAGCAGCGAGAACGAGCCGGCCGCGCGGCTCATGACCAGCGTGTTCTTGCCGATCCAGCCCAGGCGCGCGTTGCGCGCCAGCGCCTTCTCCAGCACCGGCGCGCTGTCGGCCAGCACGCGGTAGCCGAACGGGCCGAGCTCGCGGCGCATGCGCTCGGCCAGCTGCTTGAGGCGCCGCCGCAGCGTGCGGTGGTAGTCGCGGCCCAGCGCGTAGCGCGCGATGTAGCCCCGGCGGCCGTCGGCCAGCACCGCTGCGGCGCCGGCCGCGGGCGGCGTGCAGTCCATGCGCGCGGAGATGACGCTGAGCGTGGCCGGCCGCAGCCGGCGCGGGGCGGCGCGCTGGGCTGCCGAGCGTTCCATGTAGGCCATCGAGCCGTGGAAGCCGGCGCGCAGCCACTGCCTGAGGCGCGCGCCGTCGCCGTCGAGCTCGAGGCGCGCCACGCCGACGTCGGCGAAGCCGAGTTCGCCGCCCCACGCGCGCAGGCGCTCGGCCAGCGGCGGGGCGGGAAAGGCTGTGGAACGGGACACTTATACTGTCCGGATGAGGGTCCAGCGCGATGAATTTCCGCGGCAATTTTACTCGGCAGAGCAGTTGCGCGAGCGCGACCGGCGCGCCGGCGCCGGCGTCGCCGATGGCGATGGGCTGATGCGCCGCGCGGCGGCGGCCGCCTGGCGCGAACTGCTGCGGCGCTGGCCGCGCGCCGGTCGCCTGGCCGTCCTGTGCGGGCCCGGCAACAACGGCGGCGACGGTTACGAGATCGCGCGGCTCGCGCGCGAGGCGGGGCTCGCCGTCGAGGTGTTCCAGGTCGGCGCGGCCCCGGCCAAAGGCGAGGCGGGCGCCGCGCGCCGTGCCTGGCTCGCGGACGGCGGCGCAGCGGCCGAGTACCGGGGGCAGGCCGTGCACGCCGACGTGGTCGTGGACGCGATCTTCGGCATCGGCCTGACGCGCGCGCCGCAGGGCACGGCGCAGGCGGCGATCCTCGCCATCAACGCCGCCGGCGCCAGCGGCGCGGGAGTGCTGGCCGTGGACGTGCCGAGCGGGCTCGACGCCGACCGTGGCGCCGCGCCCGGAGACGTCGTGCGCGCGGACCTCACCGTCACTTTCATCGGCGCCAAGCTTGGGCTGCACACGGGCGCCGGGCCGGACCATGCCGGGCGGGTCGTGCTCGACGACCTCGGCGTTACCGACGAGGGCGCCGGCACGGCGGAATGCCTGCGCCCGCAGATCCTCGCCGCGCTGCTGCCGCGGCGGGCGCGCGCTGCGCACAAGGGCGACATGGGCCACGTGCTGCTGGTCGGCGGCGAGCAGGGCATGGCCGGCGCGATCCTGCTGGCCGGGCGCGCGGCGCTGCGCGGCGGCGCCGGCTGGGTGAGCGTGGCGACGCGCGCGAGCCACGCGGCCGTCCTGACCGCAGCGCAACCCGAGCTCATGTGCCACGGCGTCGAGGAGGCGCGCGCCATGCGCGGGCTGATCGAGCGGGCGACGGTCGTCGCGTTGGGCCCCGGCCTCGGGCGCGGCGACTGGTCCCGCGCGATCTGGGGCCAGGCGGTCAGCGCCCCGCAGCCGCTGGTGGTGGACGCCGACGGCCTCAACTGGCTGGCCGAGAATCCGCAACGGCGCGACGACTGGGTGCTGACACCGCATCCGGGCGAGGCCGCGCGCCTGCTCGAGAGCACCACCGCTGCGGTCCAGGCCGACCGGCCGGCGGCGGCGCGCGAGCTGCAGCGCCGCTACGGCGGCGTCGCCGTGCTCAAGGGCGCCGGCACGCTGGTGCAGGGACGCGCGCTGGCGCTGTGCCCGTACGGCAACCCGGGCATGGCGGCGGGCGGCATGGGCGACGTGCTGTGCGGCCTGGTCGCCGCGCTGCTGGCGCAGGGACTGGGGCCGGAAAGCGCTGCGCGCGCCGGCGTGCTGCTGCATGCGCTGGCCGGTGATCGCGCCGCCGCGCGCGGCGAGCGCGGGCTGCTGCCGGGCGACCTGCTGGCCGAGCTGCCGCCGCTGCTGAACCCGGCGTGACCGCGCTGGCGCTGGATTCCGCGGCCGACGCCACGGCCCTCGGCGAGGCCATTGCCGCGGCGCTGGCGCAGCGGCCCGGCGGCGTCATTTACCTGCAGGGCCCGCTGGGCGCCGGCAAGACCACCGTCGCGCGCGGCTTGCTGCGCGCGCTCGGTGCGCGCGGAGCGATCCGCAGCCCCACCTACACGCTGCTCGAGCCCTACGAACTGTCCGGCCGCACCCTGGTGCACCTGGACCTGTACCGCCTGGCGGACGCGCGCGAGCTCGAGTCGCTCGGCCTGCGCGACTACCCGCCCGAGGTCTGCTGGTGGCTGGTCGAATGGCCCGAGCGGGCCGCGGCGCGGCTGCCGGGGGCGGACCTGGTGGTGGCGCTGGCGCATGCCGGCGCCGCCCGCCGAGCCGAACTGTCCGGCGCGCTGGCGGGCGCGATCGCCGCGGCCCGGCAACGCAGTCAGACGAAGGTTTAACAATATCCCGCCCCGCTTTGTTTTTATTCAGGAAGTTGCTTGGTTAAGGTTGAGGGAGTATGGTTGCGGGTGGTTGGGGGTGATGGAGACCGCGGTGCGGGTACTGCTGGCCGTGCTGATGACCGGTGTGGCGCTCGGCGCGCAAGCCGCCGAGCTGCGCGACGTGCGCCTGTGGGCGGGGCCCGACGGCACGCGCGTGGTGTTCGACCTCGACGGCACCGCCGAGCACACGGTGTTCAGCCTGCAGAACCCGGATCGCATCGTCATCGACCTGCGGGGCACGCAGCGCGGGGGTGCGCTGGCGACGCAGTTCGACGGCAAGGGAGTGGTGCAGCGCGTGCGCTCGGGGGCGCAGGAGGACGGCACGCTGCGCGTGGTCCTGGACCTGGCCGCGGCGGCGAAGCCGAAGAGCTTCGCGCTGCAGCCCAACGACAGCTACGGCTTTCGCGTGGTCGTGGACCTGGCCGCGGCCGCGCCGGCCACGCCGACCGCGCCGGCCGCCCCGCCGCTGGCGGAGAAGCCGATCGTCGTGGCCATCGACGCCGGCCACGGCGGCGAGGATCCGGGCGCGCGCAGCCGCCGCGGCCTGCTGGAGAAGGACGTGGCGCTGGCGCTGGCGCGGCGCCTGGCGGCACTGGTCAGCAAGGAGCCCGGCTTGCACCCCGCGCTGATCCGCGACGGCGACTACTACGTCAAGCTGCGCGACCGCATCGTCAGGGCGCAGGCGGCGCATGCCGACCTGTTCATCTCGATCCACGCCAACTCCTACCGCGACCCGAGCGTGCGCGGCAGCGCCGTGTACGTGCTGTCGCCCAAGGGCGCGAGCTCCGAGCACGCGCTGATGCTGGCCAACCGCGAGAACATGTCCGACCTGATCGGCGGCGTCGAAGCCGACCACCGCGACGACCAGACGCTGGCCGTGCTGGCCGACATCTTCCAGACCTCGGCCATGGAAGCCAGCCACGACGCCGGCGGCCGGCTGCTGGAGTCGATGGGCCGCATCAACCTGCTGCAGAAGCCGCGCGTGCAGCAGGCGTCGTTCGTGGTGCTGAAATCGGCGAGCTTCCCGTCGGTGCTGGTCGAGACCGCGTTCCTGACCAACGCCCGCGACGAGCGCCTGCTGCGCGATCCGGCCCAGCACGACAAGTTCGCGCGCTCGATGCTCGATGGCATCAAGGGCTACTTCAAGAGCTATCGCCCGCTGCAGCAGGTGGCGGAAGGCGCCGGCGGCGGCATCCAGCCGGTGGCGCTGAGCGGAACCGCCGCGCGCTGAACGCCGCCGCGGCTGGGCCATAATCACGGCCCCATGCCGATCCAGGTCCTGCCCGACACACTGGTCAACCAGATTGCCGCTGGCGAAGTCGTCGAAAGGCCGGCCGCGGCCGTCAAGGAACTGGTCGAGAACAGCCTCGACGCCGGCGCGCGGCGCGTCGAGGTGGACGCCGCGCAGGGCGGGCTGGCGCTCATCCAGGTGCGCGACGACGGCCACGGCATGGCCCGCGGCGAGCTCCGGCTGGCGCTGACGCGCCACGCCACCAGCAAGATCGCCACGCTCGAAGACCTCGAGCGGGTGCGCTCGCTCGGCTTCCGCGGCGAGGCACTGCCGAGCATCCTGTCGGTGTCGCGGCTGGCGCTGACCTCGCGCACCGGCGCCGACGCGCACGGCTGGCGCCTGGCCGGCGAGGGCGGCCTGCCGGCCGGCGAACCCGAGCCTGCAGCGCACGCGCCCGGCACCACGGTCGAGGTGCGCGACCTGTTCTTCAACACCCCGGCGCGGCGCAAGTTCATGCGCGCCGAAGGCACCGAGTTCCGCCACCTCGACCAGGCCCTGCGCCGCATCGCCCTGGCGCGTTTCGACACCGCCTTCGCCCTGCGCCACGGCGCGCGCAAGGTGTTCGACCTGGCCCCGGCCGCGGGCGCCGGAGCGCAGGCGCGGCGCGTCGGCGAACTCACCGACCCCGAGTTCCTCGACAACGCCCTGGCGTTCGACGAATCGCGCCTGGGCCTGCGCCTGTCCGGCTGGATCGCGCTGCCGAGCTTCTCGCGCGCGCAGGCCGACCTGCAGCACTTCTACGTCAACGGCCGGCCGGTGCGCGACAAGCTCATCGGCCACGCGCTGCGCCGGGCCTACGCCGACGCGCTGCACGGCGCGCGCTTCCCGGCCTACGTGGTTTACCTGGAGCTCGATCCGGCGCGCGTCGACGTCAACGCGCACCCGGCCAAGACCGAGGTGCGCTTCCGCGACGCCTCGGTGGTCCACGACCTGGTATTCGGCGCCGTGCACCAGGCCCTGCGCCGCGTGCGGCCCGATCCTTCTTCCCACCATCAAGTGCATGTCGACGAGCGCACGGGCGAGATCTCGCAGGATTCGTTCCGCTACGGCGTCGGCGCGCCCGCGCCGGCGGTCCGGCTCGGCGAAGCGGCGCCCGCCCCGAGCGACCTTTGGGCGCAAGCCCATCGGGAGCGAGGGGCGGGCGCCGCTTCGCCGAACGCCGACGAGCTGCCGCTGGGGCATGCGTTGGCGCAACTCAGCGGCATCTTCATCCTGGCTCAGAACCGCCACGGCCTCGTGCTGGTCGACATGCACGCCGCCCACGAGCGCGTGCTGTACGAACGGCTCAAGCGGCAGCTGCGCGAGGGCGGCGTCGCCTCGCAGGCGCTGCTGGTGCCGGTGTCCGTGAGCGTGCCCGAGGACCTGGCCGACCGCGCCGAGGCCGAGCGCGAGCGCCTGCGGCGACTCGGCCTCGAGCTCGATCGCGCGGGGCCGGCGACCCTGACCGTGCGTGCGGTGCCGCCGCTGCTGGCGCAATCGGACCTGGCCGCGCTGGTGAAGTCGCTGCTCGGCGCCGCCGTCGAGCAGGACAGCCACCGGCACTTCGCGGACGTGACCGAGGCGCAGGAGCGCGTGCTGGCCGACATGGCCTGCCGCTCGGCGGCGCGCGCGGGCCGGCAGTTGACCGTGCCGGAGATGGACGCGCTGCTGCGCGACATGGAGCGCACCGAGCTCGCCGGCCAGTGCAACCACGGCCGGCCGACCTGGGTGCAGTTCACCCACGACGAGCTCGACCGCTTCTTCCTGCGCGGTCGCTAGAAAATGGGGTCAGATCCAATTTCGGTGACGTCCCTGACGCTGCAGGCGGGTCGTCGAAATTGGATCTGACCCCATTTTCTTTGGCGAGGGCGCCGCTGCCGGCGGTCCTGCTGATGGGGCCCACCGCCTCCGGCAAGTCGCAGCTGGCGCTGGCCCTGTGCCAGCAGTTGCCGTGCGAAATCATCAGCGTGGATTCGGCGCAGGTCTATCGCGGCATGGACATCGGCACGGCCAAGCCCGACGCCGCCACGCGCGCGCGCGTGCCGCACCACCTGATCGACCTGTGCGATCCCGCCGAGGCCTACTCCGCCGCGCGCTTCTGCGCCGACGCCGCCCGCACCGCCGCGCAGGTCCGCGCGCGCGGGCGCGTGCCGTTGCTGGTCGGCGGCACCATGCTGTACTTCCGCGCCCTGCAACAGGGCTTGTCCGAGCTGCCGCCGGCCGATGCCGCGTTGCGCGAAACCCTCAGCCGCGAAGCCGGCCGCATCGGCTGGCCGGCGCTGCATGCGCGGCTGGCGCGGCACGACCCGGCGACGGCGGCGCGCCTGCACCCGAACGACGCGCAGCGCATCCAGCGCGCGCTCGAGATCCTCGAGCGCAGCGGCAGGCCGGCGAGCCGGCACGCGCCGCCGTCCGGCGGCGGGCTCGACGGGCCGGTGGTGAAGCTGGCGCTGAACCCGTCCGAGCGCCGCGTGCTGCACCAGCGCATCGCGGCGCGTTTCACGCAGATGATGCGTGACGGCTTCGTCGACGAGGTCGCGAACCTGCGCGCGCGCGGTGACCTCTCGCCGGAGCTGCCGTCGATGCGCGCGGTCGGCTACCGGCAGCTGTGGGCGCACCTCGACGGCGCCTGGGACCTGCCGACGGCGGTGGAGCGGGGCATCGCCGCCACGCGCAGGCTGGCCAAGCGCCAGCTGACCTGGCTGCGCGCCGAGGCCGGGCTGACGTGGTGCGATCCGCACGACGCGGCGCTGGCGCGCCGCGTGCGTGAACGCATCGAGGGGGCCGCGGTCGAAGCGGGGTGCTAGACTTACGCATCGGCCGTCGCGTCAACCGAGGCGCGGACGGACACAGAACACCCGCAATGCATTCCACGAACAAGGGGAAGACAACAATGTCCAAAGGACAGACTCTGCAGGAGCCGTTTCTGAACGCCCTGCGCAAGGAGCGCGTCCCGGTTTCGATCTACCTGGTCAACGGCATCAAGCTGCAGGGCCAGATCGAGTCGTTCGACCAGTTCGTCGTGCTGCTCAAGAATACCGTCAGCCAGATGGTGTACAAGCACGCCATCTCCACCGTCGTGCCCGCGCGCGCCGTGCACATCGGCGAAGCCGACGGCGGCGAAACGCAACCGCCGGGGATCTGATCACGGCTCGCCCGCGGAACCTGCATGTTTGAGCGTCCGCCGCCGGGCGAGAAGGCAGTCCTGGTTCACCTGGCATTCCCGAAAACGGACTACGACGCCGACCGGCGCGAGTTCGTCGAGCTGGCGCGCTCGGCCGGCGCCGACGTCAAGGCCGTCATCGGCGGACGGCGCCAGCGGCCGGACCCGGGTTTCTACATCGGCACCGGCAAGGCCGACGAGGTGGCCGGCGCGGCGCGCGCCGGCGGCGCCGAACTGGCCCTGTTCAACCACGAGCTGTCGCCGAGCCAGGAGCGCAACCTCGAGAAGCGCATCCAGGCGCGGGTGCTCGACCGCACCGGCCTGATCCTGCAGATCTTCGCGCAGCGCGCGCGCTCGCACGAAGGCAAGCTGCAGGTCGAGCTGGCGCAGCTGCAGCACCTGGCCACGCGCCTGGTGCGCGGCTGGACCCACCTCGAGCGCCAGCGCGGCGGCGGCATCGGCATGACCGGCCCCGGCGAGACGCAGCTCGAGCTCGACCGGCGGCTGATCGGCCGGCGCATCGCCACGCTGAAGAAGCGCCTGGACCTGGTGCGGCGCCGGCGCGAGCAGAACCGGCGCGCGCGCGCCAAGAGCGAGATGGCCACGGTCTCGCTGGTCGGCTACACCAACGCCGGCAAGTCGACGCTGTTCAACACGCTGACCGGCGCGCGCACCTACGCGTCGTCGAAACTGTTCGCCACGCTCGATCCGACGCTGCGGCGCCTGGCGCTGCCTGGCAGCCGCGCGGCGGTGCTGGCCGACACGGTGGGCTTCGTGCGCGAACTGCCGCACGACCTGGTGGCGGCGTTCCGCGCCACGCTGGAGGAATCCCGCGAGGCGAGCCTGCTGCTGCACGTGATCGACGCGGCCGACCCGGAGCGCGACGCGCGCATCGGCCAGGTCGAGGCGGTGCTCGCCGAGATCGGCGCCGAGAACGTCCCTCGGCTCGAGGTCTACAACAAGATCGACCTGAAGCCTGGCGAGGCGCCGCGCCTCGAGCGCGACGGCGGCGGCCGGCCCGCGCGCGTGCACGTCTCGGCGCTGACCGGCGCCGGCCTGGACCTGCTGGGCGAGGCCGTCGCCGAGCTGCTGGGACCGGAGGTCGAGGAGCATGTGCTGACGCTGCCGCCGTCGGCGGCGCGGCTGCGCGCGCGGCTATTCGCGCAGGGCGCGGTGCGCAGCGAGAGGGTCCGGCCGGACGGCGGCTTCCGCCTGCGCGTGGTGATGCCGCGCGAGCGCCTGCAGCGGGCGCTGCGCGAGGCCGGGCTGGAGCCGCGCGGAGTCGGGTTGTAGGAAGCGGCTTCAGGGGCGACCGGTCGCGCCCGAAGGCGCTCCTACAGTAAGATTCGCCCTCCTGTAATCCCTCTCAACCCATGGAGTTCTGGACGCATGGCGTGGAATGAGCCTGGCGGCGGCGGAGGCCGCGACCCCTGGAATCCCGGCGGGCGCCGGCCGGGCAACGGCAACGTGCCCGACGTGGAGCAGGTGCTCGAGCGGCTGAAGGCGCGCTTCAAGGGCAAGGGCGGCTCGCCGGGCGGCCTGTCGTCCGGCGGCGCCGGTCTGCTGGCCGCGGCGCTGGTGGCGCTGTGGGTGCTGTCCGGCATTTACACGGTGGACGCGCAGGAGCGTGCGGTGGTGCTGCGCTTCGGCGCCTACGTCGCCGAGGCCGACTCGGGCCTGCACTGGCACTTGCCGTGGCCGATCGAGTCGATCGAGAAGGTCAACGTCACCCAGGTGCGCCAGGTCACCGAGCGCTCCGACATGCTGACGCAGGACGAGAACATCATCGACGTGGAGCTCAAGGTCCAGTACAAGGTCAAGTCCGCGCTGCAGTACCTGGTCGCCACGGCCGACCCGGACGCCACGTTGCGCCAGGTCACCAAGAGCGCCGTGCGTGAGGTCGTCGGCCGCAGCAGGATGGACCACGTGCTCAGCGGCGAGGGGCGCCAGGACGTTTCCAGCCAGACGCTGCAGATCCTGCAGGAGCGGCTCGACGCCTATGACTCGGGCCTGATCGTCACGGAAGTCAACTTCCAGAACGTGCAGGCGCCCGAGGCCGTGCAGGACGCCTTCGCCGACGCCATCAAGGCGCGCGAGGACCAGGAACGGCTCAAGAACGAGGCCGAGGCCTACGCCAACGACCGCCTGCCCAAGGCCGGCGGCGCGGCGGCACGCGAGCGCGCCGAGGCGGTGGCCTACCGCGACCGCCTGATCGCCCAGGCCAGCGGCGAAGCCGAGCGCTTCAGCAAGATCCTGGCGGAATACCGCAAGGCCCCGCGCGTGACGCGCGACCGCCTGTACCTCGAGACCATGAGCGAGGTGCTCGGCAACGCCACCAAGATCGTGGTGGACGTGGACCGCAACGGCCCGATCATCTACCTGCCGCTCGACCAGCTGAACCGCGCCGCGCGGGCCGGCGAGCCGGCCGACGCGGCGCCGAGCGGGCCCGGCACGCGCCCGGGCGCCGCGTCCGGCGACTCGCGCTCGCGCGAGCGGGGAGGGCGCTGATGGGCAACCGCCAGATGACGGGTTTCGCGCTGGTCGGCCTGGCGCTGGTCGCGCTGCTGAACGCCGTGTTCGTCGTGGACCTGCGCGAGCGCGCGCTGGTGCGGCAGTTCGGCGAGATCGTCGGCGTCGATTTCGCGCCGGGGCTGCACTACAAGATCCCGTTCGTGCAGGACGTGCTGAAGTTCGACAAGCGCATGCTCACGCTCGACAACCAGACCGAGAACTTCCTGACGCTCGAGAAGAAGAACGTCAAGGTGGACTTCTTCGTCAAGTGGCGCATCGCCGAGACCGGCCAGTACTACCAGGCCACCCGCGGCGACGAGACCGTCGCCGGCACGCTGCTGACCGCGAGCATCAACCGCGGCCTGCGCGACCAGTTCGCCAGCCGCACCATCCAGCAGGCACTGTCGAGCGCGCGCGGTGAAGTGACCAAGGCCCTCGAGGAGACCGTACATGAGGCGCTGACCGCGCTCGGCATCGAGATCGTCGACGTGCGCGTCAAGCGCATCGACTTCCCGGACGACGTGCGCGAGAAGGTCTACGAGCGCATGCGCGCCGAGCGCACGCGCGTGGCTTCGGAGTTGCGCGCCAAGGGTGCCGAGGAAGCCGAGAAGATCCGCGCGACCGCCGACCAGCAGGCGATCGTGATCGTCGCCGACGCCTACGGCGAGGCCGAGCGCGTGCGCGGCGAGGGCGACGCCAGGGCCGCGGAGATCTACGGCCGCGCCTACGGTCAGGATCCGGAGTTCTACCGCTTCTACCGCTCGTTGCTGGCCTACCGCGACACCATGCGCGGCAAGGATGTGCTGGTGCTCGAGCCGGACAGCGAGTTCTTCCGCTACTTCAAGAGTTCCGGCGGCGGCACGGCCAGGTGAGCGAGGCGTGACCGATGGACACGCCGCTGTGGCACGACCTCGTGCGCGCGTTCGGGCTGGTGCTCGTCCTCGAAGGGTTGTGGCCGTTCCTGTCCCCCGCGCGCTGGCGCAGCGCCCTGCTGCGGGTGTCCTCGCTCGATGACCGCCTGCTGCGCGGCTTCGGCCTCGCCATGATGATCTGCGGTGTCATCGTCCTCCAGGTGGCAGGCTGACCGTGTCGAAGGGGTGGCTGCCCGAAGGCATGGAGGAATGGCTGCCGCCGCTGTCGTGGCGGCAGGAAGAACTGCGCCGCGCGCTGCTCGATTTCTACCGGCGGCGCGGCTACGAACTGATCCTCACGCCGCTGCTCGAGCACCTCGACGCCCTGCTGACCGGGGCCGGCTCGGACCTCGAGCAGCAGACCTTCAAGCTGACCGACCCGGCCAGCGGCCGGCTGCTGGGGCTGCGCGCCGACATGACGCCGCAGGCCGCGCGCATCGCGGCGCGGCGCTACGGCGACCGCAAGGTGGTGCGGCTGTGCTACCTCGGCACCGTGCTGCGCACGCGCGCCGACAGCCTCGGCGGCGCGCGCGCGCCGCGCCAGGTCGGCTGCGAGCTGTTCGGCGAGGCCGGCATCGAGGCCGACCTCGAGATCCTGCAGGTCATGCTGGAGACGCTGAAGCGCGCGGCGGTGCCGCAGGTGCACCTCGACCTCGGCCACGTCGGCATCTACCGCGCGATCGCGGCGAGGCTGGAGCTGGATGCCGAGGACGAGGCCGCGCTGTTCGGCATCCTGCAGCGCAAGTCGCAGCCCGACCTGGCCGAGTTCGGCCGCGCCCAGCGCCTCGCCGGCAAGCCGCTCGACGCGCTGGCGCAGTTGATGGAGCTCAACGGCGACGCCGGCGTGCTGAAGCAGGCGCGCGGCAGCCTGGCGCGGCTCGGCGCGGCCGTGGACGACGGCCTGGAAACGCTGGAGAAGACCGTGCGCGCGCTGCGCCGCCGCTTCCCCAAAGTGCCCGTGCACGTCGACCTCGCCGAGCTGCGCGGCTATCGCTACCAGACCGGCATGGTGTTCGCGGCGTACGCGCCCGGCCACGGCCGCGAACTGGCGCGCGGCGGGCGCTACGATGGCGTTGGCCGCGAGTTCGGCGTGCCGCGCCCGGCCACCGGCTTCTCCGCCGACCTCAACGAGCTGCTGCGGCTTGGCAAGAACTGACATGGGCAAGACCGTGGTGGTGATAGGCGCCCAATGGGGCGATGAAGGGAAGGGCAAGGTCGTCGACCTGCTCACCGACCGCGTGCAGGCGGTGGTGCGTTTCCAGGGCGGGCACAACGCCGGCCACACGCTGGTGATCAAGGGCCAGAAGATCGCGCTGAACCTGATTCCCTCGGGAATCATGCGCGACGGCGTGGCCTGCCTGATCGGCAACGGCGTGGTGCTGTCCGTGCCGGACCTGCTGCGCGAGATCGAGAAGGTCGAGAGGACCGGCATTTCGGTGCGCGGCCGACTGCGCATCTCCGAGGCCACGCCGCTGGTGCTGCCGGTGCACGTCAAGCTCGACTTGGCGCGCGAGAAGGCGCGCGGCGAGGCCAAGATCGGCACCACCGGCAAGGGCATCGGCCCCGCCTACGAGGACAAGGTGGCGCGGCGCGCGGTGCGGGTCGGCGACCTGTTCCAGCGCGAGCAACTGGCGGCCAAGCTGGGCGAGCTGCTGGCGTACCACAACTTCGTGCTGAAGGACTTCTACCACGAGGAGCCGGAGGACTTTCAGAAGACCCTCGACGAGCTGCTCGGCTACGCCGTCGTGTTGAAGCCGATGGTGGCGGACGTCACCGAGCTGCTGCGCCTGCATCTCGAGAAGAAGCACAACGTGCTGTTCGAGGGCGCGCAGGGCGCGCTGCTCGACGTCGACCACGGCACCTATCCGTTCGTGACGTCCAGCAACACCACCGCCGGCGGCGCCGCCACCGGCTCGGGGGTCGGGCCACGCAACTTCGACTACGTGCTCGGCATCATCAAGGCCTACGCCACGCGCGTCGGCAGCGGGCCGTTCCCGACCGAGCAGGACAACGACATCGGCCAGCACCTGCGCGACAAGGGCGACGAGTACGGCACGGTGACGCGCCGGCCGCGGCGCTGCGGCTGGTTCGACGCGGTCGCGGCGCGCCGCTCGATCTTCCTCAACTCGATGAACGGCCTGGTGGTGACCAAGCTCGACGTCATGGACGAGCTGCAGGTCGTGCGCATCTGCACCGGCTACAAGGTGGACGGCAAGCCGGTCGAGACCGTGCCGATCGGCGCCGAGGGGCTGGCGAAAGTCGAGCCGGTGTACGAGGAGATACCGGGCTGGCAGACCTCGACCGTCGGCATGACGCGCTTCGAGGAGCTGCCGGAGAAGGCGCGGCGCTACCTGAAGCGCCTCGAGGAAACCACCGGCGCGGAGGTCGCGATCGTCTCCACCGGCCCGGACCGCGCGCACACCATCATTCGCCACAACCCGTTCGACTGAGCTGGCGACGCGGGGCCGGTGTGCCCGTCTCGCTTCATGGCTCGCTCGATGCCAGCGCTGCTCGCTACGCCAAGTCTCCGCTCGCGGACGCGCGGGCACCCTTCGGCCTGCGGCCTCAGGGCTCCGTCTCGCTGCGCTTTTACTTCCGCTCGCCGGGCACACCGGCCCCTTGATCGCTCACTCGCTCCCGTGGCTCGTCCAGGGGCTGAGCGATCAGCGGCGGGTCGGGGGCTTGGCGAAGCGAACTAAAGCGCAGCCGCGCGGAGCCCCGAGCGTAGCGAGGGGTCGCCGCGCCACGGCGAGCCGAGACTTGGCGAGGCGAGCTTGCGCGGCGACGAGGCGAGCCATTCGCGGAGACAAGCCCCCGACCCGCGACACAGCCAGCCGCAAAACAAAAAACCGGCTTGCGCCGGCTTGTTGTTGGTGCCCACGGAGAGACTCGAACTCCCACGGTTTTACCCGCTAAGACCTGAACCTAGTGCGTCTACCAATTCCGCCACGTGGGCCAGCAAAAGAGGGGCGAATTCTGGGCATGAGGGTATGCTTTGTCAATGAAGAACTGGAAAGAACACGACCCTGACTACGCCGGCGAGCAGCAGAAGCACGAGCACCCGCTGCCGAGCCGCCGTTTCCTTCTCAAGACGCTCGGCAGCCACGCCGGCCCGCTGACGGCCGTCGAGCTGGGCGCGCACCTGGGACTGACGCCGGAGGAGGCGGCCGGCGGCCTCGACAAGCGCCTGCAGGCCATGATCCGCGACGGCCAGCTGGTGCAGAACCGCCGCGGCGCCTACGGCCCGCTGCCGCGCATGAACGTGGTCAAGGGCCGCGTGCAGGGTCATCGCGACGGCTACGGCTTCCTGATCCGCGAGGACGCCGGCGGACCGGACATCTTCCTCGGGCCACGCCAGATGCGGCAGCTGCTGCCGGGCGACGTCGTGCTGGTGCGCATCTCGGGCCAGGACGCGCGCGGCCGGCCCGAAGGCACCGTGGTCGAGGTGGTCGAGCGAGTCACCCAGAGCATCGTCGGGCGCTACGTGCTGCAGCAGGGCCTGGGTTACGTGATCCCGGACAACCCGCGCATCACCCACGACATCCTGGTGCCTCCCGGCGCGCACGGCGGCGCCAGGGCCGGGCAGATGGTGGTGGTCGAGCTGACCACGCCGCCGGGGGCGCGCACGCTGCCGGCCGGTCGCATCAAGGAAGTGCTGGGCGACCACCTGGCCCCCGGCATGGAGATCGAGGCGGCGATCCGCGCGCACGGGTTGCCGCACGAGTGGCCCGAGGCGGTCGAGCGCGAAGCCGCGGCGCTGCCGGCGACCGTTTCCGTCCCGGAGACCGGGAACCGTCATGACTTTCGGCCGCTGCCGCTGGTCACGATCGACGGCGAAGACGCCCGCGACTTCGACGACGCCGTGCACGCGCAGCGGCACAAGGGCGGCGGCTGGAAGCTGTGGGTCGCCATCGCCGACGTCGCCGCGTACGTGAAGCAGGGCAGCGCGCTCGACAAGGAGGCGCTGCAGCGGGGCAACTCGGTGTACTTCCCCGAGCGCGTGATCCCGATGCTGCCGGAGGCACTGTCCAACGGCCTGTGCTCGCTCAATCCGGAGGTCGACCGCCTGTGCATGGTGTGCGAACTGCACATCGCCGCCGACGGCGAGATTGCCGGCAGCAGGTTCTACGACGGCGTCATGCACTCGCAGGCGCGCCTGACCTACACGCAGGTGTTCAACGCGCTGGAGGAACCGCACGGCGCGGAAGGCAAGCGCTTCACGGCCCTGCTGCCGCACCTGCAGACCCTCGACGAGGTGTTCAAGGCGCTGTTCGAGGCGCGCCAGCGGCGCGGCGCCATCGACCTCGATTCCACCGAGACCAAGGTGGTGTTCGGCGCCGACCGCAAGATCGAGCGCATCGTGCCGGTCACGCGCAACCGCGCCCACCGCATCATCGAGGAGTGCATGATCGCCGCCAACATCGAGGCCGCGAAGTTCGTGCTCAAGCACGAGCGGCCGGCGCCGCACCGCGTGCACGCCCAGCCCGACGTCATGAAGGTCGCGCTGCTGCGCGAGTTCCTGGCCGAGCGCGGCTTCGTGCTCGGCGGCGGCGACAAGCCGCGGCCCAAGGACTACGCCAGGCTGCTCGAGCGCGCGCGCGGGCGCGTGGACTACCGCCTGATCCAGACCGTCGCGCTGCGCTCGCTGATGCAGGCGCGCTATTCGGCCGAGCCGACCGGCCATTTTGGACTTGCGCTCGAGCACTACGCCCACTTCACCTCGCCGATCCGGCGCTACCCGGACCTGCTGCTGCACCGGGCGATCAAGAATGCGCTGCACAAGCGCAAGATCGCCGACCTCGGCTACGGCGCGGCCGACATCGAGGCCCACAGCGCGCACTGCTCGACCACCGAGCGGCGCGCCGACGAGGCCACGCGCGACGTGCTGACCTGGCTCAAGTGCGAGTACATGAACAACCGGGTGGGCGAGAGTTTCGTCGGCGTGGTCAGCGCCGTGGTGCCGTTCGGCCTGTTCGTCGAGCTCGAGGGCCTGTACATCGAGGGCCTGGTGCACATCTCCAGCCTGAAGAACGACTACTACGTGCACGAGGCTTCGCAGCACCGCCTGCGCGGCGAGCGCTCGGGAAAGGTCTACGGCCTCGGCCAGAAGATGCGCGTGAAAGTGGTCCGGGTGAACCTCGATGAACGCAAGATCGACCTCGAGCCGGTGGAGGAGCTGGCCGGCGGCCGTGCACCGGCGCGGCGCCAGGAGCGCGGGCGGCCGGCCGGGCGCGAACGCGGCGCCGGGCGCGGCAAGGGCCGCCAGCGCAAGGGGCAGCGCTGATGCGCGCGCGCGCGTGGCTGGGCCTGTTGCCGCTGGCGCTGGGCGCGTGCTCGGCCGGCAAGCTGAGTTCGAGCCTGCCCGCCGCTGCCGCGCCGGCGTCGTACGTCGGCGCCCAGGCCGGCGTGCTGGCCGCCGCGGCAGTCGATGACGAGCTGGCGGCGCTGGAGGATGAGCTCGATGGCCTGGCCGGCCGGCGGGCGCCGGTGCCGGTGCGGCTGTCGCGCGAGGGCGGGGCGCTGAAGCTGGGCCTCGGGGCCGGGGAATCGTTTGCGGCCGGCGGCGCCGAACTGCGCGCGGCCGCGCTGGCAACCTACGCGGGGCTGGCGCGCGCGCTGGCGGCCCGCCAAGGCACCGTCGCGCACATCCGCGTGCTGGGCGAGGCCGCTGCCGAGCCTTCGACCAGCCTGGCGGCGCGCCGCGCGGCCAGCCTCGAGGCCTACCTGGCCGCGCACGGCGTGCCGGGCACGCGCCTGCGTGCGCACGGCGCCGCCGGGGCCGAGGCGATCGAGATCCTGATCAAGCCCATCGTCGCCGGGCGCGAAGCCGAGGCCTGGGTCCCGCCCTCGTGAGCGAGCGCGTCTACATCGGCGGCTTCCACGCCGTCATCGCGGCACTGGAGGACGGCTCGAGGCGCCCGACCGAGGTGCTGCTGGCGCAGCACCGCCAGGACGAGCGCAGCCGGCGCGTAGCGGGGTTGGCCCGCGAAGCGGGCGTTCCCCTGCGCCTGGTGCCGAAGGCCGAGCTGGACCTGGCCGCGCCGGAGCTGCGGCACCAGGGCGTGCTCGCGGCCATGCCCGCGCAGTCGTTCGGCGGCGAGGACGCACTCGACATTCCCGCCACGCCGGACAAGCTGGTGCTGGTGCTCGACGGGGTGCAGGACCCGCACAACCTGGGCGCCTGCTTGCGCACCGCGGAGGCCGCCGGCGTGCACGCCGTCATCATCCCCAAGGATCGCGCCGCCGGCCTGACGCCGGCCGCGCGCAAGGCGGCTGCCGGCGCCGCCGAGCGCGTGCCGGTCATCGCGGTCACCAACCTGGCGCGTACCCTCAAGCGCCTGCAGGACCTGGGCTACTGGGTCACCGGGCTGGCGGGGGAGTCCGAGGCGTCGCTGTTCGATGCCGACCTGAGCGGGCCGCGGGTGCTGGTGCTGGGTGCGGAGGGCGAGGGCCTGCGCCGCCTGACCAAGGAGCACTGCCACCAGCTGGTCCGCATCCCGATGGCCGGCAAGGCCGAGAGCCTGAACGTCTCGGTTGCCGCGGCTGTGTGTCTCTACGAAGCCGTGCGACAGCGGCTCAAGTCATAGGCCACGGGCGGGTGGCCCCTCCGGGGACTCGAGTAGAGAGTCCGCAACCGGCGGTTTGCAACAAGCGCCTGAATCCCTTAGGATTCGCGCCGCGAAAACAGGGTCAGATCCATTTTCGCCAGCGGGCGGCAGCAGCGCAGTTCCCCGAGCCGAAAATGGATCTGACCCCTTTTTCGCTTAACTTGTCCCACCTGAAATGGGGGACTGCGCGCCGAGCGATCGGGGCGTAACCATAAGGAGACGCAGTGAGACACTACGAAGTCGTGGTCATGGTGCATCCGGACCAGAGCGAACAGGTCCCCGCCATGGTCGAGCGTTACAAGGGCATGGTCGAAGCCGACGGCGGCAAGGTCCATCGCCTCGAGGACTGGGGCCGCCGCCAGCTCGCCTACACCATCGCCGGCCTGCACAAGGCGCACTACGTGCTGCTGAACGTGGAGTGCTCCGACAAGGCGCTCAAGGAACTGGAGAACGCGTTCCGCTTCAACGACGCCGTGATCCGCAAGCTCGTGGTCCGCACGTCGGGCGCCGTCACCGACCAGTCGCCGCTGTTCAAGGCGCCGGACGAAGAGAAGAAGCCCGAGTTCCGCCGCAGCGAGAATGGCGACACCGCCGAGCCGGCTGCCGAGCCGGCTGCCGAGCCGGCCGCCGAGCCCGCCGCCGAAGCCGCCACAGGAGCCTGACCATGGCCGCCCAGTATTTCCGCCGCAAGAAGTTCTGCAAGTTCACCGCCGAGGGCGTCACCGAGATCGATTACAAGGATCTCGCCACGCTCAAGCAGTACGTATCCGAGACCGGCAAGATCGTGCCCTCGCGCGTCACCGGGACCAAGGCCCAGTACCAGCGCCAGCTGGCGCTCGCGATCAAGCGCGCGCGCTACCTGTCCCTGCTGCCGTACACCGACAAGCACGGCTGAGGAACGACGACCATGGACGTGATCCTGCTCGAGAAGGTCAAGAACCTCGGTGACCTCGGCGACACCGTCAAGGTGAAGCCGGGCTACGGCCGCAACTTCCTGCTGCCGCAGGGCAAGGCGCTGCCGGCCACAAAGGCGAACCTCAAGGTGTTCGACGAGCGCAAGGCCGAGCTGCTGGCCAAGGCCACCGATTCGCTCAACGCGGCGAAGATGCGCGCCGAGCAACTCGCCGGCAAGACGCTGACGATCAAGGCGCTGACCGCCGAGGAAGGCAAGCTCTACGGCTCGGTCGGCGTATCGGACGTGGTGCGTGGTGCCGAAGCCGCCGGCATCGAACTCAAGCGCAGCGAAATCGACATTCCCGGCGGCCCGATCCGCCAGATCGGCAGCTACCCGGTGACGGTGCGCCTGCACACCGAGGTCGAGGCCAGCATCACGCTCGTGGTCGAGGAAGAGAAGGCGGCCTGACGAAAAAGGGGACGCAACCCTGAAAGCCGGCGGGCACCGCGAAAAAGGGTTGCGTCCCTTTTTTCAGCCGGCGTGGGCGAACCTCACGCGCTGCGTGAGCCCGCACAACAACTCGTAGGCGATGGTCCCCGCCCGCCCGGCGATTTCCTCGACCGGCAGTCCCGGCCCCCACAACAGCACGGCGTCGCCCACGCGCGCCTCCGGCACCGCCCGCAGGTCCAGCGTGATCATGTCCATCGACACGCGCCCGACCATGGGCACGCGCCGGCCGTGCACCACCACCGGCGTGCCGCTGGGCAGCGAACGGTGGTAGCCGTCGGCGTAGCCGACCGCGGCCACGCCGATGCGCATCGCCTCCGGGCAGCGCCAGGTCGCGCCGTAACCGATGGCGGCCCCGGCCGGATAGTCGCGCACGGCGATCAGGCGGCTTTCCAGCCGCATCGCTGCGGTCAGCCCCAGGTCGGCGCCGAGCTTGCCCGGCAGCGGCGAGGCCCCGTACAGCATCAGCCCGGGCCGCACCCAGTCGGCCCGCGCCTCCGGCCAGGCGATGACGCCGGCCGAGTTGGCGATCGAGCGCGCGCCCGGCAGTCCCGCCAGCGCCTGGTCAAAGGCCCGCACCTGCTCCTGCGTGGCCGGGTTGTCGGGCTCGTCGGCGCAAGCCAGGTGCGTGATCCAGCCGCAGAACTCCCACTCCGGCCGCGTCTGGATGCGCCGCCACAGTCCGGGCACGTCGGCCAGCGGGAAGCCCAGCCGGTGCATGCCGGAGTCGAGCTTGATCCACAGCGACACGCGCGCGCCCTGCGGCAGCGATTCGAGCAGCTCGAGCTGCCAGTGGTCGTGCACCACCACCTGCAGCGAGTGGCGCAGGCACAGGCGCGCCTCCTCCGGCGACAGGATGCCTTCGAGCAGCGCCAGCCTGGCCTTCACGCGCGCTTCGCGCAGCACCAGGGCCTCTTCGAGCGCCGCCACGGCGAAGGCGTCGGCGTGGTCCTCGAGCGCGCGCGCCACCGGCACCGCGCCGTGGCCGTAGGCGTCGGCCTTGATCGCGGCCATGACCTTGGAGCGCGGCGCGTGGTGGCGCACCACGCCGAGGTTGTGCCGGATCGCCGCGAGGTCGATCGTGGCCGTGACGCGCGGGATCATCCTGGGTTACAGCGCCTGGAAAGAAGGGTCTGCCAGATTATCGAATTTCGTGAACTGCCCCAGGAACGTCACGTCCACCTTGCCGGTCGGGCCGGAGCGCTGCTTGCCGATGATGATCTCGGCGCGTCCCTTGGCTTCCACCTTGTCCGGGTAATACATCTCCTCGCGGTAGATGAACAGCACCAGGTCGGCGTCCTGCTCGATACCGCCCGACTCGCGCAGGTCCGACAGGCGCGGCCGCTTCTCGTCACGGCTTTCGAGGCCGCGGTTGAGCTGCGACAGCGCGATGATCGGGATGCCGAGCTCCTTGGCCAGCGCCTTGAGGCTGCGCGAGATCTCGGCGATCTCGTTGGTGCGGTTGTCGGCCGTCCCCGGCACGTGCATCAGCTGGATGTAGTCCACCACCAGCAGCTTGATGTCGTGCTCGGAGGCCAGGCGGCGCGCCCGGGCGCGCAGGTCGAGCGGCGACAGCGCGCCGGTCTCGTCGATGTACATCGGCGCCTCGCGGATGAAGCTGTCGGCCGACACCAGGCGGCTGTAGTCGGCGTCTTCCAGCTGGCCGCTGCGCAGCTTGTGCAGCTCGACCCGGCCGAACGACGACAGCACGCGCTGGGTCAGCTGTTCGGTGGACATTTCCATGCTGAACACGGCCACCGGCTGCTTCTTCTCGATGGCGACGTGCTCGGCGATGTTCAAAGCCAGGCTGGTCTTGCCCATGCCCGGTCGCGCCGCGACGATGACCAGGTCGCCGGGGTGCAGGCCGTTGGTCTTGCGGTCGAGGTCTGCGAAGCCCGTGCCGAGGCCGGCCAGCGCGTTGGGGTTGTCGCGCAGCAGCTCGATCTTCTTCTCGACCTGTTCGAGCATCCTGCCGATCGGCATGTAGGTGCTGCGCGCGCGGGCCCCGCGCTCGCGCAGCGCGAAGACCTTCTGCTCGGCTTCGTCCACCAGCTCGGCCGGCGCGCGGCCCTCCGGCCGGTAGCCGAGGTCGCCGATGTCGCTGCCGGCCGCGATCAGGCCGCGCAGCACCGAGCGCTCGCGCACGATCTCGGCGTAGGCCAGCACGTTGGCGATGCTGTAGGTGTCCACCGCCAGCGAGGCGACGTAGGCCGGCCCGCCGGCTTCGTCGACGCGGCCCTGGTTGCGCAGGTGCTCGGTGAGCGTTACGAAGTCGCACGGCTTGCCGGCGCCGATCAGCTCGCCGATGCCGCGGTACAGCAGCTGGTGGTCGGCGCGGTAGAAGTCGGCGTCGGCCAGCTTGTCGGCGAGCTCGAAGTACAGCGCGTTGTTCAGCAGCAGCCCGCCCAGCACGCTCTGCTCCGCCTCGATCGAGTGCGGCGGCTGCTTGGGCAGGCTCTGGATGCGCGCGGTCGTGGCGCGCCGCGTGGCGGGCTCGTTCATGTGCAGTTCGACGGGTGGGGGCGCCACTTTAATCACTTGGAAAACGCGCCGCTCGGCGTTTTGCGACCAACGTGTGCAGAGGCTGTGGACAACATGACCGCCGGCCCCGGCCCGTTGGCGCGGCCGTGAGCGTCATCACGCGAGTGTGCATATCTGCCGTGCCGTCATGCCCTCGAGTCTGCGGCAACAACTGGCTCATCTGATGAGCCTGCGCCGCGCTTGCTGAGCGGGCCCGGTGTGCCCGTCCCGCTACATGGCTCGCCTCACCGCGTCCTTGCAAAGCTCGCCATGTCTCGCTTTGCTGCGGACGCGCCCCGTCCGGGCTCGTGGCACTAAACGCCGCTCGCCCGGCGGGGCTCCGGTTCGGCTGCGCTTTACTTCCGCGGTCCGGGCACACCGGCCCCCCCGATCGCTCACTTCCTCATGTGGCTCGAGCGGGAGCTGAGCGATCAGTGGCGGGTCGGGGGCTTGGCGAAGCGAAATGAAAGCGCAGCGAGACGGAGCCCTGAGGCCCGCAGGGCCGAAGGGTGCCGCCCGTCGCGAAGCCGAGCCATGGCGAGGCGAGCAGGGCGGCATCGAGCGAGCCATTCGCGGAGACAAGCCCCCGACACGCCCCGTGAGGTGAGCGCACAAAAAAACCGGGCAGGGCCCGGTTCTGGTGAGTCGCGCCTGAGAGGCGCTCCTACAGGGGCGCCGCAGCGATCATTGCGGCACCAGCAGGAAGTTCATCTTGGTGCCGGCCAGCTCGATGATGTCGTTGGCCGCGAGCTTCACGGCCTGCACGTCGATCTCCTTGCCGTTGACCACCGGGCGCTTGATGCCGCCGCCCTGGCCGCCGACGTGGACGATGTAGTAGCCGTCCGCGCGGCGCGTGATCGCGGCGACCTGGTCGCCGGGGCGGCCGAGGGTCGTCAGCGCCTTGGTTAGCACCAGTTCCTTGCCGGCGTTGGGGCCGCTGGCCACCTTGAGCTTGCCGACCATCGGCGTGGACGGCGGCGCGGCGGCGGCGGGCGCCGCCTTGTTGACGCTGGCGTCGAAGGCCGCGCCCATCTGGCCCGGCCGGATGATCATGGTCTTCTCGAAGTCGTCCTCTTCGCCGCCGGCGTCACCGTGGTACTTGAGCTGGTTGCGGCCGATCATGATCACGTCGCCGTTCGACATCGGATGCTTGGCGACCTGCTTGCCGTTGACCTGGGTGCCGTTGGTGCTGTCGAGGTCCTCGAGGAAGGAGTCCTGCAGGATGGTGATGACCACCGCGTGGTGTCCCGAGACCGCCTTGTCGCCCGGGAACGGGATGTCGTTGTCCGGCGCACGCCCGATCGTCACGCGCTCCTTGTTGAGCGGCACTTCCTTGGTGACGCCGTTGGCATCGGTGACGACGAGTTTGGACACTAGAACCACTCCATCAAACGTTCATACCAGCGCCGGCCCGGGGCGAACGACGCGTCCACCCTCGCTAAGGCTACGGAAACATTATCTTTTCCCCCGCGGTCGTTGGCTAGGGTGACCAGCGCCTTGGCCGCGTCGGGAAGATTATCAGCAAACTTGGACAGGGTTAAGCCGATGGTCTGGTCATCCACCATGTCGCACAAGCCGTCGGAGCAGATGAGGATGACGTCACCCACTTCGATGGGATCCTCGATGATGTCGACCTTGACCTCGGGCTCGACGCCGAGCGCGCGCGTGACGATGTTCTTGCGCACCAGCTTCTTGGCGTCCTCGCGCGTGTAGTGGCCGCGCGCGATGAGTTCCTCGATCAGCGAGTGGTCGCGCGTGACCTGCTCGAACTTGCCATGGCGCAGCCGGTACAGGCGCGAGTCGCCAACGTAGGCGATGGACATGCGGTCGTGGTGGAACAGGCAGGTCACCACCGTGGTGCCCATGCCGGCGCACTGCGGCTGGGTCTGCGACACCTGGTGGATGGTCTTGTGGGCCAGCTCGACCGCGCTCTTCAGCAGCAGGGCTTCGCGGCTGTTGCCGGAGGTCTCGTCGATCTCGCCGCCCTTGAGGCCCTTCCACTCTTTCTTGACGGTGTCTTGCACCGTGCTGATGGCCAGGCCCGAGGCGATCTCGCCGGCGTTGTAGCCGCCCATGCCGTCGGCCAGGATCAGCAGCCCCATGTCCCGGTCTTCGCCGACCGCGTCCTCGTTGTTCTTGCGCACGCGGCCCATGTCGGTGAGCAGGGCGGTGGCGAGCTTTCCCTTGGCGGACATGGCGGCCTATTGCACCCGCAGCGCCGCGCGCAGTTCGGCGGCGAGCTCGCCGCCGCGCTGGTAGCGCTGGTTCATGTCCTTGTGCAGCGCGCGATCGATGACCGCGTTCAGCGTGCCCGGCAGGTCCGGCCGCACCGCCGCGGCCGGCGCGTGCGCCTCGTTGGCGATCTTGAACATGAGCGTCGCCATCGAGTCGGCCTGGAACGGCAACTGGCCGGTCAGCAGCTGGTAGAGGGTCACGCCGAGCGAGAACAGGTCGGAGCGGCCGTCCACTTTCTTGCCGGAGAGCTGCTCGGGCGACATGTAACTGGGCGTGCCCAGCACCATGCCGGTCTTGGTCTTGGACGAATCGGTGATGCGGGCGATGCCGAAGTCGGTCAGCTTGATGCTCTTGCTGTCCACCAGCCACATCAGGTTGGCCGGCTTGATGTCCCGGTGCACCACGCCCTGCTGGTGCGCGTAGTCGAGCGCGTCGGCCGCGTCGGCGACGATCTTGACGATGTCCGTCACCGGCATCAGCGCGTTGGGCTTGGTGTGGCGCACCAGGTCGTGGCCCTTGAGGAACTCCATGGCGATGTAGCACAGGTCGTGCTCCTCGCCGGCGTCGTAGATCTGCACGATGTTCGGATGGTTCAGGCGCCCGGCGGTCTCGGCCTCGCGGAAGAAGCGCGACTTGACGTCGGCCAGCTCGTCGCCCTCGAACTCCTGCGACAGCGCCAGCGTCTTGATCGCCACGGTGCGGTTGATCTTCGGGTCCTTGCCCATGTAGACCACGCCCATCGCGCCCTTGCCCAGTTCCTTCTCGACCTGGTAGCGGCCCAGCATCGGCTTCTCGCTGCCGGCCTCGAGCACCATGGTGCCGCCCGGGTGGCTGCCGCCGCCGCCGAGGATGACGGTCTCGGACATCTTCTTCGCGCGCGCGGTCTTCTGCTCGACGTCGCGGAACTTCGGGTTGATGCCGGCGATGTGCTGGAAGACCGACTCGGCCTTGTTGAACTGGCGCTTGCGCTCGAAGTCGAGCGCGAGGTTGTACATCAGGTCGAGCACCTTGTCGTCCACCGGCTGCACCCGGCGGAACTTGTCCCAGGCCATGTCGAGCTGGCCCTGGCCCTGGAAGGCGAGGCCCAGCATCTTGTTGCTTTCCGCGCCCTCGGCTTCCGAGGTCAGCTTGAGCTTCTCGGTGAGACGCAGCCGCTTGATGGTCATGAACAGGTGCCCGGTGATGAGCAGCACCGCCGGGATCATCAGCTTGAGCCACAGCGCGCTGCCGGACATCAGCGTGATCTCGGTCGCCACCAGCGCGACCGCGGCGACGCCGGTGACACCGGCCGCGATGCCGGGCGACAGGCGCGGCAGCAGCGTGGCGAGGTAGACCGTGATCAGTGCGAGCAGCAGCAGCTCCACCCAGCCGCCCCAGTCGGGCCGCGTGTAGTAGTCCTGCTGCAGGATGGTCGAGACCGTGTGCGCCAGGATCTCCACCGGCTTCATCTGCGGGTCGACCGGCGTCGGGAACGAGTCGGCGATGCCGAGCGCGGACGGGCCGATCAGCACGACCTTGTCTTTGTACGCCGAGGCCGGGATCTTGCCGCTGATGACGTCGAAGAACGAATCCATCGGGAACGGTGGCCGGCCGTCGCGCGCGCCGTAGTAATGCGTGTACATCAGCAGCTCGGGCCCGGTGCGCAGGGTCAGGCCGCCCATGGCGACGCCCTCGCCGAGCCGCACCTCGACGTCCTCCGGCTTGAGGTTCAGCGCCTGCGCCGCCAGCATCAGCGCGAACGAGCCGTAGTACTCGTCGAAGTGCTGCAGCACCAGCGCCTCGAAGCGGTTGGCGCCGTCGACGTCGAGCGTGTTGGTGAGGTGGCCGATGCCGGCGGCCGCCGCGCCCAGCGCCGGCAGCGGCACCGCCACGCCTTCCTGCGTCGGCACCGGCAGCCAGCCGTTGCTGCGCGCGTTGACGCGGTCGACGACGTTGCCCAGCGCGTTGCGGCGCACGTAGTCGGCGAGCGGCTGCTCGGGCCGCCCGGCCGGCACGCCCAGCGCGGCGAAGGTCATGGCCAGCACGTTGGGCGGGCCCTGGGCCATGGCCTCGGCCAGCACCTGGTCCACCGACAGCGCGCCGCGGGCTTCGGCGATCATGGCCGTGACGGCATCGAGGTCGGCCTTGAACTTCGTCGCCAGCCCCGACGCGGCGAAGCTGCGCGCGAGCGGCGCGGCCGCCTTGTTGCGGTCGGCGAGGTCGTTCAGGGCGCCGCCGAGCGACGCGATCTCCGCCGGCGCGGCGCCGATCGAGGACCCTTCGATCAGGCCGGCGATCTCGCCGATGTACTGCAGGCCGGGATCTTCCTGCGCCTCGGTGAACAGCACCGAGTTGCCGACGGCCTTGGCGCCGCCTTCGCGCAGCAGGTCCATCATCGCGGCGTGCAGGTTGCGCGGCCACGGGAAGCGGCCGAGGTTGCGGATGCTCTGCTCGTCGATGGCGATGATCGCGACCTTGTCGCTGGGCGCGCGGTCGCGCGCGCGCACGCCCAGGTCGTAGGCATAGCGCTCCAGGCCCTGGAAGGCGTCGCTGAACGTGGCGGCGAGGACGAAGAACAGGCCGGCGAACGCCAGCGCTGCAAACCAGTCCTTCGACCAGATGCGTTCCTTCACCCCGGGCCCCGACGCTTCTAAGTTATGGCGCATACTACCTTTTCCCCAGCTTCAGGAAAAACCGGCGTGGCCCGAGCGAAGACCCACTTCGTCTGCCAGAACTGCGGGGCCGGGTTCCCGAAATGGGCCGGGCAGTGCGCGGATTGCGGCGAATGGAACTCGCTGGTCGAAGGGCTTGCCGGAAAACCGGCGCGCGGCAGCGGCGGCGCGCCGGTTGCCGCGCTGCGCCGGCTCAGTGAAGTGCGCGCCGAAGACGCGCCGCGCGTGACCACCGGCATGGACGAAATGGACCGCGTGCTGGGCGGCGGCCTGGTCCCCGGCGCCGTCATATTGATTGGCGGCGATCCCGGCATCGGCAAGTCCACGCTGCTGATGCAGGTGCTCGGTGCGGTGGCCGGGCGGCTGCGCGCGGTCTACGTGACCGGCGAGGAGTCGCTTTCCCAGGTCTCGCTCCGTGCCCAGCGGCTCGGCCTCAAGTCGTTGGACCTGCCGGTGCTGTCGGAGACGGCGGTGGAGCAGGTGCTGGCGCAGCTGCAGGCCGAGAAGCCCGGGCTGGCCGTCATCGACTCCATCCAGACGCTCTACACCGACGCACTCGATTCGGCGCCGGGCTCGGTGTCGCAGCTGCGCGAGTGCGCGGCGCAGCTGGTGCGCTACGCCAAAGCCAGCGGCTGCGCAGTGGTCCTGGTGGGCCACGTGACCAAGGAGGGCGCCATCGCCGGGCCGCGCGTGCTCGAGCACATGGTCGACACGGTGCTGTACTTCGAGCACGACGCCGGCAGCCGCTTCCGCATCGTGCGCGCGGTCAAGAACCGCTTCGGCGCGGTCAACGAGCTCGGCGTGTTCGCCATGACCGACACCGGGCTCAAGGAGGTCAGCAACCCGTCGGCCTTGTTCCTGTCGCGCCACGAGCAGCCCGTGCCGGGCAGCGTCGTGACGGTGACGCGCCAGGGCAACCGGCCTTTGCTGGTCGAGGTGCAGGCGCTGGTGGACCCGACGCGGCTGGAGATCCCGCGGCGCGTGACGCTGGGGCTCGAGAGCAACCGCCTGCACATGCTGCTGGCGGTGCTGCACCGCCACGGCGGCGTCGCGCTCGGCGACCAGGACGTGTTCGCCAACGTGGTCGGCGGCATGCGCATCCAGGAAACCGCGGCGGACCTGCCGATGCTGGTGGCGGCGCTGTCGAGTTTTCGCGGCAAGGCGGTGCCGGGAGACACCATCGTCTTCGGCGAGGTCGGCCTGGCCGGCGAGATCCGGCCGGTGGGCGGCGGCGAGGAGCGGCTGCAGGAGGCGGCCAAGCAGGGCTTCAGGCGCGCCATCGTGCCGGAGGCCAACAAGCCGCGGAAGAACGTGAAGCTCGAGATCGAGGTGCAGCCGGTGGCGCGGCTGCGGCAGGCGCTGGAACTGCTGTGAGCTGACTCGCGGGCTGCGACCTCGCTCCCGAGCCGTCGCCCTGAGCCGCGGGCTGCGCCCTCGCTCCCGATGGGCTTGCGCCCAAAGGTCGCTGCGGTCGCAGCCCGCGGCTCAGCGCGGCAGGAACGTCGCGGCCAACCCTGCGGCAGCGCACGCCGCGAGCGTGCGCACGATGCCCGCGTCGAAGCGTACGAGCGCGACCAGCGCGGCGAGCGCGATCGCCACGGCCGCCCAGTCGATGGCGCCGCCCGGCCACAGCACGTGGCCGGCGAAGAAGAGCGCGAGGTTCAGGATCACGCCGACCACCGCGGCCGTGACCGCGGTCAGCGGCGCGGTGAACTTGAGGTCCTCGCGCGTGGCCTCGACCAGCGGCCCGCCGAGCAGGATGAACAGGAACGAGGGCAGGAACGTGAAGAACGTCGCCACGGCCGCGCCGGCGACACCGCCCCAGAACAGCGCGTCGGGGCCCAGCGCGCCGTGTTGCCAGCCGCCGACGAAACCGACGAACGCCACCACCATGATCAGCGGCCCCGGCGTGGTCTCGCCCAGCGCCAGGCCGTCGATCATCTGCGTCGCCGACAGCCAGCCGTATTGCAGAACCGCGGCCTGCACGACGTACGGAAGCACCGCGTAGGCACCGCCGAAGGTCAGCAGGGCCGCGGTGGTGAAGAACGCGCCCATGCGCGCCAGCGTGTGGTCCGCCCCCAGCGTGAGCGCCAGCGTGCCGTACGCCGCTGCCCACAGGCCCAGGCCCAGCGCGAGGCCGCGCACCAGGCGCGCCCGTGACGGGGCAGCGTGCGCGGGCGCCGGCGTGGTGTCGTCGATCAGCGCCGGGCCGTAACCGGCGGCGGGGCCGGGCGACGCGCCACCGAAGTGGCGCGGCGCCAGCCGGCCGCCGGCGAAGCCGAGCGCCAGCGCGCTGAGGATGATCAGCGGGAACGGCGCCTCGACGAAGGAGATGGCCGCGAACGCCAGCCCCGCGATCGCCCACAGCACCGGGCCGCGCAGCGCGCGCCGGCCGATGCGCCAGGCCGCGTGCAGCACGATCGCCGTCACCGCGGGCTTGAGGCCGTACAGCACGCCGGCGACCGCCGGCACCTCGCTGAACCGCAGGTAGACCCACGACAGCGCCACCAGGATGAACAGCGACGGCAGCACGAACAGCGCGCCGGCGGCGATGCCGCCGGGCGCGCCGTGCAGCAGCCAGCCGATGTAGGTGGCCAGCTGCTGCGCTTCCGGGCCGGGCAGCACCATGCAGTAGTTCAGCGCGTGCAGGAAGCGGCGCTCCGAGATCCAGCGCCGCCGCACCACCAGCTCGTCGTGCATGATCGCGACCTGCCCGGCCGGCCCGCCGAACGAAATGAACCCCAGGCGCAGCCACCAGCGCAACGCCTCGGCGAAGCCCACCGCCATCGGCGCGCCGGAGTCGCGGCTCACCGGAATCCCATGATGCTCGAGGGATACCAGCTGTGGCGCTCGTGCTCGAGGTGCTTGCACCAGGTGTACAGCGCGTCGTAGAGCGTCATGCCGGTCGCCAGCATGGCGTGGTCGTCCGCCATGTTCGCCGACAGGCCGAGCGAGATGGCCAGCAGGCCCGCCGCCTGCGGCGAGCGCGACAGCGTGTCGGTGTCGGCCGCGCGCACGATGTCGGCGAGGCGGTCGAGCGCCGGGTCGCGCAGGCCGTACTTCTTGAGAATGGCGTCGAAGCTGCACAGCTCGCCCTGGTGTGTGAGCTCGACGCCGGGGATGTCGTACGGGATCGCGCCGAGGCGCGCGGCGTCCGGCAGCACCCGGTCGGGCGGCACGTACAGGAACTCGGCCTCGCGGTCGACGAAGCGCCGGATCAGCCAGGGGCAGGCGATGCGGTCGATCTTGGGGCGTTCACGCGTGATCCATTTCATCGGAATCCTCCTCGCGAACGGCGTCGGGAGGCGCGTGCGCCAGGCGCAAAAATAAACGCGTCCATGTCTCCTCCAGCCGTTGCCGGTTGAAGGCAGAGCTTGGACGCGCATGCGGGCGCATCTTACGGGGCGCCTGCCGCGGACCCCGTAAACACAGGCTACGCCCGTGCGATGATGTCGCGCAACTGCCTCGACGGAGGGTTTTTCGTGACCACGCAACTCGCCCTGGCCGCCGCCGCGTTCGCGGCAATGCACCTGCTGATCTCCGGCACGCGCCTGCGCGACGCCCTGGTCGCGCGCCTCGGCGAGGGTCGTTACCGGGGACTGTTCTCCCTGGCCTCGGCCGTGGTGCTGGCCTGGCTGATCTGGGCCTACGCGCAGGCGCGCCAGCCGGCGCTCACGGCCCTGACCGATTGGCGCTGGCTCGGCGCCGCGCTGGTGTTGGTGTCCTTCCTGTTCATCGTGCTGGGCCTGCTGACGCCCGGCCCGACCATCGTCGGCGCGGAGAAGCTGCTGGCCCGCGGCGTCGAAGCGCGCGGCATCCACCGCATCACGCGCCACCCGTTCCTGTGGGGCATCGCCCTGTGGGCTGCCGTCCACATGCTGTTCAACCCCGAAACGGTGAACCTGCTGTTCTTCGGCGCCTTCGTGCTGGTGGCGGTGGCCGGCACGTTCTCGCTCGACGCCAAGCGCGCGCGCCTGTTCGGCGAGTCCTGGCAGCGCTACGCGGCGCAGACCTCCAACCTGCCGTTCGCGGCAATGCTCGAGGGCCGCAACCGCCTGGTCCCGGCGGAGTTGGGGTGGTTCAAATTGGTCGCGGCCGCGGCGACGTACGCCGCCTTCGCGCTGCTGCACGCCCGCTTCTTCGCGCTGCCGCCGTTCTGACGCAAATACGGGGACAGACTTAAAAGTCTGTCCCCGGGCAGCGGGTCACTAGGCTGCGACTTCGGCAGGCTTGGGCGCCGGCGGGCGGATGCGCGCGGTGCGCACGACGTTGGCCTGGGTCTCGGTGATCTCGATGACGTAGTCGCGCACGCGCACCTGCTTGCCCGGCTTGGGGATGTCCTCGAGCTGCTCCAGCACCAGGCCGTTGACCGTGCGCGCGCCGGCGGTCGGCAGCTTCCAGCCCAGCGTGCGGTTGAGCGTGCGGAGGGTCACGCCGCCGTTGACCACGTAGCTGCCGTCGGCCTCCATCGACACGTTCTTGATGCGTGCCGCCGGGTCCGAGGTGAACTCGCCGACGACCTCCTCGAGGATGTCCGCCAGCGTCACCAGCCCCTGGATGTCGCCGTACTCGTCGACCACGAAGCCGATGCGCCGCTTCTGGTTCTGGAAGTTCAGCAGCTGCTGGTTCAGCGGCGTGCCGGCCGGGATGAAGTACGGCTCGCGCGAGCTGCGCACCAGCTCCTGCACGTCGAGCGGGTCGCCGGCGATGATGCGCTGCGCGTTGCGCAGGTGGATGATGCCCTTGAGTTCGTCGATCGAGCCGTTGTACAGCGGCAGGCGCGTGTGCTCGCTGGCGAGCAGCTGCGCCTTGATCTCCTCGGGCACGCCGGTGACGTCGACGCCGACGATCTCGTTGCGCGGCACCATGATGTCCTCGACCGTGGCTTTCTCCAGGTCGAGCAGCGACAGCAGCATCTTCTGGTGGCGCTGCGGGATCATGGCGCCGGCCTCGGCCACGACCGAGCGCAGCTCCTCGGTGCTGAGGTTGTGCTGGGCCGCCTCCTCCGGCGAGACGCCGAGCAGGCGCAGCAGCGCGTTGCTGAACAGGGTGACCAGCACCACGAACGGCAGCAGCAGCCAGCGCAGCACCCAGTAGACGTAGGCAGCGGGGATGCCGACCCGTTCCGGATGGAGCGCGGCCAGGGTCTTGGGCGTGACCTCGCCGAACACCAGGATCAGGAACGTCAGGGCGGCGGTGCCGAGCGACAGCGCCAGTTCCTGCGAGATTCCGAACTGCTCGTACACGCGCAGCGAGATCACCGTAGCGACGGTGGCGGCGAGGATGTTGATGACGTTGTTGCCGACCAGGATGGTGCCGATCAGCCGGTCCGGCCGCGCCAGCAGCTGCTCGGCCAGGCGCGCGCCGCGGTGACCGGCCTTGGCCATGTGGCGCAGGCGGTAGCGGTTGAGCGTCATCAGCCCCGTCTCGGAACCCGAGAAAAAGGCTGACAGCAGGAGCAGGACTCCCAGCAGGACGCAGAGAGCCGACAGAGGGATGTCTTCCAAGACGCTTTGGTTTCCGCCCGCGAACCGACCCTACTAACTAAAGACCGCTGAACCGCTCGTCAAGGCAAGCCGCTCAGGCTTACTTTAAGAAAGCGCGCTAACTCCAATGCCGGCTTAGAATTTGTTCAAGTATGACCTTGCTGCCGAAATAGGCCAGGATGAGCACCGCGTAGCCCGCCAGCGCCCAGCGGATGGCGGTGCGACCGCGCCAGCCCCAGCGCCAGCGCCCCCACAGCAGCCCGCCGAACAGCCCCCAGGCGCCGACCGACAGCACGGTCTTGTGGGCCAGGTGCTGGGCCAGCAGGTCATCCACGAACAGCAGGCCCGACAGCAACGACAGGCTCAGCATGAAGAAGCCCAGGCCGATCATCAGGAACAGCAGGTGCTCCATGGTCTGCAGCGGCGGCAGGGCATCCACCAGGCCGCCGGCCGCACTGTCGTGCAGCAGTCGGTCCTGGATGGCCAGGGTGACGGCCTGGGCCGCGGCCAGGGTCAGGAAGCCGGCACTGAACAGCGACAGCACGACGTGCAGCTGGATCTTCCAGTCCGACAGCGGGATGGCCGACACCGGCGTCGGCCACAGCGCGGCCCACAACGCCGCGACCGCGGCCAGCGGGTAGATCGCGATGCCCAGCACTTGCACCGGCTGGAAGCGGCCCAGCACCCACAGCAGCAGGGCGGCCTGCCAGGCGAACACCGACATCGCCTCGGTCACGCCGAGGCTCAACTGGCCGCCGTGCACGGTCGCGCTGAGCAGGGCGCCGCCGTGCAGCACCAGGGCGGCGGCCGCCAGTGCCGCGGCACCGCCCGCGCCGGCGCGGCGCCAGTGCCACAGCGCGCAAACGGCGTAAGCGAAGGCGGCGAAGCCGGCGAGCGTGGAGGTCATGCGCAGGGCACCTTAACAAAACCCGCGCGCGCTGTGACGCGGTTCAAGAATCCGCTTGCACATCCGAGAGTTTCCGCCGGAGCAGGCGGAACCCTGTGCTAGTATCGATCGCATCTCGGGGGAGATCGCACAGGCGCATGCGCATCAAGGTGCTGGGATGCAGTGGCGGCGTCGGCCCCGGCCTGCGCACCACGAGTTTACTGGTCGACGATCACGTGCTCATCGATGCGGGCACCGGCGTCGGCGATCTTTCGCTCGCGCAGATGGCCCGCATCGGCGACGTGTTCCTCACGCACGCGCACCTCGACCACGTCTGCGGCCTCGCCTTCATGGCCGACAACCTGTTCGATCTCGTCGACCGCCCGGTCAAGGTGCACGCGACCGCGGACACGCTCGCCACGCTGCGCGAGCACCTGTTCAACTGGAAGCTGTGGCCGGACTTCTCGAAGCTGCCCGACGAGAAGAATCCGCTGCTGACCTGGCACGAGATCAAGGTCGGCACGAACTACCCGTTCGACGGCCACACGCTGCGCGCCTTCCAGGTCACGCACACGGTGCCGGCGGTGGGCTACGTGGTCGAGGGCAAGGCCGGCACGTTCGCCTTCACCGGCGACTGCACCGCCACGGATGAATTGTGGGCGGCGCTGAATGCGCTGCCGCGGCTCGACAAGCTGATGATCGAGGTCGCCTTCACCAACGACGACGCGGAGCTCGCCAAGGTCTCCCGGCATTTCACGCCGCAGCTGCTCGGCACGGAGATCGGCAAGCTCAGGCACAAGCCCAGGCTGTACCTGACGCACCACAAGCCGGGCTGCGAAGCCGACATCGAGAAGGAGAGCCGCGCCGCGCTGGGCGGGCGCGACTACGCGCACCTGCGGCGCGGGGACGTCATCTCGCTCTGATCCCCCGGAAGGGGGCTACCCGACCCGCCATCGCCACAACGCGCCCGCTAGAATCGCGGCATGTTCGATTCGCTCAGCAAACGGCTGGCCGGCGCGCTCGACGCGCTGCGCGGTCAGGGCCGCCTCACCGAGGACCAGATCAGGAGCGCCGCGCGCGACCTGCGCATGGCGCTGCTCGAGGCCGATGTCGCGCTGCCCGTGGTCAAGGACTTCGTCGACAGGATCCGCGCGCGCGCGCTCGGCGCCGAGGTCACGCAGAGCCTGACGCCGGGACAGGCGTTCCTGCGCATCGTCCACCAGGAACTCGCCGCCGCGCTCGGCGGCGCCGCCGCAGCGCTCAACCTGTGCGCCGAGCCGCCGGCCGTGGTGCTGATGTGCGGCCTGCAGGGGTCGGGCAAGACCACCACCACCGGCAAGCTCGCGCGGCGCCTGCGCGAGGCCGAAAAGAAAAACGTCGTCGTGGTTTCCACCGACGTCTACCGCCCCGCCGCCATCGAGCAGCTGCGCACCGTGGCGGGGCAGGCCGGCGTCGAGTGGTTCCCGAGCCGGCCCGGCGATGCGCCGCTGGCCATCGCGGGCGCCGCGCTCGCCCACGCGAGGAAAGTGTTCGCCGACGTGCTGCTCGTCGACACCGCCGGCCGCACCACGGTGGACGAGGCGATGATGGCCGAGATCGCCGCGCTGCATGCCGGGCTCAAGCCGGTCGAGACCCTGTTCGTGGTCGACGCCATGACCGGCCAGGACGCGGCCAACGTGGCCAGGGCGTTCGCCGACCGCGTGCCGTTGACCGGGGTGATCCTGAGCAAGGCCGACGGCGACGCCCGCGGCGGTGCGGCGCTGTCGGTGCGCGCCGTCACGGGCGCGCCGATCAAGTTCCTCGGCACCGGCGAGAAGCTGGACAAGCTGGAACCATTTCACCCGGACCGCATCGCGGCGCGGATCCTCGGCGAGGGCGACATGCTGTCGCTGATCGAGGAGACGGTCCAGAAAGTCGACCGCGAGAAGGCCGAACGGCTCGCCGGCAAGCTCAGGAAGGGCAAGTCGTTCGACCTCGAGGATTTCCGTGAGCAACTGGCGCAGATGCAGTCCATGGGCGGCATCGCCTCGATGCTGGAGAAGCTGCCCGGCGCGGCGCAATTGCAGGACAAGCTGAAGAGCGCGAACCCGGAGAAGGACGTCAAGCGCTCGATCGCCATCATCAACTCGATGACGAGGAAGGAGCGCCGCTTCCCGGACCACCTGAAAGCCTCCCACCGCCGCCGTATCGCGGCCGGCAGCGGCACCCAGGTTCAGGACGTGAACAAGCTGATGCGCCAGTTCGAGCAGGCCCGCGACATGATGAAGAAAATGGCCGGCGGCGGCGTGGCCAAGCTCATGCGGGGTCTGGGCGGCAAGCTGCCCCCCGGGGGGTTCCCCCGGTAGGAAAAAGGGGTCAGGAAAAGGGGTCAGATCCATTTTTCGGTCGGGAAAAGGGGTCTGACCCCTTTTTCGGGCGGGCTCCGATTTCCCTTTCTTTTCAGCCAGAAATCGTTAAAATACGCGCCCTTTCGCGGCCCCAGGGCCGCGTTTTTAGTTGATAAATCAATGGTCAAAATCCGTTTGGCGCGCGCAGGCGCGAAGAAGCGCCCCTTCTATCACGTCGTCGCGACCGACAGCCGCAATCCGCGCGACAGCCACTACATCGAGCGCCTGGGTTACTACAACCCGATGGCGACCGGCGGCGAGCAGAGGCTCGTCGTCGACCGGGCTCGCATGGAGTACTGGACCAAGAACGGCGCGCAGGTGTCCGAGCGCGTGACGTTCCTGGTCACGCATGTCGCGAGCAAGGTCGAATCCGGTGCTCCGGCCAAGGCCGAGGCGGCCAAGCCTGCCGCGAGCGGAGTCGAAGGGGCCGCCTGAGGTCTCCGATGCCGGGCACGGTTGAGCTCGGCCGGATCGTGGGCGCCTTCGGCATCAAGGGCTGGGTGCGGTTGCGGTCCTACACCGATCCCCCGGAAGGCGTCCTGCGCTACCGCACCTGGCACATCGGCGGGCGCGAATGGCAGGTGGTCGAGGGACGTTCGCAGGGCGGCGGGGTGGTCGCGGCGCTCGCCGGACTGGAGGATCGCGACGCCGCCGCGGCGTTGCGCGGCGCGGCGATCGAGGTGCCCCGGTCGGCGCTGCCGCAGCCGAAGCGCGGCGAGTTTTACTGGGCCGACGTGCTGGGCAGTGAAGTGCTCAGCACCGCTGGCGCGAAGCTGGGAACGCTGAGCAGCGTCACCAGCAACGGCGCGCAGGATGTGATGGTGGTGACGGGCGAGCGGGAACGCTTGATCCCGTTCGTGGTGGGACCGATCGTGAAGAGCGTCGATCCCGCGGCGATGCAGATCGTGGTGGAGTGGGACTCCACGTGGTAGGAGCGCCCTTGGGCGCGACTATCGCGGCCAAGGCCGCTCCTACAAGGGACGCGGATGAAGATAGAAGTGTTGACGCTGTTCCCGGAGTTCGTGGAACAGGTCGGGCGGTACGGCATCGTGGGGCGCGCCGTTGAGTCCGGGAAGCTCGCGTTGACCACGCGGGACATCCGGGACTTCAGCGAGAACAAGTGGCGCCGCGTGGATGACCGGCCGTACGGCGGCGGTCCGGGCATGGTGATGAACGCCGGGCCGGTGGCGGCAGCGGTGGCGGCGGCGAAAGCCGCGCTCGGGGCGGCGAAAGTCGTCGCGCTGTCGCCGCAGGGCGAGCCGCTCACCCAGGACTGGGTGAAGCGGCTGGCCGCGGAGCCGGGGCTGATTTTGCTGTGCGGCCGCTACGAAGGCATCGACGAGCGGGCGGCCGGCGTGGTGGACGTGGAGCTGTCGCTGGGCGATTTCGTCCTGTCCGGCGGCGAGCTCGCGGCGATGGCGCTGGTGGATGCGGTGGTGCGGCTGATTCCGGGCGCGCTGGGCGACGAGCAGTCGGCGGAGAGCGATTCGTTCTCGGCGGGGCTGCTGGACCACCCGCACTACACGCGGCCGGAGGAGTGGCAGGGTGAGCAGGTGCCGGAAGTGCTGTTGTCCGGCGACCACGCGCTGGTCCGGCGCTGGCGGTTGAAGAGAGCGCTTGGCGCCACCTGGCTGAAGCGGCCGGATTTGCTGGACGCGGTAGAGTTGGACGACGAACAGGCGGCACTGCTGCGCGAATTCATCGCGGAGCAGCAACAGAAGGACGGAAGGTAAGTCATGAACATCATCGAGCAGATCGAAGCGGAACAGGTGGCGAAGAAGAAGGTCCCGGCGTTCAAGCCCGGCGACACGGTCGAGGTCAAGGTCAGGGTCAAGGAAGGCGACCGCGAGCGCCTGCAGGCGTTCGAGGGCGTCGTCGTGGCCAGGAAGAACCGCGGCCTGAACTCCTCGTTCACGGTGCGCAAGACCTCGCACGGCGAGGGCGTCGAGCGCGTGTTCCAGACCTACAGCCCGCAGGTCGCGGAGATCGCGGTCAAGCGCAAGGGCGAAGTGGCCCGGGCCAAGCTGTACTACCTGCGCGAGCTCGCCGGCAAGGCCGCGCGCATCAAGGAGAAGCTCTCGTAAAGCTTCCCGCAGGAACCAGAAAAGCCGGCTTCCAGCCGGCTTTTTTGTCTCCAGCGAAAAGGGGTCGGATCGATTTATTTCGCCCAAAAGAAAAGGGGTCGGATCGATTTATTTCGCCCAAAAATGGATCTGACCCCTTTTTTGGGCTGACCCCTTTTTTGGGCCAGGTTTTGTTGCGGTGCAGTAAATAGGCCCGTAGAGTTACGCGCTCCCGTGGAGCCGTGAAGTGAAAGCCGTCTTTCCCCGCATCCAGCGCCTGCCGCCGTACGTGTTCAACATCGTCGGCGACCTGAAGAAGGCCGCCCGTGCCCGCGGCGAGGACGTCATCGACTTCGGCATGGGGAACCCGGACCAGCCCACGCCGCAGCACATCGTCGACAAGCTGGTCGAGGCGGCGTCGCGCAAGGGCCACCGGCACACGCACCGCTACTCCGTGTCCAAGGGCATCCCACGCCTGCGCAAGGCCATCGCCGGCTGGTACGAGCGCCGCTACCAGGTCGAACTCGACCCCGACAGCGAGTGCATCGCCACCATCGGCTCCAAGGAAGGCCTGTCGCACCTGGCCATGGCCACGCTCGACCGCGGCGACACCGTGCTGGTGCCCAACCCGGCCTACCCGATCCATCCCTACGGGGTGGTGCTGGCCGGCGCCGAGGTGCGCCACGTGCGGCTGACGCCCGACGTGGACTTCTTCGAGGAGCTGCAGCGCGCGATCCAGGAATGCATGCCCGCGCCGAAGATGCTGATCCTGAACTTCCCCGGCAACCCGACCACGCAGTGCGTGGACCTCGGCTTCTTCGAGAAGGCCGTGGCGGTGTGCCGCGAGCACGGCATCTGGCTGGTGCACGACCTCGCCTACGCCGACATCGTGTTCGACGGCTACCAGGCGCCCAGCGTGCTGCAGGTCAAGGGCGCGAAAGAGGTCGCCGTCGAGTTCTTCACGCTGTCCAAGAGCTACAACATGCCGGGCTGGCGCGTGGGCTTCATGGCCGGCAACCCGGAGCTGGTCGGCGCGCTGGCGCGCATCAAGGGCTATCTCGACTACGGCATGTTCACGCCGATCCAGGTCGCGGCCATCACCGCGCTCGAGGGGCCGCAGGACTGCGTGCGGCAGATCCGCGAGCTGTACGAGCACCGGCGCAACGTGCTGTGCGACGGCCTCAGCCAGGCCGGCTGGGCGGTCGACAAGCCGAAGGCGACCATGTTCGTGTGGGCGAAGATTCCCGAGCCGCTGCGCGCCCTGGGATCGATCGAATTCTCCAAGCGCCTGCTCGAGGAGGCCAAGGTCGCGGTGTCGCCCGGCGGCGGCTTCGGCCAGTACGGCGACGACCACGTGCGCTTCGCCCTGATCGAGAACGAGCAGCGCACGCGCCAGGCGATCCGCGGCATCAAGGGAATGCTGAGGACCGGAAAATGACCGAGCCGATTCGCGTCGGCCTGCTCGGGCTCGGCACCGTCGGGCAGGGCTTGGTGCGCCTGCTCAAGCACAACCGCGGCGAGTACCTGCGCCGGCTCGGCCGACCGCTGATCGTCACCCATGCCTTCGCGCGCGACCTGTCGCGCAAGCGCGACTGCGACCTCACCGGCATCAAGGTGGTCAACGATCCGCACGTCATCACGCGCGAGGCGCCGGTGGACGTGGTGGTCGAGCTGCTGGGCGGCCTGTCACCGGCGCGCGAGCTGATCCTCGAGGCGATCGCGCGCGGCAAGCCGGTGGTCACCGCCAACAAGGCGCTGCTGGCCGAGGACGGCAACACGTTGTTCGCGGCGGCGAAGCAGAAGGGCGTCGCCATCGCTTTCGAGGCCTCCGTCGCCGGCGGCATCCCGATCCTGCGAGTGCTGCGCGAGGGCCTGGCCGGGAACCGCATCGAGGAGCTCGCCGGCATCGTCAACGGCACCAGCAATTACATCCTCACCCGCATGGCCGAGGACGGCCTCGATTTCGACGCGGCGCTGGCCGAGGCGCAGGCGCAGGGCTACGCCGAGGCCGACCCGGCCTTCGACGTGGACGGCGTGGATGCCGCGCACAAGCTGGCCATCCTGGCGTCGCTGGCCTTCGGCATCCCGCTGGCGTTCGCGGGCGTGGCGGCGGAGGGCATCCGCGACGTCACCGCGCGCGACATCGCGCTGGCGCGCGAGCTTGGTTACCGCATCAAGCCGCTGGCCATCGCCAAGCGCGGCGGCGGCCGCGTCGAGTTGCGCGTCCATCCCACGCTGGTGCCGGCCGACCACCTGCTGGCCAGGGTCGACGGTGTGCTGAACTCGATCATCGTGCACTCCGACGCGGTCGGGCCGACCGGCTACTACGGCCGTGGCGCCGGCGGCGAGGCCACGGCCTCGGCCGTGGTCGCCGACCTGCTCGAGATCGCGCGCGAGCTCGGCGCGCACGCGCACTTCCAGGCCCACCCGCTGGGCTACGACCCGGCGGCGGTGCAGCCGCAGCCGCTGGTGCCGCTGCGCGAGGTCGAGTCGGCCCACTACGTGCGCCTGCGCGTGGCCGACACGCCCGGCGTGCTCAAGGCCATCACCTCGATCCTGGCCGAGCTCGACATCAGCATCGAAGCCATCCTGCAGAAGGAGCCGAAAGGAAAGGAGGACGCGATGGTGGCGATCATCACCTCGACGGTCGCCGAGCACCGCTTCGCCAGCGCCCTCGACAAGCTGCTGGCGCTGAAATTCGTGCGCCCCGGATCGACGCACCTGCGCGTCGAGCACTTCAATGGCCGCTAAAAAAGGGGTCAGATCCATTTTCCGGCCCGAAAAATGGATCTGACCCCTTTTTCTCTGGCCGGGAGGCAGGTGCGGCTCGAGCCGATGCAGCGGGGCCATCTGCCCGGGCTGACCGCGGCGGGCGCGGATCCCGGGATCTGGCGCTGGTACTCGGTGAACGGCGCGACGCCGGACACGATGCGCGCCTTCGTCGACGACGCGCTCGACATGCAGGCCAAAGGCACGGCCGTGCCGTTCACCGTACTCGACGCCGGCGGGGCGATCGCCGGCAGCACGCGCTTCGGCAACATCGCGCCGGCGTACCGGCGCGCCGAGATCGGCTGGACCTTCCTGGCGCCGCGCTGCCAGCGCACCGGCGTCAACACCGAGATGAAGTACCTGATGCTGCGCCATGCGTTCGAGTCGTGGAAACTGTCGCGCGTCGAGTTCAAGACCGACGCGCTCAACGACAAGTCGCGCAACGCGCTCAGGCGCATCGGCGCGACGGAGGAGGGCACGCTGCGCAGCCACATGGTTACGTTCACCGGCCGCGTGCGCGACTCCGTGTACTACAGCGTGATCGACAGCGACTGGCCGCGGGTGAAGCGGCGCCTCGAGAGCCTCATGCGCCATGCCGAGGCCGCCGTCGGCTTCGCCCAGGGCAGCCTCCGGGCCGAGGGATGACCGCCTACAGCGGCGTCATCGAGCAGTATCGCGACCGGCTGCCGCTGCCCGCCGGCGCGCGCGCGATTTCGCTGTGCGAAGGCCGCACGCCGCTGATCCGGCTGCGGCACATCCCGGACGAGCTCGGCTTCAAGGGCGAGCTGTACGTGAAGTTCGAGGGCGCGAACCCGACCGGCTCGTTCAAGGACCGCGGCATGACGGTCGCGGTGACCGACGCGGTCCAGCGCGGCAGCAAGGCCGTCATCTGCGCCTCGACCGGCAACACCTCGGCCTCGGCGGCGGCCTACGCCGCACGCGCCGGCATCACGGCCTTCGTGCTGATTCCCGAGGGCAAGATCGCGGCCGGCAAGCTGGCGCAAGCCGTGATGCACGGCGCCGTGGTGCTGCAGATCAAGGGCAACTTCGACGACGGCATGCGCCTGGTGAAGGAAGTCGCACAGGACGTGCCGGTGGCCATCGTCAACTCGATCAACCCGTACCGCCTGCACGGGCAGAAGACCGCGGCGTTCGAGATCGTCGAGGCGCTCGGCCGCGCGCCCGACGTGCACTGCCTGCCGGTCGGCAACGCCGGCAACATCAGCGCCTACTGGATGGGCTACTCGGAGGCCGCCGGCCTGCCGACGGCGGCCAGGGCCGAGTGCCCGGGCGCGCCGGCGTACGCCGTGCGCAAGCTCACCGAACGCCGTCCGCGCATGGCCGGCTTCCAGGCCAGCGGCGCGGCGCCGTTCCTGCGCGGCGAGCCGGTCGCGCACCCCGAGACCGTCGCCACCGCCATCCGCATCGGCCATCCGCAGAGCTGGGATCTGGCCTGGGCGGCGCAGAAGGAATCGAACGGCTGGTTCGACGAGATCGCGGACGAGGAGATCCTCGCCGCGCAAAAGCTGCTGGCCACGCGCGAGGGCGTGTTTTGCGAGCCCGCTTCGGCCGCCTCCGTTGCCGGCGCGCTGCGCCACATCCGCGGCGGGCGCATCGCGCCCGACGCGGTGGTGGTGTGCACGCTCACCGGGCACGGCCTCAAGGACCCGGACGTCGCCCTGCGCGACGGCTTGAAAGGCGTGGTGCAGGTGGCGGCGGAGCGCAAGGCGGTGGAGCAGGCACTCAAGGAGCGGATGTAATCGTCGCCCCAGCGAAAGCTGGGGCCCAGTGTCGCTTGAAGACACTGGATTCCGGCTTTCGCCGGAATGACAGGCGGCTTCCGCCGGCATGACAGTCCGGGTACAGTCGCCGCCCATGCCGCCCGTCATCCGCCGCCGCGTCGCCAGCGTGGGCGCGAACCTCCCGGCGACGCTGCATCCGGTCCTGCGCCGCGTCTACGCCCAGCGCGGCCTCACCCGCGAAGCCGAGCTGTCGCTGGACCTGAAGCAGTTGTTGCCGCCGCAGGGCCTGCTCGGCATCGACCGCGCCTGCGACGAATTGCAGCAGGCCGTCACGTCGGGCGGCAAGATCGTCGTCGTCGGCGATTACGACGCCGACGGCGCCACCGGAGCGGCGCTGGCCGTCGCGGTGTTGCGGACTTTCGGCGCGGGCGCTCCCGATTACCTCGTGCCGAGCCGCTTCCACCAGGGCTACGGCCTGTCGCCCGCGCTCGCGGAAGCCGCGCACGCGATGGGCGCGCAGTGGCTGCTGACGGTGGACAACGGCATTGCGAGCGTGGCCGGCGTCGCGCGCGCGAAGGAACTCGGCCTGCGCGTGGTGATCACCGACCACCACCTGGCCGGCCCGCAACTGCCCGCGGCGGACGCGATGGTCAATCCCAACCAGCCCGGCTGCGGCTTTCCGAGCAAGCACCTGGCCGGCGTCGGCGTGATGTTCTACCTGCTGTCGGCGCTGCGCGGGCGCCTGCGCGAGGCGGGCTGGTTCCGCGCCCGGAGCGATTTTCCCGAGCCGCGCCTGGCCGACTTCCTCGACCTGGTCGCGGTCGGCACGGTCGCCGACGTGGTGCGGCTCGACTACAACAACCGCATCCTGGTCGCCCAGGGCCTGGCGCGGATCCGCGCGCGCCGCATGCGGCCGGGCATCCTGGCGCTGCTGCAGGTCGCCGGACGCGACGCGGCGACGGTGAGCAGCACCGACCTCGGCTTCACCGTCGGGCCGCGCCTGAACGCGGCCGGGCGGCTCGAGGACATGCGCCTGGGCATCGAGTGCCTGTTGTGCGAGAGCGAGCAGGGCGCGCTGGCCATGGCGCAGCGCCTGGACCAGCTCAACCGCGAGCGGCGCGACATCGAGGCGCAGATGCGCGACGAGGCCATGGCGATGGTCGACAAGCTCGAGGCCGACGCCGTGGGGCTGGCGCTGTTCGATCCCGGCTGGCACGAAGGTGTCGTGGGGCTGGTCGCCTCGCGCGTCAAGGACAGGCTGCACCGGCCGACCTTCGCGTTCGCGCGCGCGAAGGAGGCGGGGATGCTCAAGGGCTCGGGCCGCTCGATCGCCGGGCTGCACATCCGCGACGCGCTGGCGCTGGTGGACGCGCGCCACCCGGGAATGATCGCCCGCTTCGGCGGCCACGCCATGGCGGCGGGCCTGACGCTGCCCGAGGCGTGCTTCGCGCAGTTCAGCCGCGCGTTCGAGGACGTGTGCCGCGAGGCGCTCGACGAAGCCGCGCTGGAGCGCGTGCTCGAGTCCGACGGCGCGCTCGAGAATGGCGAGCTGTCGCTCGAGACAGCGCGCGCGCTCGAGTCGGCGGGACCGTGGGGCCAGGGCTTCCCCGAGCCGCTGTTCGACGGCGTGTTCGAGGTGCGCGAGTCGCGCGTGGTGGGTGAGCGCCACGCGCGCTACCGGCTGCGCGCCGGCGGACGCACGATCGATGCGATCCATTTCAATGCGGCGGAGCACCTTGCGCCGCCGGGGCCGGTCGAGCTCGCCTATCGGCTCGGGGTGAACCGGTACCAGGGGCTCGAGACGCCGGAACTGCGCGTGGAGCTGCTGAAAGCCGTGTAGGAGCGCCTTCAGGCGCGACCCGTCACGCGAACAGCTTGCGCACCTTCTCCAGCGCCGCCACCAGCTGATCGATGTCGTCCGGCCCGTTGTAAAGCGCGAACGAGGCGCGCGCGGTGCCGGTGATGCCCAGGCGTGACATCAGCGGCATGGTGCAGTGGTGGCCGACGCGGATGGCGACGCCTTCCATGTCGAGCACCGAGCCGATGTCCTGCGGGTGCGCGCGGTCCATCAGGAACGAGACGATGGCGCCCTTGTTGCGCGCCGTGCCGACCAGGGTGAGGCCCGGGATGGCGCGCAGGCGCGCCGTGGCCTGCTCGAGCAGCGCGTGCTCGTGCGCCGCGATGGGCGCGAGGCCGATGCCGCGGATCCAGTCCAGCGCGGCGCCGAAACCGACCGCGCCGGCGATGTCCGGCGTGCCGGCCTCGAACTTGTAGGGCACGTCGTTCCAGGTGCTGCCCTCGAACGCCACCGTGCGGATCATGTCGCCGCCGCCCAGCCACGGCGGCATGGCCTCGAGGTGCTCGCGCCGCGCGATCAGCGCGCCGAAGCCGGTCGGGCCGTAGGCCTTGTGCGAGGACACCGCGTAGAAGTCCGCGCCCAGCGCATGGAAGTCCACCGGAATGTGCGCGGTAGCCTGGGCGCCGTCGATCAGCACCGGGATACCGCGCCGGCGCGCCTCGGCGATGACGTCCCCGATCGGATTGATGGTGCCGAGCGAGTTCGACACGTGGTTCAGCGCGATGACTCTGGTGCGCGGCGAAAGCCGTGCGCGGAACTCGTCCCAGCGCAGCTCGCCGGCGTCGCTGATGGGCGCGGCCACGATCTTCGCGCCCTTTTCGGCCGCCACCAGCTGCCAGGGCACGATGTTCGAGTGGTGCTCCATCTCCGTCAGCAGCACCTCGTCGCCGGCCGACAGGCGCGGGCGCAGGAAGCAATGCGCGACGAGATTGATGGCCTCGGTGGTGCCGCGCGTGAACACTACCTCCTCGCGCGCGGCGCCGAAGTACGCGGCGATGGTGTCGCGCGCGCCTTCGTAGGCGGTGGTGGCGCGTTCGGCGAGGTCGTGCACCGCACGGTGCACGTTCGCGTTCTTGTGGCGGTAGTAGTCGTCCAGCGCCTTCAGCACCGGCTCGGGCTTCTGCGTGGTCGCGGCATTGTCGAGATAGGCCAGGCGCTTGCCGCGCGCCTTCTCGCGCAGGATCGGGAAGTCGGCGCGGACGCGGGCCAGATCGAAAAAGGGGACGCACACCTTTTTCGGCTGCGGCGACTGGGTCACCGGAGGGCTCCCGCGAAAAAGGTGTGCGTCCCCTTTTTCACAGCCGCTGCTCCAGGACCCGGGCCGCCAGCTCCCGCGCCGGCTGGTGGGCGATCCGGTCGAGCACCTCGAGCGCGAACGTGCGCAGCAGCAGCCGGCGCGCGGCGGGCAGGTCGAGGCCGCGCGTGCGCAGGTAGTAGAGCGCGTCCTCGTCGAGCTGGCCGCAGGTGGCGCCGTGCGCGCACTTGACGTCGTCGGCGTAGATCTCGAGCTCGGGCTTGGCGTTGACCTCGGCGCCGGGCGACAGCAGCAGGCTGTCCACGTGCTGCTCGGAATCGGTCTTCTGCGCGCCGGGGTGCACGATAACCTTGCCGTTGAAGATCGCGCGCGCTTTCGCGGGGACGAGGCAGCGGAAGCTCTCGCGCGAGCGCCCGTGCGGCGCGCGATGGTCCAGGCGCGTGTGCACGTCCAGGTGCTCGCCGGGCGCCGGCGCCAGCACGCCGTGCAGTTCGGCCTGGGCGCCGGGCGCCTCGAGCGCGACGTTGAGGTCGTTGCGGGCCAGCGCACCGCCGGCGTACAGGCCCACGCAGGTGAAGCGCGCATCACGGCCCACGCGCGCGTCCAGGCGCGAAATCAGGTTCGTGGCGGCGCCGGGCTGCTGGATGCGGTAGAGCGTGAGCGCGGCGTTGTCGGCGAGCTCGAGCTCGAGGTTGTGCATGGCGAGGCAGGACACGTCGCCGCCGATCTCGTGCAGCACCAGCACGGCCTGCTGACCGGGACGCAGCGCGATGCGGTGGGTGAGCAGGCGCGCGCCGTCGGCGCGATCGCCGAGGCGCACGACCTGGGTCACCGGCTCGCTGCCCTCGAACGCCGGCAAAAAGGTGTCTGTCCCCTTTTCTTCCACCCACTCGCGCGCCTTCAGCGGCGCGAGGTCGGTGTAGCGCCAGTCCTCGTGACGCTTGTCGGGCAGGGCGGCCAGCGCCGCGGCGACGGTCGCGCTCACGCCGCGGCCGCCTCCAGCCAGCCGTAGCCCTTCTCCTCGAGCTCGGCCGCCAGCTCCGGCCCGCCGGACTTGACGATGCGGCCGCGCGCCAGCACGTGCACGCGGTCGGGCTTCACGTAATCGAGCAGGCGCTGGTAGTGCGTGACCAGCAGGATGGCCCGGTCGGGCGCGCGCATGGCGTTGATGCCGTCGGCGACGATCTTCAGCGCGTCGATGTCCAGGCCCGAGTCGGTCTCGTCGAGCACGATGAACTGCGGCTGCAGCACCAGCATCTGCAGGATCTCGTTGCGCTTCTTCTCGCCGCCGGAGAAGCCCTCGTTGACGCCGCGATGCAGCATCGCGATGTCCATCTTCACCTTGGCCAGGCGGTCGCGGACCCAAGCCAGGAAATCCATGGCGTCGATCTCGGGCTCGCCGCGGTGCTTGCGCTGCGCGTTCAGCGCAGTCTTGAGCAGGTACATGCTCGACACGCCCGGAATCTCGACCGGGTACTGGAAGCCCAGGAACAGGCCTTCGGCCGCGCGCGCCTCCGGCGCGAGCGCCAGCAGATCCTTGCCCTGGTACAGCACCTGGCCCTGGGCGATTGCGTAGCCGTCGCGCCCGGCGAGCACGTGCGCGAGGGTGGACTTGCCCGAGCCGTTGGGGCCCATGACGGCGTGCACCTCGCCGGCGTTCACGGCCAGGTCGATCCCCTGCAGGATGTCCTTGCCGTCTACGCTGGCGTGAAGATTCCTGATTTCGAGCATGTTCATGTCGTCTCTTTTGTAGGAGCGGCTTCAGCCGCGACAGTCGCGCCTGAAGGCGCTCCTACAGGTGCTATCCAACGGCTCCTTCCAAAGTGACCGCCAGCAGTTTCTGTGCTTCCACCGCGAACTCCATCGGCAGTTCCTTGAACACCTGCTTGCAGAAGCCGCTGACGATCATCGACACGGCGTCCTCTTCGCTGATGCCGCGCGAGCGGCAGTAGAACAGCTGGTCCTCGCCGATCTTCGAGGTGGTGGCCTCGTGCTCCAGTTTCGCGGTCGGGTTGCGCACTTCCGTGTACGGGAAGGTGTGCGCGCCGCACTGGTCGCCGATCAGCAGCGAGTCGCATTGCGTGTAGTTCCGCGCGTTGGTCGCGCCCGGCAGCATGCGCACCAGGCCGCGGTACGACTGCTGGCCGTGTCCCGCGGAAATTCCCTTGCTCACGATGGTCGAGCGCGTGTTCCTGCCGATGTGCAGCATCTTGGTGCCGGTGTCGGCCTGCTGGCGGTTGTTCGTGACCGCGACCGAGTAGAACTCGCCGACCGAGTCGTCGCCGCGCAGGATGCAGCTCGGGTACTTCCAGGTGATGGCCGAGCCGGTCTCGACCTGCGTCCACGAGATCTTGCTGGCGCGTCCGCGGCAATCGCCGCGCTTGGTCACGAAGTTGTAGATGCCGCCGCGGCCTTCCTCGTCGCCCGGGTACCAGTTCTGCACGGTGGAGTACTTGATCTGCGCCTTGTCGAGCGCGACCAGCTCGACCACCGCCGCGTGCAGCTGGTTCTCGTCGCGCATCGGCGCGGTACAGTTGTGCGTGGCGAAGCCCTTGACGAGGTAGCTGTGCGGCTCGCCCTTGGTTTCGAAGTTGTAGACGTAACCGTCGTACGGCTGGCGTGCAAGCTTCATCACCGGAACGAGGAAAAACCCGTCGCGACGAATCGCGCGCCGGCCGCGGGTGTTCTCGGCGTAATAGAGCCAATAGCGCTTCTTGTGGCGGACGACGTGGCCGTCCTTCATAGTCTCGTCGAAGGCCTCGCGCGTGTTGATGTAGCCGAAGATGCCCTGGCGCGCGAGCAGCTCCTGCAGCTGGAAGGCGAGCTGGCGCGAAACGGTGCAGGCGCGAACGGCGGTGAACCCTGCGATGCGCGTCCGGCAGCCGTCGCCGAGGTAATACGTGTCGATTGCCAGCTTCTGCCGGGCTGGGGGCAGGTCCATCACCGCCTTGCTGAAACGCTTGCCGACCGCAGTCTTGCCGCCGTGCTCGACCAGCCGGTCGCACAGCTCCTTGCCGTAGACGACGATGTAGGCACCGTGCCGCTTGCCGTCGTAGGTGATCGAAGGGGTCTTCCCGGTCACGCGCTGGATCAGCGCCTTCACGTCCTCGATCAGGCCGCTTTCATGGAGACCGAGGGAGAACTCGGCCGCGTCATAGCCGTTGAACCGCGTCGCACACCCCTCTGCGACGTAGTAACCGAGCAACCGCAGGAAATCATCGCTGAGTTCGGGAACGTCGCGCTCGGCCTTGGAAACCGGGAAGACGAGCAGATCGCCCGCCCTAAGGTCTTTCGCGGGCACGAACTCCGGCTCGGAGACGGCGAGCTTCTTCGGGCAGATGTCGGCCCAGCGGTTCTCCCCGCGGTCGGCCTTCTTTACCCGATCGCGGCGAATGGCGAGCACGGGATGCTCGCCGGTGACATGGAAGCGGTTACCGGAGCTGCGCGGCGTGATATCGATCAGATCGCCGCGATAGCCGCGCCGCATGATCTTGGCGACGCTCGTTTCGCGGCCGTTGTGGTCGACAACTGTATCGTGCAGGGCAACGTCACGGATCGGGACCATCCGGTCGCCCGTGCTGACCTCCTCCCAATCGGGCAGGCAGCCCTCCAGGTACGAGACGTACGCCCCTTCCTCGGCGATGATCAGCGTGCGCTCGAACTGGCCGGTGTTGCGCTCGTTGATGCGGAAGTACGTGGACAGCTCCATCGGGCAGCGCACGCCTTTGGGCACGTAGACGAACGAGCCGTCGGTGAACACCGCCGAGTTCAAGGCGGCGTAGAAGTTGTCGCCCTGCGGCACCACCGTGCCCAGGTACTTCTTGACCAGCTCGGGATGCTCGCGGATCGCCTCGGAGATCGGGCAGAAGATCACGCCGGCCTCGCGCAGCTTGTCCTTGAACGTGGTCGCCACCGACACCGAGTCGAACACCACGTCCATGGCCACGCCGGCCAGGCGCTCCTGCTCGGCCAGCGGGATGCCGAGCTTCTTGTAGGTCTCGAGCAGCTTCGGATCCACCTCGTCCAGCGACTTGGGCCGGTCCTTGAGCGATTTCGGCGCGGAGTAATACGAGATCGCCTGGTAGTCGATCTTCGGATAGTGCACGTGCGCCCAGCGCGGCTCGCTCATCTTCTTCCAGCGCTCGAAGGCCTTCAGGCGCCACTCGATCATCCACTCCGGCTCGCCCTTGCGGATCGAGATCGCGCGGATGACGTCCTCGGACAAGCCCGGTGGCGCCTTGTCCGACTCGAGCAGCGTTTCGAAGCCGGCCGAATAGACCTTCTTCTTGAGCAGGGCGTCGAGGTCGCGGGAGGAGGTGCTCATGACGCCGCCCGGGACGGCACGCCCAGGAACTTGAGGATGGTTTCGCGGCTCTGGTCCGGACGGCGCAGCGGCCTGGCCATGTCCGCCAGCGTCACCGACTTCAGCGCCTGGTGGATCGCCGTGTTGATCAGCCGCCAGTTCGAGCGCACGCCGCAGGTGGACTCGACCGCGCAGTCGCCCTTGTGCACCGAGCACTGCGTCAGGCCGATCGGGCCGTCGATGGCGGCGATGACGTCGGCGACGGTGATGTGGGTCGGGCTGCGCCCCAGCCTGTAGCCGCCGTGGGCGCCGCGCAGCGACGCGACCAGACCGCTTTTCGTAAATTGTTTCAACAGCTTGGACACGGTCGGTGCCGAAACGTGGGTGCGCGTGGCCAACTCGTGCGCGGAATACATGCGCTCAGGCTCCGCCGCCAGCACCGTGGCGATCATGGTGCCGTAGTCCGCCAGCTTCCCGAGTTTCAGCATATAGGACCATTATAGTCCTCTTTCCCGGCGAAATAAGGGGTCAGATCCATTTAAGAACCCGAAATAAAGGGGTCAGATCCATTTAAGAACCCATCCGCGGAATTAATTGGATCTGACCCCATTTACACTGCCCGGCATGCTTGGCCTCGACCGGGACTTCAACCACAGCCGCTTTGTGCCCGGCACGACCGCCGGTTTTTACGAAAGCTACTTCCAGCGCGCCAACCACCCGACGCGGCCGCTGGCGTTCTGGATCCGCTACACCATCTTCTGCCCCAAAGGCCGCCCGGCCGACGCCATCGGCGAGCTGTGGGCGGTGTACTTCGACGGCGAGCGCAACCGCCACACCGTCGCCAAGTCGGAATTCGGCGCCGGGCGCTTCGTGTTCAGCCGCGAGGGCCTGTCGGCGCGCATCGGCGAGGCCGTGCTCGAGCCAGGCGGCCTTTCGGGCGCGGCCGAGAGCCGCGGCCATCGCGTCCAGTGGGACCTGTCCTTCGCCGGCGACGCCGCACCGCTGTTCCTGCTGCCGCCCCGGCTCTACCAGGGCGGCTTCCCGAAAGCCAAGACGCTGGTCGGCCTGCCGATGGCGCGCTACGACGGCACGCTGATCGTCGACGGCACGGCCGTGGACGTCGGCGGCTGGGTGGGCAGCCAGAACCACAACTGGGGGACGAAGCACACCGACCGCTACGCCTGGGGCCAGGTCGCGGGGTTCGACAACGCGCCGGACAGCTTCCTCGAGGTCGCCACCGGGCAGCTCAGGGTGGGCGGCCTGTGGACGCCGCGCATGACGCCGCTGGTGCTGCGCCACGAAGGCGAGGAGTACGCGCTGCGCTCGCTGTGGCAGGCCGTGGCCCGTGCGCGCGGGCGCTTCGGGGAAGAGTCGCGCCTGAAGGCGCTCCTACAGTGGGACTTCGCCTCGCGCGGCCTCGGCATCGAGGTGCGCGGCCACGTCAGCGCGCCGAAGGACGCCTTCGTCGGGCTGCGCTACTACAACCCGCCGGGCGGCCCCAACGGCGGCGTGAAGTGGTGCCTGAACACCAAGCTCGCCTCGTGCCGGCTGCACGTGCGCCGGGCGGGCGAGCCGGCGCAGACGCTCGAGACCACGAGCCGGGCGGCGTTCGAGATCCTGACCGACGACCTCGACCACGGCATCGAGATCCGCACCTGAGAGGGTCAGAGAAAAAGGGGTCAGATCCATTTATTCGCGGGAGAAAATGGATCCGACCCCTTTTTCGGGGGTAGTAGACTGGGGTAGGGACCAAGGGGGATTCGAGATGCTGCCGGCACGCTATTTCCCGTACGCGGGATCGGTCGTCGTCTTCGCCGCGTCGCTGTTCTTCGTGAAAGCGTACCCGTGGATGTGGGTGCTCACCGCGATCACGGGGTTCTTTGCCCTGGTCGGCACGATCGACGTGATCCAGCCCCGGCAGGCCATCCGCCGCAACTACCCGATCATGGCCCACCTGCGCTTCTTCCTGGAGTTCATCCGGCCGGAGATCCGCCAGTACTTCCTCGAGACCGACACCGAGAAGATCCCGTTCTCGCGCGCGCAGCGCTCGCTGGTCTACCAGCGCGCCAAGAACATCATCGACAAGCGCCCGTACGGCACCCAGCTCGACGTCTACGAGGCGCACTACGAGTGGGTCAACCACTCGCTCAACCCGGTGCCGATCAAGGACACCGACTTCCGCGTCATTCTCGGCCCGCAGCGCGCGCAGCCGTACTCGGCCTCGGTGTTCAACATCTCGGCGATGAGCTTCGGCGCGCTGTCGGCCAACGCCGTGCTGGCGCTGAACAAGGGCGCGAAGAAGGGCCGCTTCGCGCACGACACCGGCGAGGGCAGCATCAGCCGCCACCACAAGGTGCACGGCGGCGACCTGATCTGGGAGATCGGCAGCGGCTACTTCGGCTGCCGCAACGACGACGGCTCGTTCAACGCGGAAAAGTTCGAGCAGAACGCGCGCCAGCCGCAGGTGAAGATGATCGAGCTGAAAATCAGCCAGGGCGCCAAGCCCGGCCACGGCGGCGTGCTGCCGGGGCCCAAGGTCACGCCCGAAATCGCCGAGGCGCGCCACGTGCCGGTGGGCGTGGACTGCATCTCGCCGCCGTCGCACTCGGCCTTCGGCACGCCGATCGGGATGCTGCAGTTCATCGACCGGCTGCGCACGCTGTCCGGCGGCAAGCCGACCGGCTTCAAGTTCTGCCTCGGCCATCCGTGGGAGTTCTTCGCCATCTGCAAGGCCATGCTCGAGACCGGCCTGCACCCGGACTTCATCATCGTCGACGGCGCCGAGGGCGGCACCGGCGCGGCGCCGGTCGAGTTCACCGACCACGTCGGCACGCCGCTGCAGGAGGCCCTGCTGCTGGTCCACAACACGCTCACCGGGCTCAACCTGCGGCCGAACATCAAGCTGGGCGCCAGCGGCAAGATCATCAGCGGCTTCGACATCGCGCGGACCATGGCGCTGGGCGCCGACTGGTGCAACTCGGCGCGCGGCTTCATGTTCGCGCTGGGCTGCATCCAGGCGCAGACCTGCCACACCGGCCATTGCCCGACCGGCGTGACCACGCAGGACCGGCTGCGCCAGCGCGCGCTGGTGTCCGACGACAAGGCCGAGCGCGTCTACCACTTCCACAAGAACACGCTGAAGGGCCTCGGCGAGCTGGTCGGCGCCGCGGGGCTGTCGCATCCGTCGGAGCTGCGCCCGCACCACATCGTGCGGCGCGTGTCGCAGAACGAGGTGCGGCTGGTCTCGAACCTGATCAAGTTCCTCAAGCCGGGCGACCTGCTCGACAACCGCGCCGACCACCCGGTCTACGCCACGTTCTGGAAGATGGCCGACCCGCACTCCTTCAAGCCCGCCGCCTGAAAAAGGGGTCAGATCCATTTTCCCAACTCCGAAAAGGGGTCAGATCCATTTATCTTTCGCGGACGCCCCCGATTCATCAGGTGGGCTCGCTGGCCCGTGATGGACTCCACCCAGGCCTGAAAATCGGGAGTCCCCAGGGCGCGGTTCTGCTGCACGTGGGCCCGAATCGCCTGGAGTTCATCGGGGCTCACGGCCTCAGCCACGAGCGCCCGATAGCGGGAGCGGCGCTGTACCGGCGTCTCACCAATCCCGGCATACAGCGGGTGTGGACTGACCAGACGATCCGGCTGCCCCAAGGCGTTGCAGCGATGACTCGACCACCGGTAACCAGCCGGATCGACCGCCAGTCCCGCGCGGACGGGGTTGAGTTCGATATACCGGTAGCAGGCCAGCAGGTAGCGCTCCGACTGGACCAGGCTGGACTTGAAGCGGCCTTCGAACAGCGTCCCCGTGCGGTTGCGCAACTTGTTCAGCCACGGCACGTAGCGCCGTCCCACGGCCTGCATCAGTGCGGAAATGCCGCCCGCCCGGTGTGGCGTGGCGAGCAGGTGCACGTGATTGGTCATGAGCACGTAGGCGTGCACCGAGACGTCGACGGCGCGTGAGATGTCGTGCAGCAGGCCCAGATAAACGGGCCGATGCAAGTCGGCAAAGTAACAGGGCCCGCGATTGTTGCCGCGTTGCACGATATGCTGCGGGACGTTTGGAAGATCGAGTCGCGGAGAGCGGGCCATTGGATGGCTCTTGTTGTTGTGGTGGCGACAGGTTACGTGCCTGGCGGCGGTGTGACAAAAATGGATCTGACCCCTTTTTAAGCGAAGAAAATGGATCTGACCCCTTTATTGAACTGGGACGTCGCCGCGCCGTACGTCGAAAAGGTCACGGTCCAGCCGGCGGACATCGACGACTTCGGCCACACCAACAACGTGCGCTACCTGCAGTGGCTGGAGAAGGTGGCGTGGGCGCACTCGATCAGCCTCGGCCTGTCGATGGACGACTACCGCCGCATCGGCTGCGGCGTGGTGGCGCGCCGCCACGAGCTCGAATACCTGGCGCCGACCTTCGCCGGCGAGGAACTCCTGCTCGGCACGTGGGTCCACGAGAACGACGGCCGGCTGGCGATGTGGCGCGCCTACCAGATCGTGCGCCCCACCGACGGCAAGACCGTGCTGCGCGGGCGCACGCAGTGGATCTGCGTGGACATGAAGACCGGCAAGCCGCGGCGCATGCCGCGGGAGTTCGTGGAGGGGTACAAGCCAGCCGCCTGAAAAATGGATCTGACCCCTTTATTTGCTTGAAAAATGGACCTGACCCCTTTTTCGGTTGTATTGTGCGCGGCCGCAACTCACGGAATACATTCGACATGGGCTTTCGCCTGACCCTTTCGCTCGCCCTCGCGCTGGCCGCCGCGGCCGGCGGCGCGCAGGCGAACTCCATCGCCGACCTCGGGCTGACGCTGGAGCAGGTCCGCGCGCTGAACGCGCAGCTCACCGCGCCGATCGCGGCGCCGGGCATCGCTTTCGGCTCACCGACGGCCTACGGCGCCGGCTGGGGCCAGTCCTTCTCCGGCATCGGCGGGCAGACCGTCTCCACCGCGCAGGACGACGTGGACGGCTCGGCGCTGCTGGGCTTCGGCCTGGGCGATCCGCACCGCTACCTGGCGCTGGAGGCGGCGATGAACGTGGTCAGCCTGACCGAAGGGCTCGGTCAGGACGGCAACTGGAGCTTCAAGTTCCACCACACGTTTTCGGACCGCTCGGCGCTGGCGCTGGGCTTCCACGAAGCCGCCGGCTGGGGCGACGCCTCGGACACCCACACGAGCACCTACGCGGCCTACACGACCGTGCTCGAGATCGACCCGGCCGCGTTCAAGCGCCCGCTGACGCTGGCCGTCACCGCCGGCCTCGGCGACGAGCGCTTCGCCGACCCGGACGACGACCTCGGCGCCTTCAGCTCAGTGGCGCTGTCCTGGCACCGCCAGTCGTCGGTGATCCTCGACTTCAACGGCCGCGAGCTGGGCGCCGCGGTGTCGGCCGTGCCGTTCTACCGCATCCCGCTGGTGTTCACCGCGGGCCTGATCAACCTGACCGAGCGCCACGCCGACATGGAATTCGCGGCGGGCATCGGCTACCTGCACTCGTTCTAAAGGCGCCCATGAAAGCCATTCGATACGCCGCCGCCCTGCTCGCGCTCGCCGCCGCCGGCGCCGCCCATGCCGGCAAGACCGGCGCCGGCCCGGCCGGCAGCGCCGGCCCCGGCGTCGGCGCGATCGTGACGCCCGGCTCCAACGTGCTGCTGGGCACGCCCGCCAAGGACGACAACAACGACCGCATCCTGGCCGGCAACGGCGGGGTGGTGATGCTGGAGGGCGAGCCGCTCGCGCGCGCCGCGGCAGCGCTGCGCGACTTCGACGGCGCGGCCGTGTACAACCACGTGATCAAGGCGCCGACGGTGCTGGCCGACGGCACGCCGGCGGTGATCGCGCTGAACACGCGCAGCGGCGAGTTGCGCGTGACGCGGCAGGAGTACTAAGCCCTCACCGAAAAAAAAGGCGCTGTCTCGCGACAGCGCCCCGGAAACTCGCGGCCGGCGGGATCAGGTGCCGCCAGTGCCGCTCACGTTCACTTCGGTGTCGTCGCTCGCGTCCGCGGCGACCGAGCCGAACACCAGCACGGTGAAGCCCAGCGCGGCCCACTGCGCGCCGGTCAGCGAGCTGAAGAAGCCGCCGCCGTTCTGGCTCGAGGACACCAGCGCGCCGCGCAGGTCTAGGCCGTTGACGGCGAGCTTGTCGAGGCCCTGCGCGCCGTAGCGCACCTGCAGCAGGGACGGGGCGCCCGCCGCCTCGGCGCGCACGCTGTCGAAGCGCAGGCCCACGCTCTGGGCCTGGCCGCGATCGCCGCCGAAGTCCACGCGATAGAAGACCTGCGCGGAATAATCGTTGGACTCGTAGTAACGCGGCTCCGACAGGTCGCCGGCAGCTGCCGCCCCCGCGAACGTCGCGAGCACCAATCCCAGCGCAGTTCTCTTCATGGCCTTCCCCAAAGGTATGGATAGAGGAGCCGGCAGCTTAGCGCGAATCGTGCCGGGCGGTGGGAAGGCTAATCCGCACCCCACAACCCGTACGCCTCCCGCATGCATGGCAACTGGTCGCGCAGCCAGGCCGGGCCGAGGCGGTTCGAGTCGAGGAAGTCGCGGCGCAGGTCGAAGTCCAGCACCGGCTCGTACAGCAGCAGCGGCTTGAGCGCATTGGTGCGGTCGGCGCGATTGAGCGTGGTCTGCAGCGAATGCCCCCAGCGCCGCGCGCCCTTGACCTGCACGCCGGTGGGCGGCGCGTCGCGCCGCGGCGTGAGCGGCAGTGAGATCTGGAAGCCGCCGGCCATGTTGTCGTCGGACTCGACCTTGAGGAACACGCCGGCGATGGTGTCGTCGAAGTACCGGTTGAGCTCGAACCGCACGCCGGTGTCGTTGGCGTAGAAGCGCCCGCCGGTGACGCCGGCCGAGAAGCGGCGCGCCGGGTCGAACCAGGTGTAGCCGGCCAGCAGGACGCGGTGGGTCACCGCCGCGTCCATCAGCATGGCCTTGGCGTTGAGGCGGTGGCCCCCTTCGGGCGAGGTCCACACGTGCTCCATGCCCGCCACGCGCAGGTCGACCTGGAACACCTGCGCCAGGCCCAGGCTCAGCATCGAGGTCCAGCCCGGCGTGAACTTCTGCACGTGCTGGACCATCAGCAGGTCGAGACCGGCCTCGGGCCCGAAGCCGTCGAAATTCTCCCCGTCGCGAAAATCGTCGGTGCGGGCCAGCGGCACCTGCGCCCCAAGATGAGCGACCACGCCGTTGTCCAGCGGCACGGTGAGGCGTGCGCGCGCGCCCAGGCCCGCGTCGAACACGCCGAACTCGGTGGCGGCAAAGGTGCGCAGCACCGGTTCGAGCACCAGCTCGGCGGCGTTGAGGATCGCGGCGTTGTTGTGCCAGCCGACGCTGTCCGCCGGGCCGTCCGTGTAGCGCGCCTCGAGCAGCCCCGGCGGCGCGACGCCGCTGCGCAGGAACTCGCGGTACGCGCGCGGCGAGACCGCGACCTCGACCTGCGGCACGCCGTAGGCGCGCAGCGTCAGCTCGACGCGCTCGACCTGCGACGGCGCACGCATGGCGATGGTGCCGAGTGCCAGGCCGAGACCGTCCGCGGCCGAATGGTTGTAGCGCCGGTTCTCGAGCTCCACGACCAGCACCGCGTCCCCGCGCGTGCCGGTACGCACCGACTCGAAGCCCAGCGCCTCGAGCGCCGCGCGCAGCGACAGGCCGTCGGCGAACAGTGGCGGCGAGGGCGCCAGCGGCCGCTCCACGAGCGGCTCGGTCTGAATCGGCAGCGGCACGGTTTCTTTCGCCTCTCCCCGTTCGCGGGGAGAGGCCGGCGCGCGCAGCGCGCCGGGTGAGGGGCCGGTGCTCCTTCCCAGCGGAATCGTGAGCTCGATCCCCCCCTCCACCTCGTCGGTGGCGCCGCGGTAGCCGGCGTTGGCGCCCAGGCGCATTCCCGCCCACAGCGGCGGGGATTCGAGTTTGAGGCCCGGATTGACCTCTTCGGCGTCGTACTCGGCGTACAGGCCCAGCACGGGCCACGGGCGCCATTCGATGCCGCCGATGGGGCCGTCGAGCACGTCCGGGCCCCAGTCGTAGCCGGCGGTGAAGGCCAGCGTGCGCCAGGGCAGCGTGGCTACGAGATAACGGCTGCGGAAATTGCGCGCCTCGCCGCCGATGTCCTGGCCGCCGAGGGCGACGGCAAAACCGTTGTCGAAGCGGTACGCGTACTTGGCGTTGAACGACAGGTCGTTCGGCCCCTCGTCGAAGTCGCCGGATTGCGCCAGTCGCCCGCCCAACTCGAGGCCCGGCAGGAAGCCGATGGTGAAAAGGTAATTCTGGACGCCGTCCCGATAAGTAGGGTCGCCGCCCCGCGGGGGCAGTGCGTCATGCGCGCTGGCGCCCACCCGCACCACGCCCTCGTCCACGACCCCGGCGGTGGGCACGGTGAGCAGCCCGGTCGGGCCCGACAGCGTGCCGCCCTGCGCGCGGGCGAGCGCGGGAGCGAGCAGGACGGCGAGAAGGAGGCGGCGAGTCAAATAAAAAGGGCGCTGTCTCGCGACAGCGCCCCTGGATGCAGATGGCGGAATCAGCTGCCGCCGGTGCCGGTGCTTGCCGCGTCCTCGTCCAGCGCGTCGGTCGCCACCACGCCGAACAGCAGCGCGGTGTAGCCGATGGCGATCCACTGGCCGACGCTCAGGTTGGCGAACATGCCGCCGCCCGACTGGTTCGAGGCGAGCATCGCGCCGCGCAGGTCCACGCCGTTGACGGCGAGCTTGTCGAGACCCTGCTCACCGAAGCGCGCCTGGAACATGGCCGGAGCGCCGGCCGCGTGCGCACGCTCGTTGTCGAAGCGCAGGCCGAGGCTCTGGCCATAGCCACGCTCACCGCCGAAATCCACGCGGTAAAACACCTGAGCGGAGTAATCGTTCGATTCGTAGTTACGCGGCTCGGCCAGATCGCCGGCGGCGGCCGCCCCGGCAAACGTCGCGAGCACCAACCCCAAAGCGGTCTTCTTCATGTGCATCCTCTGTTTTTGAGTGGAACGGGGAAGCCCGGCGCGGATTGTGCGGCGGTTGTCCCCCTGAGTGCAAGCGGGGCAGGGGGGCCTGGGGGCGGCCTGCGGGCTCGGGCCGGCAGGCGTTTTGCGTTACAATTGCGCCCCTCAAGGGCTGGGCAGGTTTGCCTGCGAAGTCATTGATTCGTTGGGGACATCAAGGGGTGGTGGTCGTGGGTAGAGGTGCATTCCTCGCTGCGCTCGGCATGACGCTCGCATTCGGCGCATCGGCGCAGACAGCCGAGCAGATTCGCCAGTTCCAGCAGCTCAGTCCCGAGCAGCGTGCGGCTGCGGTGAAAGCCGCGCAGGAAGCCGCATCGGGCCAGGGCGCCGCGGCCGCGGTTGTTCCGGCCGCGGAGCCGGTCGTGGTCGTGCCTGCGCCGGTCCAGCCGGCGGGGCCATCGGCGATCGAGGAGCGCTACGCCGGCCGCACCGATGCCGCGAGCCTCGCCGAGACCGGCATCGAGCGCGCGTTCCGGCAGGAGCTCAAGCAGTTCGGCTACGACCTGTTCGCCGGCGTGCCGACGACGTTTGCCCCGGCCACCGACATTCCGGTGCCGGCGGACTACGTCATCGGCCCGGGCGACACCATCGAAGTGCAGCTGTTCGGCAAGGAGAACCAGCAGTACAACCTGGTCGTCACGCGCGACGGGCGCATCAACTTCCCCGAGTTCGGCGCGATCCCTGTGGCGGGCCTGCCGTTCAGCGACCTGCGAGCGGATCTCGAAAAGCGTGTTGCCGAGCAGATGATTGGAGTGAAGGCCGCCATCAGCATGGGCGCGCTGCGCTCGATCCGCGTGTTCGTGCTGGGCGACGTCACGCGCCCCGGCTCCTACACGGTCAGCGGGCTGTCGACGATGACCAACGCGCTGTTCGTCAGCGGCGGCATCCGGCCGATCGGCTCACTGCGCAACGTGCAGCTCAAGCGCAACGGCCGCGTCGTTGCGCGCCTCGACCTCTACGATCTGTTGCTCAACGGCGACACCAGCGACGACGTGCGCCTCCAGCCCGGTGACGCCATTTTCGTGCCGCCGATCGGCCCTACCGCCGGCGTGGCGGGCGAGGTGCGCCGCCCGGCGATCTATGAACTGCGCGGCGAGACGCGCGTCGCCCGACTCGTCGACATCGCCGGCGGCCTGCTGCCGACCGCGGCACCGCGCATGTCCCAGCTCGAGCGCCTGGTCGCGCGCGGCAACCAGACGCTCGTGGACGTTAACCTGGACGATCCGGCCGCCGCGCAGGCCGCGGTGGCCGACGGCGACGTGCTGCGGGTCTACGCGAACCTCGACCGCATGGACGGTGTGGTGCTGCTGGCCGGGCACGTGCGCCGGCCGGGCGGCGTGGCCTGGCACGACCGGATGCGCTTGACCGACCTGGTGGGCGCGCCGGAGCAACTCCTGCCGCGCGCCGACCTCGAATACGTGCTGGTGCGCCGCGAAGAACGGCCGCTGGGCAAGGTGCGCGCATTCTCGACGCGCCTGTCCGCCGCGTGGGCCGATCCGCAGTCCGATGCCGACGTGCTGCTCGAGCCGCGCGACCAGGTGTTCGTGTTCGCGCAGGCTGGGCCACCGCGGAGCAAGGCCATTGCGGTGCCGGCGGCCGTGACGATGACCGCGCCTCCGGCCTCAGCCATGCCTGCCGCGGCGCCGACCGCGGCTCCGGTCGATCAGGCCGGGGCGGCGGACCCGGCAGCGGCGGGCGCACCTCCGGCACAGCCGGATGTGCCGCCCTCGTTGCCACAACCGGCCGCGGACGCAGTCGAACCGGCCCCCGCGCCGAGTGCGGTGGTGACGCGACGCGAACTGCTCGAGCCCCTGCTCGAGGATCTGGCCGTGCAGGCGGACATGGGTGAGCCGACGCGGATTGTGTCGGTCGACGGACTCGTGCGGGAATCCGGACGCTATCCCCTCGAGGCGAACATGCGGGTTTCGGACCTGCTGCGCGCCGCCGGCGGCCTCAGCGAGGCGGCCTACACGCTCGGCGCCGAGGTTACGCGCTACAGCATCGTCGAGGCGCAGAAGCGCGAGGTCAGCCATGTTCCGGTGGATCTGGCCCGCGTACTGGAGGGTGACGCGGTCAGCGATGTCCTGCTGCAGCCGCACGACAGCCTGAACATCAAGCGGCTTCCCGACTGGGCCGATCAGCTGTTGGTCGAGGTACGCGGCGAGGTGCGTTTCCCGGGCAGCTATCCGATCAAGCCGGGGGAGCGGTTGTCCGACGTGCTCGAGCGGGCGGGCGGCCCGACCGACGTGGCCTTCGCCGCCGGCGCGGTCTTCACGCGCGAGGAACTGCGCCTCAAGGAGGAGGAACGGATCAAGGCGCTCAGCCAGCAGCTCGAAGCCGACATTGCCGCCGCCTCGTTGCAGGCCTCGCAGGACCCGAAACAGGCCGACGCGCTGGCGTCCGCGCGAGCCCTGCTGCCGCAGCTGAAGTCGGCCCGCGCCACGGGACGTCTCGTGATCGACCTCGACGACCTGCTGGAGCGGGGGAAACGCTCGCGGTACGACGTCGCTCTCAAGAGCGGCGACGTGCTGACGATTCCGACCGCGACCGACGAAGTGACGGTCATCGGCGAGGTCCAGTACCCGACCTCGCACGTCGCCCAGTCCGGGTTCGATGCGGATGACTACATCAACCGCAGCGGCGGCCTGACGTACAAGGCCGATGAGGATCGGGTCTACGTCATCCGCGCCAATGGGCGGGTGGAGCCCACGCGCACCGTTTTCTTCTTCTGGAACAACTATGCCGACGTCGAGCCGGGCGACACCGTGGTCGTGCCGTTGGACGTCGAACGGATGCGCCCGTTGACCTTCTGGGCCAGCGTGACGCAGATTCTGTATCAGATTGCCCTGACGGCAGCCGCCGCCAACGCAGTAGGGGCGTTCTAGCAGCAGACGGCAGTTGGACCAGCATGGGGGCTGGCGTATGAACCGCATTTCCGACACCTGGCGGCGCATCGCGCGCTACCTCATCAACGTCCCGCGCCGCTCGAAGAGCGCGATCGTGATGGTGGCGGATGCGATCGTGCTTGGTGTCACGATGTACGTCACGCTTGCCGTGCTGACGCGCTCGTGGCCCACGCCCCTGGATGACAACGGCTACCTCGTTTTTCTGGCACCGGCCGTCACCATTCCGCTGCTGAACGTCTTCGGTGTCTACGACGCCGTCGTGCGCTTCGTCAACGGTGACCACATCCAGCGCTCCATCCCGTCCGTGGTGCTGGCCTGCCTGATCCTGGCCGCCGCGGCATGGGCGGGCGGCACGCTGGGAGCGATCTGGAACGTGCTGGCCGTGTACGGGCTCGCCGCCGTCGCGGGGCTGAGCATCGAGCGGAGCGCCGCCAGCCTGCTGCTGCGCGACAAGCGCCGCGTCGAGGGCCTCGAAAATGTCGTGATCTACGGCGCCGGCGACGCCGGCCGGCAACTCGCGGCGGCGCTGACGCAGACGCGCCGATTCAAGGTCTGCGGCTTCGTGGACGACAAACCCGAGCTGCAGCTGCGTACGATGCTGGGCTTCCCGATCTACTCGCTGGCGCTGCTTCCGGAAGTCATCAAGACACGCGCGATCCGGCGCGTGCTGCTGGCCATTCCGTCCGCGAGCCAGGCGCGCCGGCGCGAGGTCCTGGAGAGCCTCGAGCAGTTGCAGGTCCAGGTCATGGTCATGCCGTTCCTGGACGAGATCGCCAGCGGCCAGAAGCGCGTGGACCAGTTGCGCGAAGTGGAGATCGGCGACCTGCTGGGCCGCGATCCGGTGGCGCCGATGGATGCGCTGCTCGACATGCATTTGAAGGGCCGCAGCGTGCTGGTCACGGGCGCCGGCGGCTCCATTGGCTCCGAGCTATGCCGGCAAGCCATCGGCCGCGGCGCGCGCAAGCTGGCGCTGTTCGAGCGCAACGAATTCGCGCTCTACGCGCTGGAGCGCGAGCTGGCGCCACGCGCGCTGGCGATCCAGTGCGAGCTCGTGCCGATCCTCGGCAGCGTGACCGACAGTGGATACCTGAGGCATGCGCTGGCGCAGCACGGCGTCGAAACCGTGTACCACGTGGCCGCCTACAAGCACGTGCCGCTGGTGGAGCAGAACGCGCTGGCGGCGGTCGCGAACAACGCGCTGGGGACGCTGGATGCGTTCCAGGCGGCAATCGCGGCGCGCGTATCGAACTTCGTGCTCGTGTCGACCGACAAGGCGGTGAACCCGGCCAACATCATGGGCGCGTCGAAGCGCGCCTGCGAGATGGCGGTGCAGGCGCTGTCGGCCGCCCATCCCGAGATCCGCGCGTCCATCGTGCGGTTCGGCAACGTGCTCGACTCGAGCGGCTCGGTAGTGCCGCTGTTCCGCCAGCAGATCCGCGACGGCGGCCCGGTGACCGTCACGCACCGCGAGACCACGCGCTACTTCATGACCATTCCCGAGGCCGCGCAGCTCGTGATCCAGGCCGGCGCGATGGGCGGGCGAGGCGACATCTTTGTGCTCGACATGGGCCAGCCCGTGCGCATCCTCGACCTGGCGGAGCGCATGATCCGGCTGTCGGGCCGCGACGTGCGCGGCCCCGAGGCGCCGAACGGCATCGAGATCAGCTTCATCGGGCTGCGCCCGGGCGAAAAGCTGCACGAGGAGCTGCTGGTGGACGGCAACCCCATGGGTACCGGGCACCCCCGGATCTTCCGCGGCGACGATGCGTTCGTACCGTGGGAAGTGGCGCAGACGTATTTTCGGCAGATGGAAAGCGCCGTCCGCGCAAACGACACGCGGCAACTGCTGGACGTGTTGAACCGCTTTGTTTCAACTCGGGGGCCGGCGGCTCTCGGGGCCCTTCAGGCGCCTCCGCAACCGGCCATCGAGCTGGTCGGCGGGACGGCCGTTTAACTGCAACGTGAGGATTGGAATGAGAATCGTAGTTTTCGGTGGCGATGGTTTCTGCGGCTGGCCCACTTCGCTCGGGCTGTCGGCGGCGGGCCACGACGTGATGATCGTCGACAACCTGAGCCGCCGCGCCATCGATCATGAGTTGTCCGCGGAGTCACTCACCCCGATTGCGACCATCGAGCAGCGCATGCGCCGCTGGAAGCGTGTTTCGGGCCGCGCGCTGCAGTTCCGGCACATGGACATTGCCAAGCAGTACGCGGAAGTGGCGCAGCTTTTCAAGGACTGGAAGCCCGACGCCGTGGTTCACTTCGCCGAGCAGCGCGCGGCGCCTTACTCGATGAAGAGCGTCGGGCACAAGCGCTACACGGTCGAGAACAACGTTGCGGCGACGCACAACGTGCTGGCGGCGCTGGCGGAAGTGTCGCCGTCCACCCACCTCGTCCACCTCGGGACGATGGGCGTCTACGGATACTCGTCGGTGGGGGCGACCCTGCCAGAGGGCTACCTCACGGTGAAGATGCCGGTCGGACAGGGTGGGTGGGTGGAGCAGGGCATCCTGTACCCGACCAACCCGGGCAGCGTCTATCACATGACCAAGACGCTCGATCAGTTGATGTTCGCGTTCTACAACAAGAACGACAAGCTGCAGATTACGGACCTTCACCAGGGCATCGTCTGGGGCACGAACACGCCTGAGACAGCGATGCACGAGGAGCTGATCAACCGCTTCGACTACGACGGTGACTACGGCACCGTGCTGAACCGTTTCCTGATGCAGGGCGCGATCGGCCACCCGCTCACCGTCCACGGCACGGGCGGCCAGACGCGGGCCTTTATCCATATTCGCGATACCGTGCAATGCGTGCGACTGGCGATCGAGAACCCGCCGGCCGAGAAGCACCGGGTGCGCATCATGAACCAGCTCACCGAAACGCACCGCGTGCGCGACCTGGCCGATCTGGTCTCGCGCATGACGGGGTCAGCGGTCGCGTACCTGGGCAATCCCCGCAACGAGGCCGCCGAGAACGATCTCGCGGCGGAGAACAAGTGCTTCCTCGACTTGGGGCTCAAGCCGACGACACTCTCGGAGGGTCTCATGAGCGAGGTTACCGAGATCGCCAAGAAGTACGCCCACCGGTGCGTGCGCGACAAGATCCTCTGCCGCAGCTACTGGAACGCGGAGGCGGCGGAGCGGTGCTTGGCTGATGAGACCTCCAGGAAGGTGGCCGTCGGCTGACAAGCGCGGCCGCGGGGGTCAAAATCCACCCGCAAGCGGCAGCGATCCTCGGGTGCCCGTGAACTACAGAAAGCTGTTCGACAACAGTCTGTTGTTTACGGTCATCTTTCCGAACCTGAGAGCCGTCAGCAGCACGAACTCCTTCCAGCCTCTCACGCTGCCCCTGATCTTCGCCGACGCGGCGATCAGGGGCCGCGCGGACCGGCACGCCGCGTCCTTCGCGGCGGTCTACCTAGTCTGCGTGCTGCTGTCGTTCCTAATCCACGGGAAGATCGCGGGCGCGACACTGCTGTACTCCGTTTTGTACCTGTCGGGCCCGTTGACGTACTTCTATTTCATCGGGCGTGGGGAGTCGCTCTCGACCACGCTGATCAACATCGGCCTGGGGTTCACGTTCCTCACCGTCGCCGAGCAGTTCTTCGTCGCAAGCCCGCTGGCCGAGTCAGTCATCTCCACGGTGTTCGCCAACCGGCCGCCGGAAGTGGCGATTGGCCTGCGGGGCGTGGGGGGCTTCATGTCGGAGCCCTCACAAAGCGGCCGGCTCTACGTGTTCCTGCTCTTCCTCGCGTACCTGCTGAAATGCCGGTTCCGGGCCTTCTGGTTGGTGATGGCCATCCCGTTTCTTCTCATGAATCGCAGCGCCAGCGCATTCCTGCTACTGCTGGCGCTGCTGATGGTGCTCAGTTACCGGCGCTCGAAGACCTTTACCCTGGTGCTAATCGGCATCGGCGCGGTGGCGTTCCCATACTTCCTGCTGATTGAGTTTCGCTTCTCGGAGGTGTTCGAGCGCTTCCTGCTGGCTTGGGAGTCGGCCGGCAACGCCAGCGTGGTCAGCGTGCTCGGCACGGCGGGCGGCCGGCGCTTGATCCAGACGGCCGTGGGATTTATGTCGCTGTCGGTCTATCCTCTCGGCAATGGGATCGGATCATCGCTGGAAACGTTCCAGGCCGTGGCCCAGAGCGTAGGCTTCGACCTGAGCGATTGGAGCCGCTACGAGGAGTTCGAGGACGGGCTGAAGCCCAGCTCGTACGCAGCGCAGATCGTGTACGACTTCGGCTGGCTCGCTGTGCCGATCCTAGCAGCGCTTGCGTTTCCGTTCCGCAACCACCGCGTCGGCCCAGACCCGCTGCGAAAGATGGTTTTCCTGCTCGGCGCCGCGCAGATTCTTGTGGCGTCGCCCACAACGATCCCGTGGCCGTGGGTGATGATGGCTGTAGGCCTCGTGCCGGCAGAGCCTCGGAGCCGCATTCCTGCGGTCCAGCCCGCCCCCGGCGTCGCGTGACCAAGATGGGTCGCCCCGCTTCGACGCCCGTCACGGCATGAGAATCTTCGTCACCGCGATCTCCAAGGGCGTGGCGGCAGTAGGGATCCTGCTGTTGAACGCCGTGCTAGCGCGGGTCATGGCGGCGGCGGACGTCGGCATTTTTGTCATGGGCCTGGCGCTCCTGGTGGGGCTCACGACGCTGGCCAAAGGCGGCCTCGACACGGCGGCGTTGAGACATCTTGCCATCGAGTACAAGCGAACCGATCGCCGCTCGTATCGCGCGGCGGAGCGCGCGGTCTATGCGAGGGTTCTGCGGTTCGGCGTGTATACGACTGCCGCTGCGGAGATCCTGTACCTGCTGGTCGCGCCGGCTTTCGGAATCGCCGCCGAGCCGGCCGTCACGGTATTCATCGCGCTTGTGCCGCTCTACACGGTGGTCTACTTGCAAGGGGCACAGCTGAAGGCTGTCGACCTGCCGCAGTGCGCGCCGCTGTTCGAGACTGCTGGCGTCTCGACGCTGGCGGGTGTCGTCATCGGTGTCGCCCACGCCGTCGGAAACGACGTCTCGCCGCTGGCCGCGGTCGGGGCGTACGCCGCGTGCACGGCGCTCACGGCGGGGGTGGGTCGCGCGATCCTCCACCGTCGGGGAGTTGCAAGCTCCGCGCGCGCCCCGGACGCCCTGGGCGGCGCGCCGATCGACCTGTCGTGGTCGGTGACCCGTGGGTATTTCTACAACTCCGCGCTGACCTGGGTCATTCAATGGTCGGTGGTATTGCTCGTCGGAGCGGTCATGAGCCGGCAGGAGGCGGCCTACTACAGCATCGCGCACCGTATGTCGTACGCCGTGATGTTCGTCCTGCTAGTCTTCACGTCGGTGCTCTCCCCGTTGTACGCGGTCCTGCACGAGCGGCGGCAGCGTGAGGAGATCGGCACGCTGCTACGTAACAGCAGCACCGCGATCTGCCTCATCGCTGGCGCGATCGTGCTGCTGTTCTTCGTTTATGGAGACGACCTCCTCGTCGCGCTGTTCGGAGCGGATTACGTCGCCGCCTATGCGGCCCTGCTAATCCTGTCGCTCGGGCAATTCGTCAATGCATCGGCTGGATCGAACACGGCCGTGCTGAACATGACCGGACACCAGGACACCGTGAAATCAGCGATGATCGTCGCGGTGGTCATCATCGGGGGCGCCACGCCCTGGCTCGGGGCGGCGCACGGCGCCGCTGGCGCCGCGGCCGCAGTGGCGACGGCGCTCATATGCCAGAATATCGTCCTGAGTTTCCACGTGTATCGGAAACTCGGAATCCTCTACGGTCCCTTCTATTTGAGGGTCAGGAAAAGCCCGACGGCGGAGTGAGCCGGGCCAGCGCCTCTTTTCGTATGCTAGTGATATCCAACGGCAACTTTAAGAGCGGCTCCACGTGGGTGACTGCCGTCATCAAGGTGGCAGTGCCGCACAAGGAGATCCCGGAGCAGTACGCGCACCCGAAGCACCGGCAGCGACTGGCACTCGGAAAGATCGCACCTTTTCTGCGCGAGGTGGACATCCAGCGGGACAACTACGTGTCGAAGACCCACATCTTCGACCGCAGCACGATTCGTCAGATCGTCGAGGCGCCGGGGGTCAGGGTCGTCAACGTCGAGCGCGACCTGCGGGACGCCCTGGTCTCGCACTACCACCACCTCCTGCGGATCGGCAAGGGGATCAGCGACTTCGGCCTTTATTACCGCCTGATCGGCAGATACAAGGCGATCCAGATTCTGCGCTATCGTGCTGCTTGGGAGAAATGGGGGCACGGGCATCTCCTCGTGACCTACGAGGACATGATCGCCGACCCCCACCGCGAATCCGCGAAGATCGCCGCCTACCTGGGCGTGGACCTGTCCCGCGACCGGCTCGATCACATCGTCGAAGCGACGAAGATCGAGAGCCTGCGGAAGCGTTCAAAGGAGATCGGCCTGAGCGAAGAGGCCTCGTTCTTCCGGCGCGGCGCCGTGGGTGACCACCGCGAATACCTGTCCGACGCGCAGCATCAGGAGCTACGCTCGTTCGAGCGCGGGCAGATCCCGGTCTGGCATCGCATGATCTACGCGGCACTCTTCGAGGTCCGCGTGGGGCTAAAACGATGGCTGCAGGGCGTCAGCAAACACCTGTATTTGTTCCTCGATCGGCACGTGTAGCCGTGCCGCACGTCCTCTTTTACAGCAACCATTTGCGTGGTCCGAAGGGCGCGGCCGGCGCCCGCTCGTGGCATCAGGCGCGCTGCCTGTCGGAGATCTTCGACGTCACGGTGGTGATTCCCGGCGTGGATCCGGTGACGGCCGAGCCGGTGACCGAAGAAACGTACGAGGGCCTCGACCTCGACCGTGTGCGCGTGATCCGGTTGCGTGTTGCGACAAACGATCGCTCCAGCGTGCTGCGGCGCGCGCTGTACTTTCTGTCGGCGATGACCGCGCAGCTGCGCGCCGGTTTCACGACCCGGCGGCCCGACGTGGTTCTGTCCATGAGCCTGCCGATCACGCAGCTCATGGTCGCCGCGCTGGTAGCCGCCGTTCGCCGGGTGCCGCTGATAGTGGACCTCCGCGACATGCCGTTCGAGACGGCTGCCGAGGTCGGCTACATCAGGAGCCGGCCGATTGTCGGGCTGCTGCGCTGGCTCGAGACGCGCATGCTGGCGCAGGCCCGGGTGATCCTCACCAACTCGCCGTACTACAAGCGCTACCTGTGCGAGCGGGGTCTGGACGGCGGCAGGATCCACGTCGCGGCGATCGGGTACGACGATTTCGATGAGCCGCCGATGGAACAGATCCGCTTGTGGCGCCAGCGCATGCTGGCGGCCTTCGGCGAGTGCCCGCCGGAGTTCGTTGGCGTGTATGCCGGCACACTGGGGTACGCGTTCCCGATCGACGCGATCCTGCGCGCGGGCGCGCTGCTGCGAGACGACCCCGCGGTCGGCCTTGTCTTCCTCGGCGACGGCCAGCGCCTAGAGGAGTACCGGCGCTACGCGCAGGAGCACGGCATCAGGGCCAAGTTTCTCGGGAGGGTGCGGAAACTCGACGTGCACGCGGCCTGCCGGGCGGCCGATTTCTGCATCTACCCCGCGAGCCCCGGCAAATTTTCCGGTGCGATCCTCGGCAACAAGGTGTTCGACTACCTGGGCGCGCACAAATCGATCATCTATGTCGGTGGCCCGAGCGCGGTCGCGGACGTCATCACGCAGTTGCAGGCCGGTATCCTGTGCGCGGACGGTGCTCCGGAGGAATTTGCGCGCGCCGTCACCGCCCTGCGGAGCGATGCCGCCCGACGGCAACGACTGGAGCAGGGCGCGGCCGGCTTTCGCGCGGCCGGGTACACGGCGCGCGCGGCCGCCGAACGCCTGCGCGAGCTGGTGAACGGGATGCTGCCGGAACCCGTGCATTCGTGAACACCTACCGGAAGCTGATCATCATCGGCGCTCCCCGCTCGGGAACCAACATGCTGCGCGACGCCCTCTGTGCGCTGCCCGGTTTTGCCACGTGGGATTGCGATGAGATCAATCCGATCTGGAAGCACGGGCACTTACACTCGCATCCCCATGACGACTTGCCGCCTACACTCGCGAATCCCGCCGCCCGGGCGTTCGTTCGGACCCGGTTCGACCGGCTGGCCCACGCCACGGGCGCGCAGGTGGTCGTGGAAAAGACCTGCGCCAATTCCGTGCGCGTCGGTTACCTGAGGGCGCTACTGCCGGAAGCGGAGTTCATATTCATCCGGCGCCACGGCGCGGATGCCGTCGCCTCGGCGATCACCCGCTGGCGCTCGTCGCTGCCGCTGCGGTATTCGCTGAAGAAGGCGCGTTACGTTCCGCTGCAGGACATCCCTTTCTACGCCGCGAGGGCGTTGCTGAACCGGCTGCGGCAGGCCGTAGATCCGGGCCACCGATTGCGTGCGTGGGGGCCGATGACCGAAAGCATCGCTACGGCTGCACGGTGTGGCGACGTCGTCCGCGCTGCGGCGCTACAGTGGCAGGAGTGTGTCGTACGATCCCTGGCGGAGCTGCCCGAGACACGCGTCGAGGTCCGCTACGAGGATTTCGTGCGGGAGCCGCAGGTGGAGTTGCGGAGCATCCTCTCTGCGGTACGCTCGCCGAAGCCTGAAGCAGCGATCGTCGGAGCGACACGCGCGGTTCGCGCCGGGCTCGCCGGGCAGGGCGCGCAACGGCTGCTCGCCCATGGCCAGTTGCCGATCGTCGCGCCGATCATCAATCCCGTCCTGGAACGGCTGGGCTATGCCCCCGTCTGAGCAGGCCGGCACGCGGGGGCTCAGTGCTTCGCAGCGCTTTCTGAAGCGCAGCTTTGACCTCGTCTTTGCGGGAACCGTGGTCGTCGTCTTCTTCCCCGTGATGGCGGTGGCCCTGATCGCAGCCACCCTGGATACGCGCCAGAACGGACTCTTCTCGCAGGTCAGGATCGGGCGCGGGGGGCGCGCGTTCCGCGCTTACAAAATAAGGACTATGCGCGCATCCCCTACGGTGTCCACGACTGTTACCACGCGGCTCGATCCGCGCATCACCGTTCTGGGGCGCTGCCTGCGCAAAACGAAGATCGACGAGCTGCCGCAGTTCATCAATGTGCTGCTTGGCGACATGTCTGTCGTCGGCCCCCGGCCGGATGTTCCTGGTTATGCGGACCGTCTGGCCGGCGACGACAGCATCGTGCTGAGCGTTCGGCCCGGCATCACCGGGCCTGCCACTCTATTCTTCAGAGATGAAGAGGCCCTGCTCGCTGCGCAGCCGGATCCCGAACGGTTCAACCGCGAGTGGCTGTGGCCGGCGAAAATTTGCATGAACGCAGATTACGTGCGGAGCTATAACTTCTGCGAGGATTTGCGCCTCGTGCTCGACACGAGCCTGCCGTTCCTCACTCTGTCGAAAGCGTCCAGAGCCCGGCGTCAACTGGAGCCGCTGGACTTCACCCAGCCACTCGATTTGACACCCCATTGATCGAGTCGCCCAGCCTATGCTGAACACTCCTTTCCCCGCTTGGCCCAGCTTCACATCCGAAGAAGCGGATGCAGTCCGCCGGGTGCTGCTCTCCAATCGCGTCAACTACTGGACGGGCGAAGAAGGTCGCGCGTTCGAGCGCGAGTTCGCCGCATGGGCGGGAACGCAACATGCCGTGGCGCTGGCCAACGGCACTCTCGCACTCGAAGTGGCGCTGCGGGCGCTCGGCATCGGCCCGGGCGACGAAGTAGTGGTGACGCCGCGCAGTTTCGTAGCTTCGGCGTCCTGTGTTGTCACAGTCGGCGCCACACCGGTGTTCGCCGACGTGGACGCGGATTCGCAGAACATCACACCGACGACCGTCGAGGCGGTGCTGACCAAACGCACGCGGGCGCTGATCGCCGTGCACCTTGCCGGGTGGCCGTGCGAGATGGACGAATTTTTCGAACTGGCCCGGGCACGCAAGCTCTCCATCGTCGAGGATTGTGCACAGGCGCACGGCGCGCGTTATCGCGGCCGCTCGGTCGGTAGCATCGGCGACATCGGTGCCTGGTCCTTCTGCCAGGACAAGATCATGACCACGGGCGGCGAAGGGGGAATGGTCACGACCAACGATGCGGAACTCTGGTCGAGGGCCTGGAGCGACAAGGACCACGGCAAGAGTTGGGCGGAAGTTTACGAGCGTAGCCACCCGCCAGGGTTCCGCTGGCTCCATGAGTCCATCGGCACGAATGCGAGGATGATCGAACTGCAGGCCGTGATCGGGCGGATCCAGCTCGGCTGCATGTCCGAGTGGCATGCGGCACGGGCACGAAATGCGGAGGCGATCGCGCAGGCTGCCCGCGCATGCTCCGCGTTGCGCGTTCCCGTCGTCCCGCCGCACCTCGAGCACGCGTGGTACAAGTTTTATTGCTTCGTGCGGCCCGATGCCCTTAAGGCGGATTGGAGCCGGGACCGCATCATGGCCGAGATCAATGCTGCAGGTGTGCCGTGCTATGTGGGCAGCTGTCCTGAGGTCTACCTGGAGAAAGCCTTCACCAGCCGCGGGCTGGGACCGTCGGAGCGGCTGTCGGTGGCCAGGCAACTCGGCGAAACGAGCCTGATGTTCCTGGCGCACCCTACGTTGGCCGGGGCTCACCTCGACAAGGCAGGGGCGACAATCCGTGAGGTCATGCGGCGCGCCACGCGCTGACCTGCGCCTGCGGGCAAGGTTGCTCCATAATCGGGCGGCGCGGTTGGGAAATCACGAAGGAATCCTTGATGCAGCATAGAGCAGCGGCGGCCGACAGCGACGAGATCGACCTGCACGAACTGGTGCGGCACCTCGGCGAGGGAAAATGGACGATCGGAATGATTGCTGCCGCTTTTTGCGTGGTCGCGGTGATCTACGCCTTCGTGGTCACGCCGGTCTTCCGGTCGGAAGCCTTGGTGCAGCCGCAGGAGGAGCAGGACGCCAAGGGTGGTCTTGGCAGCCTGATCGGGCAGTTCGGTGGTATAGCCGACCTGGCTGGCGTCTCCCTGAGCACCGGTTCCGATCGTGCCGTCGCCATCGCTACGCTGCAGTCACGCGTGGTCGTGGAGGCCTTCATCCGCGACAGAGGTCTGCTGCCGAAACTGTATCCATCGCGCTGGAACGCCGAGGCTGCCGCTTGGGAGGATCCCGACGATGTGCCCAGCACGTGGGAGGCATACAACGACTTCACGGAGGACATCCTCGTCCTGACGGACGACACGTCCACTGGGCTCGTGGAAGTCGCGATCGAGTGGCGTGATCCCCAGGAGGCGCAGGAGTGGGCCAGCGAGCTGGTCGCTCGAGCGAACGCCCATCTGCGGGCGCGCGCCATCGCTGAAGGCGAAAAGAACCTTGCGTACCTGCAGGCGCAGATTCGCACGATCGGGCAGGTCGAGCTGCAGCAGGTGCTCTACGGCCTCGTCCAGACCGAACTTCAGAAGCTGATGCTTGCCAAAGGGAGTGAAGAGTTCGCCCTGAAGACGATCGATTCGGCAGTTGTTCCCATGAAAAGCGAGAGGCCGAAGCGCCTGCTGGTCATCGCGGTCGGAACCCTGCTGGGTGTCCTGATCGGAGCATTGGTCGTCATCATGCGCCGATGGTGGCGCCGCCCTGACGCGAGCATGACGGGAGCTTGAAAATGCGAAACAGGCTGTGGCTACCCGCAATGGCACTGTTGATGGCCTGCTCGACGAAGGCGGCCGCCGGGCTGGGCGAGCCGATTGTCCTGATGTGGCAGGTGACCGGAGACGAGTTCGCGGCCGACTTCGCAGTGCTGGCGAAGGCTGGCGTCAATACCGTGCAGTCGTTCTCGTTGAGCCAGCAGACCCAGCAGTACGTGGACGCCTACATGGACGCCGCGGCCAAGCAGAAGCTCGGCGTCATCGCGTTCGTTGGGCACTTTGTCGAAGGCAAGGGCGAGACCTGCGCGCTCAGCGAAACGGGAGCGGCGTTCGTGCGTCGATACGCCGGCCACGCGGGTCTCGCGGCTTGGCACAGCGTGGACGAGCCCGCCAATCACGACGTATCCAAGGATTGCCAGCGAAAGGTGTACGCCAAGCTGAAGGAGCTCGATCCGAAGCGCCCGGTCTTCTTGAGCATCAATTTCACCAAGCAATCGGAGTACGACCGGTACTTTGCGGAGGACGCATTCGACGTCCTCGACCTGCACAAGTATGTCAATCCCGGCGTGGGTCGTGGCCAGCGCAACCTCCTCACCCTATTCAAGAGCAATCGAAAGCGAGCGTACCCGGTGATCGTGACCTTGCGCGCGTTCAACGCGCCCAGGAAGGTGAAGCGCCTGGACATGCGGCCCGGAACCCTCTTTGAGCAATACCGCTTCTTCTTCGAAGAGCAGAAAGTCACCCGGAACATTGGCTTTTACGGCTGGCGCCTTGCGCCCAACAAGGGCATCAAGCAAATCGACTGGATGCGGACCGAGTTCGAGGAGTTCGCGGAACGCAAGTTGAAGGCCCCCGAATAGAGGGAAGGGGGGTCGACTTCCGGGGTCCGATCCTGCATCCGCAATCGCAACCCGCTGGTCTGGAGCTCGCGGCGTCGCCGGCGTGCCATCTAGGCTGCAGATCAAGCGGCTTATGGCGGATGGGTGCGTTGACTGCCGTGGCTTCACCAACGCGGATTTCGCGCGGACCGAGCGAAGCGAAGGATCGCGTGACGGACGCGATCCCTCGGCCCTGCGGACCGCGGGATGACAGGCGAAGGGCCTAGGTATGACACAGGGGCGCGTCTATACTGGCCGTATATACGTCGAGCCCCTCATGCCCATCGCGAAAGTCTTCAGGTCCGGTAACAGCCAGGCGGTCCGGCTGCCCAAGGAGTTCCGGTTCGGCACTGCCCAGGTCGAGATCTTCCGGCGCGGTGACGAGGTCGTGCTGAGGGAACTCGGCCGTCGCCGGACGTTGAGCGAGTTGCTCGCCAGGCTGCCGCCGGCCGATTTCCCCGAGAACATCCCCGATCCGCCGCCAGATCCGGTGGAGTGGATTGAGTGAGCGCGCGCTACCTTCTGGACGCGGACATCTGCATCTACGCGCAGTCGCGCCGCCATCCCGCAGTGACCGCGCGCTTCGACCGCCTGAGCGCCGGCGAAGCCGTGATTTCCGCGATCGCGTATGGCGAGCTCCTGTTCGGCGCGAGCAAGAGCAACGACACCACGGCGGCGGGTGCCCGGCTCACGGCGCTGACGCTGGTGGCCAGCCTGGCCCCGCTGCCGCTCGAGGCGGCAAGCCACTACGCGGAGATCCGCCGCCATCTGGAGGCTGCGGGCACGCCGATTGGCGGCAACGACATCTGGATCGCGGCGCATGCGAGGGCGGCGGGGCTGGTGCTGGTCAGCAACAATGAGCGGGAGTTCCGCCGCGTGCCGGGGCTGGAGGTCGAGAACTGGCTCGAGTCGAAAGTGCGGGAGAAGGCCGCCGCGTATTCGCGGCGCCGCCGCAAGGCCAGGGCGCGCTCGTTTCCGGCGGACCCGGCGCCCGTGGATCCGGCGGCGGACCTGCGGCAGATCGCGCGCGGGCTGCACTCGCCCTCGCTTCGATCGGGATGACACTTGCCGGGGTGGTAAACGGGGAGCGCTGAGGCCGGATGGCGTCGCGCCTGGTCATTCGGTATCATGCTAGCGAACATTACTGGAGCCCGCCGTGGCCAACCTGCACATCCGGAACGTGGACGAAATGCTGGTACGCAAGCTGCATCAGCGCGCAAAGGCCAACGGCCGCTCGGCGGCCGAGGAGCATCGGCAGATCCTTCGCGACGCCCTGCTCGGCGGTAATCCGGCGGACGTCCATGCCATTGCGGCAAAACTTCGGGAACTGACGCGCGACCGGCCGAAGGACAGGCCGGCGGAGGACCTGATCCGCGAGCAGCGGGATTCGCGATGACGTACGTCGTGGATGCCAGCGTCGTCATCAAGTGGCTGGTGCGCGAAGAAGGTTCGGAGCAAGCGGCGCGGCTTATGACACGGCCGGTCGCTGCGCCGGAGTTGCTGATCCCCGAGTGCGTCAACGCACTGTGGAGCAAGGTCGTTCGGGGGATGCTGCTGGAGAGCGACGCGGAGATTGGCGCCAGGGTGCTGCGGACTTCGGGGATTGCCCTGGAGCCGATGCAGCCGCTGGCGGCCGACATTCTTGACCTGTCGTTGCGGCTGAAACATTCCGCTTACGACTGCACCTACCTGGCGCTGGCGCGAAGTCTCGATGGAGTTCTCGTGACGGCTGACCGCAGATTGCTGGCGCGTTGCATGCGACCTGATGCCGCCGATCTTGCCGGGCACGTGCGCTCGCTCGACGAGGTGGGTTACGCAGCGCAGGAACCGCGGCCGCGGAAGTACGGATATCGGGTTCGGCCGGCCGCATGAAAATCCTCGTCACCGGCGGCGCCGGCTACATCGGCAGCCATGTGGTGCGCCAGCTCGGCGAGGCGGGGCACGAGGTGGTCGTGCTCGACAACCTCTCCACCGGCCATGAGTGGGCCGTGCTCAGCGGGCGGCTGGTCAAAGCGGACCTCGCGGACGCTCCGGTCGTGGACCGGCTGCTGGCGTCAGGGCGTTTCGACGCGGTCATGCATTTCGCCGCGAGCATCGTGGTGCCGGAGTCGGTCAGCGAGCCGCTGAAGTACTACCGCAACAACACCGTCAACCTGCTGGCGCTGCTCGAGGCCTGCGCCCGGCACGGCGTGCCGCGCTTCGTGTTCTCATCCACCGCCGCCGTCTACGGCCTGCCGCCGGGTGGGCGCGTGACCGAGGCGTCGCCGCTCGCCCCGATCAGCCCCTATGGCGCCTCGAAGATGATGAGCGAGCGCGTGCTGATGGATGCGGCGGCCGCTACCGGCTTGCGCTACGTGATCCTGCGCTATTTCAACGTTGCGGGCGCCGATCCGCAGGGGCGCATCGGCCAGGCCAGCCGCAACGCCACGCACCTGATCAAGGTGGCCTGCGAGACCGCCCTGGGCCAGCGGCCGGAGATGCCCGTATACGGAACGGACTACCCGACCCGGGACGGCACCTGCATCCGGGACTACATCCACGTGGAGGACCTTGCGCGGGCCCACCTGTCGGCGCTGGACTACCTGGCCGGGGGCGGCGCCAGCGAAGTCCTGAACTGCGGCTATGGGCACGGCCATACGGTGCGGGAGGTGATCGAGGCCGTGCGCCGGGTGAGCGGCCGCACGCTGGTGGCGCGGGATGCGGCGCGCCGGCCGGGGGACCCGGTGGAGCTGGTCGCCGACAGCACCCGCATGCGCAAGGTGTTCGGCTGGCAGCCGCGGCACGACGACCTCGACTTCATCGTCCGGACGGCGTGGGAGTGGGAGGTGTCGCGGCGGTAGCGTCGCGCGCCTCGGGATGACACGGCTATACTTCCGGTTCGCGGTGGGGGGTGGAGCGGGGATCCATGATTCGGCGATCGATTATTCCTCTGGCATTCGTCGCCATAAGCCTGGTTCTGGGCGGCTGCGCGACGGCCCGAACCGTCGCCGGCGAGCCCACGCCGAAAGAAGAGGGGGCGGTGCCGGCGGAGGGGGCCGCGGTCGAGACCGCGGAAGCCGCCGCCACCGAAACCCCGCCGGCGGACACGCCGGCCGAAACTATCGAAGGCCCGGGAGCTACCGAGGCTGCCGCAGCGCCGCCGCCGGCCCCACCGCCGGCGGCGGCGGCGATGTTCATTCCGACCGGCAAGCCGCAGATCGTCGGGCGCTTCGAGAAAGTGCAGTTCCCGGCCTGGGTCGAGCGCGCCGGGGTGCGCGCCGGCATCAAGGCGGGCTGGGCGGTCTTCACCAGCGACCGCATCGTCACCGGAGGCGATGGCCGCGTGGAGATCTCCACGGCCGGCGCCGGCCGCCTGAAGATCGGCGGCGACGCCAACGTCGAGTTCACCGAGGCCTACGAATTCACCGGCGGCGCCGTTGAGCCGAGCTTCTTCAAGGTGAACCGCGGCCCGTTCCTGTTCGCCGCGCCGCTGGTGCGCGCGGGCGGCAGCGGCACGCTGGTCGAGGTCGGCGGGGCCATCAACGTCAACGTGATGGGCGGACAGATCGTCGGCCGCACCGATTCGCAGGAGTCGCTGGTGGCGCTGGTGGACGCGGTGGTGCGCGTCAGCGGGCCCAAGCTGAACCCGGGCACGATGCGCGAGCCGCAGACCTTCCTGCGCGTGCCGCGCGCCGGCCGCGCGCAGCCGGTGACGGCGGCGGGCTCGACCAACATGGCGCGCTGGCTGTCGGCGGCGCAGGTCGCCTCGTCGCGGCCGGCGCTGTCGGCCGACGGCCAGTGGGACGTGAGCCTGAATTCGGGCTACAACCTGCGCCAGCTCGAGGACATGGCCTGCCGCATCCAGCGCCGCGGCATCTCGACCGAGATCTACCCGGTCAAGGAGCCCGGCAAGCTGACGTGGTATCGGGTGGTCGTGCGCCGCTTCGCCACCAAGGGCGATGCCGTGAACTTCATGGGCACGGCCAAGGCTCTCGGTTCCAAGGAGCCCTGGGTGCTGGTCCCGCAATCCTGAGCCCCGCTCGATCTGGTCCTGGATGATGGTTTCCGCCGGCGTCACCAATCCGGGCCGCGTGCGCACGCACAACGAGGATGCGTTCCTCGATGCCCCGGACCGCCAGTTGTGGGTGGTGGCCGACGGCATGGGCGGGCACTCGGCCGGCGACGTGGCCAGCGCCATGATCGTCGAGCACCTGGGCAAGCTGAGCCCCAATGCCGACATGGCGACGTTCGTGGACCAGGTGGACGCGGAGCTGACCTCGGTGAACGACGTCCTGCGCAAGCACGCGCAGGAGCGCAACGTGTCGCTGATCGGCGCGACGGTGGTCGCCATGCTCGGCGGCAAGGACGTCACCGCCATCGGCTGGGCCGGCGACAGCCGCGCCTACCGCTACCGGGACGGCAAGCTGGAGCGCCTGTCGCGCGACCACAGCACCGCGCAGGAGCTGATGGACACCGGGCAGTTCACCGCGGCGCAGCTCGCCGGCAAGCAGCAGGGCAATACCATCACGCGCGCGGTCGGCGGCGAGCCGAAGCTGTACCTGGACTGGATCGTGGCGGGCTTCGAGCCCGGCACGCAGTTCCTGCTGTGCAGCGACGGGCTGACCAAGGAAGTGCCCGAGCCGAAGATCGAGGAACAGTTCAAGAGGAACCTGCCGCCGAAGGAACTGGCGGACACGCTGGTGCAGGCCGCGGTCGCGGCCGGCGGCCGCGACAACGTCACCGTGGTGGTGGTGCGCGCTGAATGAATACGAAGCAGCCCTTTGCCGATCTGCTGGCGGGCCTGCAACAGGGCAAGCTGTCGCTGGTTGACATCATCCAGTCGCTCAACGCGCGCGGGCCGGTGCAGTCGCCGCTGCACCGGGCCGAGCTGGGCATGCTCGACCAGGCACTGGCCGGCAAGAAGATCGACGAAAAGCTGCACCGGCTGCTGTCGGCCAAGCTCAAGGACGTGCAGACGCCCAAGGCCACGGTCGAGAAGACCGCCGCCCACCAGGCCTACCGGCCGGCGCCGGGCTCCGAGGACAAGACCGTGGCCGCCGGCATGTCCGGCGACCGGACCACCATCAACCCGTCGGGCGACAAGACCCGCCTCAATCCGCCCGCCGGCGTGGCCGCGGGCGCGACCGGCGACCGGACCGTCATGAATCCGGCCGGCGACAAGACCGTCATCAATCCGGCCGGCGGCAACGGCGGCGGCGAGGGCTTCGACCTGCTGATCGACCAGGGCGGCGACGCCGAATCCACCGAGATGGCCGACCCGCAGGCCACCACCGGCTTCAAGCCGCAGGACCAGACCGGCCGCTCCCGCACCAGCGGCACCAGCGGGCCCAGCACCTCGTCGTGGAACCGCGCGGCCGCGACCGGCGGGCCGGACCGCGAAGTGCATGCCGGCGACGTGCTGAAAGAGCGCTTCTTCCTGGAGAAGGAAGTCGGCCGCGGCGGCATGGGCATCGTGTTCAAGGCCAAGGACGAACGAAAAGTCGAGGCGCAGGACAAGAATCCCTGGGTCGCGGTCAAGGTGCTGAACCCCGAATTCCGCAAGCACCCGCAGGCCCTGGTGGCGCTGCAGCGCGAGTCGCGCAAGGCCCAGCAGCTCACCCACGACAACATCCTGCGCGTCTACGACTTCGACAAGGACGGCACCGTCATCTACATGACGATGGAGTACTGCGATGCCGGCGCGCTGAAGGATTGGATCAAGAAGCACCCCAACGGCATGGGCTGGGAGAAAGGCTGGCCGATCATTGCCGGCCTGGCGCGCGGCCTGGGCCGCGCCCATCGCGACAACATCGTCCACTCCGACTTCAAGCCCGGCAACGTCATGATGACGACGGAGGGCACGCCGAAGCTGTTCGACATGGGCATCGCGCGCGCCGCGAAGTCCGGCGCCGAGAGCAAGGGCGAGACCACGGTGTTCGACGCCGGCGAGCTCGGCGCGCTGACGCCGGCCTACGCCTCGCTGGAGATGATCCAGGGCCAGCCGCCCGAGCTGATCGACGACATTTACGCGCTCGGCATCACGGCCTACGAAATCCTCACCGGCAAGCACCCGTTCGGCAAGAAGAACGCCGAGGAGGTGATGAAGGCGGGCCTGAAGCCGCCCGTGGTGCATGGCCTGCAGCGCGGACAGCAGAAGACGCTGCAGCGGTCGGTGGCGTTCAAGCGCGAGGACCGCTGCAAGACCTGCGACGACTTCCTCGAGGGGATGCGCCCGCACAGCATCAAGGACTACGCGGTGCCGATCATGGGCGGCGGCGTGGCCGTGGTGCTGCTGCTGGTCGGCATCTTCGGCGGCCTGCTGCCGTACCTGGCCGGCAAGCGCGTGGACGGCATGATCGAGCAGTTCGCCCAGGCCCAGTTCACCGAGTACGGCACCGCGGTCGCGGCGCTGAACGCGATGAAGCCGGCTGAGCGCGACAGCGCGATGCAGAAGGGCTCCAAGGAAATCCAGAACTATTTCTTCAACATCGCCAACGACAAGTGGAAAGTGGCGTTCGCGTCCGGCAAGTGGGATCGCGAAGCCAAGGACCAGCGTTACGAGCACCCCGCCGCGCTGGCGGCGGTCGACGCCGCCCGGGAGCTGTACCCGGACTCGGCCGCGGTGGCCAACAACCTGAGCCGGCTGGACCAGGAGAAGAAGGACCTGATCGCCGTGCTCAACGACGAGTTCACCGCGCACATCGACGCCAACCGCATCTACGAGGACAAGACGCCGAACGTGGTGCAGACGGTGGCCATGGTGCGGCAGATCGACCCGGCCAACGACCTGCTCAAGGACAAGAAGCTGAACGGCCGCTATACCACCGACGTGCGCAACTCCCTCGAAGCCGGGCAGTTCGAGACCGCCACCAGGCGCTCGGCGACGGCGATCAAGGTGTTCCCGGATGACACCGACCTGGCCAAGCTGGCGACGAACGTCAAGCAGGGCTACGAGATGCAGCTCGCCGCCGCCAAGCAGCGCGAGTTGATGGCGAAGATGACCGCGGCCGAGGCCAAGACCGAGCTGGCCAGGCTCGCGGCCAATCCGCTGTTCACGCCGGACTGGCAGGTGGGGGTCAACGCCTCCATGGCCAAGCTGACCGGCGACACCACGCCTGAAATGATGCAGGTCAAGAACACGCTGGCCGATGCCTACGCCAAGCAACTGGCCGGGAAGATCGAGGCCAAGGACCTGGTCGGCGGCCAGATGGTGGCCGACAACAGCAAGATGTTCACCGGCATGCCGAGCCTGACGCGCGAGCTCTCGCGCCTGACCGAGATGCGCCGGGCCATCGAGAAAGAAGAGACCGCCAAGGCCGCGCTGGCCGAGGCCGAGACCCTCAAGCGCACGCTGACGACCAAGGCCGACGCCAACGACCTGCGCGGCGCCCAGGTTGCCCTCGACAAGCTGCGCAGCTACCTGCCGGCCAACGACCCGTTCCTGTCGGGTGAGGGCCCCAAGGCGCTGGGCGAGGCCTACCTGCGCCAGGCCAACCGCCAGGCGGAGCAGGGGCGCTACGACGCCGCGCTGAAGTTCGCGCAGGACGGCCTCAAGGCCGCGCCCGCGCTGGCCAGCTTGAAGCAGGCCGAAGGCACGTTCCGGCTCGAGGGCAATGCCCAGGCCGTCTCGGCGGCCGCCGGCGACCCGGCCTCGGCCAGCTCCGACAAGGTGAAGGCCGCGCTCGAGGTCGTGCGCGCCGCCGACCAGACCCGCTACGCCCGCGTCTACAACGACGCGCAGAACACCGTGCTGGCGCGCCTCACGGCCCTGGCCAAGACCGACCCGGTGGCGACCAAGAAGGCCAAGGACGAGTGGCTGAAGGTGTTCCCGCAGAACACCCAGCTGGCCAGCCTGGTCATCCCCGAGGCCGCCGCGGCGACCACCAGCGCCGCCGCCGCCACGGCGCCGTCGCGCAGCCTGCCGTCGGAGGCGCGGCGCGCGCGGCGCGCGCCGGGCGTGGACACCTGCAGCCCGAGCTTCGCCACCTTCGGCAAGAGCTCGCGTGCCACCTGCCAAGACGACGTGAACGGCGCGGCCGGGCCGCGCCTCGTTGTGGTGCCGAACCCGGCGGGCGGCTACTTCGCCATCAGCAAGTACGAAATCACGGCGGGGCAGTTCGACGCCTTCTGCTCGGCCACCGGCAAGTGCCGGGCGCAGGGTGGCAACAATGCGCTGCCGCGCACCAATATCAACCTGGCCACGGCCAAGGCCTACGCGGAATGGCTCAGTGACCAGACCGGCTTCAATTACCGCCTGCCGACCGACGCCGAGTGGCAGCACGCCGCGGGCGCGGGCGGCAAGGGTGCCGGCGACTCCAGCGCCTTCAACTGCGTGGTGATGTCGGGCAGCTCGCAGATCAAGGGCGGCTTCGCGGTGCCGGCGACATCCGGCAGCACCAATCCCTGGGGCCTGGTCAACGCCGTGGGCAACGCCGCCGAATACACGGACGGGGGCTCGGTGCGTGGCGGGCACTTCAACATTCCGAGCAGCCGCTGCACGGTGGATCTGCGGGAGGGCGGCGGCCAGAGCGACACCGTCGGCCTGCGCCTCGTCAGGGAAATGGGCTGAAGCACGAACGAAGCACTCACGGGGAAAGTGCCGGGCATGAGTCAGGAGGCGCGGATCAACGAGGCGCTCAGGGCGCTGGGCGAGGAGCATCGCCTCGGCATGGTGCAGCCCGAGGAATACCGGGCGCGCCGGCGCTCGCTGATCGAGGCCTGGCACGAGAAAGAGGTGACCACCGCGCCGGGCTCGCTGCGCCAGGCGGGCTTCTCCACCATCCCTCCGGGCGCCCGCAGCGTGCTTCCCGGCAAGGCGCCGCCGAACACGCCCAAGCTGGTGCTGATCGGGCTGGCCGTGGTCGTGGCGATCGCGATCAGCGGATACTTCACCTTCGCGCCGCGCGCCGCCAACACCGCGGCGACGCCGTCGGCCGAGCCGCCGCCGCCACCGCTCAGCCCGCAGCTGCTCGCGGCGCGCAAGGCGGCCGAGGAATTCATCGCGGCCAACGCCTGGGAAGCGGAGCCGATCGAGGCGCTGCTGGCGCATTGGCGCCAGCTGACGCCCGAGGATCGCGCCCAGGCCCGTGAGCAGCCGGCGGTACGTACGCTGCGCTTCAAGCTGGACCAGAACATCCAGGCCGAGGCCCTGCTGGTGGCGCCGGAAGCGCCCCCCGAGGAGCGGCAACGGCTTGATTTGCTGACGCGATTCGCTGAGGAGCTGGATGCGTGAGGGCGTGTCATCGGTATACTGCGCAGCCTTGGCGCGTGCCTTCCGCACGTTGCCCAAGCTGAGCGAACGGGGATAAGGGGGAAGCGGTGTCCTTGCGGCACGCTGTTATCTGCGCTCTTGCTTTCGGGGTCGCGTCCTTCGCGGCGCAGGCCCAGGAATGCCCGATCGAGGATCCGGGCTGCGCCGGCCCAGGCTGCCCGCTGCAGAAGCTGCCCTACGAGGAATTCATCCCTTCCGCTCCGGACACGCGCGGCGGCCGCGACATCCCCGCGGTCATGGAGCGCCCGTTCGACCCCGAGTCCGGCAACCGCATCCTGGTCAGGGGCTTCATCGTCGAGGGCGTCACGCCGAATCCCGACCTGAACCTGACCCTGGAGAACGTGCAGGCGGCGGCCGACGCGGCGTTCATGAAGGAGAGCGGCGGCGCGCCGGAGGCGCGCATGACAGTCGGCCACATGGTGCGCGTGGCGGACGGCGTCACCAAGTTCTACCGCGGCAAGGGCTACGTGGTGGCCAAGGCCTTCCTGCCGGTGCAGACGGTGGGTGCTGACTCGCTGGTCCGGATCCAGGTGATTGAAGGCAGGATCACCGAAGTTACGGTGGAGAACGCCAAGAAATACGACCCGGAGGTGCTGAGGAAGCCGTCGGTGGGCCTGGTCGGCAAAGTGCCGACGCGCGACGCGGTCGAGACCGCGCTGCTCTACACGCAAGACTACCCCGGCGTGCGCCTGTTTGGCACGTTCCGACCTGGAGAGAACCAGGGTGAGACCCGGCTGATCCTGCAGGTGCTCGAAGAGGACAGCTTCGGCTACCAGTTCGGCCTGGACAATTACGGCACCGAGCTGACCGGCATCTACCGCGCCCGCCTGGACTTTGCCTGGAAGAACCCGTTCCGGCGCGGCGGCCAGTTCAGCGCTTCGGTGCTGCAGTCGGCCAGCCCCGAGAACACGACCTTCGGCTCGCTGGGCTACCGCACGCCGCTGGGGCCGCGCGGCTTCGGCGTTTTCGTGGAAGGCAGCCAGAACGCCTTCGTTGTGGACCAGAAGCCGTTCGATCAGCTGCGGCTGGACGGCACCATCACCACCTACAAGGTCGGCATGGACTGGCGCTACGACCGCGGCCGCTTCGGCAATGCGCGGGCGGCGCTGTCGTATGCCGCCAAGGCCTCCGAACTGACCGCCCTCGACACCCTGCAGGTCACGGACGATTCGTTCAACCTGATCGAGCTCGAGTCGGTCATCGACCGCATCGACATCCGCTTCAAGGGCGTTGACCAGATCACCGCGAAGATCCGCCAGGGCCAGGGCGGCGACTTCAAGACGGGCGGGCAGTTCGAGGAGAGCTTCACCATTTACGAGGCGCGCTACACCCGCGCACAGGTGCTGGGCGACACCCAGACGCTGGTGCTGCGCCTGCGCGGCCAGGGCACGTCCAAGTCCATCAGCCCATTGGAACAATTCTCGCTTGCCGGGCCCGACGCGGTGCGCGCCTACCCGGTGGGCCAGCTGCTACGCCACGTGGGCCAGTTCGCGTCGCTCGAGTACCAGGTGCAGGCGCCCGGTTTCGCGCGTTCGCCCGGTCCGTTCAGCCGGCAATGGGGCGACCTGTTGCAGTTCTCGTTGTTCGCGGACTATGCTCACGGCCGCGGCGCCAAGGATTTGCTGGACCGGCAGGAGGAAGTCGACATCGCGGGATACGGAGCGGGCATCCGCTTCGGCGTTCCCGGGACGTTCCAGTTCCTCCTCGAGTACGCAACACCCTTGTCGTCGGAGGAAGCGAACGACGGCAAGAGCGGTCGCGTGTACGGGAATCTGACGTACAGCTTCTAGCGGCGGGCGGTTGAGCGGTACGCAGTCGGGGTGCGGTAACCAATCGGGGCTGCATGAGTTTTAAGTGGGGGACTCACCGAGCGGTTGCGGGCGCATGCGCGTTTGCGCTGAGCCTGGCTGCGAGCGCGAACCCCGAGAACGGCCAGATCGTCGGCGGCAGCGGTTCCATCAGCCAGGCCGGCGCGCTCACCCAGATCAACCAGGCCTCCGGCGCGCTCGCCATCAACTGGGACAGCTTCAACGTCGGCGCCTCCGAGGTCGTCCGGTTCATCCAGCCTGACGTATCGTCGGTCGCCCTGAACCGCATCACCGGCGGCGGCGCCAGCGAGATCTTCGGCAGCATCGACGCCAACGGCTCGGTGTTCCTGGTCAACACCGCGGGCGTCATGTTCGCGCCGGGCTCGCAGATCAACGTCGCCAACCTCGTGGTCAGCGGCCTCGACATGACCGTCGAGGATTTCATGGCCGGCAACTACGAGCTGGCCGCCAACGGCCTGCCGGGTGCAGTGATCAACCACGGCACCATCGCCGCCGCCAGCGGCGGCTCGGTGGTGCTGGTCGGCGGGCAGGTGGTGAACACCGGCCTGATCCGCGCCAATTACGGCCGCGTGACGCTGGCCGGCGCCGAAGCCGGCTACGTGGACTTCGACGGCGACGGCCTGCTGCGTTTCGAAGTGACCGGCGAGCTCAAGCAGAAGCTCGACGGCGCCGAGGCGGCCGTGACCAACAGCGGCGTGATCGAGGCGCAGGGCGGCGAAGTGATCATGCAGGCCTCGGCGGCACGGGGGATCTTCGACACCCTGGTCAACAACGAGGGCATCATCGAGGCCGGCGCGATCTCGATCGAGGGCGGCGTGATCCGCCTCGTGGCCGACGGCGGCGACGTGGTCAACACCGGCGCCATCGTGGCGTCGTCGCAGCAGGCCCAGGGCGGCCGCGTCACCCTCGAGGCCACCGACGGCGACATCCTGAACAGCGGCGACATCGAGGCGACCTCGGTGGTGGCCGACGGCGGCTTCATCGAGCTGGTCTCCAACGCCGACACCATCATCGACGGCGGCATGGTGGATGCCGGCAGCGTGGACGCCGTGGGCGGCACCATCCACGTGCTAGGCAACCGCGTCGCGGTGGCCGGGCCGTCGCGGCTGGGCTCGGCCGGCGGCGCGGGCGGCGGCGTCATCCTCATCGGCGGCGATTTCCAGGGCCGCAACCCGCTGGTTCGCAACGCTTCGCAGACGTTTGTCGGCGCGGACGCGGTCATTGACGCCGGCGCGATCAATTCCGGGTCGGGTGGTGAAGTGATCATCTGGTCCGACGACTACACGTGGTTCTTCGGCACGGTCAGCGCGCGTGGCCCGCCCAGCGGCCACGGAGGCTTCGTGGAAGTGTCGAGCCACGGCACGCTGGCGTTCAGCGGCCGGGTGGATTTGCGCGCGGGCACGAATGGCACGCTGTTGCTGGATCCGACCAACATCCGGATCTGCTCGGCCTGCACGACCACGGTCAACAACTCCGGCGGCAACCCGGCGACCTTCAGCGACGCCAACAGCGATGGTGACGGCGGCGACTCGCGGCTGCTGGTTGGGGACCTGACCACGCAGCTGAACCTTTCCAACGTCATCGTCACGACGGCGTCGGGCTTCGGCGATGACGGCAACATCACGGTCGAGACCGCGATCAGCTGGACGACCGGCAACTCCCTGACGCTCACCGCCGACAACGACATCACCGTCAACGCCGGCATTACGACGTCAGGGGCCGGCAACCTGACGCTGAGCGGCGGCACCACGGCCGGCGTCATCACCATCAACGCCGGCATCTCGCTGAGCGGCGGCAACTTCAGCGCCACCGCCAGCCAGATCACCACGGGCGCCAGCGGCACGATCGCGGTCGGCACCGGCAACCTCTCGCTCACCGCCGACGAGATCGACCTCGGCGCCAACCTGAGCGGGACCGGCACCCTGACGCTGCAGCCGTTCACCGCGGCGACTTCGATCGGCATCGGCGGCGGCACCGGCACGCTGGACCTCTCGACGGCGGACCTTGGGTTCCTGGCCGACGGCTTCACCTCGATCCTCATCGGCCGTAGCGACAGTTCAGGTGGCATTGACGTCGGCACCGCGACTTTCGCCGATCCGGTCACGCTGCGTACCCCATCGGGCGGTACGATCATGCTGAATGGCGCGCTCACCGGCACCGGGGATGCCTCGATCACCTTGGATGCGGGAACCCTCGTGGTGTTCGCGTCCGGCTCCGGAATCACCACCGCCGACCAGAACATCACCATCAGCGACGCCGCGCAACTGGGCGAAGCGGCTTCGGTAACCGTCAGCACCGGCACCACCGGCGGTGGCAACATTGCCTTCGGCACCACGGTTGACGGCACCGCCGGCGGCGTCACCGAGTCGCTGACGGTCGTTTCGGGCAGCGGGACGATTACTTTCACCGCGGCAGTAGGCGGCACGGATCCGCTGGACCTGTTCCTGCAATCCAACGACGCCGGCAACACCGGCGCGGTGACGTTCAACGGCGCGGTGACCGCGACGGATCTGACCACCTTCGGCCACGGCTACGACGTCGTCCTCAACGGCGGTGGCAGCTTTACCGCGCCGGTCGAGTTCCTCAACACCGGCTCAGTCACGCTCGGAGATCTCGACACCGACGTGTTCACGTTCAACGGCGGTCTCGATACCGACGGTGGCCCGTCGGCCACCAATCTCGCCGGAACGATCGCCACCGACGGCGACAACATCTCGCTCGGCGCGGCCACACTGATGGCGGACACTGTGCTGAACACCGGCGCCGGCACGCTGACGCTCTCTGCCGTGACCGGCTCGACGTTCAACCTCACCCTGACCGCCGACGAGATCGACCTGCAGGGCGGCGACGATTCGATCACTGGCGACGGCGCCGTGGTTCTGCAACCTGCCACCGTCGGCCAGGCGATCTCCATCGCGGGAGTGGGCCCTACGGCCGCTCTGGATCTGCTCGCCGGCGATCTGGCCGCAATCCAGGACGGGCACAGCTCGATCACCATTGGCCGCGGCGACGGCGAGCACGTCATCACCATCGCGGCGGTCACCTTTGCCGACCCGGTGACCATCCAAGGCCCGGCCGGCGCCGGGTCCATCGAGGTTGCCGGCACCCTTACCGGCACGGACAACGCCTCGATCACGCTGATCGGCACGGGCACGACCACGACACTGAACGCCGATATCGTCACGGAAGGCAACGCCATCACGATCGACGATGTCGTGATTCTCGGCACCCCGGCGACCGTCACGCTCGACACTACCGCCGGCGGCAACACGGCGGGCGCCAGCGTGATGGTCACTGGGACCATCAACGACGACGTGGCCGGGACCAGCGGGCTGGTCGTCAACGGCGGCACCGGCGGGGCCGTGGACCTCCAAGGCGACGTCGGCGGCACGGCCGAGATCACCGCACTGACCATCTCGGGCGGCCAGGTCGATCTCGCCAACGTGGCGACGGACGGCGGCAACATCGCCGTCAGCGGTACCAACATCGACCTCAACGGCACCAGCTACACGACCGCCACTTCCGGCTCGATCACGTTCACCGGAGCGGTGGAACTCGACGCCGCAGCGGGCACGGTGACGGTGATGAGCTTCGGCGGCGCGGCCGACAACATCTCGTTCTCGTCGACGATCGACGACACCGGCAGCGACAACCCGCTGGTGGTGAACGCGGGCACGGGCAGCGTCACGCTGGGCGGCGCGGTCGGTGGCACCGGCGCGCTGCAGGACCTCGACATCACCGGCGCGACCATCAACCTGAACGGCGGCACCATCGTTGTGGATGCCGGCGCGGGCGGGGAGGTCGTGTCCTTCAACGGCGCGGTTGTACTGGGCAGCAACGTCAGCATCGACACCGACGGCGCCAGCGACAGCGACGTCAGCTTCACGTCCACCATCGACGCGGACGACGCCGCGGGCCAGAACCGCACGCTGGTCATCGCCGCCGGAAGCGGTACCGTGAGCTTCGGCGACTCGATCGGCGGTACGGAGGCCCTCGCGGACCTCGACGTGACGGCCTCCAGCATCACCCTGTTCGGTTCGAGCGTAAGGGTGGACGACGGCGCGGGTGGCGCGACGGCAAGCTTCACGGGCTCCCTGGTGCTGGAAAACAACGTCACCGTCGACACCGACGGCACCAACGACAACAACGTCAGCTTCGGCGCCATTGACGCCGACGACGCAGCGACCGAGGACCGCACGCTGACGGTGACTGCCGGCGGCGGCACGGTGACCTTCGGCGGCGCCGTCGGCGGGGCGCAGCCGCTGGCCGATCTCGACGTCACGGCAGCGACCATCAACGTGAACACCGCGGCGCTCGATGTGAGCGACGGCGCCGGCGGCGCGACCGTGTCGTTCGGCGGCGCCGTAGTGTTGGGCGCCAACGTGATGGTCAACACCGACGGCACCAACGACAACAACGTCAGCTTCACGTCCAGCGTGAACGCGGACGACGCGGGCGGCCAGGACCGCACGCTGACGGTGACGGCTGGAACAGGAACGGTGACCTTCGGCGGCGCCATCGGCACGACTGAGGAACTGGCCGACCTCGACGTCACGGCCGCCACGATCAACCTGAACAACGCCGGCTTCGCCGTCTTCGATCAGGGCGGCAACGAGGTGACGTTCAACGGCGCCGTCGTGCTTGGCGCGAACGTCACTTTCGATACCGACGACGCGACGGACAATAGCCTCGCGTTCAACGACACCCTGGATGGCGACACGGTCGCCAGCCGCAACGTCACCATCACCGCCGGCGACGGCACGGTGACCTTCAATGCCAACGTCGGCGGGACGGAGCCTCTCGGCGACCTCGACATCACGGCGACGACGATCACCCTCAACGCCTCGGGCTTCAACATCGACGACGACGGCGGCGGTAACACGGTGGTGACCTGGAACGGGGCCATCGTCCTCGGGGCGAACGTGACGCTCGATACGGACCGGGCCGCCTCCGACATGAATCTGGTGCTGAACGGCACCGTGGACGCGGATAACGCCGGGACGGCAGACCGCACCCTGACCATCGTCGCCGGCACCGGCAACGTCACCTTCGGCGGCGTCGTCGGCGGAACGCAGCCGCTGGCCGACGTCGATGTCACCGGGACCACGATCAACCTGAACGCCACCGGATTCACGGTCAACGACGGCGCCGGCGGCGCGACGGTGACCTTTACCGGCGCGGTCCGGCTTGGCGCTAACGTCAGCATCAACACCGACGGAACCAACGACAACAACATCAACTTCACATCCACGGTTAACGCCGACGATGCGGGCGCCAACAACCGCACGCTGGCGGTCACGGCGGGCACCGCCACGGTGACCTTCACCGGCGCGGTGGGCGGCACGGAGGCGCTGGCCGATCTCGATGTCGCGGCCAGCGGCGGCATCACCTTCAGCGCTGCGGCCACGGTCAGCGACCAGGGCGGCAACACGCTGAACCTGACGGCCGGCACGGGGACGATCACGACCCAGGGCTTCGCCACCGGCGCCAACAACCTCGTCGTCGAAGCGGACGAGATCGACTTCGGCGCCGGCGCGAACTCGGTCACCGGCACCGGCGCGATCACGCTGCAGGCCGGCCAGGCGGCGACGACCGTAGGTGTCGGCGGCGGCACCGGCACGCTCGACCTTGGCGACAACGACCTCACCGCCATTGCGGACGGGCACGCCAGCATCACTATCGGCCGCACTGATGGCACCGGCCTGGTCACCGTGGACTCTTTCCAGTTCGCCGACCCGGTCACCATCCGCGCCGGAGATCCCACCGGTGACATCACCGTTTCCGGGGCGCTGAGCTCGACCGATGCCACCATCACCCTGAACGCGGGCCGCGACTTCGTGCTCACGGGCAGCATCGCGGCGGGCGCGCCCGGCACCGGCGATAGCCGCACGGGCGGGTCGGTGGTTATCACGGCGGGCGGCGGCGTAACCCTGAACGGTCCCGTGTCGACCGCCAACATCGACATCAACAATACCGGCAACAACACTGCGCTGACGGGAAGCATCAGTCTCACGGCGGGCGGCAGCATCATCGGCAACGCCAGCGGAACCCTGACCACGGGCGACGCGACCACGGACGGCACCGGAACGGCCACTGGCGAGCTTGCGACATCGGGTTCGATCACCATCGTCGCGACGGGCGCGCTGCAACTGGCTGCGTCGGATGCGCTGAGCACGGGCGACGCGACCACGACGACGACCGGCAACGACGACACGGCGGCCGGCTCGATCTCGATTGCGGCCGCGGCGGTGACCTCGAACGGGACCAACGGGCAGTTGGATGTTTCGGTCGGGACCGCCTCCGGCGGTACGGACAACACCGCCGGCACACTAAACGTCACCACCACCGGCGGCGCCGGTGACGCGGGCGGCATCTTCGTCGAGAGCGGGGAGGCGCTACGGTTGGGCGCCCTGGTCACCGACGGCGCCAGCACGCAGAACATTTCGATCAGCGCCATCGACCAGTCGCTGGTTGTCACGGACGCCACCGAGTCAATCGCCGGCGACGCCATCACGCTGGAGTCCGGGACCGGTACGGTGACTATCTCCGACACCGACTTCGACATCGGCGCCGGCACGCTGACGCTGCGGGGCAACGAGATCAACCTGAGTGGCGGCACGGACAGCGTCAGCGGCTCCGGCGGGACGATCGTGTTCGAGCCGGACGCCGTGGGCACCAGCGTAGGTGTTGCCAACGGTGCGGGAACGCTGAACATCACTGCAACGGATGTGGCCGCACTTGCCGACGGCTTTCTGCTGATCCGGATCGGCCGTGACGGCAGCACCGCACAACTCGAAGTCGGCAGCGACGACATCACGTTCACGGACAACGTCGAGTTGATTGGCGGCGACATCGACTTCCGCGGCGAAGTCAGCAATGCCGGCAACACCGTCACGGTGCGTGCCATCGGCACGGATATCGTCGACAACAACGGCGGTGGTTCGCCGGTGGACATCACAGCCGCAACCATCGTGCTGATTGCGGACCGCTCGATCAACAGCTCCCTGAACCTGGCCGGCGTCACCGACCTGACGATCGACGTCAACGAGGACTTCTCGATCGCGGGTGACGGTGCGACCGAGCTCACCAGCCTCACGATCACGGTGGACCCGCAGGACCTGGCCACGACCAACACCTACGATCTCTCCGGTTTCAACGATCTGACTTTCGGCACCGGCGGCTTGGTCGAGGGCACTCTTGGCGACTCCATCGTGGTCGATGGCATCGTCTGGGCTGGCACCGGCACCCTCGACATCTCGCTGACCACGCGCTCCGGCAACATCGCGCTGAACGACAACAGTGACGGCGGCGGCGGCACCGACATCGCCATCAGCCTCGGCGGCGGTGGCGGCGACATTTCGATCACGGCACTGATGGGTGACATCCTCGACGGCAATACCCTCGACGACGACGACCCGGCGGGCGCCGCTGACTTCAATCTGGTCACCCAGCCCCAGTCGGGGTTCAGCGTGACGCTGCGCTCCGACAATGACGCCAATGACGGCGACGGATGGGAGGGCACCGTCGGCGGCCCCGGCGCCAACGAGGACATCGACATCTCCGGCGCCGACCTCGTCACTTGTCTTGCGGCCACTTGCGACATCGAGACGGACTCCTCCGGCAGCCTGAGCCTGGAGGGAAATCCGGTGGACCTGGAAGTCAACATCTCGCTGACGACGCCTGCGTACACGATCACGATCGACGAGAGTTGCTCGGACGGCAACTCGTGCATCGTCCTCGTGAACGTCACCGCGCTGGACTTCGACCTGTCGTACACCGGGTTGACTGGCGACATCTACGTCAGCGAAGGTGCCGTCAGCCTGAACAACGGCGACTTCACGCTTCAGGCAGACCAGGGCGGCATCTACGAGTTCACCGGCGGCGCGGCCACCGAAATCACGACGACCGGCATCGTCACCCTGACCGCAGCGACGGCGATCGGCACATCCGCGTCTCCCCTGGATCTCGAAGCCGGCACACTGGAAGCGCACGTCACGACCAACGGTGCGGCCGGGCCCAACAATGGATTGTTCCCGGGCAGCGAGATTGCCGCGGACGGTGGGATTTACCTGGCCGAGACAGGCGATATCTCGCTGCTGGACTTGGACACGGTCAGCGGCCCGATCGTGCTGTCGGCGAGCGGCTCTGTCTTCGACGACGCCGACAACGCCACGCTGATCACGGGCACGGCGGTCACGTTGTCGGCCGGCGGTGCGCTCGGCGCAACCGGCGCAAACAATGAGCTGGATACCGAGACCACCGCTCTGACAATCACTGCCGGCACGAACTTCTTCGTGGCCAACACCGGCAACCTCGCGTCGCTGAGCATCACCAGCACGCAGGCCGGCGAAGCCAACACCTACTCGCTGAGTTCCAGCGCCGGCCTGACGAGCTTCACGCTGACCGACGCCGGGACGAATTACACGCTGAGCCTGGTGGACGATGGCATGGTGTTCTCGTTCAACGGCGACGAGAGCATCAGCGTCGGCGCGATCGACGTCAGCGCCACGGGCAGCGTCACGCTGGCTTCGACGCTCGGCTCGATCACAGACGATGCTGACGCGGGCGTAACCGACGTTACGGCGCAGACCCTGAGCGTCACGGCAGTGACGGGCATCGACCTCGACACGGCGGTGGACACGCTGACCGCCAGCAACTCCACCAGCGGCGGCGCGGACATCAACGACAGCGCCGGCCTGGCCGTCAACACCGTGAGCGCGCCGGGGCAGACCGTGACCCTGAACGCCGGCACCGGGTCCATCACGGACGGCAATGGGGCAGGGACCGCCAACGTGACCGGCATGGCGCTGTCGGCCACGGCCGAGACCGGCGTCGATCTCGATACCGCCGTCGATACGTTGACAACGGATACATCGGGCGGCAATGGCACACAGACGCTGCGTGAGTTCGACGGGCTGACCGACGTTAGTCTCAACGCCGGCACCGGGACGATCACCCTGACGGCGGGCGGCGTGGTGGACCAAGCGGCGGGCTCGATCATTGCCGGCTCGCTCGAGCTCCTGGGTTCGTCCGCGTCCTATGCGCTCGACAGCGCGACCAACAACATTACGACGCTGGCGGCCGACACCGGCGCGTTGACCTATGTGGACGCCGACAGCCTGACCGTGGAAACCATCGGCTCGACGATCGGCGTCACCTCGACCGGCGCGGTTGACCTGACGGCTGGCGGCGCGAACGGGGTGCTCACGCTAACTGATGGCATCACCGCCACCGACCAGACGGTCGTGCTGACCGCCAACAACATGGACCTGACGGTGGGCACGGTGGCCGCCGGTACGGGTAGCGTGACGCTGCGTCCGTTCACGGCGGGAGTGGTGATCGACCTGGGCGGTGCCGATGTCTTGGGCACTACGCTTGGGCTGACGGATGCCGAGTTGAACCAGATCACGGCGGGTGCGCTGACGATCGGCGACGCCACTGCGGGCGATCTCTCGGTGACGGCGGCGATTGACCTGACCGACAACCCGATTCCAATGCTGTCGCTGATCTCCGGCGGCAACGTGCTGAATCCCGCCGGCGGAAGCATCGCGGTCGACACGCTGTCCGTTACGGCCGACGCCATCGGCACCGGCGCAGAGCCGCTGACCATCACGGTCAACGGCCTCACCACGACGACGACCGGCAGCCAGGACATCCTTGAAGCGGACGGCCTGACCGCGGTGAACCTGGACGCGGGCGCCGGCACGATCGCACTCGAGCTCACCGAGGGCGCGATCACGGACTCGGACGGCGACGCCGACTTCACGGCGGCCGCCGTGGTGGTGACCCTGACCGACGCCGACGACAGCGGCGACGACTTCGGCTCGCAGGCCAACACGATCGGCACGGACACCGACGACCTGACGGTCACCACGTCGGCGGGCACCGTTCACGGCAGCCAGTACATCACCGAAGCCAGCGATCTGGTCGACCTGGCGCTCGATGCCGGTACCGGAACGATCGAACTGACCGCCGGCGGGGCCATCGAGGATTCGACCGGCGGCGATACCGACATCACCGCGGACATCGTCATGCTGACGGCGGGCACCGGTATCGGCGTTGGAGTTAACCCGGCCGTCGGACTTGCGGCGAGCTACATAACAGCCACCAGCGCCGCCGGAGACATCGACCTGACCAACAGCGGCGCCGGCGACGACGCCAATCCGCGCATCGCCCCGTTCATCTTGCCCGATGTGACCTTTGTGGTCGAAGTCAGCCTGTCGACGGATAGCGGCGACATCAGCTTCGCGCAGACCGGCGGCGCCAGCCTGATCGTCGATTCCGCGGTCACCACGACGTCCGGCGATATCTTCATCACGCGTGCCGAAGATGGCACGCCCGACGGCGGCATGGCCCTGATGACGGTCAACGCCGCCGGCAGCGTGACCGCTGAGCTCACCGGCCTGGACGGCGGCATGCTCGTGGACAACGTCTCCGCGGGTACCTTCGTCGACCTCACCGCGATCAACGGCATCAACGAGAACGACACCATCGACGGCGGCACCTCGGATGTTGGCGCCGACGTGAGCGCGCCTACCGTGACCCTCACGGTGACCGGTATGAACCAGATCGGCGACGACGTCGACCCGATCGAAACGGAGGCTGACGACCTCACGGCCACTACCGACGGCGACATCTACCTGGCCGAGCTGACCGGCCTGACCGAGCTGCTGCTCGATGCGGGCACCGGCTCGATCACGTTCTCGGCCGGTGGTGCGGTGCTCAGCGACGACGCGGCCGTGGACCTCACCGGCCTGGCTGCCACCGTGACGCTCACTGCCGGCGACTTCGGTGACACGGATACGACCAGCGGCAATGCCATCGAAACCGACGTCGACAGCCTGAGCGTTGACACGTCGGCGGGTAACGGCAGCCAGTTCATCCTCGAGTCTGACGGGCTGACCGGGCTCGACCTGGATGCAGGCACGGGCAACGTGAGCCTCGCCGTGGCGGCGGGCTCGGTCACTGACGTCGATGTCGACACCGACGTTGTGGCAGGGATCTTCTCGGTGGCGTTGCAGGACATCACGGCGCAGGACTTCGGCTCTGCCGTCATCGCCGAGTACATCACCACCGACGTCGACGACCTGACGGTTGACACGTCCGCCGGCGGCGGCGACCAGTACATCAACGAGCTCAGCGGCCTGTCGGAGCTGAACCTGAACGCCGGCACGGGCGACGTTAACCTGCAGTTCACGGGCTCGGTGTTGTCCGACGACCCGGCCGTGGACATCGTCGCGGCCTCGGCGTCGCTGAGCGCGCTCGGCACGGCGGGCGGCAGCATCGGTGATACCGATACGACGGCTGGCAACGCGATAGAGACCACCGTGGCCAGCCTGACGATCAATGCCTCCGGCTCCGACCGCGACGTGTTCATCCGCGAAACCGACGGCCTGGCCGAGATCAACCTCTCCACGGTCACTGGCGCGATCAACCTCTTCGCCGGCGGTTCGATCCTGTCGGCGGACGCGGGTGTCGGCGGGGACATCGATTCGGGCGGCATCGTGTCGATCGTGGTCGCGGCCGGTGACTTCGGCGATACGGATACGGCGGCCGGCAACGCGATCGAGACAGCCGTCGCCGACCTCTCCGTGGATACTTCCGGCGGCAACGGCAGCCAGTTCATCCGCGAATTCGACGGCCTGTCGGAGGTGTTGCTGAACGCCGGGACGGGCAATGTTGCGCTGCTGACCGAGAGCGGCTCGGTTCTCTCGAATGACGCGGCAGTCGACATCATCGCCACGAACGCCTCCATCAGCGCCTCGGCGGGAGGCGTCGGCGACACCGACACGGCTTCCGGCAACGCGCTGGAGACCTCCGTGGCCGATCTCACGGTCGTTACCAGTGGCGACCAGTACCTGCGCGAGTCGGACGGGCTGGTCGACCTTGATCTGCAGAGTGGGGCGGGGGTCATCCAGCTGCTGTCCGTGACTGGCAGCGTGCTGGACACGCTGGTGGACGGCATCGACGTCAGCGCGGCGACGATCGCGATCTCGACGCCAGCGGGCGCCATCGGCGCCTCGGGCAACCCGATCGAGACTTCCGGCGTCAGCAATCTCACGCTGGCCGTGCAGACCGGCTTCTTCGTTGCGGGTGACGGTGTCACCAACCTCACGGATCTCGACGTCACGATCGATTCCAGCCAGCCGGGCGGTTCCTTCGCGGATTACGTGCTGACCGGATTCCCGAACCTGCCCGACTGGGGCTCGGGTGCGCGCGGCCTGTTCGACGACAACAGCGGGCTCGGCGAGGTTGTGATCTTCGGCATTACCGCGTCGACGGCGCTGAACCTCTCGGTCTCGAACGTCTCCGGCGATATCTACCTGACCGATCAGTCGGCGACGGGTGGCGCAGCGGTGTCGCTGGGGTCGGGCGGTAACATCACGATCACGGCGGCCAACGGCAACATCTTCGACTTCCGGCCGACCAACTTCGGCGCGCCCTCGGACGACTCGCCGTTCACCGACTACAACCTGCTGACCGACTCGCTGAGCACGGTCTCGCTGAACGCGCCGAACAATGCGGTGGGCGCGGCCGGCGACGGCGACATCGACGTCAACGGTACCGGCAACCTGGCGATTAACGCTGAGTTCTCGAGCGTCTCGACGAACATTGCGTTGACGAGCCTCGACCTGACCTTCGACCCGGTCAACGACGTCGTCAGCTTCAGCCTGAGCGGTGCCACCATTGTCAGCATCGACGAGTCGTGCCTGATCCAGAACCTCTGCATCAACAGTGTTTCGAACAGCAATATCGACCTCGACCTCAGCATCACAGCTGTGACCGGCGACATTTTCCTCGACCAGTTTGCAATCCACGGCATCGGTGCCGGCGACGTCGCGCTGACGGCAGAGGCAGGCGGCATTTTTGCGCTCACCGGTACCTCCGCTCACATCGCCACCAACGGCACGATCACGCTGTCGGCCACCAACGGCGTGAACTTCCCGACCGAGGCCATCGGCACGACCGCCGAGCCGTTGGACCTGATGTGGGAGATCCTCACCGCGACTGGGCCCGCGAACCCGCCGTGCTTCGCTCCGGCCGGCGATGCCTGCGCCTTTGGCACCGAGGAACCGGTGGAGCTCGTGATCAACCGGACCGGCGGCGGAAACATTACGATCTCCAACACTTTCGTGTTCACGAACCTGATCCTGAACGGGTTCAGCAGCATCGGGGCAGGTTCGACGACCATCAGCACGTTGGGCACCTTCACGATCAACACGGACGTGACCCAGGCAGGTGACCTGCTGTTGACGGCCAGTGGCCGTAACACGGCTGCGGATGACTTCACGGTCACCAACGGATTCGCGGTCACGTCGACTGCCGGCGACGTGACGCTGCGCGCCGAGGATGACATCGTGCTGGCCGACGGCAGCTCTATCGAAACGCTGGACGCGGCCGGAACGATCACGCTGTCCGCGGGTTTCGGCGACGTCGACGGCCTCGGCGAGATCAACGTCGCCGACGGCAGCACCGTTACGTCGGCGGCTACCGCCACGGACGCTGTCACGCTCCGTGCAATCGATCTGGTCCTGTTCACGGGCGGCACCACCGCAATCTCCGCTACCGGAGTTGGCGGCGGGATCCAGTTGGTAACGGCCAACGGCACGCAAACGATGGAGATTGGCGGGGCGGGGGCGGCGACTTACAACGTCTCCGATGCCGAACTGTTGCTTCTGACCACTCCGGCATCCGGCCAGATCACGTTTGGCGATTTGACCCAGACCGGAAACATTACGTTCGTTACAGCGACGCCGGCCACGACCCCAGGCGCGGCGATTGTCGCGATTCAGAACACCGCGGGAACCGGGCAAATCGTTCTGGACGACGCGGACATTGGAACCGCGCTGGAGGGCGGCAGCAGCACCATCAGCCTGACCGCGGGCACGGGCGGCATCAGGACCGCGGGCACGGGCCTGAACAACGACACGTTCGCGGAACTCGCCACGACCGGCGCGACCATCACTCTGAACACGACCGGCCTGATCGGAACGACCTCCAGCAACCGCGTCCAGATCGCCGACAACGCCGATACCGCTCAGCAAGTCATCGTCGTCGGCACGACCGCGGTGCCGTTGGTTGTGCTGCTCGACGGCCTGGGCACGCTGACCCTCGGAGACATGACCGCCAGTTCGGCCGGTCAGGCGGTGAATATCACGGCACGCGACGACCTCAATGTCACCGGCACGATCGACGCCACCGCTGGACTTGTGTTCCTGCGGGCGGATGCTGAACCCGACGTGACCCTGGAGGGCGACGGATCGGGCATCCTGAACCTGATGGCAGGCAGCACGGTGATGGCGGCCGGCGTATCGACTCAGGCAGTCACCCTGCGCGGTGCCGATATCGAGATTGATCCGACGGCGACGGTCATCGCGACCGATGCCGCGGGTGGCGTGGCGATTTTCGCGATGCTGAACAGCCTCGACATCAGCATCGGCGGAAGCAACACGGCGGTGACCGGCATCAACCTGACCGACGCCGAGTTGGCGAGGATCCAGACCGGCGCCAGCGGGCAGATCGGGTTTGGCGGCGGGTTCGCCACGGGCGACGTGATCATCACGACGGCGACGCCGGCGACAACCGCCGGTGCCAGCACCGTCGTGACCCAGAATTCGTTGAGCGCCGGACAGATCATTCTTGACGACGAGGCCTCGGGTACTGCGCTTGACGGCAATGGTGGCAACGTCACCTTGACGTCCGGGACGGGCGGGATTGTGGCGGTCAACGGGAATAACACCTTTGCCGAAATCGCCACGACCGGAACGGCGACCCTGAGCGCGGGAGCGGGAAGCATCGGCCAGGGCCTGGGCGGTCCGCTCGACACGGCGATCGGCGTCCTCGAAGTTACCAGCTCGGGTGGTGCGGTAAGCATCAACGAGTTCGATAGTGTGGCGGTGGGCGTCATCAACGCCTCCGGCCAGACGGTCACCCTGACCGCGGGTGGCGCCATTACCGACAACAACGGTGCGGGCACGCTGAACGTCACAGCGAACCTGCTCGACGTGACGGCCGACGGCGGCATCGACCTCGACACGGCGATCGCCTTCCTCACCGCCAGCAACACGACCGTCGGCGACATCAACATCGCCGACACCGACGGCTTTGCCATCAACGCAGTGAGCGCCGCGGGCCAGACCGTGACACTGAACGGCGGCACCGGCGGGCTCAACGACGCCCAGGCCGACGCCGTGACCGACATCACGGCAGATGCCGTCGTGCTGACGGCAGGCACGGGCATCGGCACCACCGCCGACCTCGAGCTGGTGACCGATTCGATCACCGCCACCAGCGGCACCGACGGCATCGTGCTGCGCAACGATTCCGCGGCAGGGCCGGTCAGCGCGTCCCTGACGGTGACGACGTCGGGCTCGATCAGCTACTTCCAGACCGGCGGTGCGGCGGTGGACATCACGGCCAGCACGCCGTCCGGCGCGATGTCGCTGAACAACGCGGGCGACCTGACCGTGACCTCCGCGACAGCGGGCGCGGCGCCGGCCGACAACAGTGACATCGCCATCACGACCACGGCCGGCGGCAACGTCCTCATCGCCCTGGTCGACTCGACCGGTGACGACATCACCGTCACCTCGGCGGGGGCGATCAACGAGACCGCCGACGATGCCGGGGCCGACCTGCTGGGCGCGACCTACGACCTCGACGCGGTGAGCGGCATCGGCAACACCTCCCCGCTGGAGCTGGCCGGCGGCGCGACGCTGAACGTCAACAACTCCACCTCGAACGCGGTCGAGCTGGCGGTGCTGGGGAACATCCTGCTGACCGGGGCGAACGGCAACGCCGCCGCAAACGAGCCGTTCATGCTGAGCGCGCTCGTGACCTCTGCCGCGGACGGCCTGGATACCGGCACCGGCTTGCTGTCGACTAACGGCGGGGGCCTGACCCTGATCCTGGACGACGACTCCGCATCCTGCTGCGCGGTGCTGCACGTCAACTCTGGAGGCATTGATTCCAACGGTGGCGACGTCACGCTGCGCTCGGGCGACGACATCCTTATCGAAGGCACGGTCGACGCCAGCGGCGCGACACTGACGGCATCCGCGGACGATGCCGCGTTCGAGACCGTCGCCGACAGCACCGGCTTCGTCCTGGATGGGGGCAGTGGCGCGGCCGTCATTGCGGACGTTGTCGACATCGATGCCGCCGACGGCATCTCCCTCGGCAACGTCATGGCGCCGAGCATCAGTGCCGATACCGCGACCGGCGGCGTCACGATCGGCAACACGCTGGCGACCGCCGTCACCGTCACCAGCCTGACCGTGACCGGTAGCGCTGGCCCGATCAGCTTCACGCAGGCCGGCGGCGGCTCGGTCACGTTCGACCTCGTCGATACGGCGGGCGGCTCGGTCTCGCTGTCGAACGATGGCGCCGACCTCACCGCCACCAGCGTGACGGTCACCGGCGGCGGCAACCCCATTTCGCTGCAGACGACGACCAGTGGCGACATCCACGTCGGGGCCGTCAACACCGGTGGCGCCGTGGGCGACGACGTGATCATCAGTTCGGCCGGGGCGATCGTCGACGCCAACGGCGGCACGACCAATGTGACGGCGAGCCTTTTGGACGCGACGGCGGCCACCGGCATCAGCCTCGACACGGCGATCGCCTTCCTTACGGCAAGCAACACTGGCTCCGGCGGCATCGACATCTCGGACGTCGACGGGGTGGCGCTGAATACGGTGTCGGCACCGACCCAGACCGTCACGCTGACTCTGGGCGGGGCATTGACGGACAACAACCTGGCGCTCAACAACATCACCGCCGACACCCTGAACATCCTCGGCGGCAACGCCGTGACCGACATCGAGACCACAGTCTCGACCCTCGACCTGGCCACTGGCGCGACCTCGATCAACAACACCGGCGCGCTGACGGTCACCGATTCGACCACCGGCACGCTGAGCCTGGTCAACACGGCCGGCATCGTGCTGGATCACATCGACGCTGGCGCGAACACGGTGACGCTGAACGCCGGCGGGGCGATCACCGACAACAACGGGGCCACGAACAACATCACCGCCGGCACGCTGAACATCCTCGGCGGCAACGCCGTCACCGACATCGAGACGACGGTCTCGACCCTTGACCTGGCGACCGGTGCGACGTCGATCAACAACACCGGCGCGCTGCTGGTCACCGACTCGACCACTGGCACGCTGACCCTGGTCAACTCGGCCGGCATCGCGCTCGACCACATCAATGCGGGCGCCAATACGGTCACGCTGGACGCCACCGGAGCGATCACCGACAACAACGGCGTCGCCACCAACGTCACGGCGGGGACCCTCGATGCGACCGCCACGACCGGCATCAGCGTGGATACGGCGATCAACTTCCTGACGGCGAGCAACCCGACCTCCGGCGGCATCGACGTTGCCGATACCAGCGGCCTGGGCGTCAACACGGTGAGCGCGCCGGGCCAGACCGTGACCCTCAACGGCGGCGCCGGAGCGATCACGGACAACAACGGCGACGGCGTCACCAACATCACCGCGGACACCCTGTCGGCGAGTTCCGCCACGGGCATCGACCTCGACACCGACGTGGCTTCGCTCAGCGGCTCGACCAGCGGCGCCGGCAACGTGCGCTTCGACGAGATCGACGGGCTGACGGTGACATCGTTCACCACCAACAACGGCGCCTTCACCCTGACCACGGATGGCGCCACGACGCTGACCAGCATCGTTTCGACCACCAGCAACGACGCCAACGACATCACGGTTACCGCAGCCAGCGGCGACCTGTCGGTCGGTACGGTCAACGCCGGCACGACGGGTGGGGACGTGACGCTCACGGCAAGCACCGGCGCGATCCTGAACAGCACCAGCGCAGTCACCGGCGACGTGGTGACGCTGACGGCGCAGGACGGCATCGGCGCTTCCGGCAGCCGCATTACGACCACGGCCACCACGCTCGGCGCGACGACGACGGCGGCGGGCGCGATCTGGCTCAACGAGACCAACGGCGCTGTCTTCAATGCCACGGCGTTCGATGGCCTCATCGACATTGTGACCGGTGGCAACTCCACGCTGGCGTCGATCATTTCGAGCACGGACGCCGACGCCAACGACATCACGATTCTGGCGACGGCCGGCAACCTGCTGGTCGACCTGGTGGACACCGACGTGGCCAACGACGGCGCCTTGGGCGACGTCACCATCACGGCGGACGCCGGTTCGATCAACGATTTCCACGCCAACCCCGACGTCACGCTCGACGTGCGCGGCGATGTGCTGACCATCGACGGCTTCAACGGCGCCGGCAACCTGGCCCACCTCGAGCTCGACGGCAACTCGCTCAACGTCAGCGGCGGCGCCGGCGGCATCGGCATCAACGACCTCAACGGCGGCGACGTGGTGCTGGCCCTGACCAGCGCCGGCAACATCTCCTACGGCACCGGCGGCAATATCTTCGTCGACTCGGTTGTTTCGACCGGTGGCTCGGTGACGCTGTTCAGCTTCGGTGGCTCGATCAACGACCATGCCGACGACCTGACCACCGACATCGTCGGCACGACCGTGACGCTGAGCGCCTATGAGGAAGTGGGCGGCAACGCCCTGAACGTTTTGGTGCCGGTGTTCGACGCGGCGGAGGCCCTCGAGGTCGAGTCCACCAGTCTCGACATCTCCACGGGCACGGACGTTTCCGGCACGAACCCGACGCCGAACGCGGTCGCCGCGCCGATCGTCGTGCGCGACATCGGCGGCACGACGCTGACCAGTCTCGCCACGGTGATCGGCGACATCACGGTGTTCTCCGACAGCGCCGTGTCGGTCGGCAACGTGTTCGCCGGCACGACGACGCTGTCCAACGTGGTCCTCGACGCGGCGAGCTTCTCCGACGCCGGCGCCGGCGACGTGACTGCCGACCTGCTGACGGTCGACGCGGCCGGGCAGATTGTGCTGAGCACGAGCGTGAACAGCCTCGACGCCGAGACGACGGCAACGGGCGCCATCACCATTACCGAAGCCGACGACATCGCGCTGGTCAACGTCGTCGCCTTCGACGGCGCGGTTGGTGTCACGGCCGGCGGCTCGATCGACGTCACCACCGTGACGGCGGCCGGCCAGATTGTGACCCTTGGCGCCGGCGACGCCATCACCGACGCCAACGGCGCCACGGTCAACGTGACGGCCAGCCTGCTGGACGCCTCCGCGGTGAACGGCGTCAGCCTCGATACGGACGTCGGCTTCGTCACGGCCAGCAACACGACCTCGGGCGGCGTTGACATCGCCGACGCCGACGGTTTCCTGGTTAACACGATTTCCGCCATCGGCCAGGCCGTGGTGCTGGACGGCGGCACCGGCGCCATCGGCGACAACAACGGCGCGCTGACGAACGTGACCGCCGACTCGCTCGACGTGACCGCCGCCGGCGTGGACCTCGACACGGCAATCGACGTCCTCACGCTCAGCAGCACGGGCGCGGTGGATATCTCCGACGCCGACGACCTTGCGCTCAACACGGTCGACGCGACCGGCCAGACCGTCACGCTGGCCGCCGTCGCCGGCGCCATCCTCGACAACAACGGCGACGGAGTGACCAATGTCACGGCCGACTCGCTGGCGCTCAGCGCCACCCTCGGCATCGAAGTCGACACAGACATCGCCACGCTGACCGCCAGCAACACCACCTCCGGCGGCATCGACGTCGCCGATGCCGACGGCTTCGCGGTGAACACCGTGGATGCCGCTGGCCAGACCGTGACCCTGGATGCCGGCACGGGCGGTATCACCGACAACAACGGCGCCCTGGTCAACGTCACCGCGGGCCTGCTGGATGCAACCGCCGAGACGGGCATCGACCTCGACACGACCATCGACCAGCTGACCGCGCTCAACACGACCAGCGGCGACATCTCGATCTCGACGACCGGCGACGTCGCGGTGGCGGCGGCCGGCGTGACCAACGCGGGCGGCGACGTCGTCCTCGATGCTGACGGCTCGATTGACCTGATTGGCGATGTTGACAGCGGGGCGGGGCGCATCACGCTCGCGGCCACCGGCGATATTACGAACGGCGGCGGCACGCTGGTTGCCGACGAGCTGGTGATGTCGGCGGTCACCATCGGCTCCGGTTGTGGCACGGATCCCGCGGACTGCATCAACACCCAGGTGTCGTTCCTGCAGGCGACCACCCAGTTCGGCGGTCTCGAGATCAACAACACGGGCGACCTGACGCTGGCCGACATCACCACGCTGGGCTACGCGATCAGCGGCGGCGGCGGCATTATCCTGACGAACGCGGGTTCGGTCACGGTCGACGCCGACGTCAGTGGTCGCGGTCGCGTCGTCATGACGGCCAACGGCGCCACGAGCGACATCATCGTGAACGCCGACATGTTCGCGGGCTCGGTCTTCGGCGCGCCTTCGGGTTTTGGCACGCAGCTCGGGCAGCCGGCGCTGGTGCTGACTGCCGGTCAGGATATCGTCCAGGCGACCGGCACAACGATCCAGAGCCAGTTCACCGACGACCAGGACATCCTGCTGACGGCGGGCGGCGCCATCACGCAAACGGGCACCGCGCTGATCGTCAACGACACCGGCGACGTCATCCTCGATGCAAACGGTGACATTGCGGTGGCTGCGCTGGAAGCCACAACCGCCAACGTCGTGCTGAGTTCCGCCGCCGGCGCCATCACCGACAACAATGGCGCGACGACCAACGTCACGGCCATCTTGCTCGACGCGACGGCCGTGACCGGCATCGACCTTGATACCGCGGTCGACTTCCTGACGGCGACGAACGCCACTTCCGGCGGTGTCGACATCGCCGACACGGACGGTTTCCTGGTCAACACCGTCAGCGCCGCCGGGCAGACCGTGACGCTGAACGGTGGCACAGGTGGCGTGGGCGACAACAACGGCGTGGGAACCAACGTCACGGCCATGGTGCTCGACGTGACCGCCACCACCGGCATCGAGCTCGATACCGCCATTGACGAGCTGACCGCCAGCAGCTCGACCTCGGGTGGCATTAACATCGAGGAGATCGACGGCCTTGCGGTGAACACGGTCAGCGCCGCGGGCCAGGTCGTGATCCTGGATGGCGGCACCGGCGCCATTACCGACAACAACGGTGCGGCCACCAACGTCACGGCCGACCTGCTCGCTGTGACGGCGGCGGCCGGCATCGATCTCGATACGGCCATCGGCTTCCTGGCCGCCAGCAACACGACCTCGGGCGGCATCGACATCGCCGACGCCGACGGCTTTGCGGTCAACACCGTCAGCGCGGGCGCCCAGACCGTGACCCTCGACGGCGGCACCGGCGCGATCACCGACAACAACGGCGCGGCCGTCAACGTGACCGCCAGCCTGCTCGATGCCACGGCCACCACCGGCATCAGCCTCGACACCGACATCACCTCGCTGACCGCCAGCAACGCGACTTCGGGCGGCATCGACATCGCCGACACCAGCGGCATCGCCGTGAACACCGTGACGGCGGCCGGCCAGACCGTCACGCTGAACGGCGGCTCGGGGTCGCTGACCGACAATAACGGCGCGGCGACCAACGTCACGGCGGGCCTGCTGGATGCGACGGCCGCGACAGGCATCGACCTCGACACGGAGATCACGCAGCTGACGGCCAGCAACAGCACCTCCGGCGGCGTCAACATTGCGGACACCGACGGGTTCGCCGTCAACACCGTCACGGCGGCCGGCCAGCTGGTGACCCTCGACGGCGGGACGGGCGGCATTACCGACAACAACGGCGCGGCGACCAACGTGACCGGCAGCCTGCTGACGGCCACTGCAGCCACCGGCATCGACCTGGATACCGAGATCAACTTCCTGACCGCGACCAGCACCGCGTCGGGTGGCGTCAACATCTCCGACACCGATGGCTTCGGCGTGAACACGGTGGACGCGGCCGGCCAGACCGTGACGCTGAACGGCGGGAGCGGCGCGCTGACGGACGCCAACGGCGTTGCGACCAACGTCACGGCCGACCTGCTCGACGCCACTGCCACGACCGGCATCGACCTGGATACCGAGGTGATCTTCCTGACGGCCAGCAACGCCACGGTGGGCGGCATAACGATCAACGAGACCGACGGCCTCGCCGTCAACACCGTGACCGCGCCGGGTCAGCTCGTGACCCTCACCGGCGGCACCGGCGCCATCACCGACAACAACGCCGGGGCTGTCAACGTCACGGCGCTCGGCCTCAGCGTGACCGCCACTACCGGCATCGATCTCGATACGTCGGTCGACGTGGTGGGCGCCGTCAACACCACCTCGGGCGGCATCGACATCGCCGATACCGACGGCTTCGGCCTGGCGATCGCCAACGCCCCGGTCCAGACCGTCACGCTGAACGGCGGCACCGGCGCCATCACCGACGACAATGGCGCGGCGACGAACGTCACGGCCGATACGCTGGACATCACCGCCTCCACCGGCATCGACGTGGATACGGCGATCAACTTCCTGACCGCCAGCAACACCACCTCGGGCGGCATCAACATCGCCGACACCAACGGCCTTGCGCTGAACACGGTCACCGCGGCCGGCCAGACCGTCACGCTGAACGGCGGCACCGGCGCGATCAGCGACAACAACGCGGCGGCGACCAACGTCACCGCGGACCTGTTCGTCGGCATCGCCGCGACCGGCATCGACGTCGATACCGCGATTGCCGAGCTGACCGCCGTGAACACGACCTCGGGCGGCATTGACGTCGCCGACACCGACGGCTTCACCGTCAACACCGTCGGCGCGGGCGGCCAGATCGTGACCCTGAACGGCGGCACCGGCGCGATCAACGACAACAACGGCGCGGCCACCAACGTCACCGCCGGCACGCTTGATGCCACCGCGACCACCGGCATCAGCCTCGACACCGCGATCGCCTTCCTGACCGCCAGCAACACCGGCGTGGGCGGCATCGACATCACCGACGTCGACAGCGTCGCGGTCAACACCGTGACCGCGGGCGGACAGTTCGTGGTGCTGAACGCCGGCACCGGCGCGCTCACCGACAACAACGCCGCCGCCATCAACGTCACGGCCGATCAGTTCACCGCCACGGCGCCGACCGGCATCGACCTCGACATCGACGCCAACTCGCTGACCTTTACCAGCGGCGGCCTGGTGGATCTCTCCGAGGTCGACGACATCGTCCTGGCCGGGGCCAGCACCGCCAACGGCCTGTTGCTGACGGCGGGGGCGAGCATCACCGACGGCACCGACGGCGACCTCAACGTCACCGGCAACGCGTCGCTGAACGGCACGATCATCACGCTGGGCGACAACGGCGTCGGCAACGCGACGACGTTCGGCTCGCTGACCGTCACCGGCAGCGACGTCACGATCTTCGAGGACGACGCGACGCAGCTCCTTGGGCCGAGCACGGCGGACAACCTGACCCTGAGCAGCAACGGCGCGATCACGCAGCCGGGCGGCAGCCTGGTGGTGACGGGCCTGACCACGCTGACCGCGAATGGCAACAGCATCACGCTGGCGCAGGCTGGCAACGACTTCGGCACGGTGGCGGCTGCTTTCGCGACCACCGTCACCCTGATGGATGCGACTTCGATCGTGCTCGGCACCACCTCGGTGACCGACCTGATCGTGGTCGCCGGCGGCGCTATCGACGACAGCGGCAACTTGACCATCGCCAACAACGGCTCGTTCCAAGGCACCGATATCACGCTCGGCGACGGCGCCGGGACCGTCACCTTCGGCGGTACGCTGCACTTTGACGGCAGCGGCACGGTTTCCATCCTCGAGACCGGGCCGATGCTGCTGAGCGGTGCCAACAGCGCGGGCGTGCTGGACCTGGCGTCCACTGCGAGCATTGACGACGGCGGTTCCGCGACGCTGAGCGTGGCGGGGGCCACGACTCTGGGCGCTACCGGCGGCAACATCACGTTCGACAACGATGGTCACGCCTTCAACACGGTCGGGGTCACCGATGGCGTCAACGTCACGCTGCGTACCGGCACCGGCGTCACCGATCCGGACGGCATCGTCATCGGCGGCGTCGCGATCAGCGGCAACCTGGTGGTCACCGCGGAGCAGGGCGACATCGGCAACAACGGCGCGCTGGTCATCGGCGGAATCTCGGCCTTCACCGCCAACGGCGCCGGCTCGTCCATCACGGTCGACGACGCCGGCAACGACTTCACCGGCACGGTGGAGTTCGGCGGCGCCGGCCTGACCAACGTCACGGTGACCGACACCTCGGCGCTGGATCTCGCCGGAGCGGACCTGGGCGGCGATCTCTCCGTGACGGCGCCGGGCATCACGACCAGCGGCCTGATCGACGTCGTCGGCATCGCGACCTTCGATGCGCAGGGCAGCAGCCTCGACCTGACCAACAACAACGCCGGCAACGACTTCGGCACACTGGTGGTGGCGAATGCCACCGACGTCGACGTGGTCGACGTGGACGACATCACGCTCGGCGACATCTCCGCCGGCGGGAATCTGGACGTCGAGGCCGGAAGCATCACCAGCTCCGGCGCGCAGGACATCACGGGCACCACGACGATCCTGACGACCGCGGGCAGCGCGACGCTCAACGGCGACTTCGTGGGCGCCGTCGCCATCACCTCGGCGGCCGACGTCACGGTGACCGACACCGCCGGCACCCTCGACATCAGCCTGATCAGCGGCAGCAGCGTGACGTTGACGGCCGGGGCGGTGACCGACGCCGAGCTCGACGGCGGCAGCCTCCAGGCCCGCGGCAACGACGACATCGTCGCGGTCAACCTGACCATTACGGCCAATGCGATCGGCGCCGCCGCCGACCCGCTCGAAATCACCGCGCCGGGCAACGTCACGTTCAATGCCGGCACCATCTACGCCGACTTCGCCAACGAAGTCCACTTCGCCCTGAACGTCGCCCACCTGACGGTCACGAACGCCAGCATCGTGGAGATCACGGCGTCGGATATCTTCGTCGACGGCGACTTCGACCCGGGTACGCCGGCGACGCCCGCCAACATCGCCTTGAGGGCGCGTGACGAGATCGAAGGCGGCGGCGGCACCATCAGGGCCGGCACGCTGCTGCTGGATGCGCTGAATACGGGTGGCGGTCTGGGCGAGTCAGTCATCGGCGCCATCGACGCCCCGATCCTGCTCGACATGTCGAACGGCACGGACTACCAGGTCCCGCCGACGACCCTGAACGGCTTCGGCTTCATCAGCGCCTCGAACTTCACCGGCACGGACTTCACGCGCATCTTCAGTGACAGCGGCAACAAGATCTTCCTGATCGCGAACTTCACCGACCTCATCGCCAGCGTGCAGGGCTCGTTCATCACGGCGCAGATCTTCACCATCGACTCGAGCCAGTTCCGCGCCGACCTCAACATCTTCGGCGTGGACGGCGCCGGCATCCTGCTGCCGCTCGATCAGTGCGAGGACGAGGAAAGCGCCGACTGCGCCAAGCAGTAAGGGTTGCCAGACGTGGCGGCGCACCCGAAAATAGGCTCAATGGCCCGCCAGGGCCCGGTTGGGGGGCGTGGATGGCATCCGCCGTCTGCACGGCAGGGGTGAGCGATGGCTAGCGACGGCGGCCTGTCCAAGGCCGCGGTTCTTTTCGCGGACATTTCCGGCAGCACGCAACTCTACGTGCAGCACGGGGATACGACAGCCCGCACGATCATCGCCAAGGCCCTCGAGTACCTGACGGGAGTCACCCGGGAGCATCAGGGCGTCGTCATCAAGACCATTGGCGACGAGGTCATGTGCCGCTTCCCGACGGCCGACGCCGCCTTCGACGCCGCCGTGGGCATGCAGCGCACGCTCAAGGAAAACGCCAACGAGATCACCGACAAGACGCGCGTGTGCATCCGCGTCGGCCTGCAATGGGGCGAGGTGGTCAACCAGGGCGGGGACGTGTTCGGGGACGCGGTCAACGTAGCGGCGCGCGTCGCGGCCGTGGCCAAGCGCGACCAGATCGTGACCACCGAGCAAACCGTGGAAGCGCTGACCGGCGAGCGCGCCGACATGGCGCGCCAGTTCGACCGCGTCGCGCTGAAAGGCCGCGAGGGCGAGCTGGTGCTGCACATGATCGACTGGGACGACGAGGCCGACGCCACGCGCATGCGCACCGTCACCCCGGCGGCGCCCGGCGCGAGCGAGAAGAAGCTGCAGGTGACCTTCGGTGACAAGTCGGTGCTGCTGTTCACCGAGGGCAAGACGCTGACGCTGGGGCGCTCGGCCGAGTGCAGCCTGGTGGTCGCCACCGGCTTCGCCTCGCGCCTGCACGCCAAGGTCATCATGCGCCGCGGCCGCTTCGTGCTGGCCGACGAGAGCACCAACGGCACCTACATCGTTCCGGGCGGCCTGGGCTCGGGCGCGCAGGAAGTGTTCATCAAGCGCGAGGAGTTCCTGCTGCCGGACAAGGGCGTGTTCAGCCTGGGCCAGAGCTGCGCGGCCGGCGATGCCAGGCTGGTGCAGTTCGCGCTCGCCAGCAGCTGAAGTAAGCCTTAAGAACACTCGATAACGCGTTGTTTGTAGAAGGAAAATCTAGACGCGTTTCAGCAGGTCGTCGAACAGCATCGCCAGCACCTCGAGCTGGTCCTTGAGCGTGTGGCCGCTGTCGAGCAGGTGCAGGGCGGCGCCGCGCGGCCGGGCGAAACGCAGGCTCGCCTCCGGCGGGACGATGTCGTCGCTCCAGCCGTGCACCACCACGGTGGCCGGCGGGCAGCCGTGCGGCTCCTCGTCCCAGCCGGGGAAGTACAGCGCCGGCGCCATCAGGAACAACGCCCGGGGTTGCAGCTCCGAGCACGCCATCGCCGAAACGTAGCCGCCCATGCTCGAGCCCGCCAGCACCAGCGTGCGCGCGCGCGGCGCGAGCTTGAGCAGGTGCGCGACGCGCTCTTTGGGATCGTGCGTGTGACTATAATCCGGGCTGAGCACGTCGAAATTCCGCGCGCGCGCCACCTCGGCGAGCCGCGTGATCTTGGTGCCCCACGGGCCGCTTTCCTTGCCGTGGGCAAAGCACACCAGCCGTTCGGGGATGGCCATCGGAGCACGAGCGTGAAGCGTCCCGGCATCATATCCAAAGCGATCGGGCGGGAACGCCGCCGGCGCAGGCAGCCGATGGACGTGATCCTCACGCTGAAAGTCAATTTCGGCGACCATCCGGGCGACGCCGTGACTCTGGTCGAGGAGCGGCGCGTGCCGCTGGTCGGCAGCGTGTTCGAGAACCGCGACCGCATCGCGCGCGAGTTCCTCAAGTTGCTGATGCTGGCCGCGCGCCAGCCGCGCGCGCTGCGCCGCATCCTGGGGCAGGGCAGGGAGCGGCGGTGAAGTACCTGCAGATCCTCAACGCGGCCGTGCTGGTCACCGGAGCGGCGATGGCGATCAACCTGGCGGTCGTGTGCCTGCTCTACGTGGTGCACGTGGGCAGCGAACCGCGTCTGGCGACCGACCTGCCGCGACTGTACGCGCTGACCGGCCTGTTCGCGGCACTCTTTGGCGCCGGCGCCGGCGCGTTCTTCGCGCAGCGGCGGCGCTGGCCCGCGCGCTGGCTGCTGCAGGCGCTGCCGGCCGTGCCGATCCTCGGCGTCGTCGTTTTCCTGCTCCGGCTCGGGCGCTGACCGTGGCGGCGGCGAAAATCCTGGCGTTCGCCGGCAGCGTGCGGCGCGAGTCCTTCAACCGCCGGCTGCTGCCGGCCGCGATCGAGGGCGCCCGCGCCGCCGGCGCCGAGGTCACGCATCTCGAGCTGGCCGACTACCCGCTGCCCCTGTTCGACCAGGACATGGAGGCCCGTGACGGCCTGCCGGCCAACGCGCGCAAGCTCAAGGAGCTGTTCAAGTCCCACGGCGGGCTGCTGCTGGCCTGCCCCGAGTACAATGGCTCGATCACGCCCTTGCTCAAGAACACGCTCGACTGGGTCTCGCGCCGCGATGGCGCCGAAGCGGGGTCGGTGCCGTACAAGCGCAAGGTGGCTGGGCTGGTCTCGGCTTCGGACGGGCGCTGGGGCGGCATTCGGGGCCTGACCCAGGTGCGCCACACGCTGACCATCCTTGGCTGCATCGTGCTTCCGGAGCAATACTGCCTGTCCGCCGCGAGCCAGGCCTACGACGAGGCCGGCCGCATCAAGGACGACAAGGTCCGCTCGGGCGCCGCCGCCATCGGCGCGCGCCTGGCGGGTTTCCTCAAGGACGGCAACATCTGACATGACACTCGCCAAACCGAAGCAGTGGGAGCCCCTCGCCGCGATCCCGATCATCGCCGGGCTGTACTGGCTGCTCGCCGCCGGCGACGGCGGCTGGCTGTTCTGGGGACTGGCGCCGGGCGCCCTGATGCTGATGAGCGGCATGGCGCTGCTGCTGCTGCCGGGGGACGTGCGCATCACCCAATACATGGCCGGTGGCGCCGTCCTGGGCGTGGCATTCCTCCTGCCCGTGCTGGTGTGGGGCGGGGCGGGCGACGCCCTGTTCGCGGCGCTGGCCGCCCTGGCGGCGTTCCTGACGTCCGGGCACGTGGCCCTGACGCGCGAGCCTTCGTCCGAGGGTGCCCCGCCCCCCGAGTCGAGCCTGTGGATGGATGCCAAGACCGCCCTGGACGAGGCCCTGCTGGCCTACCTGATCGGCACCTCCCGCCTGCCGGGCGCCGACGAGATGGTGCGCATCGGCACTGACGCCAGGCGGCTCGAGGAGCTGACACGGCAGCGGGGCTGGCTCGAGCACCCCGAGGGACTGCACCGGGCGCCGCCGGCGCCGGAGCGCGTCTACGTGCAGCAGGCGCGCGTCTATGGCTGGGCCTACGAGCGGGTGAACTACCCCAGCGCCTTCGCCCCGGACCCCGAGCTGCCCGGAGCCGAGCTTTGGGTCCAGCACCAGAACAACCGCCAGGTCGTCGGCTGGGTGCTGCGCCATCCGGGTCCGCCACGGCCGTGGCTGGTGTGCATCCACGGCTACCGCATGGGTGAGGCGTGGCTGGATTTCGCGCTGTTCCCGCCGCGCTGGCTGCACGAGCGGCTCGGCCTGAACGTGTTCATGCCGGTGCTGCCGCTGCACGGGCCGCGGCGCGTGGGGCTGCGCAGCGGCGACCAGTACCTCGACGGCAACCCGCTGGACCTGGTGTACGCCCTGACGCAGTCACTTTGGGACCTGCGCCGCGGCCTGGCGTGGTTGCGCTCGCAGGAAGAGCGCGCGCGCATCGGCGTGCTTGGGTACAGTCTCGGCGGCTACAACGCCGCGCTGCTGGCGCAGTACGACGAAAAGCTCGATTTCGTGGTCGCCGGCATCCCGCCTTCCGACCTGGCGGCTGCGCTGTGGCGTCACATCCCGCCCGCCCACCGCGAATACTTCGGCGCGCACGGGCTCGACCTCGAGCGCTACCGGCGCCTGCTGGCTCCGGTGTCGCCGCTGGCGCGCGCGCCCGTGCTGGAGCGCGATCACCTTTATCTGTTCGCCGGGACTGCCGACCGGCTGGTGCTGCCCGACCAGACCCTGGCCTTGTCGCAGCACTGGCAGGTGCCGGTGCAGTGGTACCAGGGCGCGCACCTGACCTTCCGCAACGAGACCGTGGTGCGCGGGCACATCGAGGCCGCGATGCAGCGCGCCGGCTGGCCGGTCTCGGCCCATGTCGGCGCCGGGCCACAGGAAGACTGGGGCTGAGGCCGTCACGGAACTGTCATGGCCCGCCACTACGCTGAAATCGTGGCAATTCTTCGAAGACGGCCGTGGACAACAAGCTGATCCTGATCGTCGAGGACGAACCCTCGATCCGCGAGATGGTGGGCTTCGCGCTGCAGCGCGCGGAATTCCGCGTGGCCGAGGCCGGCGACGCCCAGGCGGCGCGCGTGAAGATCGCCGACGCCCACCCGGACCTTATCCTGATGGACTGGATGCTGCCGGGGGTTTCCGGTGTCGAGCTCTCGCGCGAGCTCAAGGCCGCGCCGCTGACCAGGGACATCCCGATCATCATGGTCACGGCGCGGGCCGAGGAGGAAGACCGCGTGCGCGGCCTCAACCTTGGTTGCGACGACTACGTGACCAAGCCGTTCTCGTTCCCCGAGCTGATCGCGCGCATCAAGGCGGTGCTGCGCCGGACGCTGCCGGGCGGCGAGGACGAAAAGCTCGAGGTCGCCGGGCTCGAAGTCGACGGCGCCAGCCAGCGCGTCACTGCCAGGGGCGAGCCGGTCCGCCTCGGGCCCACCGAGTATCGCCTGTTGCATTTCTTCGTCAGCCACCCCGAGCGCGTCTACACCCGCGAGCAGGTGCTCGACCGCGTCTGGGGCCGCAATGTCTACGTCGAGGAACGCACCGTCGACGTGCACATCCGCCGCCTGCGCAAGGCGCTGGCGCCGTTCGGCTGCGACGGCATGATCCAGACCGTGCGCGGGACGGGCTACCGCTTTTCGGAGAAACTCTGATCCCGGAGCCGGCGACATCCGTCCGGGTGCGCCTGCGTCAGGTGGGGGAGCGAGCGTGGCCTGGACGACCTTGCGCAAGCAGTTGCTGAACGCGGCCCTGCTCGCCGCGCTCGGCGGCGCGGCGGGCTGGCTGCTCGGGAACGCGGCCGCGGGCGTCATCGTCGCCCTGGCGGTGCTGCTCGGCCGCCACCTGTATTACCTCGCGGCGCTGCGCGCCTGGGCCGACCATCCCAAGCGCATCGAGCTGCCCGAGCCCGGCGGCGCGTGGGGCGAGGTCTACGAGCGCCTGCTGGACCTGCAGCGCAGCAACCGCAAGCGCAAGAAGCGGCTGGCCGCGATGCTGGCGCAGTTCCAGGCCTCGGCCGAGGCGTTGCCGGACGGCGCCGTGGTCACCGAGGCGCGCGGCGAGATCGCCTGGTTCAACACCGCGGCGCGCGCGCTGCTGGGCTTGCGCAGCCCGCAGGATACCGGCCAGCGACTGGTGAACCTGCTGCGCCACCCCGACTTCACCAGATACTTCGAGCGCGGCGACTTCGAGAGGGAAGTCGAGATCCCGTCGCCGCTCAATCCCGCGGTGATGCTGGCGCTGCGCGTGGTGCCGTACGGGGACAACCAGCGCCTGCTGATGGTGCGCGACGTCAGCGAGCTGCATCGGCTGGAGCGCATCCGCCGCGACTTCGTCGCCAACGCCTCGCACGAGTTGCGCACGCCGCTGACGGTGCTGCGCGGCTATATCGAGATGATGCTGCCGGAAGCGCAGCGCAGCCTGGCCGAATGGCGCCAGCCGCTGACCGAGATGCACACGCAGGCGGCGCGGATGGAGGCCCTGGTGCGCGACCTGCTCAAGCTGGCGCGCCTCGAGGGCGAGACCGCGGCCACCCGGCAGGACGTGCTCGACGCGCCGGGCCTGATCGAGCAGGCGGTGGTCGAGGCGCGCGGGCTGTCCAGGGGCCAGCACGCGATCGAGGTCGCGGTCGATCCGGCGCTGATGCTCTACGGCCGCGAGACCGAGGCCGAGAGCATCTTCAGCAACCTGGTCGCCAATGCCGTCCAGTACACCAGCGGCGGCGGGCGCATCGGCGTGCGCTGGGAGGGCGAGGGCGAGGGCGCCCGCTTCATCGTCACCGATACCGGCATCGGCATAGCCCCCGAGGACATCCCGCGTTTGACCGAGCGCTTCTATCGCGTGGACGAGGGTCGTTCGCGCGCCAGCGGCGGCACCGGCCTCGGCCTGTCGATCGTCAAGCACGCGCTCGAGCGCCACGAGGGCCGGCTCGAGATCCGCAGCCGGCTGGGGCACGGCAGCACCTTCATCTGCCATTTCCCGCCGCATCGCGTCATCCGCTCGCGGCACGCCGTCGCCAGTGCTTGAGCGGCGCCGGCAGCGCTGCCCGGGGAAGGCGGACCCCGTAACGGAACTGTCACACGACTTTCATACCGTCATCACGGCTCGTGCCCAGACTTGGCGCGCGTTTCAACGGACATCCAGAGAGGAACTACGCACATGAAACTCAAGGGCTTTGTGACGATCGCGACGGCCGGCTTGCTCAGCGCGGGCGTCCAGGCTGCGGTCGACCCCGGGCTGCCCAGCTACCAGAAGGCGAGCGGCGTTTCGGGGAATTTCTCCAGCGTCGGCTCCGACACGCTGAACAACCTCATGACCCTGTGGGCCGAGGAGTTCAAGCGCAATTACCCCAACGTCAACATCCAGATCCAGGGGGCGGGCTCGTCCACGGCGCCGCCGGCGCTGACCGAGGGTACGTCCAACTTCGGGCCGATGAGCCGCGAGATGAAGGACCAGGAGATCCAGGCCTTCGAGAAGAAGTACGGCTACAAGCCGACGGCGGTGGGCGTCGCGATCGACGCGCTGGCCGTGTTCGTCAACAAGGACAACCCGATCAAGGGCCTGTCGCTCACGCAGGTGGACGGCATCTTCTCGTCCACCCGCAAATGCGGCGGCAAGGACATCACCCGGTGGGGTGAGCTCGGGCTGACCGGCGACTGGGTCTCCAAGCCGATCCAGCTCTACGGCCGCAACTCGGTGTCGGGCACCTACGGCTACTTCAAGGGGAAGGCGCTGTGCAAAGGCGACTACAAGAGCACCGTCAACGAGCAGCCGGGTTCGGCGTCGGTGGTGCAGTCGGTGAGCACGGGCATCAACGCCATCGGCTACTCCGGCATCGGCTACAAGACCTCCGGCGTGCGGGCCCTGCCGCTGTCGAAGAAGGACGGCGAGGCCTTCGTCGAGGGCACCGCGGAGAACGCCATCGGCAAGAAGTATCCGCTGGCGCGCGTCCTGTATGTCTACGTCAACAAGGCGCCGAACAAGCCGTTGACGCCGATGGAGATCGAGTTCTTCAAGATGGTGCTGTCGAGGCAGGGACAGGAAGTGGTCGTCAAGGACGGCTACTTCCCGCTGCCCGCCGCCGTCGCCGCCAGGGAACTGGCCAAGCTTCAGTAACCGCCGGCCTTGCCGGAACCCTTTCGATTCTCAACGCAACTGATGGGAGAGCACTGTGCAACAGCTGATCACACGCGGGGCGCTGGCGGCGGCGATGCTGGGCCTGGCCCAGCCCGCCCTGGCGGATACCGCCGAGACCAAGGGTGGCATCACGATCAAGACCGATGACGGGCGTTTCGAGGGCAAGCTGGGGGGCCGCATCCACTACGACCTCAACATGGTCGATGGCGACGATGCGGGTCCCTCGGGATCGGACCTCAGTGATGTGTTCTTCCGCCGAGCGCGCCTGACCTTCTCGGGGAAGGCCTACGGCTGGGAATACAAGTTCGAGCAGGACTTTGCCGGTGGCGCCCCGACCGAGCGCGACCTGTACATCGCGACCAAGCTCGGCCCGGGCAAGTTGATTCTCGGCCAGTTCAAGCCGTTCCGGGGCATGGAGGAGATGACCAGCTCGAACGAGATCACGTTCATGGAGCGGCCGTACGTGCAGGCCAACTTTCCCAGCGAGCAGTTCTCGATGGGCGCCGGCTACAAGGGCAGCGCCGGTGATTTCACCTACGCGCTGGGCCTGCAGAACCGCAAGGTGGATGCCGCCGGCAACAACAGCAGCGAGAGCATGGTCGGCAGTGCCCGCTTCACGTTCGCGCCGATCAACGCCGACGGCGCGGTCGTCCACGTGGGTTTCTCGGGGTCGATGGACAACCTCAACCGCAGCGGTGCGGGTGTGCAGACGACCGACGACGTCACCGTGCAGTACGCCGGCCGCAACGTCGGCAGCCTCCAGCTGGCCAGCGATTTCATCGAAGGCACGTTCCTGGGCGCCGAAGCGGCGGTGGCGGTCGGGCCGTTCTACGTGCAGAGCGAGTACATGCTGGGCGACCTGGACTTCGAAGCGCCTGCAACTTCTCAGGATGTCGCCGCGTATTACATCCAGGCCAGCTTCCATGTGACCGGCGAGAGCAAGCCGTACAAGGGTGGCGTGTTCAAGTCGGTGAAGCCGAAGAACGCCAGCGGCGCGGTCGAGCTGAAGGTCCGCCTCGAGGGCGCCGAGAACAAGGACGTCGCGGACAACGAGGTCAGCGCGATCACGCTGGGCGCCAACTGGTACGTGAATCCGAACGTGCGCTTCATGCTCGAGTACATCACGGCCGAGGCCAAGGCCGGCACGAGCGTCGGTGCGGACGAGCCGAAGGTCATCGCGGCCCGCGCGCAGTTGAACTTCTGAGGCACCCCGGATCCGGCGCGCGTGAGCGCGCGCCGGATCCTTTTCCGGAGGCCTCTTGTCGAGCCTTCCGGAAAAGGGACATGATGACGAAGTCCCGCAACATCCCCGCCTGACGCCGCGCCCATGAGCCAAGCCGTCGAAGCCGCCGCGTCCGCCGGGGCCTATGCCGAGCCCGCCACGCACCTGCGCTGGCGGCACCTCAAGGATCGCGTCGCCCGCCACTCCGTCGGCCTGGGCGGCGTGGCGGTCCTGGGGTCCCTGCTGCTGATCTTCGTTTACCTCGTCGTCGAAGTGGCGCCGCTGTTCACGCCGGTCAGGGCGGAGCAGCGAGCCGAGTTTGCTCTCACCGCGGGTCCTGGCACGACGCTGTACCTGACCGCGGAAGAGCAATCCGAAATCGGCTTGCGCCTGACGTCGACGGGGGACGCGACGTTCTTCGACCTGGCCAGCGGCACGCCGCGCGTGCAGCGCCGGCTACCCATTGGCGATCGCTCGGTGGCCGCGATCGTGCAGATCGACATGAGCCGCGACTACCTGGCTGCGGCGCTGTCCGACGGTTCGGTGCTGCCGTTCCGCCATACGTACACGGTCACCTACCCCGACGACCGGCGTCACATCGCGCCGGGCCTGGAGTTTCCGTTCGGCGAGACGCCGTTGCCGTTCCTGACCGAGGCTCCCCGTTCGCTGGTGGTTCGCGAGGAATCGGGACAGCTGTTCTTCGCCGCGGCCGACGCCCTCGGCAACGTGCATCTGGGCAGCATCGAGTTCGAGGAAGACTTGCTGGGCGGCGGCGCCACGCTCGGCGAGGCCGGCACGCTGACCTTCACGCCGGGAGTGCAGCCCGACCTGGTGCTCGTCAATCCGCTGCTCGACTGGCTTTACGTCATCGATGCCGCCCGCGGGCGCATCGCCTTCTACCGCCTGCGGGGCATCGAGCCGCCGGAACTGGTGGCGACCGAGGATGTCGGCGAACGCGTACTGCAGGCCCGCTTCCTGGCCGGTGGCATCTCGGTGCTCACGGCCGACGCGGGCGGCGCCGTCACGCAGTGGTTCCCGGCACGGCGGGCCGAGACCACGGCCGAAGGCGATGCGATCTGGTACCTGGCCCGGGTGCGCGAGTTCGAGGCGCCCGACGCGGCGATCACTGCGCTGGGCTCCGAGCAGCGCCGCCGCGGTTTCGCAGTCGGCACCGCCGACGGGCGCGTGGGGCTCTATTACGCGACGGCGCAGCGCAAGCTGCTCGAGCTGAAGGCCGGCGAGGTCCCGATCACGAGCCTGGGTTTCGAGCCGCGCGCACAAACCCTGCTGGCATTGGGCGCCGACAACGTCCTCAAAGTGTTCCGCCTCCATAACGAGTACCCGGAGATCTCGTGGTCGTCGCTGTGGGGCAAGGTGTGGTACGAAAGCCACGACGAGCCGAAGCACCTCTGGCAGTCGTCGGCCGCGAGCAGCGACTTCGAGCCCAAGTTCTCGCTGTCGCCGCTCACGCTCGGCACGCTCAAGGGCGCGTTCTACGCCATGATCTTCGCCGTGCCGCTGGCGGTGCTGGGCGCCATCTTCACGGCCAATTTCATGGCGCCGCCGATGCGGCAGGTGGTCAAGCCGACGGTCGAGATCATGCAGGCGCTGCCCACGGTGGTGCTCGGTTTCCTGGCCGGCTTGTGGCTGGCGCCCTTCGTCGAGGCCAACCTGCCCGGCGTGTTCCTGACGCTGCTGCTCCTGCCGCTGTCCATCCCGGTGGCGGGGTACGCCTGGGTGCGAATGCCGGCGCGCATCCGCTTCCTGGTGCCTTCCGGCTGGGAGGCGGCGCTGCTGATTCCCGTGGTGCTGGGGATCGTCTGGCTGTGCTTCGCGCTGGCCAAGCCCGTCGAGCTGCTCCTGTTCGAGGGCAACATGCAGTCGTGGATGGATCACACCCTGGGCATCGGTTACGACCAGCGCAACAGCCTCGTCGTCGGCATCGCCATGGGCGTGGCGGTGATCCCGAGCATCTTCTCGATCGCCGAGGACGCCATTTTCTCGGTGCCCAAGCACCTGACGCTGGGCTCGCTGGCGCTCGGCGCCACGCCCTGGCAGACGCTGGTCGGCGTGGTGCTGCCGACGGCCAGCCCCGGCATCTTCTCGGGGGTCATGATCGGCCTGGGCCGCGCCGTGGGCGAGACCATGATCGTGCTGATGGCCACCGGCAACACGCCGGTGATGGACTTCAGCCTGTTCTCCGGCATGCGCACGCTGTCCGCCAACGTGGCGGTGGAGATGCCGGAGTCCGAAGTCGGCAGCACCCACTTCCGGCTGCTGTTCCTGGCCGGCCTGGTGCTGTTCGTGTTCACCTTCGCCATCAACACGGTCGCCGAAGTGGTGCGTCAGCGCCTGCGCGAGAAGTACGGAGACCTGTGATGCAGGCGCCGACCTCCGCCGAAAGCGGCGCCGACGTCCGCGGACTCAGCGCCCGGGAGTTGCGCGATGTCGGCGCGTACGTGCGTTCGGGAACCCCGTGGGTCTGGGTCACCGCCGCGGCGATCGCGGTGAGCATCATCGTCGTCGTGGCGCTGCTCATGCTGATCATGGCGCGCGGCATGCCGTATTTCTGGCCCGCCGACGTGGTGGTTGCCGAGTACCGCGTGCCGGAGCAGGCGCCGGTGCCGGTGATGGCGGAGATCGTGGAATCCGAGACGGTGACCGTGGTCCGGCTCAAGTCCGCGGGCCTGCCCGTGGCTGACTCGCAGCGCTTCTACGAACGCCTGCTGGTCAAGGTGGGCAACCGCGATCGCTACGGCGCGGACTTCCGCTACCTGTTGAGCGACTGGCTGGTCGAGCGGCGCTATCCCGAGGACGTCGTGGTGCTGGAGCGCACCGAGTGGGGCAATCTCTACGGCTTCGCCACGGCCGTCAAGCAGGACGGCGCGGTCGTGGCCGCCGGCGAAGCCGCGTACGCCGCGTGGGAGCCGCTGCAGCAGCGCGCCAACGACCTGCGCGAGCAGATCCGGCAGATCGAGAAATACGACATCGGCGCGATCAACTACGGCCTGGAGCGCATCCGCCTGGACGGCCGGCGCCTGGCGCTGGAAGGACGCACGCCCGAGTCCGACCCCGCGGCCCATGCCGCGCTCGAGGAGCGCCGCCGCGGATTCGACGCCGCCTACGCGGGGCTGCAGGAAAACCTCGACCGCCTGTACCAGGACATTCGCCGCGACACGCTGGTGGTGGCGACCATCGACGGCCAGGAAGTCGAGGTGGCGCTGCAGAAGGTCCTGCACGGCTACCGGCCCAATGCCATGGGTCTTGGCGAGAAACTGGGGTATTACTTCGCCAAGCTGTGGGAGTTCGGCGCCGACGATCCGCGCGAGGCCAATACCGAGGGCGGGATTTTCCCGGCGATCTTCGGCACGGTGCTGATGGTGCTGATCATGTCGGTGATCGTGACGCCGTTCGGCGTGGTTGCCGCGGTGTACCTGCGCGAGTACGCGCGCCAGGGTACTTTCACGCGCATCGTCCGCATCGCCGTCAACAACCTGGCCGGCGTGCCGTCCATCGTCTTCGGCATGTTCGGCCTGGGGTTCTTCGTCTACATCGTCGGCGGCAGCATCGACCGCCTGTTCTACCCGGAGGCGCTGCCGGCGCCGACCTTCGGCACGCCGGGCATGCTGTGGGCCTCGGTGACGCTGGCGCTGCTGACCCTGCCGGTGGTGATCGTGGCGACGGAAGAGGGCCTGGCGCGCATCCCGCGCTCGCTGCGCGAGGCCTCGCTGGCGCTGGGTGCGACCAAGGCCGAGACGCTGTGGCGCGTGGTGCTGCCGATGGCCAGCCCCGCCATGATGACCGGGCTGATCCTGGCCGTGGCCCGCGCCGCCGGCGAAGTGGCGCCGCTGATGCTGGTCGGCGTGGTGAAACTCGCGCCCTCACTCCCGCTGGACGCGAATTTCCCGTTCCTGCATCTCGAACGCAAGTTCATGCACCTGGGCTTCCACATCTACGACGTCGGCTTTCAGAGCCCCAACGTCGAAGCCGCGCGGCCGCTGGTTTACGCCACCGCGCTGCTGCTGGTCGGCGTCATCGTGGTGCTGAACCTCGCCGCCATCCGCATCCGCAACCGCCTCCGCGAGCGCTACAAAGCGCTCGACAACTAGCCGGGGCGCCCTTTGGAAGATAAAGTCATGACTGGCGTGCAACCGACAACTCCTTTGACCCACGGCCTGGACCCTGGCGCGCTTCAGCGCGGGCAGGAGCCGCGCACGGGGGACATTCCCACCGCGCTGCAGGTCGAGAACCTGAACCTGCACTACGGCGAGAAGCAGGCGCTGCGCAACATCTCCATGACCATCCCGCAGAAGCGCGTCACCGCCTTCATCGGGCCGTCGGGCTGCGGCAAGTCGACGCTGCTGCGCTGCTTCAACCGCATGAACGACCTGATCGACGGCTGCCGCACCGAGGGCGCCATCCGGCTGTACGGTCGCAACATCTACGACGCCGACGTCGACGCGGCGCAGTTGCGCCGGCGCATCGGCATGGTGTTCCAGAAACCCAATCCGTTCCCGAAGAGCATCTACGAGAACGTGGCCTACGGCCTGCGCCTGGCCGGTATCGGCAAGAAGCGCCTGCTCGACGAGACCGTTGAATGGGCGCTCAAGGGCGCGGCGCTGTGGGACGAAGTCAAGGACCGGCTCGAGGATTCCGCGCTCGGGCTGTCCGGCGGCCAGCAGCAGCGCCTGGTCATCGCGCGCGCCATCGCCATCCAGCCCGAGGTCATCCTGCTCGACGAGCCGTGCTCGGCGCTCGACCCGATCGCCACGCTGAAGATCGAGGAGCTGATGAGCGAGCTCAAGACCAACTACACCATCGTGATCGTCACGCACAACATGCAGCAGGCGGCGCGCGTGTCGGACTTCACCGCCTTCATGTACCTGGGCGACCTGGTCGAGGTCGGCGACACCGACCAGATCTTCACCAAGCCGGCCAGGAAGCAGACCGAGGACTACATCACCGGCCGCTACGGCTAACGACGTTGCAGGAGCGCCCTCAGGCGCGATGTGTTACGTGAGGATGTATGGATAAACCACTGATTAGTCAACATATCTCCAGACAGTTCAACGCCGAGCTCGAGGACGTGCGCCAGCGCGTGCTGGCGATGGGCGGACTGGTCGAGCAGCAGATCGCGGACGCGACCAAGGCGCTGATCGAAGGCGACGGCGCGCTGGGGCAGGAGGTGTCGCGCGCCGACCACAAGGTCAACGGCTTCGAGGTCTACATCGACGAGGAGTGCAGCCACATCCTGGCGCGGCGCCAGCCCACCGCCAGCGACCTGCGCCTGGTGGTGGCGGTGATCAAGACCATCACCGACCTCGAGCGCATCGGCGACGAGGCCGACCGCATTGCGCGCATGGCCACCGACCTGGCGGGGCAGGAGCGGATCAAAGCCAGCTACGTGGAGATCGGGCACCTGTCCAAGCACGTGCAGCAGATGCTGCGCAGCGCGCTCGACGCCTTCGCGCGCATGGACGTGGAGGTGGCGCTGGCGGTGGCGCGCGAGGATGCGGCCGTCGACCGTGAGTACGAAGCGCTGCTGCGCCAGTGCATCACCTACATGATGGAAGATCCGCGCACCATCCGGCACGTCATGGACCTGGTGTGGTCGGTGCGCGCGCTCGAGCGCATCGGCGACCACGCCCGCAACATCGCCGAGTACGTCATCTACTTCGTCAAGGGCAAGGACGTCCGGCACATCTCCGTCGAGGAGATGGAGAAGGAAGTGAAGCAGTAGACGTCAGCGCGCGGCCATGAGGGACAGCGGCCGGCTCATCCAGTAGGCCAGGGCCGAATCGAACAGCGCCTGGCGCTGGTCCTCGGGCGGGCGCCAGCGCGCGTGCGAGGCGGCGGCCCGCACCAGGAAATCGAGGAAGGTGAGGTGCCGGCGCAGGTTGCGGTGCATGCGATGCGTCTCGATAGGGTTGAACAGGCCGAGCCGCCCGAACAGCTGCAGGGGATTCTTCTTGACCCACAGCCATGAACCCATCTCCAGCGTCAGCGGCAGGAACAGGTTTGACGGCCGAACTTCGCTCGGCAGCGGGTTTGACGGTCGAGCGTCGCTCGGCCGCGGGCCGCGGCCCGTCTCCCGCGAGCGCTGGTACAGCCAGTCCCACAGGTCGCCGTGCGTGGTGTAGCGGCGCGACTGCGGCTCGATGATGTAGATGCCGTGGTACGGGTGGGTCGAGCGGAACAGGCTGCGCAGCGCGTAGATGTCGGCCAGGCAGTCGATCGGCCGGCGGCTGCCGGCGTACGGGAACCAGACGTGGTCGCGCGTGCCGAAGCCCGAGTGGCAGTCGAGCGCAATGCTGAACGGTTGCGACGCGAGGCGCTGGTCGACGGTGTCACAAAGCGCCTGCGCTTCGGGCTGCAGCGGCGCGTCGCGCCGGCCGCGGTACCACGGCAGCCACGGGCCGAGCCGGTGGCCGCCGAGCAGCAAGGGCACGCGGCAGTCGGCGTCGTTGGGGCCGTTGCGCATCAGGTCCACGCCGGCGAGGTTGCTGCGCGTCCGGCGCAGCATGCCGCCGGGATTCACCAGCGGCATGAACACCAGGCGCACGCGCTCGAGCAGTGGCGGCAGGGTGTCGTCCCACTGCAGGCGCTCGACCAGCGTATGCAGGTACGCCAGCACGACCTGGGTGCCGATGCGCTCGACGCCGTGCACGCCGCCGAAGAAGCCGACCGCCGGCGCGTCGGCCGCCGTGGCGCCGATCTCGATGGCCTCCACCGGCAGGCGCTCACCGTCGCAGTTCACCTCGCACAGCGTGCGGGCGCGCAACGCCGTGCCGGCGCGCGCGATGAGCGCGCGCAGGGCATCGAGCTCTGGAAAGTCGCCCGCGCTGAACGGACGGGCGGGCAGCGCCGTCATGGGCCCGCGGCGGGCCCTAGGCCCGCAGCCAGTGCGGGATCGCGTCGGGCCCTGGCAGCCGGGGCGGGGCGGGCGGCGGCAGCGCGGCGCGCACGAAGCATTCGGCCTCGCGCGCCAGCTCGTCGCGGCTGACCGTGGGCCGCAGCGGCGGCCCGAACAGCACGCGCACCTCCAGCGTGGGGCTGCGCAGCAAGCGCAGGAGGTGCCCGGCCAGCGAATCGTCGCCGACGAATGGCGCGACGTTCTCGCCATCCTCGGACAGCCCGTACTGGAGGGTGACGGGCTGCACCTGGCAACCCGCCGCGAGCGCGGCGGCGAACAGCCGCGGATGGAAGGGCCGGACCTCGGTGCCGTCGGTGGTCGTGCCCTCGGGGAAGATCACCACGGTACCTGCGGCGCGCAAGTGCGGCACGAGGCGGTCGAGGAGGGGGACCGCGCCGCCCTTGCCGCGCCGCAGGTAGAAAGTGCCGGCGGCCGTGGCGAGCCAGCCGGCGACGGGCCAGTCGCGGATCTCGGACTTGCCGACGAAGCGTGCCGGCTCGAGCGCTCCCAGCACCGGAATGTCGAGCCAGGAGACGTGGTTGGCGACGGTCAGGTGCGGCCCGCGCAGGGGCGCGCCGTCGACGCGCAACCGCAGCCCCAGGATCGCGAGCAGGCGCCGGTGCCAGCGCTGCGCGAGCCGCTCGCGGGGCTGCCCGGATGCGCCGACCGCGAACCAGGCGGCGAGCACCAGCCCCCAGCCGATATGGACGACCAGAAGCAGCACCCTAAGCAAGCGCGGCCCCCGGCGCCGCCTCGCGCCCGAGGAAGCGGCGGGCGTAGCGCGGGGAGAGTTCGGGCACGTTCAGCAGCATGAACACGTCGGCACAGTCGAACTCGGCGTCCCAGTACGGCTCGCCGCAGGCGCGCGCGCCGAGGCTGACGTAGGCCTTGAGCAGCGGCGGCATTTTCGGCGGCTGCGTCGGCCGAGCATCCGCAGGCGGCAGCGGGTTGCGCGGCCGCACGCGATGCCAGGGCGGCGACAGGTACTGCGCGCGCAGCGTCTCGACGATCGCATGGGCGTTGGCGCCGCCGTCCTCGAGCCCGATGCTGGCGCAGCCGAACACGTAGTCGAAGCCCTCGCGCACGATGACGTCGGCGATCCCGGACCACAGCAGTGCGATGACGGCGCCGCTGCGGTACTCGGGGTGGACGCAGGTGCGGCCGATCTCCATGGACCGGCCCGGCAGGTGCTCGAGCAGGCCGAGGTCGAACTCGCCGGCCGAGTAGAAGCCGCCGGCGAAGCCGGCGCGATCGTCGGTCAGGATGCGCGTGCAGGCGACGATCGAGCCGCTGGCGCGGTCGCGCACGTACAGGTGCCGGCAGTGAGGGTCGTAGGGGTCGCGATCGAGGCCGCTGCCGCCGTCGTGGATGTGCGCGCCCAGCTCACCGGCGAAGATGCGGTAGCGCAGGCGCTGGGTCTCGGCGAGCTCGTCGCTGGTGCGCGCGAACTGCACGGCGAAGCGCGGCTCGCGCGCGGGGACCTCCAGGGCGGCGTTCATGGGTTTCTCCGTTTCTGGTTTCACGCCTGCAGTGTCATGTGACGCCGTGTGAAACGCGTGTCGAAACGGTGAACCTTTGGTGAAGCGGCCTCAGGCGTTCCCGGCGAGCGCAAGAGCGGGCGGCGCGGCGGCGGGCCGCACTTCACGCGGCATCTGCAGGACGCGGATGCGGCCGGCATGGTCCTCGGCCAGGGCCGTGCACGACTCCACCCAGTCGCCGCAGTTGTGGTACGTGATGCGGCCGATCGCGCGGATCTCGGCGTGGTGGATATGCCCGCAGACCACTCCGTCGAACCCGCGCCGGCGGCATTCGTGGGCCACCGATTGTTCGAAGCCGGAAATGATGCTGGCGGCGGCCTTGACGCGCTGCTTGGCGTAAGCCGACAGCGACCAGTAGCCGAGCCCGGCCAGCCGCCGGCCCCGGTTCAGCGCTTCGTTGGCGCGCATCGTGGCCCGGTACAGCACGTCGCCGGCCAGGGCGATCCAGCGGTGGTAGCGGGTGATGACGTCGAAGGCGTCGCCGT
>Ga0256864_1000004_pt1 | contig 188830 bp, 177 predicted proteins | sample RVTome_11_FD_187336 | JGI IMG/M metagenome (GOLD analysis project Ga0256864, IMG submission 187336) | Soil microbial communities from uranium-contaminated site in the Upper Colorado River Basin, Wyoming, United States - RVT147D111 HiSeq ... | reverse complement strand
GTGCTGCGCTCCGTCCTGAAGCCCACGTGCCGCGGCACGGCAGGAGGCGGAGGGGGCGGAGGAGGCGATCCTATCTAACTCCGCCGCTCGCCCCTCCCAGGTAGCGGTGGATCGCCCGGTCCGGGGCTTCGTGGCCCGGGCCGGGCGTTTGTCTTTTCGAGGCGGCTGAGCACGTATTCTCAGACTTCGTGGCCACAGGCTTGTCACTTCCCCTACTCTGGGGGGTATATCCGCTAGACCGTCTGCGGCCGTAACGTCCTCTCATTCGGCCTCGCCGTGAGCCCTCCGCTGTGCAGGCCCCCGGCAAGCGTGAAACGCGGGGCGTCACACCGCTACCCACCGGCTTCCATCGCGCCCTCAAGAGTCGGGAACGAAGGCGCGCATGGTCATTGGTGTCCTCCCCCAAAACGTGCATCCGCTCCGCTCCTCCCTCACACGGTCCATGCGGCTCGAGGTGGCACCGTCCCACGAGGCATTGCTTGGCGTGTTTGCCGCAGGCGCATGCGACTGGGTTGTGCTGCCGTACGCGTCAGATGACGAGGCCATCCGCGACTTCGGCGCGATCCACCTGATTCGACCGCTCTCCGCGATATGTAGGCCGGAGCATCGTCACGGCGGGATCCGGATCCTGGCACCCGGCCGACTGATATGGCGGTCCTTTGAGCTTGCCCGACATAGGGAGACGCTCGATCCTGGCGTCGCACGAACGGTTTGGCTCGATGAGTGGTCGGTTGGACTGTTCCCTCAGTCATCGCAGCCGGCGCGGCATATCGCCGACGACGTGCGGCACCGGGCGTTTCAGCTGGCTCTGGCAGGTCATTCCACTAAACAGGCGAGAGAGCGGCTGCGGATTCGGGAGCGTTCGTTCTTCAGGCAGCGCAGACGTACGTGGACTCGCCTAACGAACTGGCGACCGAGCTGGCATCCATTGAGCAGCAGGCGAGCACACAGCTGCAAGGTGCGGAGCTTGAGTTGATACTCGGCGCTTCAGATATCGCCCTCAGTTCGGGAACCTATTGGGACGAGCACCATAACCAGTGGAAGGCAGTCTGCCTAATGAATCCTGGTGCGTGCATGACACCCGCGCCCACCAGTTGGCCAGACTCCATGCTTGTCTACGCTGAAGCAAATGCATGCGGCTGGAAGGTGCTCATCGCGGACATTGTCGGCTTTCTCTTTCAGGGGCCGTGGGGTGCTCTGTTCGCTTCGGGGGTGCTCTGTTCGCTTCGATCGTGATGGGCATCTCTGAATGTCTCTAACGGCGCCCTGTCAGGGACGGTGAGGGGCGGTTTTACAGATTGACCCGCCAAGAATGCGTTGAGTACACAACGTGCCGGCGACGCACGTCCTCTCCGGACGCGAATCGTCCGGTGGAAACCCGATGTGGACAAGCGGCCAAGCGGTTGCCATACTAGAGACTCTAGCTGCCATGAACGCTGGCCCACCTAAGGTTCGGTGGGCCGGGCGCGGATGACGAATCTTGGGGATTGTCGTGCTCAACTGGATACCGGAGTATTGGGATGTTGTGCGCCGTCGGGGTCGAAAGGATTACATCGTTGCGCTCGTGGTCAGACAGGCCATACCAACTGCGGTAGTGTGCTGGTCGCTCTTTGTGCTCATGCTGCCGGTGTACTTCGAACGGCGGCACACACCCGACACCGCGTACCTCGCCTCTGGAGAGTTCTGGGTGCTGACTTTCACGGCTGCGGTAGCCTTCCCGCTGGCCGGCGTCCTGCGCGGCGTCTGGTTGTGGCGGCGCAATGAGCGGCGCTTCGGTAGGGAGCGGCAGAAGCGCGTGAGCGATTAGCGAGCCGTTTATCTGGGATTACTGCATCCGCTTCAACGCTGACAAGATCGACAGCCCTCTTAGTGAGCCCACTCTACGATACCGGCCGAATAAACAGCGTCCGCTCCGTCCTGAAGCCCACGTGCCGAGGCGGCGGTGGCGGAGGCGATCCCGAGTAGTTCAGCGCTCGCCCCTCCCAGGTAGCGGTTGACAACCCGGTCCGTGCCTATTGGCCCGGGCCGGGTCTTTCGTTCTGCACGCACAGACCCAATGGGAAGCAGGACGGCGAAGTGTGGGATTCAGTCGCGCACCACGAAGCGGATTCCCGACGCCTGGGCGTGGGTCACTCTCGCGACTGGGAATAATGCCCGAGGCGAGAGTCGAACTCGCACGCCGTTGCCGGCACGGGATTTTGAGTCCCGCGTGTCTGCCATTCCACCACTCGGGCGAGGGGCCTGCAATATAGTCGCGACGCAATGCGCGCGCGGCGTCGGCGAACACCTGCCGTGTTATCGGCCTCCTCGAGCGCAGCACGCTCACGCACAGCCGATCGATCTGGTGGTGCGCGTGGGCCCGACGGCTCATATGGATCTCGAAATCACTTGAAGCCAACGACGACGCCGGGGTCGGGCGAGCCAACTACATGGTCCCGATCAAATGCCGAACAAACCATGACAACTCTTTTCCTTCTTGCCTTTCCCAGTGTTTTCCCCACCTTTCCTGGTCCTTCCAGTCTTTCCAGCCGCTGGAAACGACTGGAAAGACCTTTGGAGCGTCGGAGCGAGTCGGAGGGTGACGTGAAGGTTCAGGAGGCCGCGTACAAGCTGCTCGTCGCCGAAGGCCGGCCGCTGTCGTCCCGCGAGATCGCGGGACGCCTCCTGAATAACGGCACCGTGACGAGCGCCTCCGCGGATCCGGTGTTCTCGATCGCCTCGACCATCGAGAAGAACATCCGGAGCAAGACCTACAACCGTCCCGAGCTGGCGTTTGTCCATTCGCCCGGCGGGAGGCTGGTAGGGTTGCCGACGTGGAACCTGCGGAGCGTGCCAACCACGTCGGAGCGACGCACGGTCTCGGTCGAGATCCCGGCGGAGCTTGCGGAGAAGATTCAACTCGCGGCGCAGGCCCGGCTGGCGCCGAGCTTCGAGGCCACCACCGCGCTCCTCCTGCGCCGCGGCCTGGCCGCCGCGGCACCTGACATCCGGACGGCCCTTCTACGTCAGCTCACGGCGCTCGAGCACGCGAGCTGAAAGGTGCTACCTCACTCCTGTCCCCTCTCCCGCCGCGCGGGAAACGGCGGACAGGGTGAGGGGCCGGACCTACGAACCCCCTCGCTCTCCCTGTTCCAATCGCTCACGGATGATCCGCTCGATCTCCTCCTGGAGGCGGCGGAGCGAGATCACTAGTTGCGCGCGCTGCACCGGCGAGAGAAACTCCGCGTAACGGCGTAAATCCTGGCGCGCCCCCTCCACATGCGCGGCCTGTAGGTCGATCAGGCCGTCAAGCAACCGCACCACGCTGTCCTGATCCGCCGCGACCCCCGGCCGCATCTGCCCCTCCAAGGCCTCCCAGATCCCCCGCTCGCGCTGCTGCAGCGAGGCCCGTCTGGCGAACGCGGCGCGGGTCACCGCCTGGAACTGGTTGAACTGCTCGTCCGAGAGCCCCGCCCGGGCCCGGTAGTTCTCCATGAACCGCTCGACGACCTGGCGTTGGAGCCGTTCCCGGCGCGGGTTGTCCTGGCTGTGGAGCGGAGCGGCGACGGCCGGAAGCACCGCGGCCAGGACTGCGATCGTGATCCGGAGCCAGCGCATCGTCATCCCTCCAGCCGCCGGAGCAGCGTCTCGAGCTGCTCCTCGCTCAGGTCGTTCAGCCCAACCACCAGCTCCCCCACGGGCGCGTCGATCTCCAATGAGTCGATGACCTCGGCCAATTCGGCGGGCCCGAGCTCTGCCAACCCGGTCGCCAGCGCCACCGGCTCGGCCGGGTTTGTCGCCCGATCTGAAATCTGGTAGCGGATTCCCAGGCCGATCGCCGCCACCAGGGCCGCCGCCGCCAGGGCGCGACCCCACCGCCGGCCACCCGCCCGCGGGCGGGTGTCGACCTCGACGGGCTCGCTCCTGAGTCGATCCAATACCCGTTCAACCACTCGCTCAGGGTTCACCCGGCGTTCGCCCTCTTCGCCGAGGCGCCGGGCGACCGCCTCTAGTCTGTCGTCATCCATGGCCGCCACCTCCGCGCGCCGCGGGCCACGCTGACGCGCCAGTGCACCAATAATCCACATTCTGTGACAACACACATCGTATTGCAATACATATAGATTGCATGCATCACATGATAACTCGCTTCAGGCGTTTTACCGCGTGGTGATAGTGTACCCGAGCTGCTCCGACCGTCGTGTGCAGCGCCCGGGCGATCCCCTCGTAGTCAAACCCCTGCTGTGCCCGGAGCAGGAAAACGTCCCGCTGCATTGGCGGCAACGCAGCCACGGCCACCTCGAGTTGCGCAAGCAGGTCCCGCTCCGCCGCCTCGTTGGCGGGGTCACTGCCGTGGTCCGCCACCTCTTTCCCTTCCTCGACCGCGATCGGAAGCCGGCGGGCCCCACGCCGCCGGTGGTCCTTCAGGACGTTTGACCCGATGGCCAATACCCATGCCAGGAACGTTGCGTCACCGCGGAACGTGTCGATCCGGCGGAACGCCCGGAAGAACGTCTCCTGCACCAGATCTTCCACGTCGTCGCGCGCCCCCGCTGCGCTCAGGAACCGGGCGAGTGAGCCGGTATGCCGCCGCACCAGGATCGCCGCTGCCCCCTCGTCACCACGCCGCCAACCGTTTACCAGTTCCTCGTCCGGGGGCGTTGCCGCGGCAGCCTCAGGCCTGGTCACGTGTGGGCAGACGCCGCCTGGGTGAGGGCGTTAACCGTCCTCGGAGCCCCGCCCGAGAGCACGACGTCGCAACGTCGCCGCCACGTCGTGGCGCCTGCCTGGACGGCCGCATGAAACCTGAGCGCATGTATCCCCAATCTTGACCCGGCTGGGTTCGATTCGTACGTTACCGAACGAACGTTCGAATGGCTGCCATCCCCTACGACGCCCGGCTTGAGCATCTGCTCACGACCGCGGCCAGGGTCTTCGCGGCGAAGGGGTACCACCCCACGACCATGCGAGACCTGGCCCGCGCCACGGGCATGAGCCTGGCCGGCATGTACCACTATGTCTCCGGCAAGGACGAGCTCCTTTTTCTCATCCAACACCGCTGTTTCACGCGGGTGATCGACGGCGCCACGCAGGCCGTGGCCGCGTCGCCCGAACCGACGGAGCGGCTGGCGCGGTTCATCCGACACCACGTCACGTTCTTCGCCGAGCACATGAGCGAGATGAAAGTGTTGTCGCACGAGGCCGACTGCCTGACCGACGCGCGGCGCGCCGACGTCGACCGGCTCAAACGGCGTTACGTGGAGCTGTTGCGGGGAGTGATCGAGTCGCTCGAGCCCCGCGGTAACGGCCGCCCGGACCCGCGCGTCACGGCGTACGCGTTGTTCGGCATGATGAACTGGATCTACACCTGGTACGATCCCGACGGGTCCATCGCGCCGCAGGCCCTCGCCGACCATTTCAGCGGGGTGTTTCTGCACGGGGTGGCACCCTCACCATCGACGGTCCCTCAGGGAGGTTGACGGACTCATGGCTACTACCGCAACACCGAAGGCCGCCAAGGCGGCCGCTACCGGACGATTGGTCGAATATCACGTCGACGGCAACCTGGCCATTCTCGAGCTGAACGACCCGCCCGCGAACACCTACACGTACGAGATGATGCGCCAGCTGGACGAGGCCATCCTCGACGCTCGGATGAACGACGCCGTGCAGGTCATCATGCTCCGGGGACACGGGCACAAGTTCTTCTCCGCCGGCGCGAACATCAAGATGTTGTCGTCGGTGACGCCACGCTTCAAGTACTTCTTCTGCCTGCACGCAAACGAGACGCTCAATCGCCTGGAGCACACCCCCAAGCTCGTGATCGCCGCGCTCAACGGGCACACGGTGGGCGGCGGGCTCGAGATCGCCATGGCGTGCGACCTCCGCCTCGCCTGCCAGGACGCCGGCAAGATCGGGCTTCCCGAGGTGAATCTCGGTGTCCTGCCGGGGACAGGCGGGACGCAGCGGCTGTCCCGGCTCATCGGGAAGTCGCGGTCCATGGAGATGATGATCAAGGGCGAGACGTTCTCCTTCGAGAAAGCCAAGGAGATCGGCCTGGTGAACGAGGTGTTCCCGAAGGACGGATTCTGGGATCAGGTGGTCATGTACGCCAAGCAGTTCACGACGCCGCACAAGGCGGCGAAGGCGGTTGGGAACATCAAGCGCGCGGTCTGTTCCGGTCTGGAGGTGCCGTTCGAGAGCGGCCTCGCCATCGAGCGGGAGCTGCAGCAGCAGCTGTTCCAGAGCGCGGACGCCAAGGAAGGGCTCGCCGCTTACGTCGACAAGCGCATGGCCGAGTTCACGGGCGCCTAGTGTTCACCGACCTGTTCATCGCGAACGAATGGCGGGCGGCGGCGTCCGGCAAGACCGCGGACGTCGTCAACCCCGCCACCGAGGAGGTGGTGGGTACCGTCGCGTCGGCTGGGCGCGAGGACCTGGACGCCGCGGTGTCCGCCGCACGGGCGTGCTTCGAGAGCGACGAGTGGCGCGGCATGGCGCCGCGCCAGCGTGGGGAACTCTTGTACCGCGCGGGAGAGCTCCTCGCCGCGCGCCTGGACGAGGTCGCGAAGCTCGAGACCGAACAGAACGGCAAGCCGCTCTTCGAGTCCAAGATCGACGTCGGCATGACGGTGGAGACGCTCAAGTACTACGCCGGCTGGGCGGACAAGCTCGGCGGCCACGTCCTGCCCGTGGGGCGCGGCGATTTCGTGTACACGGTGCGGGAGCCGGTCGGCGTGGTCGGCGCCATCGTGCCCTGGAACTTCCCCCTCAATCTGGCGAGCTGGAAGTTCGCGCCGGCCATAGCGGTGGGGTGCACGGTCGTGCTGAAGCCGGCGTCGGAAACACCGCTGACGGCGCTCGCGATGGCCGACATCATGCGCGAGGCCGGCGTCCCCCCCGGCGCCTTCAACGTGATCAACGGACCCGGCTCGACCGTGGGCACCGCTCTGGTCGAGCATCCGGACGTCGACAAGATCGCGTTCACCGGCTCGACGGCGGTGGGCAAGCAGATCATGCGCACGGCCGCCGACACGGTCAAACGCGTCACGCTCGAGTTGGGTGGCAAGAGCCCCAACATCGTCTTCGCGGACGCCGACCTGAAGGCCGCCATCCGCGGCGCGCAGAACGCGATCTTCTACGGCAAGGGTGAGGTGTGCGCCGCGGGATCCCGGCTGCTCGTCGAGCGCTCCGTGCACGATCAGGTGGTCGAGGAACTGGCGGCGCGCGCCGCCAAGCTCACGCCCGGCGATCCGTTCGACAAGAACACCCGGCTCGGCGCCGTCGTGTCCAAGCGCCAGCAGGAGACGGTGCTCGGCTACATCGCCGCGGGGAAAAAAGAGGCGACGCTCGTCGCCGGCGGCAACGCCACCACGGTGGGCGGCAAGGGGTACTTCGTCGAGGCCACCGTGTTCGACGGCGCCAGGCCGGGCATGACGATCGTGGACGAGGAGATCTTCGGCCCGGTCCTCTCGGTCATCACCTTCGACGACGTCGACGAAGGGATCGCGCTCGCCAACCGGACGCAGTACGGCCTGGCCGCGGGCGTCTGGACCAAGGACATCCGGAAGGCCTTTCGGGTCGCACGCGCCGTCCGCGCCGGCACGGTGTGGGTCAATACCTACAACCTGTACGATTCGGCCGCGCCGTTCGGGGGCTATAAGGCCAGCGGCTTCGGGCGGGACCTGGGCCGCGAAGCGCTCGACGGCTATACGGAGACCAAGACCGTATGGATGGGGTTGTGAGGTGAGGGATGCCCTGATCGTCTCCGCCGTACGCACGCCCGTCGGCCGGCACGGCGGCGCGCTCGCGGCCGTGCGGCCCGACGACCTCGCCGCGATCGCGTTGCGCGCCGCCGTCGCGCGCGCCGGGTTCGATCCCGCCGGCCTGGACGACGTCATCCTTGGCTGCACGAATCAGGCGGGCGAGGACAACCGCAACGTCGCCCGCATGGCCGCGCTCCTCGCCGGCTTCCCCGTGGAGGTGCCCGGCCAAACGGTCAACCGGCTGTGCGGCTCCGGCCTCCAGGCCGCCGCGTCCGCCGCGCAGGCCATCAAGGCCGGCGAAGGCGACGCGTTCCTGGCCGGCGGCGTGGAGAGCATGACCCGCGCGCCGTACGTCATGCTGAAGCGCGGGACCTCCTGGGACCGCCGGCCGCCCGAGATCGCCGACTCCACGGTCGGCTGGCGGTTCACCAACCCCCGCATGCCGGACAGGTGGACCATCTCGCTCGGCGAGACCGCCGAAAAGGTGGCCCGCGAGCACGGCGTCACGCGTGCGGAGCAGGACGCGTTCGCCTACGAGAGCCAGCAACGCGCGGCGCGCGCCCTCGCGGCGTGCGTCTTCTCCGAAGAGATCGTGCCGGTCGACGTGCCCGGCCCCAATGGGACGACGTCGCTGACGGTGGACGAGCACCCGCGGCCGGACGTCACGCCGGAGCGGCTCGCGCAGCTCCAGCCGGCCTTCACGGCGGGCGGGACCGTGACGGCGGGCACGTCGAGCGGCATCAACGACGGCGCGGCCGCGCTGCTCGTGCGCGCGGGGGCGGGGTCCGACGGCGCCGGCGCCCTCGGGCGCATCGTCGCCACCGCCGTGGCCGGGGTCGATCCCTCCTGCATGGGACTCGGACCCATCCCGGCCACGCGGAAGGTGCTCGAGCGAGCCGGACTGCGTGTCCAGGACCTCGACCTCGTCGAGCTGAACGAAGCGTTCGCCGCACAGGCCATCGCCTGCATCCGTGCGCTCGATCTCGACCCCGAGCGGGTCAACGTGCACGGCGGGGGCATCGCGCTCGGCCATCCGCTCGGCTGTACGGGCGCCAAGCTGCTGACCACCCTGCTCCACGCCCTGCGCCGCCGCGGCGGGCGCTACGGGCTCGTCACGATGTGCATCGGCGTGGGCCAGGGGATCGCCATGATCGTGGAGCGCGCATGAGCGAACAGCCCGTGTTGGTGGCGCGCGCCGACGGCATCGGCACCATCACACTGAACCGGCCGGACAAGCTCAACGCGTTTGCGGGTCGGATGCGGGAAGAGCTGTGCGCCGCGGTGCGCACGATGGCCGACGATCCGGCCGTGAGCGTGCTCGTCATCACCGGCGCGGGCCGGGCGTTCTGCGCCGGCGCCGATATCGGATACATGCGCGACCTCATGGAGCGGCGGGACTACGACGCGTTCGCCGCCCTCGTGGAGGCGGGCCGACAGGTCGTGACGACCATTCGCGCCACCGCCAAGCCGGTCATCGCATCCGTGAACGGGCCCAGCGCCGGCGGTGGCGCCAACCTGGCGCTCGCGTGCGACGTGCGCATCGCCTCGGATCGCGCATCGCTCGGCCAGACCTTCAACCGGATCGGCCTGCACCCCGATTGGGGCGGAACCTACTTCCTGCCGCGCCTCGTGGGCCCCGCGAGGGCCCTCGAGCTCGTCTTCACCGGCGACATGATCGGCGCGGAGGAAGGATTCCGCATCGGGCTGTTCAACCGCGTGGTTCCGCACGAGCAGCTCACGGCCGAAACCGCAGCCTTCGCCCGCCGGCTGGCAGCCAAGCCGCCGGTGGCGCTCGCGCTCGCCAAGCGCGCGATTTACGCGGCCGAGGGGGCCGATCTGTCCGCCATGCTCGACGTCGAGCTGGAGCATCAGCTCGCCTGTTTCAAGACCGACGACGCCAAGGAAGGCCTCGAGGCGTTTCTCGAGAAACGCACACCGACCTACCAGGGTCGCTGAGGAGGGGAGCCAAATGAAGCGCGTGCACAACTGGGACGAATGGATCGATTACTTCCGGTACTGGCAGGACTCGATCGGCCTGGATCGCGAGGAGCTGCGGCGATTCGATTTCGGCGTCCTCTTTGGCGAGCCCGAAGTGGAAGAGATCGAGTTTGGTCACTACCGCGGCCAACGCAAATGGCCTACGCTCATGCATATTCCCGATCAGCGTATCCGGGACGCGTTGATGAACCTCATCGTCTACCAGGGCGACACCGAGTTCGCGTCCGTGGAGCAGCAACGGAACCTGCTCGTCAACCCACCGTCCACCTACGATCTCCATTCGATCATGCGGGTCATGTGCGAGGAGATGCGGCACGGTTGGCAGATGTCGTACCTGCTCTGCGAACACTTCGGCGACGAGGGGCGCCGGGAAGCCCAGAAACTGCTCGAGCGGCGTGCCGACGAAGGCGAGCGCCTGCTTGGGAGCTTCAACGAGATCGTCGACAACTGGCTCGACTTCTTCACGTATACGCAGTTCATCGACCGCGACGGCAAGTTCCAGCTCAAGATGCTGTCCGTCTCGTCGTTCGATCCGTTGGCGCGCTCGATGGGACCGATGCTGCGGGAAGAGAGCTATCACCTGGGCACCGGCAACAACGGATTGCTCCGGATCATCAAGGCGAACCGGATTCCGCCGGAGGTCGTCCAGCGGTTCTTCAACAAGTGGGTGCCCACGGCGTTCGACCTCTTCGGAACCGACAACTCCTCATCGGCCCACTGGGCGTACGTCTGGGGCCTCAAGGGCCGGTTCGACGAACGGGACAATCCGCACCCCGCCGATCAAGCCACGCTGAACGACCACGCGAGGCAGCTCTACCGGCAGGAATGTGCGCGCCTCGTCGACCGGCTCAACAAGTACATTCCCGACCGCGACCGCTGGCTCACACTGCCCGACATCCGCTTCAACCGCCGGATCGGGCAGTACGCCCATCAGACGTACGACATCGAGGGGAACGAGATGAGCGCCGAGCGCCATTCGGAGTATCTGGCGTCCGTGCTCCCGAATGAGAAGGATTACCAGCTCCTGCGCGACCTCATGAAGGACGACGACTGGATCGAAGCGCGCTCGGTGTCCGAGAATTGACGCTGGTGATCGCCCACCGGGGCGCGTCGGCGTACGAGCTGGAGAACACGCTCGCCGCCTTCCGGGCGGCGAACGAGATGGCGGCGGACGGTGTCGAGCTGGACATCCACGTCACCGCCGACGGCGTTCCCGTCGTGCATCACGATCCCGACGTCGGTGGAGTGCCGATCGCCGACGTCGCATCGGCTCGTCTCACAGATCACCGCCTGGCCAACGGCGAGCCCATCCCCACCCTCGCCGAGACGCTGGACGTGCTGGGGCCCGGACCGATCGTCTTCGTCGAGGCGAAGTCCCTGCCCGCCGATCGCGACGCGGCGTTGCTGGCCGTGCTCGACGCGGGCCCCGCCCCTGCGCGCTACCATGTGCACGCCTTCGACCACCGCATCATCCGCCGTTTGACCGCTGCCCGTCCCACCCTCGTCACCGGGGTCCTGTCGGCGTCCTATCCCGTCGACCCCCTCGCGCCGGTCCAGGCCGCTGGCGCCCACGAGCTGTGGCAAGTGAAGGACCTGGTGGACGGGGAGCTGATCGAAGGAGCGCACGAGGCCGGCTATCGCGTCTACGCGTGGACCGTCGACGACCCCGCCCGGATGCGGGAGTTGGCCGCGCTCGGCATCGACGGCGTGTGCACCAATAGGCCGGACGTGGCCCGGCGGGCGCTGCGGGCGTCATGACGGCCGTCAGCCGCGTCACCGTGATCGGGGCCGGCGCCATGGGGCACGGCATCGCCCAGGTCGCCGCGGCGGCGGGATACGACACCCGGCTCACCGATGCGCTGCCGGAAGCGCTCGCCCCGGCGCGCGCCCGCATCGCGCGGAACCTCGAAGGAGCCATAACCCGGGGAAAGCTCACGGCCGACGCCGCCCAGGCGGCCCTCGCTCGGCTCGCGATGCCGGAACGCCTGGAGGACGCCGTTGCCGGCGCGGACCTGGTCGTCGAGGCCATCGTCGAAGACCTCCCCGCCAAGCAGCACCTCTTCCGCCGGCTGGACGCGCTGGTCCCGCCGCATGCCGTGCTCGCGACCAACACGTCCGCACTGCCCGTCGCTCGCCTCGCGGCCGCGACGGCCAATCCCGGCCGGGTCCTGGGCATGCACTTCTTCAATCCCGTGCACATCATGAAGCTCGTGGAAATCGTCGTGCACGAGGGGACGGACCGCGACGTGGCGGCCCGCGCGGAGGGCGTCGCGCGGCGCATGGGCAAGGAGCCCATCATGGTCCGCGACACGCCGGGCTTCGCCTCGTCGCGGCTCGGCGTCGTGCTCGGGCTGGAAGCGATGCGCATGGTGGAGCAGAACGTCGCGTCGCCCGAAGACATCGACAAGGCCATGGAGCTGGGGTACGGCCATCCCATGGGCCCGCTCAAGGTCAGCGACCTCGTGGGCCTGGACGTCCGCCTCGCCATCGCCGAACACTTGCACCGCGAGCTAGGCGCGGCACATTTCGCTCCGCCCGCCATCCTGCGCGACAAAGTCCGGGCGGGCGAGCTCGGCAAGAAATCCGGGAAGGGGTTCTACACATGGGAGCAGACCCAGTCGTCCTGAAGGACGTCGCCGATCGGATCGCGACGCTGACGATCAACCGCCCAGACAAGCTGAACGCCCTCAACGCTGCGGTCCGGCGGCAGTTTGTCGATCTCCTGAAATCGGTGCAGGACGACGACGCCGTGCGGGTCGTGGTCGTGACCGGCGCGGGCGACAAGGCGTTCGTGGCGGGCGCCGACATCGGGGAGTTCGAGGGCCGCACGCCGGTGGATCAATTCCGCATCATGAAGGGCTTTGGCATGGTGGAGGCGGTGGACGCGTTCCCCAAGCCGGTCATCGCCGCCATCAACGGCTTCTGTCTGGGCGGTGGCTGCGAGCTGGCGATGGCGTGCGACATCCGCATCGCGTCCGACAAGGCCAAGCTCGGTCAGCCAGAAGTCAACCTCGGCCTCCTGTGCGGGGCGGGCGGCACCCAGCGGCTCCCCCGCCTCGTGGGACTCGGCGACGCTTGCAAGCTGTTGTTCACCGGCGAGATGATCGTGGCGCAGGAGGCCCTCCGCATCGGGCTCGTCCAGGAGGTCGTCCCGCACGAGACCCTGCTCCGTCGCGTGCGGGAGCTGGCCGCCGTCATCGCGCAGAAGAGCCCCGTGGCGCTCCAGCTCACGAAGGAGGCCGTCCGCGCAAGTGTGCGGATGCCGCTCGACGAGGGCCTCCGCCTCGAGACGACGCTGTTCGGGCTGGCCTTCTCCACCGACGACAAGCGAGAAGGAGTGGAGGCCTTTCTCCAGAAGCGCCCGGCCACGTTCACCGGCCGATGAGCGCCGACGGCCCGGGCATCACGGACCTCCACATCCACATTCAGCCCTGGCGCCAGCTCAAACCGCACGTCGCTGCAACCATGCGGCGCGGGAAGGAGGAGCACTGGGAGCGGCTTGTGGCGCTGATGGACGACCCCGCGCTCCTGCTCGACACCATGGACGGCGCCGGCATCTGGCGCTGCGGCCTCGTCAACTACCCGAGCCCGGACGTCATGGGGTTCACCGACGACACCAACGAGTTCGCTGCGCGCTACGCCCAGGCCGCTCCCGATCGGTTGCTTCCCTACGGCGGCGTCCATCCCCGGTTCACCCAGGACCCCGAGGGACAAGTCGAGGCGCTGCTGGAGCTCGGGATTCGGATCCTGAAGATCCACCCGCCGCACCAGCTGTTCCCCGCGAACGCGTATACCATGGGACTCGAGGCGCTCGGCCGTATCTACCGTCGTTGCGAGGAGCGCGGACTCCCGGTGACCATCCACACCGGCACGTCAATCTTCCCGGGCGCGCGCTGCAAGTACGGCCGGCCGATGGAGATCGATGACGTGGCGCTCGACTTCCCGGATCTCACCATCCTGATGGCCCACGGCGGGCGCCCGCTGTGGATGGACGAGGCCTTCTTCATCCTGCGGCGTCACCGGAACGTCCACCTCGAGATCTCCGGGATTCCGCCCGCCAAGCTGCTCGAGTATTTCCCGCGGCTCGCGGAGATCGCGGATCGGGTCGTGTGGGGAACCGACTGGCCCAGTCCCGGCGTCAAGGACCTGCGCGCGAACCTCGATCAATTCCTCGCCCTGCCGCTGCCGCAGGGCGTGAAGGACAAGGTCACGCGCACCACGCCGCTGGCGCTCTTCCCGACGCGGTGATGCGCGGCGTCGCGCTCGCCGGCGGGCCCGTTCTCTTCGCGGTGGTGCTGCTGTTGCCGCCTCCCGGCGATCTCGCCGTCGCGGGGTGGCGGGTGGCGGGCCTCGCGGCCTGGATGGCGGTGTGGTGGCTGTCCGCCGTGGTGCCGCTCGAGGCCACCGCCCTGCTCCCGATCATCGTCCTGCCGCTGGCAGCCGGCATGCCTGTGGGCGCCGTCACAGCGTCCTACGCCGATCCCATCATCTTCCTGTTCCTGGGCGGATTCCTCCTCGCCGCTACGCTGGAGCGCTGGGAGCTCCACCGACGATTCGCGCTGGCCGCTGTGCGCGCCGTCGGGACCGAAGCCCCTCGGGTGCTGCTCGCGTTCATGGTGACGTCCGCCGTCGCCAGCATGTGGATCTCCAATACTGCGACGGCGGTCATGATGCTGCCCATCGCGCTCGCGATCGTGCCGAAGGCGGCAGGACGGGACGGTGGGTTCGCCACCGCCCTCATGCTCGGCGTGGCATACGGCTGCTCGATCGGCGGCGTCGCCACGTTGATCGGCACCCCGCCGAACGCCATCCTCGCCGGCGCCGCCAAGGACCTGGCGGGCGTCGACATCACCTTCTCGAGCTGGTTGCCGATCGGCCTGACGGCTGCGATCCCGATGCTGGCGTCGGGCTGGATCCTTCTCACCCGGATGTTCCGCGTGGCCGGACCGGTGCCAGGGCTGGCGGCCGCGCTGCGTCCGGAAGCCGAGCGGCTGGGGCGCCTGGGCCGCGGCGAGTGGTTCGTGCTGGGAATCTTCGGTGCCACCGGCCTCGCGTGGATCATGCGGGCGCCGAAGACCGTGGGCGCCTTGCAGGTGCCGGGGCTCTCGTCACTGTTCCCCGGCATCTCAGATGCGGCGATTGCCCTTGCGGCCGCGCTGTTGCTCTTCGCCGTACCCCTCCGGGGGGCTCGCTTCCCCCGTGCGCTCGACTGGGAGTCCGCCCGCGCGATTCCCTGGGGCATCCTCCTGCTCTTTGGGGGCGGGCTCGCCCTCGCCGGCGCGTTCGAGCGCAGCGGGCTCACCGAGGTGATCGGGAGCCTGCTGGCTTCGCTGCGCGGCACACCGCTCCCCGTCGCGATCGCCGCGACGGCGGCGTTGTTCGTGCTGCTCACAGAACTCACGAGCAATACGGCAACGGCAGCGCTCGGCATGCCGCTCGTGGCCGGCGTGGCCGGCGGTCTCGGGATCCCGCCGCTCCCCCTCATGGCGGCCGCCGCGCTGTCCGCCTCCATGGCGTTCATGCTCCCCGTCGCCACGCCGCCCAACGCCATCGTGTTCGGGTCGGGCCACATAACGGCCGGAGCGATGGCGCGTGCGGGCGCCGGCCTCAACGTGGTGGCCGTGGCTATAATTACGATGACGGTTTGGCTGTGGACGTCGTAATAGAGCGCATGGAGAACCCCGTCGTCGTCGCGACATTCCGAAGCCGGATGGAGGCCGAGGTGGCTTCCAACTTGCTCGCGCGCCAGGGGATCCCCTTCGTGATCCAATCACCGGAAGGGATGCAGTACGGCCCCCTCCCTCAGGGGGCGCGAGTCCTCGTGCGCCCTCGCGACCTCGAAGCGGCCCGCACCGTGCTCGAAGACGCGGGGGCCGTTGGTGGGGGGGAAAACGCATGACGCCCGACCGCATGCTCGCCGGCATCGGCGCGTTGTCGGCGCTCGTGGGCGTGGTGGGCGGCGCCTTCGGCGCGCACGCCCTCCGCGGCAGGCTTACCCCGGACCTTCTCGCCGTCTTCGAGACCGGTATCCGCTACCAGGTCTACCACGCGCTTGCCCTGTTCGCGGCGGCGTGGGCCCACGGCCGATTCGGGGGCACGCTGGCCGTGTGGGCGGGCTGGCTCTTCGTGGCAGGGACCGTGATCTTCTCCGGCAGCCTCTACGGGCTCGCCCTGAGCGGCGTGCGCGCCCTCGGCGCCATCACACCGCTCGGCGGTGTGTGCCTCATCGTGGGCTGGGGCTGCCTCGCCTACGCGATTCTCGGCGGGCGGTGAACGGCGGCCGACCGTGCTCGCGCGACACCGTTCGCGACCGTCTGTCACGTACGGAGCGACGCCTCGTCGACCGCTGCCGGACGCCGTGGGCTGTGCAGCGATGGATCCGGTCGCTGGCGTACAATTGGGAGCGAGGCGGCCGCACGTTGCGGTCGTTCCGGGGTGTCGTGCGCCACCGGACGGCCCACTGCCTCGAAGCGGCGCTCGCGGCGGCGACCGTTCTCGAACGCCACGGGTTCCCGCCCCTCGTGCTCGACCTCGAGTCCAGAGACCGGCTCGATCACGTCGTGTTCGCGTTCCGCCACCGGGGCCGGTGGGGCGCTGTCGGCGGATCGCGCGACATCGGGTTATGGGGCCGGCGGCCGGCGTTCCCCTCGGTCCGCGCGCTCGCGATGAGCTACTACGAGCCGTTCATCGATCGGCAGGCACGGATCGAAGCGTTCGCCCTCGCCGACCTGCGGGATCTGGATCCCTATGATTGGCGCCTCTCGAGCCGCAACGTGTGGAAGGTGGAGCGTTTTTTGATCGACGCCACCCACACGCCGCTTCGGACGAGCGACGCCCGCTACCGGCGCCTCCGCGACCACTATCGCCGGTACGTGGAGCGCCACGACGAACGGGACACCCCCTTCAAGGGTGGACAACGACACTGGATGCCATGACCGACATCGCGTATTTCAACGGGACGTTCCTGCCCCGCGCCGACGTTCGCATCTCGCCGGATGACCGGGGATTCCTGTTCGCCGACGGGATCTACGAGGTGCTCCGCGCATACGGCGGCCGACTGTTCGCGCTCGAGCCGCACCTGCAACGCCTGGCGGACGGCCTCTCGGCCCTCGGGATCGTCGCTGTGGATGCAGGGGCCGTGGGCGAGATCGCCCAAGAGCTCCTGCGGCGGAACGGCCGGACGGCGGACGATGCGCTGGTGTACGTCCAGATCACCCGGGGCGCGGCGCCGCGCACCCACGCCTTTCCGGACCCGCCCCCCCCGCCCACGGTCTATGCCAGCGTCACACCCTTCACGCCCAAGGCCGATCCGGCGCGGGGCGTGAGCGTGATCACCGTTCCCGATCTCCGCTGGACGCGTTGCGACATCAAGTCCGTGGCGCTGCTCCCGAACTGCCTGGCGGCACAGCGGGCGCGCGAGGCGGGAGCGATGGAGGCCGTCTTCGTTCGCGACGGCGTGGCCATCGAGGGGACGGCCACCAGCTTCTTCGGCGTCATCGACGGTGAGGTCCGCACCGCGCCGCGGTCAAACTACATCCTTCCCAGCGTGACCCGTGCCATGACGCTCGCCTTGTGTGCCGAGCACGGCATCCCGCACAGCGAAACGCCGATCAGACACGAGGACCTCGCGGCGGCGGACGAGCTGTTCCTGGCGAGTACGACCGTGGAGGTCATGCCGATCGTCCGCGTGGACGGCCGCCCGGTGAGTGGCGGGGTCCCCGGCCCGATAGCCGCCAGGCTCCTGCACCTGTTCCGCGAGCGCACGCTCGCGCCCGTGGCCCTGTAACCGGCCCGGCGACGCGCCGTAGGGTTGCGTGATGACGCGAGCCGAGCGTTGCGACCGCTGCGGAGAAGCGCTGGAGGTGTTGCGCCATCCGATCCGGCGCCTCGGGTGGACGCGCTACTGGTGGCAGGGGGTGGCCAGCTACTTCACCGGACAGCTCCGGGTCTGCTCGCGGTGCGGTGCCGTCTACAATCCCGACGGCGACCTGCTGGCGGCCGGCGCCGTCGCCACGGACACCGAGCGCCGCCTCGACACCTATCGCCGCGACATGGCGTACCTCCGCGACGCCTTCGGCGCGGTCATCATCGCCGCCGAGGTGGCCGTCATCTGGCTGGCCGCCGGCCAATCCGTGGCTCTGGTGGAGGCGATCCTCGCAGGCGTGGTGGGCGTGGGCTCGTTCGTGCCGTTCGTGTTCTTTGGGCGGAAGGCCCGCCTCGCCAAGCGGGAGCTGAAGCGGCTGAAGGAGGGCAGGCTCAGGGGGGAGATTCCCCTGCGAACCGGGGGGAAAGGTTAGCGGAGAATCAGAGTAGGGAACGGTAGTGAGATTGCGCACCGTTTCCCGCTACGCATTGCACGTTGCTCGCGGCTCGTTACGCCGTGGCCGCCGCCGGGTACACGCTCACCTGCATCCGCTTCTTGTCCCGGTGCTCGAACTTCACGGTACCGTCCACGACGGTGAACAACGTATCGTCGGAGCCGCGCCGCACGTTCCGGCCCGGATGGAACTTGGTCCCGCGCTGCCGGACCAGGATGTTGCCGGCCCGCACGGACTCCCCGCCGTAGCGCTTGACGCCGAGAAACTTCGGCTGGGAATCGCGGCCATTGCGACTGGATCCGACACCCTTCTTGTGCGCCATCGTGCCCTCAGCCCACCTTGACGTCGGTGATCTTGACCTCGGTAAACGGCTGGCGGTGGCCGATCTTCCGCCGGTAGTTCTTACGTCGCTTGAACTTGAACACCACGATCTTGGGTTCCCGCCCCTGCCGGACGATCTCGCCCACGACCTTCGCCCCTTTGACCGTTGGCTGGCCTGCGCGCACGGTATCGCCATCATTCGACAGCAGCACGTCGGCGAAGGTCACCTTGCTGCCAGGGTCGCCGTCGATGCGGGGCACACGCAAGACCTGCCCCGGCTCCGCCCGGAACTGTTGGCCGGCGGCCTTGAAAATGGCGTATGACATAGCCGCTAATGCTATCCAGGAAGGGGGGTTGCGTCAAGCCACCGCGTACCGCTCCGTCACGTCCCGCCCCGCCGGCTGGGCCACCAGCCGGAACTCGTCCACGCCGGTCACTGGATCGTCGCGCAGCTCCACGTCGATCCCCGTCAGCTTCCGCAGCTCGGCGAGGAACCCCGGTTCATCCTCCATCAGGTACAGCGCGACTTCGGGATGGACGCGCACCGTCATGCGCCGCTCCCGCTTCTCGTGGGCGACGCGCCGCAGCGAGCGCTCCAGGCGGCGGACCACCACCTCGGGCCGGAACACCTTCCCGGTGCCCTCGCACGTGGGACACCGGCCCGTCATCGAGTCCCACAAGGAGGGCCGCACCCGCTGCCGCGTCATCTCCACGAGCCCCAGCTCCGACACTTGGAACGCCCGCGTCCGAGCCCGGTCGCGACCGAGGTGAGAGCGCAGCTCCTGCAGCACGCGATCCCGGTTCGCCTTGCTCTCCATGTCGATGAAATCGATCACGATGATGCCGCCGACGTCCCGCAGGCGGATCTGGCGGGCGATCTCGCGTGCCGCTTCCAGATTGGTGCGGAGGATCGTCTTCTCGGGGTCCTTCTTCCCCGTGTAGCTCCCGGTGTTGACATCGATCGACACGAGCGCCTCCGTGGGCTCGATCACGAGCGAGCCGCCGGTGGGCAGCGGTACCCGCGGCTGAAACAGCGCGCGAATCTCGCTTTCGATGCCGAACTTGTCGAACAGGGGAGTGGGGTCGGTGTACTGGACCACGCGCTGCAGGAGATCCGGGTCGAGCTGCTCGAGGTACCGCTCGATTTCCTTGTGGATCTGCGGGGCGTCGACATACAGCTTGTCGACCTTGTCACTGAACACGTCGCGGATGATTCCGCTCGTGAGCGTCGCTTCGCGGTGGACCAGCGCCGGCGCCTTGAGGCGGACGAAATGCGCCTTTCGGGAGATCTTCTTCCATACGTCGCGAAGCGACTTCAGCTCCCGCTGGATCGTCTCCTCGGTGAGATCCTCTGCCACCGTGCGGACGATCACGCCCCCTTGCCCCTTGGGCAGCCGCTTCCCCACCAGCTCGCGCAACCGGGCGCGCTCCTCGCGCAACTCGATCTTGCGGCTCACGCCCACCTTGGATCCATCGGGCAGGAAGACCAGGAACCGGCCCGCCAGCGAGATCTGGGCGGTGACGCGCGGACCCTTGGTGCTGATCGGCTCCTTGGTGACCTGCACCAGGAGCGACTGGCCGCGCTTCAGATGGTCCTGGACGTTGGGGAGCTTCCGGCTGGCGCGGCGGCCGCCGGCGGGCTCCTCATCCTCCTCCTCCTCCTCCTCGTCCTCGGGCTCGATCAGGTCCGACGCGTGGAGGAAGGCGCTCTTTTCGGCGCCGATGTTGACGAACGCGGCCTGCATGCCGGGCAGCACCGCCTCCACCTTGCCGAGGTAGATGTTCCCCACGGTCCGCCGGATCTCCGGCCGGTCCACGAGCAACTCGACGAGGCGGTCATCTTCTAGGATCGCCACGCGGGTCTCCCGCGTGGACCCATTGATGAGAATCTCGCGCTTCAAGACTGGTATCCTCGTGCGTCGACGAGCGGCTCCACGACGGCTCCCGGGTCCCGGCCCCGGTGGCGCGCGTTCGGTTCCGCGGGGCCCGACCGGGGAGCATCCCCCCTCCGGTCGTAGCCGCGCTGACTCGCACGTGCGCGAGCGCGTACGTGGCTCGCTGATCGACCATAGCGTACCCTTATCCGGCTAGCACAACCGGTACGAACAGACTCGGGTGCGGTTCAGACGTCCGTCGCCGCCCCCACCCCACCGTCTCCCGTCACCGTGATCAGATCGCCCAGGAGATCCCGGGCGATCACGATCCGTTGGATCTCGCTCGTTCCTTCCCCGATCTCGCACACCTTGGCGTCCCGCATCATACGCTCGACCGGATACTCCGTGGTGTACCCGTAGCCGCCGTGCAGCTGTACCGCCTTGGTGGTGGCCCGCATGGCGAGCTCCGAGGCGAACAGCTTGGCCATCGCCGCTTCGCGCTTGAACGGGCGGCCCCGCTGGTGCAGCCACGCCGCATGATAGACCAGGTGGCGGGCGGCCTCAACCTCGGTCGCCATATCCGCTAGCGCGAAGTGCACGCCCTGGAACGAGGCGACGGCGCGGCCGAACTGCTTCCGTTCAGCCGTGTACCCGACGCTCTCGTCCAGCGCTCCCTGGGCCAGGCCGAGCGACAGCGCCCCGAGGCCGATGCGGCCCGAGTCGAGCGTCTTCAGAAAATTGGCGTACCCGCGTCCGATCTCGCCGAGCACGTTTTCCTCGGGCACGACCGCATCCTCGAGCACCAGCTCCCGGGTATCCGACGCACGCCACCCCAGCTTGTCTTCCTTCTTGGCCGCCCGCACGCCCGGCGTTTTGGGGAGGTCGGCGGCGTGGCCCACACCGACCGTCCCCGCCCGCTCGAGATCGACCGAGTCCTTCGTGACGATGAACGACGTGATCCCGGCGCTGCGATTCGCGCCGTCCCGATCGGTGCGCGCCGTGATGACGAAGATCTCGCCCACGCCGGCGTTCGTAATGAAGATCTTCGACCCGTTGATGACGTAGTGGTCGCCCTGCTTCACGGCTACCGTCTTCGTGCCGCCCGCGTCGGAGCCCGCACCGGGCTCCGTGAGGCCAAACCCCCCAAGCACCGTTCCGGATGCGAGCAACGGGACGAAGCGCTCCTGCTGCTCGCGGGTGCCGAAGTTCACGATTGGCGACGTGCCCAGCGTCGTGTGCGCCGATACGGTGATCGCGTGGCTCGCGTCGACGCGCGCCAGCTCCTCGACGAGGATGATGTAGGAGAGATAGTCCATCTCGGCGCCGCCCAAATCCGCCGGCCACGGAGCACCGAGGAAACCCAGCTCTCCCATCTTCTTGACGTTGTCCCATGGAAACGTGCTGTCGGCGTCCAGCCCCCGGGCGACTGGGCGGATTTCGCGCTCGGCGAAGTCACGCACCATCTCGCGAACGTGCTGGTGCTCTTCGGTCAGGTAGGGACTTTCGATCATCGTGGAAGAATATACTCAGTCCAGCCCCTTCGGCCGTCCGAGGACTTCCTTCCAGACAACGGCGTCCCGGAGGGTGTGGGCATCCAGGTGCGTCAGCCGCCGGCGGTACACACGCGTCGCCGTGGGAGGGGTGTGCAGGGCGCTCAGGTACCGCTCGTGGAAGCGGCGGTGCGACTCCCCGCCAGCCGCCGTGAGCGTCTCCAGCGATTTTGCTTCGTCGGGGAGCACGTCGTCGGCGGGCATCTCGCGCTCGGCCGTGGGCTCCTCGACCTCGACTTCGCGCTGAAACAGGAGGTCGTACAGCGATGCTTCAAGATCCTTGCGCGTCTGCACGGGCCGGGGCGCCTCGGCGGGGAGGGATCGCTGCGCGACCGCCTCCCGGGGACGGCGGGCCAATTCTGCCGTGCGGTCCGGCCTTTGCGCGCGCGCCCGCGGCGCGGCCCCGTCGGTCTTCTTCTTCTTGGACCCGCTGAGCAGCCCGAAGATGACGATCAACAGGAAGAACAGGACCTGGATGAGGTCGTCCACTTACGTCGCCGGCTCCGCCCGCCCTTGGATGTCGCCCTTGGCGATGCTGCGCCGCATCTCGGTATCGCTCTCGACGTTCCGCCAGCGGGTGTAGTCCATGATGCCGAGATTGCCCTGCCGGAACGCCTCGGAGATGGCCATTGGAATCTGCGCCTCGGCCTCGACGACGCGGGCACGCATCTCCTGGGTGCGGGCGACCATCTCCTGTTCGTGCGCCACGGCCATCGCGCGGCGCTCCTCGGCTTTGGCCTGGGCGATGCGCTTGTCGGCTTCCGCCTGGTCCGTCTGCAGCTCCGCGCCGATGTTCTTGCCCACGTCGACGTCGGCGATGTCGATTGACAGGATCTCGAACGCCGTCCCCGAGTCCAGACCTTTGGCCAGCACGGTCTTCGAGATGTTGTCGGGGTTCTCGAGCACCTTCTTGTGCGACTCCGACGACCCGATCGTCGAGACGATGCCTTCGCCGACCCGCGCCAGGATCGTCTCTTCGCCGGCGCCGCCCACGAGCCGGTTGATGTTGGCCCGTATCGTCACCCGCGCGATCGCGATGAGCTGAATGCCGTCCTTCGCCATCGCGGCGACCCTCGGCGTCTGAATCACCTTCGGGTTGACGGAGACCTGAACCGCCTCGTGGACGTCGCGTCCTGCCAGATCGATCGCGGCCGCCTTCTGGAACGACAGCTCGATCCCTGCCTTGTCGGCCGAGATCAACGCCTTCACGACCCGGTCGACGTTGCCGCCGGCCAGGTAATGCGCCTCGAGCATGTCGGTGTTCAGGCTGAGCCCGGCCTTGTTCGCGTTGATCAGCGGCCGGACCACCGCGGCCGGGTTCACCTTGCGCAGCCGCATCCCCACGAGCGAACGGAGCGTCACCCGCACGCTCGCCGCCAGCGCCTCGATCCAGAGCCGTAGCGGGATGAAGTTGAGCAGGACCCCAAAGAAAATGAGGACCAGCACGAGGAGCACCGGGAAGAGCCACGGTGCCAGCTCAAACAGTTCGCTCATGAATGTCCTCGGGACTGGGTCGCAGGCACTAGACGCTCGCGGCGTCGCTCACGGCTTCCACCACCAGGCGGTACCCCTCCGACCGGACGATCCGGACACGGTCGCCCTTGGCCACGAACCCTGTTTCCGACACGACGTCGAGCCGCTCGTCCGCGACGCGGATCGTCCCCGACGGCCGGAGGTCGGTGAGGGCCACGCCCTCCGCGCCGATCAGGTCGTCACGCTGCGGCGCCGAAAGGTAGCCGGTCTCCTTGCTCGTCGCCGTCGTCAGGAAGATCCCGCGCCACCGCTCACTGGTGGGCAAATGCCGCAGGAAGGTATACGCCACGGCAACGACGATCGTCGCGGCCGCGACCAGCACGCCGCTGGCTCGGGCGACGTCGGCCCACGTGGGGAGCGCTCCCAGGAGGGCGAGAAACGTCGCGGCGCCGATGCACAGAATGGAGACCACGCCGGCGATCCCGAAGCCCGGCACCACGAATACCTCCAGGCCGAGCGCTACGAGACCCGCCGCGAGCAAGATGACCTCCTCCCAACCCGCCAACCCCACGATCAGGTGGCTGCCGAAGAACGCCGTGAGCGCCAGGAGGCCGGCGGCGCCCGCCAGGCCGAAGCTTGGCGTCTTGATCTCGATGAGCAGTCCGAGCGTGCCGATCGACAGCAGGATGGGCGCCACCAGCGGGTTCGACAGGAACCGTACGACCTGCTCCGCCCAGTTGATCCCCACATCGACGACGATGGCGTCCGTCAGCCCCAGCCGTGCCAACAGGTCGTCGAAGTCCCGTACCTCCGACGCCGCCACGTCGAGCGCCACGGCCTCGCCCGCGGTCAGGGTCAACAGCTTGCCGCGCTCCACTACGCCCTCGACCTCCACGTCCTCGTCCACCATCGCCTCGGCGAGGTGGGGATCGAGACCACGCCGCTCGGCCAGCGCGCGGAACTCGCCCCGCATGGCGCTGACCACTTTCTCGGGGAGCTTCTCGCCCGCCCCCCCGACCGGCGTTGCCGCGCCGATCGACGAGCCCGGCGCCATGAAGATCGAGTCGGCGGCGAGCGCGATCATGGCCCCGGCGCTCCACGCGTGCAGATTCACGAAGGCGTGGACCGGGACGGTGCTCGACGCCACCGCGCGGACGATCTGCTGGGCGGCGTCCACCCGCCCGCCCGGCGTCTCGATGTCCAGGATCACGGCGGCGGCTCCCGCCTCGTTGGCCTCACGAACGGCACGCTGGACGAACGGGGCGATGCCGAGCTCGATGGTACCGGACACCTGGACGCGATACACCGTCTGCTGCGCCACGGCGTTCGCGGAAAGCCCGGTGGCGATGGCCATCAGCACGGTGGCAGTTCGAAGCACGGCGCCCCCCCGCGGAGAAATCATCCCTCAAGTTTAGGGGAACCGCTCGGGCGGCGGAAGCCGCGCCGGAAACCCGTGGGGATCGTTCTGGTGCGAGGGCGGGTGAACAGAGAGCGCCCGCAAACGAGGACAACAATTGCGGCCCAACCAAAAAGACCCCATATTACTCCCCGACAGTCGGCGTGCTGAGCCGGGCAGTTGGCGTGGTCCCGCTCGTCCCCTCCCGACGAGAAGCTTGCCTGGCAGCAAGGAGCTCAGCACGCCGACTTTTTTTGCGGCCCGCAGTTCATGCAGTACTTCATGTGGCACCAATTAACGACATTTTGAAACGTCACTTAGCAGATAGGCGGCTTTCGCCTTCCGGTCAGGGATCTCCGTACGTTGTGTTTGTGATGGGACGGCGGTAGCGGGGGTCCAGGGCAAGAAAAAGCTACGGTGCGCTGAGCCGGGCATTGGGCGTGGTCCCGCTCGTCCCCTCCCGACGAGTTCACTTGCCTGGCGGCAAGCTGCTCAGCACACCGTAGTCAGTTTCGCGATCGTATTTGGAAGTTCCATGCCAGACGCAGCTCCTGAGAGGTAATGGTTTGCCCTGCAACATGTTGCGGGTTGAGGGGCACGGCACCCGGTGTCCAGTCCCCGTGGCAAAGTGCCATGACATCTGTGCCGAAAAGAGGACAACACGGCTCATTGGGAACCCCGCTCAGCCTCCTGGGATTTACGGCTCACGACCTTGAACAGGCGCCGCTCTTCGTCAGCACCCGGGTGGGGTCGCACATGAATCGTGGCGTGCTGGAGCCGCGACCCAACGTCGCGGGCCGCCTGCTCGATATCCACGGCGGCGTCCCGATCCACCTCGACGAGCAGCTCGATCTTCGGATCGTGGAGCAATCGAGGGACGTACCACCAGACGGCGACCCCGGGGTGGAGGGGTGCCACCTCGGTCACGGCTCGAACCACGTCGAGCACGTTGGTTCGGCGATGGGTACTCACGGCTTCTCGGTCTCCGCTGACTGGTCGTAGGCTCTTGAATTTGGCGAATATAGGTATAGACTAACGAGCGTCGATCGAATCGCAACCGCGGCGGCACCGAACGCGTGGTTGCAATGTCCCAGACGGTTCACCAAGACGGATTCACTGCCCCGCGGTGCCCTGGATCTTTGCATACGGCACGCTGATGGGCGACAACGCCCTGCGGTATTACGAGACGACCGGGACTCCCGCCCTGTTGCGCGGATTCCACCGCGCCTTCAATCACGCTTCGACCCACCGGTGGGGCACCCCCGACGACCCTTGCCCCGTCCTCGGCCTGTCGCCGGATGGTGACTGCTGGGGCGTGGCGTACGAGGTCCCAACCGGCGATCGCCGCAGCGTGCTCCGCGGCATCAACGCGCGGGAGGGCCGCGAGGAATACCGGGCCAGGCGGGTCCCGGTTGCCCTGAACGGAAACGGCCGGACACGGGCCACGGCGTGGGTGACCAGGCCGCGCATCCTGTCGGTGGTTCGCTGGTCCACGGACCTGTCGATGCTCGAGCGCGCGTTTCGCGCGGCGCACGGCGTAGTGGGCAGCGGTATCGAGTACGTGCGCACGGTGGTCCACGCCATGGACCGCTGGCACGTGCACGACCCGCTCATCGCCGCGCTGTGGAAACGTCTGGAGCCCTATTCGAACCCGAGAGGTTGATCGATGCTCCTCTATATCACCACCGGGGAAGGGCGCGATCGTGAGGTGCGGCCCTTGCACACGATCCCGGATACCGTGAACGAGCTGTATTACCTGGCGATGCGTGAGCATGTGCGTCCGGCGGTGGTGCAGTATTGGCTGACCGATCGATGGGCGCGGGACCCGGACTGGCGCTTCGATCGCCAGGTGATCCGGGTCGCGCTGTTTCTCGGCGAGCGGCTCGGCGTCGAACGCGGACACCCGGTCGCCGTCCTGGGGCCGCTGGGCGTGACCTGGCCGCTCGTGGACTTCGCCGTGCAAGGCCTGAACGGCGTCCCGATCGGGATCGACCACCGCCTCGACGATCGGCGGGTGGTGGAGGCGTTACGCGACGCCAAGGCGGCGGTCGTGTTCGCGACGGACGACGACAGCGCGGCGCGGGCCGCTCGGCTCCGCGGCGACGTGGACTCGCTGCGCTTCGTGGTCCAGCCGTCCGGCGCGGACGAGGGCGCTGACGGCGTGGTCGGGATGAACTTTGTCTGGAGCCGTGGCGAGGTGCTCGACACGCCGGAGCGGGCTCAGCGGTGGCGCGGCGGCGCCCGGGAAGCAGGCGCGGCCGACGTGGCGTTCGTCCACTATGCGCGCGGGACCGACGGAACGGCCGAGCGTCAGGACGTGACGCACCGGGAGGCGATGGATTTCGTGCGGGATCGGGTGGCGCGGGCCCCGGGGAAGGAAGGCGACGTGGCGTACTTCGCGACCCGCACGATGACGTCTCGCGCGCGGCTGTGTCTGTATCAGTGCGTGGGGGACGGGTACGCCATGGTGACCATGCCCCATCCGGATGGCGACGCGGCGATGGTGGACCTTGGGCCGACCAGGCTGGTGGCGCCGTCCGCGCTGCTGGAACGCCTCGCGGAGGAGCTGGCGGCGCTCTCGGGGGTCGGACGCGCGCGGAGGATCCGCGAACGCGTGCAGCAAACCCTTGGCGAACGGATGCGCTGGATCGAGCCTGCGGAGCCCCTTTCTGCGTCGCACGAGCAGGTTCTCTTGGAGGCGGGTTTGCCGCTCCCGTTCCTCGCGGCGGGAGCGAAAGCAAGCCCTTGACGCAGATGACGTTCCCCCCCATACTCGGGCAACTTGGCCACCCGCGAGGTTCCGCCGGGAACGTTGTGCCATGCTGCCGTATTCCTAGGAAGATTCCCGCCCGGTCCGCGTCAGCCGAGCGCGACCCGCTCGCGCCCGACGAGCCGCCAGCAACGACGACGTGGCATCCCTGGGCTTCACGCATTCCGCTCGATCTGGAGGTGCCATGAGCGAAATCCTAGCTGCCGCGCTTCGTCAGGCTGCCGATATCGGCTGGCGCGCGTTTCAGTCGGTCAATACACGCGTTCCCGACTCCGAGTCGGTCCATCCCGACTGGGCCCCCGGCCCGCTTTTGAAGAGTTACGAGCGGAGCCGGCCGCCGCTCGGGTGGCCGCGGGAAACGGATTCGTTGTGCCCGCGGTGCGTCAAGGAAACCCGTGAGGCGATCATCAGTGGTGACCGGGACCTCGGCGAGCTCGTCGACGGGCATCCGGGGGAAATCCGGGCGCGCATCGTCGAGGAGGACGGCAAGATCCTCATGCGGAAGACGTGCCCCAAGCACGGCGAGTTCGTGGATACGCTGTCGATCGACGCAACGTTCAGTCGCCTGATCGAAGAGCGTTATCCCGGTCGCGACTTCCGCACCGCCGAGGACGCGCTCATCCACCGCCACGGCACGTCGTCCATTCGGTACGGCCGCGGCGCGGTGTTGACGATCGATCTCACGAACCGCTGCAACATGATGTGCAATCCGTGCTTCATGGACGCGAACCAGGTGGGATACGTCCATGAGCTGACCGTGGACGATATCCGCGAGATCCTCGACGCCTCGATCTCCTTCAAGCCGCGGCGCCAGATGTCAGTGCAGTTCAGCGGCGGCGAGCCCACCATGTCCGCGCATTTTCTCGAGGCGTGCGCGTACGCCAAGGAAGTGGGGTACTACACGGTACAGGCCGCGACCAACGGCCTGCGGTTCGCGCTGGAACCCGAGTACGCGTTCCAGGCGAAGGAAGCCGGCCTCGACATGGCGTATTTCCAGTTCGACGGCGTCACCAACGAGGCCAACTCGCACCGGCACATCGCCAATCTCTTCGACGCCAAGCAGATGGCGCTCGAGAACATGGCCGCCGCCGGCATCGACGTGACCCCCGTCACGACGGTCGTGAACACGGTGAACGATCACCAGGTCGGGCCATTGCTCGACTTTTGCATCCGGAACTCGGACAAGATCGGCGGGATCTCGTTTCAGCCGGTGTCGTTTACAGGCCGGGACGAGGACATCAGCGACGAAGATCGTCACCGCCAGCGGTACACGATCTCGCACCTGGCGCACGAGCTGCAGCGTTACTACGACGGCAAGATCGACCCGTACCGCGACTGGTTCCCCTTGGGCGCAATGGGAGCCTTCACGGCCCTGGCGGACCATTTGCGGGGTACCGAGGCGAAGTTCGGCGGCCTGAACTGCTCCTGCCACCCCAACTGCGGCTCGTCCGTCCTGCTCGCGGTCAACTGGCAGACCAAGGAGTGGGCGCCGTTGACGCAGTTCTTCGATGCATGGCAGTTCATGAAGGACGTCGCCGTCATCAGCGACACGGCGCGGGGCAAGAAACTGACCCTCGCCCAGATCGCCATGGCGTTCCTCAGGAACTACGACGAGTCGAAGGCGCCGAACGGCTTCACCCTCGACGAGTTCATGAAGCTGTTCAACCGCAAGATGGGCGGCTCCCTCACCAACGGGGAGAAGCCCGAGGTGCCCGCCTGGAAGTTGATGTGGGTCGGCGGGATGTGGTTCCAGGACCTGTGGACGTATGACTTCCGCCGGACCGAGATGTGCGTGATCCCGTATGCCACGCAGGAGGGGGAGATCTCGTTCTGCGCGTATAACACCGGAGTGGGTTGGCGCCAGGTGGTCGAGAACATGCACATGGTGGCCACCACGCGGGACTGGTTCAAGACGCGGGGCCGCCACACGATCTACGCCGGCGACCGGCCGATGGACCTTCCCGGCGCCAAGCGTAGCGGCCGGTCGCTCCCGGTCGTGGAGGTTGGGGCGGCCAGCGGCAGCGCCTGCGGCTGCCACTGAGGAGGCGGAACACCGAGCCTTACCGACGGCCCGCGGCTTCGCCGGTGGTGACGTCGCGGGCATCAGGCCGGTCGGTCGTGAGGACACACCACGCACCGATCGGCCTTTCGGCTCCAATCGAGATTCGGCTCCAATCGAGATTCGGCGACCGGGAGGACGCCGCCGACCGCTCCCCCGCCCCGCCGCCACACTGTCGAGCTTTCACGTGGAGCGCCCACCATGAAGCTGCTTCTCGTACAGCCACCCCAGGGAGCTCGGTTCGGCCTCACGCGAATTCTGCGTGTGGAGCCGCTCGGGCTCGAGTGCGTCGGCGGCGCCGTGCGGGCACGCGGGTACGACGCGGAGCTCATCGACCTCCGCATCGATTCCTGGACGTCCCTGGAGCACGCGCTGGACGACCAGCCGAGGGCGGTTGGGATCAGTTGTGCGTTCACCACCGACGTCCATCCATCGCTCGAGGTTGCCCGCTTCGTGCGCGAACGACGCCCCGACCTGCCGGTGATCGTGGGAGGCCATCACGCCTCGCTCGTGCCGGGGGACTTCATCGATGCGACGGGGCCGGTGGACGGGGTGGTCATCGGAGAGGGCGAGGGCCCGATGGGCGACGTCATGGACGGCCTTCGGGACAAGCGTTCCCTGGACGCGATTCCCGGCGTGCTCACCGTGCGCAACCGCGACGATGGTTACCAGCCCCACGCCTTCTCCCACAGCTTCGAGGAAATGCCGCTCCCGGACCGGAGCCTCACCGCCCGCTACCGCCGCTGGTATCACCACGGCTTCGCGACCCCGTCCGCCAGTGTGGAGACATCGCGGGGCTGCCCGTTCGACTGCAACTTCTGCAGTGTGTGGGTCTTCTACCAGCGGCGCGCGCGGCGTCGCTCGCCGGCCTCCATCGTACACGAGTTGGAGGGTGTGGCGGAATACGAGGTGTTCTTCACGGACGACATCGCCTTCCTGCACTACGATTCGTACAAAGAGATGGCCGAGCGCATCCTCGCCGCCGGCGTCGAGAAGAAGTTCTCTTGCGAGACGCGATGCGATCTCGTGATCAAGTACCGGGACATCTTCCCGCTCTGGAAGAAAGCCGGCCTGCATACCGTCTTCCTGGGCGTCGAGAAGATCGATGACGACGGCCTCAAGTCCGTGCGGAAGCGCACCAAGGGCGGCGCGGACTCGAACGTCCAGGCCATCGAGATCCTGCGGGACGCGGGGATCACTCCCATTACGTCGTTCATCACGGATCCCGCCTGGGACGACGGCGGATTCGACCGACTCGAGGACTATGTCGAGCGCTTTTCCCTGCCGAACCCGGCGTTCACGGTGCTCACGCCGCTACCCGGGACCGAGCTGTACAAGGAGCGGGCGCGGGACATCATCACCCACGACTACGCCTATTACGACGTGATGCACGCGGTCCTTCCCACGACTCTCCCGCTGGACCGTTTCTACGAGCGCGTGGCGGGCCTGTACAACCTCAGCGTCAAGACCACCCGTCTCACCCCCACGATGGTGGCGCGGGCGGCGCGCATGGCGCTGGGCGGGAAGCTCTGGTGCATGCGGCGCGTCTACCAGGCCTTCTCCGAGATGCGCACGCCCCAGGCCTATCTCGAGCCGCCGCTGCGCGTACGCGCGCCCGACCGGGGCGCCGCCCGGCGGGGCGCGCCCGGCAAGCGCGCGGCCTCCAAAGTGGCCTAGGGGCACGCCGCGCGGTCGGAGCCGGGCGCGTACCAGAGGGCCCAGCATCGTTGGTGCGCCCCCCCTTGGGGGAATGGGTGGTACCCGATCGCTCGCCGTAGGCAGGGCAGACCCCCGGCCAAGTGGGGAAGCAGCCCGAATCTGAGGTCGTCGGGGCTCCCCTCGGGGAGGTAAGCGCCCCGGCCGGGCCGCCGGGTGCCCTTGCGCTCTCCTTCTGAACCGTGAACCTTTGGCGATCCTCCAACCCCGGGGGCAGTTGCAGTGCGACGTCTACGCATCGGAATTCTCGACCTCGTCACGAAAGCGCCCACCAAGGCGCTGTACGGCCGGCTGATGCACCCCAATCTCGCCAGCATCATGCCGCAGGCGGTCGGCGTCTGGTGCGAGGAGGCAGGGCATCCGGTGACCTTCGTCTGTTTCACCGGGTCGGAGGACCTCCTGGCCGAGCTCCCCTCGGACATGGACCTCCTCTTCATCGGAGCGTTCAGCCAGGCGGCCCAGCTGGCGTACGCGGTGAGCAACCTGTTCCGCAAGCGAGGAGCGATCACCGCCCTGGGGGGACCCCACGCGCGTTGCTATCCCGAGGATGCCCGCAAGTACTTCGACTACGTCTGCGGGTTTACCGATAAGGACGTGATCGACGGAATCCTGCAGGACTGCAGTGCCCATCGGCCGTACGGCGTCCACACGAGCGCCAAGCGGCAGCCGCAGTACATCCCCGGCGTGCGTGAGCGCTGGAAGTTCATCGAGCCGACCATCGCAAAGGCACCCACGAACATCAAGGGCGTCCCCATGATCGGCTCGCTGGGCTGCCCGTACACGTGCAGCTTCTGCATCGATTCAGTGGTCGACTACCAGCCGCTCGACTTCGATCAGATTCGGGAGGACCTCCGGTTCGTCAAGCAGAAGCTGACCAAACCGTGGGTGGGCTGGCACGATCCCAACTTCGGGGTCCGCTTCAACGACTACATGACGGCGATCGAAGACGCGGTCCCCCCCGGCACCATCTCCTTCGCCGCCGAGAGCTCGCTCTCGCTGCTCAAGGAAGCCAATCTCAAGCGGATGCGAGACGCGGGCTTCAAGGTCATGCTTCCGGGCATCGAATCGTGGTACAGCCTGGGAGACAAATCGAAGACGGGGAAGAAGACGGGGATCGAGAAGGTGCACCAGGTCTCCGACCACGTCAACCTGATACTCGACTACATTCCCTACGTTCAGACCAACTTCGTGCTGGGTCTCGACGTCGACGAGGGCCCCGAACCCTTCGAGCTGACCAAGCGGTTCATCGACCGCACGCCGGGCGCGTTCCCCGGATACTCGCTCCTCTCCGCATTCGGTGAAGCGGCGCCGCTGAACCTCGAGTTCCAACGCGACGGCCGGCTGCGGCCGTTCCCGTTTCATTTCCTGAACAACAATCAGGCGATGAACGTGACGCCGAAGAACTACTCCTGGAGGGAGTTCTACGATTACGTGATCGACCTGACCGCCTACTCGTTCTCCTGGAAGAACATCGGCCGCCGCGCGCGAGGCACCCGGTATGGGTTCGCGACGTGGCTTAACCTCGTGCGCGCCGTGTCGTCCGAAGGCTTCGGTCGTATCAAGTACTACACCGAGGTCCGGCGGCGCCTCGATACCGATCCCGAGATGCAGCGCTTCTTCGAGGGGGAAAGCGCCGAGATCCCCGCGTTCTTCGTCAAACGCCTGAAACAGGATCTGGGACCGCTTTGGGACCACTTGCCGCCGGGTGCGCTGTACCACGACCCCACGGCCTACCTGAGAAAGGTCTCCGGCGCCCCGGTGGCTGACCTCGCCTACAGAAGCTGAAGGGCAGTGAGAAGTGAGAAGTCATTCGCGACGGGCGCGACCTGTCGGGGCGGAGGGGGTGGGGCTCCCTCCGCACGCTGCGGTGCGGCGCGGACTCGACGGCCCCGGCGGGTCGTTCCGGCGCTGCACCCCCTTCGGCCACCCGGGGCCGCCGTGACCACACCACACCTCCGCGCGCTCCGGGAGCCCCACCCACTCCGCCCCGACATCCCCGAACGCTGCTACGGCACTCCTCACTCCTCACTTCTTACCGCTGTTTGGTCCCGAGCCCGCAGCGCGCGCAGCTCCGCGTGCTGCCGCCTCACGGCATCCATGACCCGGTCGACGATGGCTTGCGCGGCCTCGCGCGAACGCGGCTGGTCCAGGAAGTCGCCGTACTCGACCGGCGGACCGTAGGACACGTAAATCCGCTTGAACAACCTGGGTAGATAGCGACCGATCGGCAGGACGTCCTGCAGGCCGTCGATCGCGACCGGAATGACCCGCGGCCGGGTTCCGAGGATCACGAGCCCCGCCCCCGCGCGCCCCCGCCCCACCGACCCGTCCCGCGTCCGCGTTCCCTCGGGAAAGAGCGTCATGACGCCGCCCGGCAGGACCTCGACCATGCGGTGCAGCGCATGGAGATCGCGGCGGCCCGCCCTGACGGGGATGCACTTGAAGTGGTCGGAGAACCAGGCGAGGAGCGGGTTCTTGAAGAAGTTCTCCTCGGCCGCTGGGTTCCACGGGATCAGGTGCGGCTTGAGCAGGGACTTGGGGAAGTAGACGAGCAGCCCAACCAGGAAACTGTCGATCATGGTCTGGTGGTTGGACAGCAGCAGCGTGTTCGGCCGGTCGCCCACGTGCTCGCGGCCGAGCACGGTGGTGCGGTTCAGGACCCGGAACAGCACCCAGAACAACGACACCGTGAGATGCGTGACGACGTAGGTCAGCACGGGCCACAGGAGATTCCCGAGCCGGCTGCGCTTCCGCCCGCGGGGACGCGCGCGGCCCTGGCCACGCTTGGTTTCCGGTGCCGCCATGGCTCCCGTGGGCTTCTCCACCGATCCGTTCACGGCACAATGATGTCGGCCGCCGGACGGCGGCGCAAGCGCATGCCCTGTAAGCAGATCCCTCGTGGGAGCATATGGCATATGGCCAATGGCGTTCGGCGGATGGTAGCTGACGGGGATGGTGCGTGGGGAGGCACGCGAACGCTGATCACGCCGGAAGAAACAGGTAGCGCAACACGAACAGCGCGGCGAACACCAGCACCACCGGACGGACCGCCCGCCCCCGGCCGCGCACGCTCTTGAGCAAGGCGTACGCGATGAAGCCGAACGCGATGCCCTCGGTGATGCTGAATGCCAGCGGCAGCATCACGATCGTGAGGAACGCCGGGATGGCTGCGTCCGGCTCGTCCCAGCGAATCCGGCCGGCGGCCTTCATCATGAAGCATCCGACCAGGATCAACGAGCCGTCGCAGGCTTCCAGTCGTGGCGAACGTACGCCTCGAACACCGACCTCGCAACGACGTGCGGTCCTCAATCGCACCGGTCGCATCCCGAGCAGTTCTTCAGCCGCTCACCGAGGTATGCGAGCAGGAGCCGCCGCCGGCACCGGCGCGTGAGCACGTAGCGCCGCATGGTGGCGAAGCCACGCCGGCACGCCAACCGATGAGCCTTCCCGCCGGTGGATGGCGCGGTGCCGGAGCGCCTGGCCATGCGAGCGGCGAGGGTGACGTCGCCCGGGCACCAGAGCAGCTCGCACCGCGCCGGCTCGCCGTCGCGGCCTGCGCGGCCGGCCTCCTGGAAGTACGCCTCGGGGCGGCTGGGGAGGCCCAGGTGAGCCACGAGGCGGACATCCGGCTTGTCGATGCCCATGCCGAAGGCGCTCGTGGCGACGATGATCCTGATCCGTCCGTCGAGAAACCGCTCCAGCAGCGCCCGCCGCGCCGATCCCGGCAAGCCGGCGTGGTACGGCGCCGCCGAGAAGCTTCGTCGCCTGAGTAGGGCGGCCACGCCGTCCGTCCGGTTCCTGGTGGGCACGTACACGATGGTGCTGCCGTCGCGCTGCGTCCGCAGCAGCTCGTACAGCGCCGCCAGCCGTTGCGACTCCCGATCGAAGCGCCTGGCCGTGAAATGGAGGTTGGGGCGGTCGAACGACTGCAGGATCCCGACCGGGCGCCGGAGGCCGAGCACCCGGATCACGTCCTGCCGCGTCTCCGGCGTCGCGGTGGCGGTGAGCGCGAGAATAGGCGGCCGTCCCAGGGCCTTCACATGCCCGCCGAGGGCCCGGAAATGGGGCCGGAAATCATGACCCCACTCGCTGATGCAATGCGCCTCGTCCACGGCCACCAGACTGGGCGGCGGCGCAGCACCCGGCTTGGCGAGCTGGCCCAGGCGCTCCGGCGCAACGTAGAGAAGCTTCAACTCCCCATTCCGCACGGCCCGCCAGACGGCGGTCTGCACGGCCGGCTTCTGCGTGCTACTGAGGTACGCGGCGGCGACCCCCCGCCCGCGGAGGGCGGACACTTGGTCTTGCATCAGCGAGATCAGAGGGGAGACAACCACGGTCAAGCTTGGCAGACACAGGGCCGGCACCTGGAAACAGAGCGACTTGCCGCCGCCGGTGGGCAGCACCGCCAGACAGTCGCGGCCGCTGATCGCGGCGAGGACCGCCTTCCGCTGATGGTAGCGGAAGTCGGAGTAGCCCCAGACGCGCTCGAGTGCGGCACGGGCGTCGGCTAGGCTGGGGCGCGGCGCGGGGACGGAAGCGTGCATGGCCGCCGAGCGTAGCGCGCCAGCCGCGGCTCTGCGTCACCGAACGAGCGCGGGGAGGACCGCAAGCCCGCGTTCGCTCAATACACACCGAGATCCACCCCGAACACCACCTCCCCCTCCCACCCCGCCAATCGCACTTCGGCGACCAGCTCCTCGGGAGTCGTCCCCCACAGCAGCTGGTGCGTGAGCACGAGGAGTCGAGGCCGTGCGCGTCGCGCGATCTCGGCCAGCTCGGTCGTCGAGGTGTGGGCGCTGGCGTGGTACCGCTGCCAGACCGGCGCCCGGCGCGCGAAGCTCGTGGCGGAGTAGACCTCGTGCACCAGCACGTCGCAGGCGTCGCACTGCTCCACGATCGTCTCGCCCGGCGCGGCATCTCCGGAGATCACGATACGTCGGTCGGCGGTGTCGAACCGGTAGCCCAGGGCCACCGGCCAGGAGGCGTGTCGCACCGGAAACGCGGTCACGGTCACCCGCTCGTCCTGGTAGATGCGACCGGGCTGGACCTCGTGAGCGACGGCCCGGTGGCCCGTGTCGTTCGTGGGCTCGAGCCCTTCGGTCCGGATGCGGATATCCTCTGCATACGCCGCCTCGAGGTGTCCGACCATCGCCAACATCCCCGGCGGGCCGTAGACCTCGAGGGCCGCCTTCCGGCCGAGCACCCACGGTGAGAAGATCAGGTCCGGCAGGCCGACGGTGTGATCACTGTGCAGGTGGGTGATGAAGACGATGTCGATATCGGGAAGGTGCATCCCCGGGACGCCGCGCCGGCCCGCGGCCGCCATGCGGCGAACCACGCCCGCGCCCGCGTCGACGAGATACGCCTTCCCATCGACCACCACCGCCGTCGCCGGCCCCCATCGATCCGCCTCGGCGTTGGGTGTTCCCGTGCCGAGCAGCACGACGTGGGTGCCCGAGCCGTAGGTGGGCCGCTCGGCGGCGGGCGAATCGTCGCCGTCCCCTCCGCCGCACCCGGCCAGCGCGACCGCGATGAGCCAGGCCCTCGGTAGTCGTGGCACGGTCACTTCCGGAGGAACCGGGAAACGGCCTCCCGAAAGTCCGGTGTGCCGCGGGCCACGGCGTTCACCTTGGCGCCGAGCGCCACGGCATCGTCGAAGGAGCGCCCCTCGACCTCGTAAAACTGGCGCTTGATGAGGGCGAGGGCCGAAGGGCTCGAAGCCGCCAGCTGTTCCAGGAGCGACTCCACCTCGCTGTCGAAGCGCTCGGACGGCACCACGCGCGAGACGAGCCCGATCGCCTTCGCCTCCTCGGCGGACAGGAGCCGGCCGGTGAGCACGAGGTCGAGCCCCACCTTCTCACCGACCGCCCGCCGCAGCATGGCGATGACCATCGCAGGCACGAAGCCGCGCTGGACCTCCGGGTAGCCGAAGGTGGCGCCGGCGTGCGCCGCGACGATGTCGCACGCGGTCGCGAGGCCGCAGCCGCCCGCGAGCGCGCGGCCGTGGACGACGGCCACGACCGGCTTCGGGAGCCGGCGGATCGCGGTAAACACGCTGCCGAGCCGCGCAGCGTCCGCCGCGTTCTCGGCGGCGGTATTGTCGACCGAGGCCAGCAGCTCCGCCAGGTCCGCGCCCGCGCAGAAGTCCTTCCCCGCCCCGCGGAGCGACACGACGCGGACTTCCTTGTCCAACTCCGCGCCCTCGAGCTCGCGGAGCAGCGCGTCGATCATGGCGGCATCCAGAGCGTTCCGCTTGTCCGGCCGGTTCAGCGTGAGCGTGAGAATCCCACGTGCGGACGCGACGGTGAGGCGGTTAGCCGACACGCAGGCTCCGCGGGACGTCGATCTCCATCCGGAGCAACGCCGTGGAGAACACTTTGCCTTGTGCGTCCGTCTTGAGGGACAGCGTGCCGCCGCCGCCGAGCGCGCCGTGCAGCAGGAAGTTGAGTGCGTGGAGGTTGGGCAGCTCGTAGCGCTCCACCGGCCCCTTGATGATGCCGCGGAAGTGCCGGGCCACCCGCGCCGCGGTTACTTGCTTCACGAGGAGCGGATAGAGCTCGGGGCGGAGCGCGATCAGACCCACGTTGGCCGTATCGCCCTTGTCACCACTTCTCGCGTGGGCCAGCTCCACCAGCCGGACCCGCCTGGTCCCCATGCGCCTGACGCCCTTTCGTCCCATGGCGTCCGCTCAGGCCTCCAGGATGTCCACGCGCGGGTGGATCTCCGACTTGGGGATCAACGCGGGCCAGTACGCCACGATCTCCTCCACCTTGGGCCGGCCGCCCGCGAAGCCCGTCACGCTGGGCGGGCCATTCAGGATCAGCGGGGCGATCTCGCGGCTGAACCGCTCCACGGGGGCGCGCTCGGGGGCGCGCACGCCGACGCGAAGCTGCACCTCGGGTATGTCCGGGTGGGGCGGTCCGGCGAGCGGGCCATGGGTGGCGTCGACGCCCACGAACTCCGTGAGCGTCTGCTCGAACTCGAGCCCCAGGCGAGCGAGCCGCTCGCGCAGGATGCCGTCGGCCTTGCGCGCCTTGGCCAGCGCGTCGGGCCAGCTGTAGACGAGCGTGCCGATGGCCTTGAAGCCGTAGTGGTACGACAGCGAGACCTTCAGTGAGTCCGTGGCCGGCCCGCCCCGCACCCCGGAGGCGGCGACGCGGTCGCGTCCGGCCTGCTTCAGTGTGATCGTGGTAAAATCCGCGACGCAATCCGGCGTGATGTAGCTCCGGGGATCGCCCATCTCGTACACGAGCTGCTCGGTAACGCTGGCGACGGTCACACGGCCCCCGGTGCCCGGATGCTTCGTGACGTCGAACGTACCGTCATCCCTGGCGTCGATGATGGGGTAGCCGGGATCGGCCATGTTCGGGAGGCGCTCCCAGCCCACCAGGCAGTTCCCTCCCGTGCACTGAGCGCCGCATTCGATGATGTGTCCCGCGACGGTGCCCGCCGCCAGGTGGTCCCAGGCGTCGGCCCGCCAGCCAAACTCGTGAATCATGGGACCGAGCGTGAGCCCCGTGTCGGTGACCCGCCCCGTGATCACGACCTGCGCGCCGCGCTCCAGTGCCTCCACCACGGGCCACGCACCGAGGTACGCATTGGCGCTCGAGACCGACTCCCGGACGGCGGCCAGCGGCTCGCCGGTGTCGAGGTTGCGCAGCTCGTTGCCTCGATCGAGCAGTTCGTCGAGCCGGTCCAGCATGTCGTCACCGGTCACGATGCCGACCCGGATCCTGCCCGCGAGCCCCAGGCGGCGTGCCGTTTCGATGACCGCTTCGGCGCAGGCTCGTGGGTTCACGCCGCCGGCGTTCGCCGTCACGCGGACGCCCCGTTCCACGAGCGCCGGCAGCAGGCGCTCCATGAGCGGCACGAAGTCCTTGGCGTAGCCCAGGGTTGGATCGCGGGATCGCTGCTTCTGCATGACGGACATCGTGACTTCCGCCAGGTAGTCCATCATGAGGTAGTCGATGGGGCCACCCTCGACCTGGCGCACCGGCGCCTCCAACCAGTCGCCCCAGAACCCCTGCCCCGACGCGATGCGGGTGGTCCGAATCACGGGGTCCCGATGGATCCCCGCCGGACGGCCGGGGGCCCGTCCGGCGCCGCCGCATGGAGCTCGACTAGCGGCGCGAAGCCCGGCGGCACCGCGAAAGCTGCCGGGGGCGTCGGGATGATCCGCTCCACCTCCGCCCCTGGCGGAATCGTGACGGTCAGCTCGGCGGACGTGGCGAGCGTGTCGGCGCGCAGCGCCACCGGTTCGCGCGTCTCGAATACCACGCGAAGCGTGGCGCTCCACTCGCGCGGCGGCTCGAAGTGCGCGAACCCCGGAAAGAGCTCGATCGTGAGAGGCCGGCCGGCTTCCGACGCCTCCAGCGCGACCGTTTGCCGGCCGAACGCATAGTTGAGCGGTCCGTCACTGAGCTTGGCACCGCTGGAATCGAACACCGTCACGCCGAAGTCCGTCAGCGCATGCCACAGGGTGGGCTCCAGGGTCACGTCGAGAATCATGCGGGCGGCCCAGTCCGGCACCGCCACCGTCACGGTGGACGGCTCGGCGCCCGCGCCGCGTACCGGCGTTGTTCGCACCGCCCCAATCAGCCGGCTCGAGATTGTCGCGGTCTGCGTCCGGCCGCTCTCGTTCCGCAGCACCACCGTGCCGGCAGGCGCGATCCCGGCGACGTGTACGGCGGGGAGGGCCGCTTCCAGCGTGAACTCCGCTTCACCGGCGGGGGGGGCCACCACGACCGCCTCGTACACGCCCGGCACCAGATCCTCGGCGGTGACCCGCATCGTCGCCTCGCGTGCCGCCACGCCGCCCACTCCCACGCTGCTGCCGCCGCGGAATGGTTGGCCGCTGGGCTCGAACAGATACAACGTCGCCTCGCTTCCGGCCGTGCTCAGCCGCACGGACACGTCGAGCCCGCCGCTTCCCGCGGGGACGTCGAGGTAGTACCGGGCCACTTGACCGTGATCGACGCGGCCGCTGACGCGGACGGGATCATCGAGGGTATGCGGAACGATCACCGTACTCGTCATCGCAAACGACGGTCCCGCCATGGTATCCGTGGCGGGAACGGCCCAGACACTTCCGACGTACAGCCCCGGCTCCCGCAGCTGCCGGGCGTCGTACCGGAGGGCGACGACCTCCGGCCGGCCGCGCAGCTCGAGCACGGGCGGCGTGCGGATCCACGGTGCGTCCGACCGCAGCAACAGGCGTGCGGCGGGCTGCCCGCCCACCGAGTGCACGAGGAACTGCTGGAGCGTATCGGCCGGCGAGGCGAGACCACGGCGGCGGTAGGCGGCGGTGCCCGTGGCCATCACGCCGCCCTGCAGCGGCCGCACGTCGTACACCCCCGTTTGGTGGGACGCCAGCAGCCAGCGATACGCCGGGGCGACGTTCGGGACACCCGACCCGGCATCGAGCACGGTGGCGCTCGGGATCGGCGCGGCGGTGGCCGTTAGCGCGCCCTTGACGTCGACTGCGCGGACCCTACGACCATGTTGCGACATCGCCGACAGCAACACGGCCGCCGCACCCGACACGTGCGGCGCCGCCATGCTCGTCCCCCCGGATACCTCTTCCCCGGTCCGCCATGCCGGGACGTTCGAGAACGCGACCCCCGGACCGCACACATCGGGCTTGGACACCTCCCCGCCCCGCCCGCTCCACCACCCGAGGACGTCGCCCGGCGGCGGGACGCCGGGCTGTGGCGGACGCATGAACACGCCGGGAAACAGGGCGCACACCGTCAACGCATGCGCCGCGGAGCCGGGGAAGCCGAGCGTCGAGATGCCGGGGCCGTCGTTCCCCGCACTGATGACGAACAGGACGTCGGGGTGCTTGAGTGCGAACTCGTCAATCAGCGAATCGATGGCGGCCGCCCCCTCGATCTCGTTCCCGACCCCAAAGCTCAGGTTGAGGATCAGCGGAAGCCGGCGGCGTGCGGCGAAATCGGCCGCGTAGTTCATGGCGCGCAGCATACTCCCGGTGACGGAGATGCCGCCGCGCGCGTTGTTGGAGATCTTGAGTCCCAGGAGCCACGCCCCCGGCGCCACGCCGTCGAATCCTTCGACGCCGAACAGGTCGTGCCCGGCGGCGATGCCGGACACGTGCGTTCCGTGGCTCGAGTTGTCCATGAACAGGTCGAGGAGCGGCACCCGCTCGCCCTCGGAAGCGTTCACCGCCACGGTCATCGGGCCGTCCGCGCCGTCGGGACCGGCGCGGAACGTGAACGTCTCGCCGGCGACGAGATAGTCGTGCACGGGCCGCTCGTCCTCCAACGATGCGTTGCCGTCGGTGTCCGCGACGACGAACCATCCGGCCGTCGACTTCGCGAGGACCACGGGGAGCTCATCGCCCACGGCGCCGTTGCCGTTCACGTCCGCTCCCGGACCCGAACCCAGATCGCGCTCGCGGAGCACGCCGCCCCAATACGGCGGCGCGGCGAGCCGCGTGACGCGGCCGAATCCGCCCAACCGCTGCCCGCTCACCACGACCGACCCATCCGGATCCGCGTGGATCGGGGCCACGGGGATGCGTCCCTCCCCCGAGAAGTCGCGCAGGTCCAGGATCTTGCGCTCGCCGGTGCTGGTCTGCCGCAGGCCGGGCACACCGGCGTCGATCCCGCTATCGAGAACGCCGATGATCACGCCGCGGCCGTCGAATGTCGGGTGCGCGACGCGGAACGTGTCCACCCCGAGGCTGCGGAGCGGCATCAGGCCGGCGAGCATGGCTAGTTGCGGCGGCAAGGCCGGATCGCGTCGCGCCACCGTGCTCCGATCCGCCTGTGCCGGGACCGGCGTCGGCACGGGGGCGGCCGGCGGCGGTGCGGCGGGCCGGGGGTTCCCGCCGCACGCAGCCGCGGCGGCCACCGCGGCCAGGGGGGCAAGCCATCGGGAGCGCACGGTCATTCCGCGACCACGTCGAGTGGGGGCAGCACGAATGGGCCAATGTGCGGCCCGGCGTAGTGGCGCGTCACGCGCAGTGCGAAGGCGAGCATGCGACGGGTGTCCTCCGGCACGAGGATCGTGTCGACGAAGCCGCGCGCGGCCGCGAACTTGGCGTCGAGCTGGTGCTCATAGTCGCCGCGCATCTGCTGCACCGCGTCCGCCACCGCGGGGTCGTCCGCCCGGTTACCGAACACCGCCCGGACGGCCGAGTCGCCCTCCATGACCGCCATCCGGCCCGTCGGCCAGGAGAAAAGGAAATCCGGATCGAAGCCCTGCCCCGCCATGGCGTAGTAACCCGCGCCCGACGCGTGGTTGACCGTCAGCACGATCTTGGGCACGACGGCGACCGCCATCGCTTCGACAAACCGCGCGCCGGCCCGGATGATGCCCGAGTGTTCGGCATCGGGCCCCACCATGAAGCCGCTCACGTCCTGCACGAAGAGCAGTGGGATCCGCTCCCGGCTGGCCGTCTCGATGAAGAACGCGACTTTCTCCGCGCTGGCGGTGTAGACGATGCCTCCGATCCTGGGCGGCTCACCGTCCTCGCCCTTGATGAGGCCGCGTTGGTTCGCGATGACGGCCACCGGGTACCCTTCGACGGCCGCGTGACCGCAGATCATCTCCCGCGCGATCTCGGGTTGAAACTCGTCGATCGCGCCCGCGTCGAACAGGCAGGCGAACACGTCGCGCACGTCGTAGGCCATCCGGTGGTCGGGCGGCAGGATGTCGTACAGTTCCGCCGGCAGCCGGGCGGGCGGGCGGGCCGGCATGACGCGCCGTTCGAGGCGCGACGCCGACCGCGGGAGCCGGGCGACGTACTCGCGGATGCGGGCGAGGCAGTCGGCATCGTCGCGGGCGCGGTAGTGGGCGACGGCGCTCGTGGTGGTGTGGGTGACCGCGCCACCCAGCGCCTCCGCATCGACCACCTGCCCGGTGGCCCCCCGTACCAGGTTGGGGCCCCCGAGCCCCATGAAGGACGTCCCTTCCACCATGAAGATGACGTCCGAGAGGGCCGGCAGGTACGCGCCACCCGCCACGCAGGGGCCCATGACGGCGCTGATCTGGGGGACGTGGAGATAGCGCCGCATGATCGAGTTGTAGTAGAAGATCCGCGCCGCGCCGTACTGCCCCGGAAACACCCCGCCCTGATACGGAAGGTTCACGCCGGCGGAATCGACGAGGTAGATGATCGGGATGCGCTGGCGCATCGCGATCTCCTGGGCGCGGAGTATTTTCTTGATCGTCTCCGGCCACCAGGATCCCGCCTTCACGGTGGCGTCGTTGGCAACGATGACCACGTCGTGCCCGCTCACGACGCCCACGCCGGTGACGACCCCCGCGCCGGGGGCCTGCTCGTCGTACTGATCGTAGGCAACGAGCAACCCCACCTCGAGCCACGGCGTGTCGGGGTCCACGAGCCGTTGGACCCGCTCGCGCGCCGTGAGTTTTCTCTGGTCGTGCTGCTTCTGGATCTTCTCGGGGCCGCCGCCGAGCTCGAGCCGTTGCACCAGCTCGCGGTACGCCGCGGTCAACTCCCGCAGGCGCGCGGCCGGCCGAACCGACGTCCCGCCGCTCACGGGCGGTGACTCGCGGCCCACGACTCGATGTAGTCGATGATCTCCTGGGTGGTCGTGCCCGGGCCAAAGAGCTTCCCCACCCCTACCCGCTCCAGCGCCTCGATGTCCTCCTGCGGGATGATGCCCCCGCCGATGAGCAGCAGGTCGTCGCGTCCAGCCTCGACGAGGAGCTTCCAGATGCGGGGGAACAATGTCATGTGGGCGCCGGACAGAATCGACAGGCCGACCACGTCCACGTCCTCCTGGATGGCGGCGGTCGCGATCATCTCGGGGGTTTGGTGCAGGCCGGTGTAGATGACCTCCATACCGGCATCGCGCAGCGCGGCGGCCACGACCTTGGCCCCGCGGTCGTGGCCATCGAGGCCGGGTTTCCCGACGAGAACCCGCACCGGCCGCGCGCGGGCGGCGTTGGACGTTCCCATTGCTGCGATCGGCATCGCTGGGCGGAAGCTACGCCCGCCCGCGGCGCCAGACAAGCGAGCCGGGCACGGCGTTCACTGCTTGAAGCGCAGCAAGGCGGCCAGCCCGTCGATGGGCCGGCGTGCTTCCTCGTCCTCCAACACGTCGACGTGCCCACCCTGGCGCAAGGCGTCCTCAATGGCTTCATCCACCACGTCCGCCAGCGCCATGGCGGCACCGTTTCCGCAGCCGTCGGCGTCCGTGGTGAGACGACCGCTGTCCGTGCACCGAAACCCCGGCGTTTCGACGGCCGGGTCCACGAGCAGCACCCGGACCTGCCCGCAACCGAGCGCGCCGAGCGCCGCCTCGATGCCGTTCACTGCCCAACCCGTCCCCAACCCATCGGTCAGCGCCCGGATATGCTCGCGCTCCCACTGCCGCTCGGAGTCCCGCCGCACCGCGAGTACCGCATCCATCACCTCCGCCGGCGTTGCCGCCTTGGGGTTCAGGCGCGTGGTGCCGAGGATCTGCTTCTCGAGATACGGATGCAGGTGCGGCCGCACCGCATCGGCATCGGCGCCGTTCCCCGCCAGCACGACACCGCGCACTCCATCCGTCCGCGACAGCTCGAACAGCCGCTGCGCGATGTGCGCGTAGTGCCGCTGCTTCTCTTCGCGGATCCGCTGGTGGTAGTTATGCTCCCCCGGCGAACCGGTGGTCCCGGCGACCCCCCATTGTGATCGCGGACCGTGAAACTTTCCCGCTCGCGTGCTGTCGGCCGCCGCCAGGCCCGGCAGCTCGGCCACTCCGAACGCCGAGACCCGAAAGAACCGCGCGCTCGTGCGGTCGTACACGACGCACACGACCAGTCCAAACTCGTCGTCCAGCGCGGCGAGCTCACGGACCAGCGGGGTGCGATCCACCGCGAGCCGCGAACGAAACACGCGCGGCAGCGGGACCGCCTCGAACAGGTCGAGCGGCTCGGACGCGAAGATTGCGATCCCCTGGCCGTGCAGCACGTTGTCGGGGTGCTCGAGGTACTCGCGGATGCGCCGGATGTCGCGTTCCACCACCTCTCGCTCGCCACGCTCGAGTCCGAGATTCGCCAGCCACTCCTGGCGGTCGCGGATACGGTTCTTGAGCTTGATCAAGTACTTCCCACGCGTCCGGTCACGCGGCTCGAGCTTCAGGTAGCACGAGACCACCCAATGCTCGGACGTGCCGAACTGCGTGAGCCACTCCACGAGCGGCGCCAACGTGTTCACGCCGTTCCCAGCCTGCAACGGGCTCGGCCGCCTCGTCGTCACCTCAGAAGAAGACCGGTTCGCGGTAGGCACCGTAAACCTCCTCGAGCGCATGTCGAATCTCGAACAGGGTGCAGTACGTGCGGGCGCAGTCGAGCATCGCCGGAATGACGTTCTCGTCGCGCGTCGCCGCCGCTCGGAGCGCGCCCAGGGCCTCCTCGACGCGGTGCGGGTCCCGGCGATCGCGCAGCGAGGCCAACCGGCCTCGCTGCTGCCGCTCCGCCTCCTCCCCCACCTTGAGGATCTCGAGCTCGTGGACCCCGTCATCCATGAAGTCCGTCACCCCCACGATCACGCGCCGCCGCCGCTCCACCTCGTTTTGGAATTGCGTCGCGCTCTGGTGGATCTGTCGCTGGAACCAGCCTTGCTCGATGCCCGGCACAACGCCGCCGACGGCGGCGATTTCGGCGAACAGCGCTTCGGCCTCGCGCTCCATGCGGTTGGTGAGCGCTTCGACGTAGTACGAGCCGCCGAGCGGATCGATCACGTTCGCCACGCCCGTCTCGTGCGCCAGGATCTGTTGCGTCCGGAGCGCGAGCTTGACCGCGCTCTCCGTGGGAAGCGCCAGCGTCTCATCCAGGGAGTTCGTATGCAGCGACTGCGCACCGCCGAGCGCGGCCGCCATCGCCTGGTAGGCGACCCGCACCACGTTGTTCATCGGCTGCTGGGCGGTGAGCGAAACGCCAGCCGTCTGGCAGTGACACCGCAGCGTCCACGACCGCGGGTCCGTGGCCCCGTAGCGCTCGCGCAGATGCCGTGCCCAGATCCGGCGGCCCGCCCGCATCTTGGCGATCTCCTCGAAGAAATCGTTGTGCACGTCCCAGAAGAACGAGAGGCGCGGCACGAACGTATCCACGTCGAGCCCCCGCGCGATGCCCCGCTCCACGTACTCGAAGCCGTTGGCCAGCGTGAACGCCAGCTCTTGCACCGCGGTGGCGCCGGCTTCACGAATGTGGTAGCCGCTAATCGAGATCGTATTCCACTGCGGGGTGTGGCCGGAGGCCCACTCGAACATGTCGACGATGATCTTGAGCGCCGGCTCGGCGGGATACACCCACGCGTGCTGCGCCATGTACTCCTTGAGGATGTCGTTCTGGACCGTCCCCCGGAGCTTGGTGATGTCCGCGCCCTGCTTCTCGGCCGCGGCGACGTAAAAGCAATACAGCATCGCCGCCGGCCCGTTGATCGTCATCGATGTCGAGACCTGGTCCATGGGGATGCCGTCGAACAGCGTCTCCATGTCGGCCAGCGAAGAGATGGCGACGCCGCACTTCCCCACTTCCCCCTCGGACCGTGGGTGATCGGAGTCGTAGCCCATGAGGGTTGGGAAATCGAACGCCACCGACAGCCCGGTCTGGCCGCGGTCGAGCAGGAACTTGTACCGCTTGTTCGTGTCCTCGGCGGTCCCAAAGCCGGCGAACTGCCGCATCGTCCACAGCCGGCCGCGGTACATCGTCGGGTGAATGCCCCGGGTGTAGGGGTAGTCGCCCGGGTAACCGAGATCCCGGTCATGGTCGAGCTCGCCCACGTCGGCCGGGGTATAGAGCGGCTCCACCTCGGCCGAGCTCTGGGTCACGAAGTCGATGTCCCGCTTGACGCCCCCCTCGTATCGGGCCCGCCAGCGCTCGTACGCTCGTTCATCGGTCATTGGTATCAGCCTCCCGCAAACCGGCGACGATGTCGTGGGCCAGCCGGTACGGGCTCAGTTCGCCCCGGGCCACGCGCTCCATCGCCGCGGTCAATTTCGCATCCGCCGCCCGCTTCTCCCAAACCCACGCGCTCACGGCCCGATCCACCACGTCGCGCGTGTGGCGCTCGAGCCGGTCGCGCCGCCGGCCGACCAGCTCCCCTGTGCGCTCGAGGTGGTCATAGTGCCGCTCGATGGCGTCGATCAGCATGTCCACACCTTCCCCCTTCGTCGCCACCGTCTTGAGCACGGTGGGGGTCCACCCGGTGGCGGGTTCGGTCGCGGCGGGAATATCACGCGTCCCGTGATGCGGGGCGACGTGCCGGTACGCCGATCCCCGGCGCAGCCCCAGCATCACTTCCACCTCCTGCACCAGGCGGTCCGCCCCGGGCCGGTCGGCCTTGTTGACGACGTACAAGTCGGCGATCTCCATCACGCCGGCCTTCAGGACCTGCACACCGTCACCCGACTCCGGCACCAGCACGAGGACCGCGGTGTCGGCGCTGGCCGCGATCGCCAGCTCCGATTGGCCTACGCCGACGGTCTCGATGATGATCCGCTCGAAACCGAACGCGTCGAGCACGTCGCAGACTTCGCGCGTCGTGGTGGCGAGCCCGCCCGTGGCACCGCGCGTCGCCATCGAGCGGATGTACACGCCCGGATCCAGCGACACGGACTCCATTCGGATCCGGTCTCCCAGGAGGGCGCCCCCGGAAAAGGGGCTGGTCGGATCGACCGCCACGACCGCCACGGTGGTCCCCCGCGCACGGTATGCCTGCACGAGCCGCTCCACGAGGGTCGACTTGCCGGCGCCGGGTGGCCCGGTGATCCCGAACCGTCTGGCGCGGCCCACCTTGCCGTGGAGCCTGGACAGGAGCGACTCGTACCCGTCCCGCGCGTTCTCGACGAGAGAAATGGCCCGGGCCAGCGCCGGGACGCTGCGCGCCTCGATGCCGGCGACAAGTCCGCTGCTGTCCATGACTTGCCTTAATTGTCGCGCCGCGCCCCGGCGTCCCGCAACCCGGCCTGCTCAGCCACCGGGGAGCAGCATCGTGGACGCCAGCCCCAGGAGGAGGAGGAAACCGCATGCGTCCGTGAGCGGTGTCACGAACACGGAGCTCGACACGGCGGGATCGGCGCCCATGCGGGCCAGCACTAGCGGCACCACCGACCCCACGACGCCCGCGATGAGCAGGTTGCCCCACATCGCCAGTAGGACGACGAGGCCGAGGAGCGGCGTCCCGCCCGCCAGCGCCGCCACCAGCCCGACGGCCGCCCCAACCGCGAGCCCGTTGGTGGCGCCCACGAGCATCTCCTTCGCCACCACCCCGCGGGCCCGCCCGCGGGGGATCTGACTGAGGGCGATCCGGCGGACCGTCACGGCGAGCGCCTGGGTGCCGGCATTGCCGCCCTGGCCCGCGACGATCGGCATATAGACGGCGAGCAACACGAGGGCGGAAATCGCATCCTGATACAGGTACACGACGCCGGCGGCGAGAAACGCCGTGACGGTATTGACGTAGAGCCAGGGCAGCCGGCTCTTCACTGCCTGGAGCCAGGGTGCGCCCAGCTCCTCGTCGGCCGCCACGCCGCCGAAGCGCAGCAGGTCTTCGGTGCTCTCCGCCTCGACCACGTCCATCACGTCGTCGAACGTCACGCGTCCGATCAGCTTCCCCTCACCGTTCACGACCGGCACGGCCGGCACATTGTAGCGCGCCATGAGCCGGGCGACCTCCTCCTGGTCCAGCCCCGGGACCGCGACCACCGTCGGTTGCTCCATGATGTCGCGGACCAGGCTCGAGGGCGGCGCCACCACCAGTTGCCGCAGCGGCAGGATACCGACCAAGCGGTGATCGGCGTCCACGCAGTGGATCTGGTAGAAGTCCTCCACCTCTTCCGCTTGCCGGCGGATCTCCTCGATCGCTTCCGCGGCGGTGATGTCGTCGCGCACGGCCACCACCGCTGCGGTCATCAAGCCGCCGGCCGTGTCCTCGTCGTACTTCAGCAACCGCTCGATATCGGCGCGGGCGGCCACGGACGCGAGGATCGGGGCGACGGTCTCCGGAGGGAGTTCCCCGATCAAATCGACGGCGTCGTCGTCGTCCAGCTCCTCCACGATGCCGGCGGCCTGCTCGGGCCGCAGGGCCGCCAGCAGTTCCTCCGGGTGCTCCTCCTCTTCCATCTCCGCGATGGCTTCCGACACGAGGTCCGCGGGCAGGGTGCGCACCAGCCGCAGCCGGGTCTCCGGCTCGAGCGCGGCGAGCACGTCGGCCAGGTCCGACGGATGGAGGCCGCGCGCCCGGATCAGGAAATGGGATACGTCACCGACCTCGGCGAGGTTCTTTAGCTCGTCGAGCGTCCCCTCACGCGCTTCCATCTCACAGCTCTCGCAGCAGCGAGTCGAGATCGAGGCCGCGACGCTTCACGGTCGGCGTGTCGAGCGGGCTCACGGCGCCGCCGGAGAGGATCAGCTTCATGGCGTCCTCGATCGAGATCTGCGTCTCGATCACGCGGCGCTTCGGGATCACCATCATGAACCCGGTGGTGGGGTTGGGCGTCGTGGGCATGAACACGTTCACGCACGGCTCGCCCACGAGCTTGGACATGGCGGGCGCGTCTTCGTTGGTGACGAAGGCGATCGCCCACGCGCCGTCGGTGGGGTACGGGATCAGGACCGTGCGCCGGAACAACCGATGCTGATGCCCAACGACTGACTGGACGATCTGGCTGATCGCGTTGTAGATCCGCCCGGTGAGCGGGAACCGGACGAGCGCCTGGTTCCACCAGTGGAGCAACTGGCGTCCCGCCGCCAGATGCACGACCCAACCCACGAGCACCACCACGAGCGCCAGCAGGAGGAACCCCAGGCCCGGGATCCGGACACCGAGCGCGACCTGAATCGGATCGCCGAGGATGTCGTCGATCGTCTCGAACAGCCAGCGTAGCACGAAGATCGTGAGGCCGACGGGAGCCAGCACGACCAACCCGACCAGGAAGTAGCGCCGCAGCCGCCGGGCCGACGTTCTCATGGCGCCACCCCTTCCCCCAACCGCACCGTTCGCGGCGCACCCCGGCGCACCACGACCCGCTCAATGCGCACCGGCGTAGCCTCCAGCACGTCGAACTCCAGTTCTCCGAGCACGAAGCGCTCACCCGCCTGCGGGATGCGGCCGGCGGCCCGAGCCAGCAGGCCGCCGACCGTTTCCGCGCGGGCGGGTAGGGTCACTTCGAAGCGGGCCTCGATGTCCTCGCTCGGTGTGGCGCCCGTGACCTCCGCCAGCTCCACGGCGTCGGCTGCGGCGACGGCCGGCGCCTGGCTGTCGTTGAAGATCTCCTCGACCAGCTCGCCGAGCAGGTCCTGGAACGTGGCGATGCCGGCCGTGCCGCCGTATTCGTCGAGAATCACGGCGAACTGGTGCCGTTCCCGCTGCATCTCGAACAGCAGGTCGGCGCACCGCTTCGAGCCCGGCGACACGGCAACCGGCCGCACCGGTAGCTCGGCACCCGGCGAGACCTTGAAGAAATCGAGGGCGTAGTACATCCCGATGATATTGTCGAGCGACTCGTGATACACGGGTACGCGAGAGTATCCCGATTCGGCGAACAGCCGGCCGACCTCGTCCAGGTCGGCGCCCTCGCGCACGGCAACGATGTCGGTGCGCGGGGTCATGATCTCGCGGACCGGCCGCTCGGTGAACGCCAGCACGCCGGAGAGCACGCTGAGGGCCTCGTCGGTCTCCAGGGATTCGTCGTCCGACTCCAGCAGCGCGGCCAGGGCGGCCCTGGGTCGCGACTCCGTCCGGCTCGGGACCAGCGGCGTCAGGAGCACCGCCAGGCGGTCGAGCACGGGGACGCCGGCCTTTACGATCGGCTCCGACCAGCGCCGCCCCAGGGCGCGCGGCGCGCCGTAGCCCACGGCCAGAATCGCCGGCACGCCGATCAGGAGCGCCGTCGCCCACGCCGCCGCCGTCGGCAGGGGCGCCACCAGGGCCACCAGGCCGCTCGCGCTGACGAGGCACCCCAGCGCCGCCAGGCCGTTCGCCGCACCCAAGATCCGGCCGGGGACGGCGAGTAGGGCGCCGGCCGACCCCCCCGCCCGTCGCCGCTGGGAGATCCACCGGTACAGCTCCACGCGGCTCACCGCCGCCGCGGCGACGGCCACCGTGGTCCCCGCGGCGGCGACCACCGCGCCCCCGACGAGCAGCGCCCAGCTCATGCATCGCCCTCGAAGCCGGCTTCCACCGCCGAGGCGTCGTGCAACCGCTCGAAGTAGACACGCTCGACGCGGCGCCGTACCACGCGCTCGACGACCACGCGGAACTCGCCGATCCGCAGCTCCTCACCGGGTTGTGGGACCCGGCCGAGCTCGGAATAGATCAGCCCGCCCACGGTCGAGACGTCCTCGTGCTCGAACTCCACGCCGAGCAGGTCGGACAGGTCGTCGAGCGTGACGCGGCCGTCCACCCAGAACCGATCGTTCCCTTCCTGTTCCACCTCGGGCTCTTCATCGACGTCGTACTCGTCGTAGATCTCACCCACCACCTCTTCCAGGATGTCTTCCAGCGTAATCAATCCGGAGGTCCCGCCGAATTCGTCGACGACGATCGCCAGGTGCGATGGCCCCCGCTGGAAGTCACGCAGTTGGGCCGCGAGCGATTTGCTCTCGGGGACGAACTGCGCCGGGCGCACGATCTCGTGCCACCGGGGCGGCGGCGGCGCGACGCCGGCCACGCTCGGCATGAGGTCCTTGGCGTACAGGATGCCCACGATGTCGTCCAGGTCCTCGGTGTACACCGGAATCCTGGCGTGCTCGCTCCGCCTGAGCACCTCCAGGACGTCGCGCGCCCCCGCCTTCGCCTCGACGGCCACGATGTCGAGCCGCGGCGTCATGATATCGGCCACCGCGGTGTCGCGCAGCGAGAACAGCCCGAGCAGCATGTCCCGTTGGCCCTTCCCAAACGATTCGCGGGCGTGCGGGTTGGGTGGGAGCAGGCCGAGGATACCGCGCTCGACGGTGTCCACGATCGCGAGCAGCGGGCGGAACGGACCGAGCGTCCGCCGGGCCACCCCCCCAGCCCCCGCCGCGACCCGGGGCGCGAGGCCGCCCAGTCCGCGGGGCAACAGGTCGCCCACGACGTACAGGAACAGCCCGGCGACGGCCACGGCGGCGAGGCCCTCAGTCGGCGGCCGGCGCCACCAGGTGAGGGCGCCGGAGGCGCACGCGCCGGCGATGACCAGCAACGCGAGGCGGGCCACCTGCACGCCGCGGTACGACGGGCTACTCCCCGCCGCGTGCGGGCTCCCGATCGTCACGCCCACGGTGGGGGCCTCCTCGGCCAGCACCAGCAGCCCGGCCCAGAGCACCGAGAGCACGGCGCCCGCCAGGGCGATCACCGTCAGCGGTGCGTCGAACACTAGCGGCTGCGCTTCCGCAAACCCCGCACGTAGTCCTCCTGCTTGCGCCACATGCGCGACACCGTCCGGCCGTCGCGCTCCGGGTGGTCGTACCCCAATGCGTGCAACATGCCGTGCACGACGAGCCGGAGCGTTTCCTCCCGCCGGGCGGCGGCGGCGCCCGCGGGGGGCTGGGCGGCCCCGGGGCAAACGTAGACGTCACCAACCACCCGGTCGGGATGCGGGAGGCGGAACGCGATCACGTCCGTCGCCCGATCGCGGGCGAGCGCCCGCCGGTTGAGACCGCGCATGGCGGCCGGCGTCAGAAACGTGACGCTCACGGTCGCCGCACCCACCCCCTCGCCGTCGAGCACGGCGGTCACGGCCCGCCCGACGGCCCGCGCCGACACGCAGGCGATACCGGCCGGATCGGTGATCCGGACGTCACGCGCTCGACGCCCGCTGCCAGTCTGCCGAGATCCCGCCAACGGAGGTCGGGTAGTCGATGCGTGAGTGGTATACCCCGCCGAGCACGCGGGCGAACTCCTGCTTGATCCGCTCGAGCTGCGCCAGCGTGACCGGCGCTTCTTCGAGCTGGCCAGCCTCGATGCGTTGGCGCACGATGTGCTCGATGGCGTCGCTCACCTTCTGCGGGTCCGGGTCGTCCAGCACCCGCACCGCCGCCTCGACGCCGTCGGCGAGCATCGCCACGGCGGTTTCCAGCGATCGCGGTCGGGGTCCCGGGTAACGGTATTCCTCGAGCCGGATCTCCTCGTCCGAGCTCCGGCTCCGTGCGCGGTCCAGGAAATACGTGATCTCCATGGTCCCGTGATGTTCGGGAATGAACGCCTTCACCGCATCGGGGAGCTTGTGCTCCTCGGCGAGCGCGAGCCCCTCGCGGACGTGACTCCGGATGATCGACGCGGACACGTCGGGCTTCAGCTTGTCGTGCGGATTCCCCCGCCCGGCCTGGTTTTCCACGAAGTGGAGCGGTTTCTTGAGCTTGCCGATGTCGTGGTAGTAGCAACCCACGCGCACGAGCAGCCCGTCCCCGCCCACCGCATTGCAGGCGGCCTCGCAGAGGTTCGCCATCGCCACGCTGTGCGCGTAGGTGCCCGGCGCCTCGGTCGCCAAGCGGCGGAGGAGCGGGCGGCTCGGATCCGACAGCTCGAGCAAGGTGACGTCGGTCGTGACGCGCGCCATCGACTCGAAGATCGGCAACGCGATCAGGACGAGCGCCGCCGACACGAGTGCGTTCATGCCCCCCAGGACACCGCTCAACCCCATCTCCGGCAGGCCCCAGTCCACCCGGAGGCCCACGACGACGCCGGCCACCAGATATGCCGCGGTGGTCACCGCGACCGATGACAGGAGCTGCGTGCGCCGCCGGATGGCCCGCACACTCACCGCCGCCGCCACTCCGCCGACGAAGGCGGTGAACAGCGCATCCGCGCCACCGCCGTACGCGGCCTGCGTGCCGATCAGGATGGCGAGCAGCACCGCGGCCATGATGGCCAATCGCCCGCTGAACAACACAGTCATCAGCATCGCCGCGAACGGAATCGGGATCAGCTCCGCGGCGTCGGAGATGAGCTGCCGGTTGATCGCGGCACCCACCACGGCCAGCGCGAACAGCGATGCGAGCACGACCATGTGCCGCAAGTTCTGATACGTGTAGGACCGGTAGAGCATCAGCATCAACCAGAACGCCGAGAGGATCGCCGCGTTCGTCAGGATCTGCCCCAGATCGCCGCTGATCCCGCCTTCGCCGGTGGCGCCCCGCTTCAGCTGCTCGTTCCGTAACGCCACGAGACGCTCGCGGACCTCCGGGGTCACGACTTCGTTCTCGTCGATGATCCGCTCGTTGCTCCGGACGCGGTCCTTCACCGAATCCACGCTCGCCCGCAACTCGCTTCGCAATTGCTCGGTCTCGAGTTCGTTCGGGACGAGACTCGGGCGGAACAGGCCGTTCAAGAGCTTGACGTAGACGCTGTTTCCCACGGACGAGTTGGGATCCGGGTGGTTCCCGCCGCGACTGTCGAGGAAGGCCTGGTACGTCCGAATGGAGTCGCGTGGGAGCACTCGCTCCCCGTTGGGCCGGCGTACGAGGACGTTGGAGATGGCGCGCGACTCCAATTCGCCGCTCGCCAGCACACCCTGAGACAGCTCGCGGCGGAGGACGCCGCGGACCGCCGCGCGGAACCGCACCAGCCGATCGCCCTGCCCGAGGTACTGCGCCTCTTCGGCGTTCAACCGGATGCCGTACGCCTGCGCTGCCGCCACCATGCGCTCCGCCGTACCGGCGCCGTCCAGCGCGGCGAACAACGCGTCGGTCTGCGCCAGGACGGAGTCGACGACGCCCGACCGGTACTCGAGAATGGGCGGCACCGTATTGGCGAGCGCCGCGGCTTCGCGGTCGATCTCGGTGGGCGTCTTGGGAACGGCGAACTCGAACGGCGCCAGCACCTCGCTGCGGGATACCTCCCCTACGTCGGGGACGGGCACGAAGCCGCGCGTCACGGGATACAACACGTAGGTGAGCGCCGCCAGCGCGATCAGCAGCCCCCAGCGAATGCTGTGGAAGGCCACCGCGCGCGGGACCGCGCTCGGCGCCAGCTCCAGGAACAGGGACCGGTTGTCCGGCTCCCTCATGTTCCCTGGTCGTCCGCGTACGCGCGCACGATGTCGCGGACCAGCCGGTGGCGCACCACGTCCTGCTCGGCGAGATAGCAGAACACGACCCCGTCAATGCCCGGCAGGATGCGCTCGACCTGGATCAGCCCCGACTCCTCGCGCTGCGGAATGTCGATCTGCGTCTTGTCGCCGACGATCACCGCCCGGGAGTTGAGGCCCAGCCGCGTCAGGAACATCTTCATCTGAGCGCCGGTCACGTTCTGGGCCTCGTCCAGAATCACGAACGCGTCTGATAGCGTGCGCCCGCGCATGTACGCCAGGGGCGCGATCTCGATTGTGCGGGTCTCGAGCGCCTTCTGCACGCGATCCATGGGCATCATGTCCTCCAGCGCGTCGTACAACGGCCGGAGGTACGGATCCACCTTGGCCTGGAGGTCGCCGGGCAGAAACCCAAGGCGCTCGCCGGCCTCGACGGCCGGCCGGGCCAATACCAGACGCCGCACGCGCTTCCGCACCAGGGCTTCCGCGCCCATCGCCACCGCCAGATAGGTCTTGCCCGTTCCCGCCGGCCCAATGCCGATCACGATCTCGTGGTCACGCATGGCCCGCACGTACTCTCGCTGCCCCGGGGTCCGTGCCTGGATCACGCGACGCATACCGGGCAACGCGATCCGGAGGTCCGGGTCCTCCGCTTCTGGCGCCCCGTCGCCTCCCTGGTCCACCAAGCCCCTGACCTGCTCCGGGCTCACCGTCTCACCCATCCGCGCGAGATCGATCATCGCCGAGGCAACGCGCGTCGCCCGCTCGACCGCCGGCAGGTGGCCGGCCAGGGTGACATGGTCCCCACGAAGCGACGCGCGCACGCCGGTCGCGCGCTCGAGCGCCAGGAGATTGCCGTCGTTGACGCCCGCGAGCGACAGGGGATCGGCACCCTCCGCCGAAAGCCGGTGCGTGACTTCGTCGGAACCTTTCATCTCGCCTCGATCTTCAAGGCCAGCTCGCGGAGCTCCGCCGGGTCCACAAACGCCGGCGCATCCTCGAACAGGGCGCGCGCCGCGGTCGTCTTGGGGAACGCGACGACGTCCCGCAGGCTCGTGCCGCCGGCGAGCAGCATCGCCACCCGATCGAACCCCGCCGCGAAGCCGCCGTGGGGCGGCGCGCCCGACTGGAGCGCACGGAGCAGGAAGCCGAATCGCGCCCACGCCCGGTCCGCGGGAATGCCCAGCAGGCCGAGGATGTGGAGCTGGAGCCCGACGTCCGTGATGCGGATGGACCCGCTCCCCAGCTCGACGCCGTTGTACACCAGATCGTAATGCTGAGCCCGCGCGCCCTCCACGTCTCCCGCCAGCACACGCTCCATGTCGTCCGGATGCGGGGCGGTAAAGGGGTGGTGGGCAAACACCCAGCTCCCGCTCACCTCGTCCCGCTCGAACAGCGGAAAATCCTCGACCCACGCGAGCGCGTGTGGGGTGCTCGGCGACGGCCGGAGGCGCGCGATCACCGCGAGCCGAACCCGGCCGAGGGCCGCGGCGGTTACGCCCCCGGTCCCGGCGGTCACCAGCAGGAGATCACCGTCCGCCAACCGCACGTGTTCAGCGGTCACACCGTCCAGCTTCGCGAGCGACCCGCTGAGCGTGTCGCCCACGCGCTTCAGCGTGGCCAGCCCGCCACCGCCCGCCGATCGCGTCAGCTCGGTCAACCCGTCGACATCCTTGCGTGACAGTGCGGCCCCACCCGGCACTCGAATGCCTCGCACCCGGCCGCCGTCGGCGAGCGCGTCATCGAACGCGCGGAAGCCCCGGCCCCGAAACATCCCCCCGACATCCGTGAGCTCGAGGCCGAAGCGCAGGTCCGGCTTGTCGCTGCCGAAGCGCTCTATCGCGTCCCGGTAACGCAGCCGGGAGAACGGCGCTGCGATCTCGTGTCCCGCCTCCGCCCACAGCGCCACGCACACCGCCTCCATCGCGGCATACACGTCGTCCGCCGTTACGAACGAGGCCTCGAGATCGATCTGCGTGAACTCGGGCTGCCGGTCGGCACGCAGATCCTCGTCGCGGAAGCACCGCGCGATCTGGAAATATCGGTCGAAACCCGCGACCATGAGCAGCTGCTTGTAGATCTGCGGCGATTGGGGCAGCGCGTAGAACTGGCCGGGGTGCACGCGTGAAGGCACCAGGTAGTCGCGCGCACCCTCCGGCGTGGGCCTGGTCAGGATCGGCGTCTCGATCTCGTAGAACCCGAGGGCCGTCAGCGTTGCGCGGGCGCGCTGGAGCAGCCGGTGGCGCAGCGCGAAGTTGCGTTGCAGCTCCGGACGCCGCAGGTCGAGATGGCGGTGCTGCAACCGGCTCTCCTCCGCCGGGAGCTCCTCGCCCTTGGTCCGCCAGACCGGGATGGCGAGCGCGGCCGGCTCCGCGGGACCGACCACCTGGATCGCGGCGGCGCGGACCTCAATCTCACCCGTCGCCATCTCGGGGTTGCGCGCCTCCGGCGGACGCGCCTCGACGACGCCGTCCACCAGGACGACGGACTCCGCGCCCACCCCCGCGGCGCGCGCCAGCACGGCAGGCGCGCACCAATCGGGACCGAACGCAACCTGCACGATCCCGTCGCGGTCGCGCAGGTCGAAAAACACGATCCCTCCCAGATCGCGCGCCCGGTGCACCCAGCCACCGAGCCGAACGCGGGCGTTCACGTCTGCCGCCCGGAGCGCGCCGCACCGGTGCGTCCGAAGAGACGTAGCGGTCATCCGATGATCAGTTGCGCGACGCGAAGATGCGCACGGATAGGCAGCGGGCGGGCGCGCGACGAGGCGCCCCCCTCGCACGGGCGGAAAACAGGTATGGCGTCAAGCGCCGAGAGGCGGCCTCAGATCGTCCAAGTTCCAACGTTTCTTCAACATAATGGCGCCCCCACACGGCGCAAGCGTTCGGCTTGACACCCCAACGGGGGGCGATGAACCTTCGACCGTGCGCGCCCTCACCCTCACGCTCCTCGGCGGCTTGCTCGCCGGGTCGGCCGAGGGACAGGCGCCGCCGTCGACGGCCATCTGGCGCGTCGTGGCGGCGTCGCTCCCCGTCCCCCCTGCACTGGCCGGCGGTGCCACTGCGGGCTTTTGGAACCCCGCGGCCTCGCACGAGGCCCGCCTCACGGCCGGCGTCGAGATCCTCCAGACGTCCGACGTGTTGGGGCTCGCCGGCATCGTCGGCGGCGTGACCATGTCGCTCGGGCGTCACTTCACCGTGGGCGCGCTGGTAGGCCGGGTGCAGGTCGACGACCTGGTCCGCACCACCACGTCGCCCACCACCGTCGTGGGATCGATTCCCGTCTACAATCAGATGGTGGCGGGCGGCGTGCGCATCGGCTTCGATCGGGTGCGGGTCGGCGCGTTGCTGCGGGTTCACGATGCACGGTTCGACACGATCCGCGAGGGCGGCGCCACCGCCGACGTCGGCGTCCGCATTCAGCCCGTGCCGCACCTCGCCGTCGCCGTGGCGACCCACTTCCTGCCGGTGGACCTCGGGAAGGATGGCTCGACGGATTATTACTTCGGAGCCGAGTACGAAGTGACCGGCCTCCGCACCGCAGGACTGCGCACCGCAATCGTGGCGCGGTACGGGACGGCCTACCGCCCCTCCGGCGATCTCGAGCACTCGGTGAGCGCCGGGGTCCGGTTCGAGGATCACGTCCGCATCGACGGCGTGCTGGCTCGCGAGAGCGCGTTCGGGCGCGGGGCGTGGCGTCCGGGGATCGGGCTCGAGCTGCGCGTGGGCCGGTACGCCGTCTCGTTCGCCCGGAGCGTGGGCATCAACGACGTCGACGGCACGTACCGCATCGGCCTCGATGTCGAGGTCCTGCCGTGAACCTCCTCGACGCGACGCCGGCCGCCACCTCGGCCGCTCTCGCCGCATGGATGGCCAGCCGCGGCGAGCCACCGTACCGGGCGCGGCAGGCGTTCGACCGGCTCTGGCGCCGCCCGGTGGCGCGATGGATGGAGGCGACCGATCTACCCGCCGCCCTGCGCGAGGCGCTCGAGGCCGAGCTCCCCCTGCCGCGGCCCACGCTGGCGGCGCTGCAACGCTCGACCGACGGTACGGTCAAGTTCCTGTGGGATTTCGGGGGCGGGGGCGCGGTCGAGGCCGTACTCATTCCGGAGGGCAAGCGCCGCACGCTGTGTCTCTCGTCGCAGGCCGGCTGCGCGTACGGGTGCGTGTTCTGCGCCACGGGGCGCATGGGGTTCGTTCGCCACCTCGCCGCGTGGGAGATTGCCGCGCAGGTCCGCGAGCTCCTCCTGTCCGCGGAGTTCGAGCGGCCGACGAACGTCGTCTTCATGGGGATGGGAGAGCCGCTCCACAACTGGGAGAACGTGGACCGCGCGCTGACCATCCTCCACGATCCCGGCGGCCTGGGCATCGGCGCGAGGCACATCACCGTCAGCACCGTCGGGCTCGTCCCAGGGCTAGCGCGCCTCGCCGCGCGGCCGGAGCAGTTCCGCGTGGCGCTCTCGCTGCACGCGACCACCGGCGCCACCCGCGCGCGCCTCATGCCGGTCGAGCGAAAGTATCCGCTGCCGCGCGTCGTCGAGGCGTTGAAGCGGTTTCCGCGGCGGGTGACGTTCGAGTATGTCATGATCGCGGGGGAGAACGACACCGTCGAGGATGCCGCGCGCCTCGCCGCGCTCGCGCGGGATGTTGGGGCGCACGTGAATCTGCTGCCGCTCCATCCCGGCGGCGCCCCCGGCCTGCGGCCCACGCCGCCCCGGTCGATGCAGGCGTTCGCTACGCGGGTGCGGGCACTCGGCGTGGCCACGACGGTGCGCCGCAGCCGCGGGCTCGACATCAGCGCGGCGTGCGGGCAGCTACGGCGGGATGCGGATGACGCCCACCAGATCGGCGCCCAGGACGACCGTGACGTCGAGGAGCAGATCGGGGTCGGGAGCCAGCGAGAGGGCCCCAGCCCCTAGCGCGTCCCGCACCCGCCACCCGACCGCGGAGTCACCGCGGCGGACGAGCAGGCGGGTCACCTGAAACGTATCGGCCGACGCCGTACCGAAGGACACGACGTCGATCCCCTCGCGGCGCAGGTGCCGGGTCGTTTCCCTCGCCAGGCCGGTCTCTCCCGAGCCGTTCAACACCTCCACCATCACCCGATCGCGCTCGCCGGGAATCGGCCACGCACGACGCGGATCGCCGCGCCGCCGCAGCGTCCACCACCCCGCGAGCAGCACCACCGCGGCACCCGCGACGAGGACGGCTAGGCGCCGCGCGCGAGCCGGTTCCAGAACGCCACCGTCTCGGGGAGCAGCGGCTGGCCGGCGCCGACCGTCATGCCGATCCGCGCCGCCGCCACCGCGCGGAGCACGCCGCTCGGGTCGCCCGGCACGGCCTCGGCGAGCCGCGAGCGCCACGCCGGGTCGCCGGACCGGCCCGGCTCCAGGAAGTCCGCGAGGTAGAGCATGCGCCCCACGTCGTCCCACCCGGCGCAGCCCACCGAGTGGTAACGCACCGCGTCGAGCACGCCGGGGTCGCGCTCGCCGTCGCGCGCCGCCATGGCCGCCGCAGCAGGCCCGTGGCGCAAGGAGTCCGCGTTCCACGCGTCCGGCGCCAGCTGCCGTAGCCAGTTGGCCGGTGCGTCCTTCAACGCGTCGTGCAGCCACGCGGCCCGGAGCCAGCGCGCGCGCTGCGCGTCCGGCAGCTGCATTCGGTCCGCCCACTGCTCCAGCAGCGCCACGACCCTGCCAACATGCGCTTCGCGCGTCGCGCGCACGCGCGCCCAGGCCGGCAGGCCACCCACGGCGCGCTCAGCCATCGGCGGCAGGCGACGCCCCCAGCTCCGCCAGCTCGCGGTGCCAGAACGGCCGGTTGGGCAGCTCGGGGTGTGGGATGACCAGGCCCGGCTCATGCACTTCGAGGTCGCCGAAGCGGACGATGTCGAGATCGAGGGTGCGGGGTCCCCAGCGTGCGGCCCGCGTCCGGCCGGCCGCTCGTTCGATCTCGTGGCAGGCGTCGAGCAACTCGCGCGGGGAGAGACCGGTGGAGAGCCGTACCATTTGATTGAGGTAGAGGTCCTGCGGCGCCGGTCCGAGCGGCTCGGTCTCCTCGAGGGCGCTCACGCCGCACACTTCGGTCCCGGGGAGACCGGCCAGCCGTGCCCGGGCGAAGGCAAGGTATCGAGCCCGGTCCCCGAGGTTCGAGCCGAGGGCGACGAAGGCCGTCTCAGGCGCTCCCGTCACGGGTACGCTCCAGCACCACCTCCACGAAATCGAGCGGGCCGCTGATCGGGGCGTGCGGCTTCCGTGCCGCGACCCGAACGCGCTGCACCGTATCGAGGGCGAGCGCGCGGGCGGCGATCTTCTCGCACAAGCCTTCCAGCAGCCGGTGATGGCTCGTCCCCACCGTCTCCGAGACCACCGCATAGAGGCTGCGGTAGTCGAGCAGCCGCTTGGGCGAGTCGGTTTCCCCGACGTGCCGCAGCGAGAGCCAGACCGTGAGATCCAGCTCCAGCGGCTGGGGGATCGACTCCTCGTGCGGCAGGAGTCCGACGCACGTGTGAAAGCGCATGCCGCGCAGTGTGATGCAGTCGTTGGGCAACACGGGCGAATGGTATCGCGGCCGGTGGCGGGCTGTCAAAGACTTCCCGGACCGTTGCTCGACGTCACGCGGGTCGTGATGTCCGAGAGCATGGCTGCGATGGCGTTGAGCTCCTTCGTGGCGCGGCCCATCTCCTCGACGCCGTTGGAGACGTGCTTGGCGCGGTCGAGCACCGCGTCGGCGTCCTTGCGGTTCCGGGTCGAGATCTCCGCCACGCCGTTGATGCGGTCGCGCAGGCGCGCGAACGCCTTGTCCTGGTGTCCGGCCGTTTCGGCGATGCGGCGCACGTGCTCCGTGGCGTCGAGGGTGGCGCGCGCGATGGACTCCAGCGCCGTGAGGCCCTGGTTGCTCATCTCTTCGACGCCACCCACCGCCACCTGCCCTCGGCGCATCTGATCCACCACCTCGCTCAGGCGCGCCTGCATCTCCTCGACCAGCCGTCCGGCCTCGTCCGCCGCGCGCACGCTCTGCTCGGCGAGACTCTGGACTTCACGCGCCACTTCGGCGAACCCGCGGCCGTGTTTCCCCGCGCGGGCGGCCTCGATGGCGGCGTTCAGGGCGAGCAGGTGCGTGAGGTCGGACAGCTCGCGGATCGACGCCAGGAACCGGACGATCCGCCGGCTGGCGACGCCCAGGTCGCCGACCTTCTCGGAGCTCTCGCTCACGAACGCCTTGAGGGAGATGAGACGCTCGATGGCGTCGCTGATGGTGCGACGGTGCCGCTCGGCGACGCCGCTCGCGGTGGTACTCGCCTCGGCCGCGGCCGCGCCGTCGTCCACGACGCGCCGCGTGGCTTCGCTCAACTCCCGGGTCGCGTCGAGTCCGTCGGCGACCTCCGCGTCCTGCTGCGACAGGCCGCCGCCGATGGCCTCGGTCGACACGGTCATCGTGCCGGCGGCCGCGCGCAGGCTCTCGGTCAGCTGGCCCAGCGCCTGCACCTGGTGCCCGATCCGCGTCACCGTATCGATCAGCGGCTTGCGCAGATCGTCGATGTGCACGGCGGTGGCGATGCGGCGGGCGCACGTCTCGACGAGGCCGAGCTGGCGCCGGCCGTACTGGCGGCGCTTGTGGTGATCGAGCTCGAGCGTGCCGATCAGCTCGTCACCGAACACCAACGGCTGGATGACGAGACTCCGGATCCCCAGCGGCAGGTACAGCGTGCGCGGGTCGCGCTCGGCGTCGTCCACCACGACGGCCGTGCGGCTCGCGAACGCCTCTTCGCGGAGGGTCTCGAACCCCTCCGACACGTCCTCCTCGCGCCGCAGGTCTCCCCGATACAGCATGTCGAACCCGTCGCCGACACGCCGGTAGATGCGAAAGTCGCGCCAGTCGAGAATCTGGTGGGCGAGGCGCTCGATGCCGTGGAGCGCGGTCTCGAGTCCGACGTTGCTGGTGATGACCAGCTCCATCGCGTGGAGCTTGTTCAGCTCCTCGGCCTGGATGGCTTCCTCGAGAATGCGCTTGATGATGGAGGTGAGAAAGACGAGCGGTGCGGCCACGAACGGCCAGCTGATCGGCGGGAGCGACACCACGGTCAACACCACGGCGGCCGATCCGACGAGCGTCAGCCCGTACGCCACCACCTCGTAGCGCAGGACGAACAGCCGCTCGTCCGCGGACAACTTGGCGCGAATGGCCAGCGTATAATAGAACAGCGTGCGCGAGATGAGGAAGTACGTGATGGCGTACAGGGTCAGCGCCAGCACCGACTCGTACGAGCGCGGGCTGGTGACGTCGGACACCGTGAGCGCCGCGGCGTAGAACCCGAACGCCGACACGAGACTCACGACCTCGCGCGCCGCGTTGATCCACGCGGCGCGGGCCTCCTTCCGGAACCAGAGCCAATCGGTGAAGAACGTGCCTGCGGCCAGCGCCAGGGCCGTCGCGGCCGGACCGAACAGCAGCGACCCGGAGAACGCGACGACGCCGGACTGCGAGACGTACGAGTATTTCCCGATCGCGAGCTGGAACGCCCGCAAGGCCACCGTGGCCGCCGCGAGAATCAGCACGGCGCGCCAGCGCTCGATCCACGACTGGTCCAGCGCGAGGACCAGGCCGAGGAGCGCGAACCCGACGAACGCGAGCCCCTGGGAGAACCCGATGCTCCAGCGGCGCGGCACGCGGGTCACGCCGCCCCCTGCGCGCCCGCGGGACGGGCGTCGAGCGCCGCACGCAGCTCCAGCATGAGATCGCGCGCGGGCTCGAGTCCCTGCCCCAGCCGCTCGACCAGCGCGCTCCCCACGACGATGCCGTCACCGAGTGCGGCGGCCGCCGCGGCCTGCGGGCCGGAGGCGATGCCGAAGCCGATCGCGAGCGGCAGCTCGGTGGCGCGGCGGAATCGCCGCACCGCCGCGTCGAGTGCGGTGCTCAGCGTGGTGATGGATCCGGTGACGCCGAGTCGCGCCACGACATAGACGAACCCGGTGGCGCGCCGCAGTACGCGCCGGGCACGCTCCTCGGTGGTCGTGAGCGCCACGAGGGGGATGAGGTCCAGCCCGCTCGCCCCGACGAGCCGCTCGAGCTCGGGGTCTTCCCCTGCCGGGAGGTCGGTGAGCAGAACGCCCGCCACCCCGGCCGCCGTCGCGTCGTCGAGGAAGCGCGGGACGCCGTAGGCGAGCAGCGGGTTGAGGTACCCGAACAGAACGACCGGCACGTCGAGGGCGGCTTGGCGCACCAGCTCCAGCGCGCCGCCCACCGTCATCCCGTCGCGGAGCGCCGCCTCGCTGGCGCGCTGGATGACCGGGCCGTCCGCCACCGGATCGCTGAACGGAACACCCAGCTCGATCAGATCCGCGCCCGCCTCGGCGACCATGCGGAGCGCGGCGAGGCTCGCGGCGGGGGTCGGGTAGCCGGCGGTGAGGTACGGAATGAGGGCGGTGCGACCGGCGCGTCGGAGCTGCGCCCAGCGCGGCGCCGTGCCGTGGTCAGACAAAATAGTCGCCCGGGTTGATCCCGTAGCGTGCCGGGTCGCTCACCTTGATGATCGACCGCTTGAAGGTGCCGTCCGGCGCCGCTTCAGCGAGATCTACGAGGTGGCCGGGGCGCAGCATGTTCCCCTCGGGCGTGCACACCACCCGCACCGTGGGGCGGTGCAGCATGCTGACGTCGGGGCTGGCCGCGTGCACGAGGCCGAGCTCGTACGAATCGAGCACGACGCACGTGCCTACCGGATAGATCCCGAGCAGATTGATCAGGGCCTTCACGAGCACGGGATCGAAGCCCCGGCGCGGGTTCTCCCACATCTCGCGAAGCACTTCGTCCGGCTGGAGCGGAACCGTCTGGTAGCTGCGGCGGCTGGTGGCGGCGTCGAACGCGTCGGCCACGGCCACGACCTTCGAGAACACCGACAGGGTCCGCTGGCGGATCGACTTGGGGTAGCCGGTGAGGTCGATCTTCATGTGGTGCTCGTACGCCGAGATCATCGCCCGGTAGGGGATCTCGCCGTACCCCCGGAGCCCGAACAGCGTCAGGACCCCGAGCCACGGGTGCGACTGCATGATGCGCCATTCCTCGTCCGTGAGGGCGCCTTCCTTCGAGAGGATGTCGAGCGGCACACGGCTCTTCCCCACGTCGTGGAACAGCGCGGCGAGCCCCAGGTCGTACAGCTGCAGCTTCGTGAGGCCGATCCGCTTGCCGATCGACACGCTGAAGATGCAGACGTTGACGGAATGGGTGAACGTGTACTCGTCGTAGTCGCGGATCGTGGTCAGGCCGACGAGGGAGACCTCGTTCTTGAGCACCTGATCCACGATGCCCTGCACCGCCCGCTTGACCTTGCGGACGCTCGCCGTGCGGCCCATGCGGATGCTGTTGATCACCTCTTTGGTGACGGCCACGGACCGCTCGTACGTGCGCTTGGCGACCTCCTTGGCGCGCTCTTCGTCTTGAATCTCCTCGTCGCTCTCGGCGGGCGGCTCGATCTCGATCTTCGACACGCCGGCGCTCCCGAGCTTGCCCTGCAGCTCGAAGAGCTTGTTCGGATCCGCGTCCCGAGCGGCGTACGTCAGCAACAGCGAGATCAGCACCTGCCAGTCGCGGCGTTCGACGCCGTCCTGCATGTGCAGGACGCCGATGTCGCACTGCCGCAGCGTGGTGAGGACGTGCGAAAACGAGGCGTAATTGTCGAGGTCGAGGCGCAGGCGGGTGGAGTTGACGAAGATGAACTCCCCGGCGATGCGGACCTCGAGCTCGCCTTCGATGCCGAGCAGGGCCTGGGCGGACGCGGTGAGTTCGTCCAGCGCGCGCTGCACCTGGTCGTTCTCGACAGGATACAGCTTCAGGCTGCGGAGACCGGTGTAGAGCGCCACGAGGAACGAACGGCCGGCCTGGCGCAGGGCGGTCGTCGTGGCGCCCATCGCCTCGCTGATGGCGGCGGCCGGCCGGCCCTGTCCGTCGGCGCCCGTCACGTGACCCCCCGCAGCGCCCGATTGACCGCGTTGCGCACGAGGGCGTCCTTGTCATCCGCCGCCGTGTCGAGCGCGGCGCGCGCTTCGGGGGTTCCGATCTTGCCGAGCGCCATCGCCGCGCACGCCCGCGTCTCGGGATCCTCGCGCCGCTTCATGAATCCCTTGGGCTTCAGGATCTCCTCCAGCTTCGGAATGCCGGCCGCCCCCGCCAGCGCGCCAAACGCCTCGAAGAATGCGGTCTTCTCGGTGAGGTCGGCGTCCCGCAACTGGTTGCCGTTCACGATCGATTCGATCTTCGCAAACGCGCCGCGGTATCCACGCTCGCTGAACACGCGCGCAGCGCCCACGCGGACGTCGCGATCGGCATCCTCGACCGCCGTCTCGAGCTGACGCAGCGCGCCGGGCGATCCGATGGCCGCCAGCGCGCGTACCGCCGCGCGCCGGATCTCGGCGGAGGCGTGCGTGAGCGCGCGCCCGAGCGCGGGGACCGTCGGTGGCAGCTTGAGCTGGCCGGACAACCGCACCGCCTCGAGCACCACGTCTTCGTTGTCGGACGTGATCGCGGCGCCGACCCGGTCGGGATAGGAGGCGGCGAGACGGCGGGCGGCGTTCCCCAACAGATCGCGCACGCGCTGATTGGTCAGTTTCGGCAACCACGTGAGAAGCGTCTCGATCGCCTCGGGACGCAGCTCACGGAAGAGCGAGCCGAGCTCCTCTTCGGTGGGGTGGACGTGGGCCTCGTCGAGCGACTGCAGCAGCTGGGAGAGCGATTCGGCCTGCGAGAGCTTGGCCGGAAGATCCTCGAGCGTGCTACGGTGCTCAGGCAGCACCTCGCGGGCGCGCTGGAGGATCACCCGCATCTCGCTGAGGACGTACGCCACCGACTGGTAGTCCCCGACACCGAGGAGGTACGGAATGAAGCTCTCGATGATCGAGAGGAGCTCGGCGCGGACCGTCGAGTACGTCTGGAGCTCCAGGAGGTCGAAGATCATCGCCAGCACATTGGCGCGCAGATTCTGCGCGTACTCCCGATCCACCTCGCCTTTGAGGTACGCCACTTCCTTTGCGTCGAGGAAATACAGGGTGGCGTCGAACTCCTCGAGGTCGACGATTCCCTGCGGGCGCGTCCCCGCCTCCGCCGAGGCCCTCGCGCCGCCGTCGTCGGCCTGCGCGTCCGCGACCTCCTCGCGTAGCTCGCGGTGGACCGCCGCGGCCGGCATGAGATGCTGCGACGCCTCCGACGCCCCGAGCGCGGGCACGTCCCCCTCGGCGAGCTCCACGTGCCGGTACTTCAGCAGCTCGAACTCCTGCTCCCAAATCAGGGTGAGCAGATCGTCACTCGCCTCCGGCGGGAGGTGCTTGGCCTTGTTGATGACTTGCAGGAACCGGACGCATTCGTCGCCTTCCACGCCCGGCAGGAACGTGAGCGTGCGGATCCCGTCCTTGTAGAGCACCCAGGCGATGCTCTCGGACTTGGGCTGCGACAGCACCACGGACCCGTCCCACACCAGCTCGTTCTCCGCTACCTGCAGCTCCAGCTCGCTGCACTCCTCCCACACGGGCGCGAACGCCTTGTGGATGTTCTCGACCGCTTTGCGATACACGGGATTGTTGGGGAGGTACAGCTGGATCGCCCGCAGCCCCTTCACGAAGACCTGGAGGAGGTTTTCGACGGCCGCAGTGTCCGGCGCCGTGTCGGCGGTGGTGGACCCTGTCACCCGCAATTCCCGCGGATGGCGGCGACGTGCGCCACGTCCTTGTCGCCCCGCCCGCTCAGGTTCAGCAGGACGACGTCACGCTCGCACCACCGCGCGTCGGACTGAAGCACCCATGCCAGAGCGTGCGCGCTCTCCAGGGCCGGCAGAATCCCCTCCGATCGGGCGAGGATAGAAAACGCCGCGAGGGCGTCGCGGTCGGTCACCGCGTGGTACGCCACGCGACCGGCATCACGTAAGTAAGCATGTTCGGGGCCCACGCCGGGGTAGTCAAGACCCGCCGAAACCGAATGCGCGGGGCGAACTTGGCCCTCGTCGTCCTGGAGCAAATAGCTGTAGCTCCCGTGCAGCACGCCGGGCCGGCCGGCACCCAACGACGCCGCATGCTCACCCGTTTCCACACCGTGGCCGGCCGCCTCCACCCCCACCAGCACGACCTCCGGGTCCAGCAGGAAACCCGCAAAGATGCCGATCGCGTTCGATCCACCGCCGACGCACGCCACGACGGTGTGCGGCAGCCGACCGGTGCGCTCCACGACCTGGCGCCGGGCTTCGTCCCCGATGACGCTCTGAAAGTCGCGCACCATACGCGGAAACGGATCCGGCCCCACCACCGACCCAATCACGTAGTGCGTCGTCTCGACGGACGCCACCCAATCGCGCAGCGCCTCGTTCGTCGCGTCCTTCAAGGTGCGGCTCCCGGAAGCGACCGGCACGACCGTAGCGCCGAGCAGCTCCATGCGGAACACGTTGAGCCGCTGTCGCTCCATGTCCGTTTCGCCCATGTAGACGACGCACTCGAGTCCGAGCCGCGCGCACGCGGTGGCGGTGGCCACACCGTGCTGTCCCGCCCCCGTCTCCGCGATGATCCGCCGCTTGCCCATCCGCGCGGCGAGCAGCACCTGTCCCAGGGTGTTGTTGATCTTGTGCGCCCCGGTGTGCGTCAGATCCTCGCGCTTGAGCAGCAAGCGGCAGCCGATCGTGTGCGAGAGGTGCGGCGCCTCGGACAGCGGCGTCGGCCTTCCCGCGTACTGCACCAGCAGCCGCTCGAGGTCGGCGCGGAAGCGGGCGTCCGCCCGAGCCTCGTCGTACGCAGCGGCCAGGTCCTCGAGCGGTCCGATCAACGTCTCCGGCACGTAGCGGCCCCCGTACGGCCCGAAGCGCCCGGGTGCCGCGCCCCCACCGGTCGCGACGCTCATGCCGCGTCCCGCCGCCGACGCGGCACGCCGCAGAGCGAGCGGACGGCGCGCTCGGGTGCCCCGTCCCGTGAAAGTGCCGTCCCGACGAGCACGGCGTCGGCGCCCCATGCCGCCACTCGCTCGACGTCGCGGCGCCCGCCGAGCCCACTCTCGGCCACCGCCACGACGCCGGGTGGGACCAGCCGCAGCACCTCGCGCGTCCCCGCCACGTCCACCTCGAGGGTGCGCAAGTCGCGACTGTTCACGCCGACGGTCTCCGGCTCCACCCGCATCGCCCATTCGAGCTCGTGGGCCTCGTGGACCTCGACCAACCGACCCAGACCGAGCGACGCCGCCTCGCCGGCGAGCTCGACGAGCTGGGACGGGTCCAGCGCCCGGACGATGAGCAAGACGGCGCTCGCGCCCGCGAGGCGCGCCTCGTACAGCTGCACCGGATCGACGATGAAGTCCTTGCGCAGGACCGGCGCGTTGACCACGTTCGCCACACAGCGCAGATCAGCCAGCGACCCGTCGAAGAACGCGGGCTCGGTGAGCACCGACACGGCACGGGCCCCGCCGGCCACGTAGGCCGCGGCGCGGCGCGCCGGATCCAGGTGCGGCGCGATCACCCCCGCCGACGGCGAGCGGCGCTTCACCTCCGCCACGACCGCGACGTCCCGCTCCGTGAAGGCCGCGAGCCAGGAACGCGGCGGTGGCGCCGCCCGGGCCGCGGCGGCGAGTTCCCGCGCCCGGGCGCGCAACGGCGCCAAGCCCCTCCGCGTGGTCTCGAGGATCTCGTCGAGGGGCGTGGTCATCGGTCTCTTGCGTTTCGGTATGTATTCGGGTAGTTTGACTTCGGAATCTTTTCGGTCAGGACCCCGTGATACCGCTCACGAGACGACAAAAACAGATCCTCGACTACCTGAAAAGTTACATCGCGGACCACGGGTACGCGCCGTCGTTCGAGGAGATCGCGAGCCAGTTCACCTTCTCGTCGCTCGCGACGGTCCACGAGCATCTCAGCAACCTCCAACGCAAGGGCTACATCCGCCGCGAGTTCAACGAGAGCCGGTCGATCGAGATGGTACCGCAGCCCGGGCATTCCGGCGCCATCGATCTTCCGCTGCTCGGCGAGGTGGCGGCTGGCGAGCCGATCGAAGCCGTTAGCACCCCCGAGACGATCTCGGTGCCCAACGATCTCGTCCCCCGTCGCGGCAACTGTTACGTGCTCCGCGTCCGGGGCGATTCGATGATCGACGAGCACGTGATCAACGGCGACTACGTGGTGGTCCGGAGCCGAGACACGGCGGACAACGGCGAGATGGTCATCGCGCTGGTCGACGGCACGTCGGCCACCGTCAAGCGCTGCTACCGTGAACCCGGCGGCTGGATCCGATTGCAGCCCGCCAACGAGCAGGTCGCGCCGATTCGCGTGCACGAGGACAACATCCTCATCCAGGGAGTCGTCGTCGGAGTCATCCGGAAGTACTGAGCGCCGCCTCCCCCCGCAGCCGATCCAACGCGCGCCGGCCGGCCCCGTCCTCCAACGCGGCGACCGCCAGCGCCATCCCCTCCGCCAGGCTCGACGCCACGCCCGCCACATACAGTGCAGCACCGGCGTTCAGTGCCACCGCCGCCCGCGCCGCGGGGTCGCGCGACGGTTGCGTCAGCACCCGCTCCACCCGCGCAGCGTTCGCCGGTGGGTCCCCACCCGCCAAGCGACCGACGTCCGCGACGTCCAGACCGTGCTCCTCCGGATCGACCGTCCACTGGTGCACACGGCCATCGCGCACTTCCCACACGTCGGTCAGACCCGCCGGGGAGATCTCATCCAATCCGGCGCGTGCGTGCACGACCATCGCGTGCTCGGCGCCGAGACGGGCCAATACCTCCGCCACCAGGGGGGCGCGCGACACCTCCCACACGCCGATGATCTGGCGCGCCGTACCGGCCGGATTCGCCAACGGTCCGACCAGATTCATGAGGGTCGGCACACCCAGCGCGCGCCGGACGGGCGTCACGCATCCCGTGGCCGGATGGAACGCAGGCGCGAACAAGAACGCCATCCCCACGTCCCGCAGCAACCGGCTGGCCAAATCCGCGGCGACGGTGATCTCCACGCCCAGCGCCTCGAGCAGATCGGCGGAGCCGCAGCGCGACGTGTACGAGCGATTACCGTGTTTGGCGACGACCGCCCCCGCCCCGACCGCGACGAACGCGGCGGCGGTCGAGATGTTGAACGTCGAGACCGTGCCGCCTCCCGTGCCGCACGTGTCGATGAGGTGGTCGCGCTCGGCGACCGGCACGGCAATCATCGCGTCGCGAAGCGCCCGGACGACGCCGGCGATCTCGTCGGCCGTCTCGCCCTGGACCCGAAGCCCCATGAGCAGGGCGGCGACCTGCTCCGGCGCACCCTGTCCCTCCATGATCTGCGCGAACGCTGCGCGGGTTCGCGCCTCGCCGAGGCGATCGCCGGCCGCGAGGGCCCGCAGGGCGGTCACGAGCGGTGGGTTGCCGGTGGTCATGAGCGTGGGAGCCGCCGTAAGCTGTCCCCGCGCGGTCCGGCCGCGCAAGTCCTTGTTCTGCTTGCTGCTAGCGGTGAGGCCCGATATCTTCCGCTGCGCATGCCCGGGCCCGCCTATTTTGCCGTCCTGCAATACGCCGGCGGAGGCTTCTCCGGCTGGCAGCGGCAACGAATCGGCAGGACGGTGCAGGGGGATTTCGAGGCAATTCTCGAGCGGTTGACCAGGCGTCGTGTCGTCACCCACGCCGCCGGCAGGACCGATGCCGGTGTGCACGCGCTGGCGCAGGTGGTCAGCTTCCAACTCCCCACGCCATGGACGCTCACCGAGCTGCTCCGCGCCATGCGTGCCCTCTCCCCCCCGGATCTCTGGGTCTGGCGTTTGGGCGAGAGCCCACCGGGCTTTCATGCCCGCAAGCACGCCACGAGCCGGCGCTACCGTTACGTCGTCGGCTGCGACCCCGCCTCGGCCTCGCCGTTTCGCCGGGCGTACGAATGGGCGCTCGGCGCGCCGCTGGACGCGACCGCGCTGGGCGAGGCGGCGGCCCTGCTCCACGGCGAGCACGATTTCCAGGCGCTCTCTGCCGTGGGGCAGTCCAAGCCACACTATCGCTGCCGCGTGCTCGAGGCGACGTGGCAGGCGCGGCCCGGCACCGAAGGTTTTATCTTTACCATTGAAGCCGATCGGTTTCTCCAACGGATGGTGCGTTTCTTGGTCGGCACGATGGTCGCCGTGGGATGCGGCCGGCGGCCCCTCCATGACGTGGCTCGGCTGCTGCGCGCAACGAGCAACCAGGAGGCGAGCCCTCCCGCCCCCCCCCAAGGCCTCTATTTCGTAGGCGCTCGCTACCCGAACCTCGGGATGGGAATCGACCGATGAAATTTTTTCTCGATACGGCCGCGCTGGACGAGATCCGCTGGGCGGCGCAGGCCGGACTCATCGACGGCATCACCACCAACCCCACGCTCCTGTCCAAACACGCCGGCGACCTCGAGCCACGCGACGTCCTCAAGGAGATCTGCTCCCTGGTGGAGGGACCGGTGAGCGCGGAAGTGGTGGCGATCGACACCGCGGGGATGTATCGCGAAGGGCGCGAGCTGGCGAAGATCGCGGACAACGTCGTGGTCAAGATCCCGATGCTCGAGGACGGCATGCCGGCGGTTCGCCAGCTCGCGGCGGAGGGCATCGCCGTGAACGTCACGCTGGCGTTTAGTTCGGTGCAGTGCCTCATCGCGGCGAAGGCGGGCGCGACCTACGTATCTCCCTTCCTCGGCCGCCTCGACGATATCGGGCACGACGGCATGGACGTGGTGCGGGAAACGCGGATCATCTTCGACAACTACGCCATCGAGACGCAGATCCTGGCGGCCTCGATCCGCCATCCGCGACACGTCGCCGAAGCCGCGATGCTCGGCGCCGATGTGGCCACGATGCCAACCGAGACGCTCCGCAAGCTGTTGCTCCACCCACTGACGGACCGTGGCCTCGATCAGTTCCTGAACGATTGGAGCAAGCTCGTCTCGCGTGCCAAGGTCAACGCTTGAGGGTGCTTCTCGCGACCCTGCTCGTCCCGGCGGCACTGGCGTGCGGCCAGGGCGCGGCCCGCGCCGAGGGAGGGTCGCTCGAGCGGGCGCCGTCGCTGACCACGCTAGCCGACCATCAGGTGTCGAACGCCTTGCGCGACAGCGTCGACGCGTCCCGCTCGTCGGCGATTGTCCGGGCGGCCGCCCGCGTGGCGCCAAGCGTCGTGAGCGTGAACGTCGTGCGCCGCGAGCAGCGGCAGGCACGTACCGCGTGGGACCTGTTCTTCGTCCCGCGGACGTACGAGCGCCTCGTGCAGGGCATGGGCTCCGGCTTCATCGTCTCTGCCGACGGACTCGTGATCACCAACCAGCACGTCACCGCCGCGGCGGAGGAGATCGTGGTCACGACGCGCGACGGCGTCGACTTTGCGGCGGAGCTCCTGGGCGAGGATCCTTTGACCGACATCGCCGTGCTCAAGATCGACGGCGAGCGCCTGCCCACGGCGCCGCTCGGCCGCAGCGATGACTTGTTGATTGGCGAGTGGGTGGTCGCGATCGGGAACCCCTACGGCTACCTGCTCGGCAACTCGGAGCCGTCCGTGACGGCCGGTGTAGTGAGCGCGGTGGGGCGGAACATCCTGTCGTCCGGCAACGACGGCGGCGTCTACGTGCGGATGATCCAGACCGACGCCGCCATCAATCCGGGGAACAGCGGAGGCCCCCTCGCCAACGCGCTCGGCGCGGTGGTCGGCGTGAACGCCTCGATTCTGTCCCAGAGCGGCGGCTCGGTAGGCATCGGCTTCGCGATTCCCATCGAGCGCGCGTTGCGCGTGGCGGACGAGCTGCGGCAGTTTGGATCGGTCCGCCGCGCGTGGGTGGGGCTCGACGTCGCCGGGCCCGAGCAGCTGCGCGACTGGAAACGCCGCGGCGGCCTGCCCGTGACGTCGGTCGCGGTGGGCGGGCCGGCGGACCGCGCGGGGATCCGGCCCGACGACGTCCTGGTGGAGGCGGGCGGCTGGCCGCTGCGGACGTTCCTCGACTGGGAGGCCGTGAAGCTCGACGTCGGACCCGGCGACGCGCTACCCGTGGTGGTCCAGCGCGGCGACACCCGCCGAACGGTCCGCCTGGTGGTGGAGGACCTCCCCTCGAGCCTCGCCGAGCGCCTCACCGTGCTCGGCGACATCCAGTTGATCTCCCTCACCCCCGCGATCCGCCAGGAGCGCGGCATCGGCCGCGAGCAGGGTGCGCTCATCGTGCGGATCGGCGATGTCACCCAGCGCGCCACCGGGCTCCGACCGGGAGACGTGATCTTTCAGATCAACCGGACACCCACCGCCTCCGCCGATGACGCGCGTGAGGCGTTTCGCGCCGCGGCGGGGCGTGGGGCGGTCCGCGTGTACTTCGAGCGCGGCGGCACGCTTGGATTCACGGACTTCCGGGTTCGATGACCGACGCGGCACGCTATCGGTCGCCACTGTCCACGCGGTACGCCTCTCCGGGGATGCAGCGCCTGTGGAGCCCGGAGCACCGCGCCCGCCTGTGGCGCCGGCTGTGGCTCGCCCTCGCGGAAGCGCAACAGGCGCTCGGCGCCGACATCCCCGACCGCGCCATCGAGGCAATGCGGGCACACCTCGACGACGTCGATCTCGAGGAAATCCGGCGGCACGAGCAGCGGCTGCGCCATGACGTCGTGGCCCATATTCACGCGTTCGGCGACCAGGCGCCCGCCGCGCGACCGTTTTTGCACTTGGGAGCCACGTCCGCCTACGTCACCGACAATGCCGATCTGATCGTCATGCGGGACGCCATGCGTCTCCTGCTCGGACGGCTGGTCGCGGTGCTGCGGGCGCTGCGGGACTTCGCGCTGCGGCACCGCGACCTTTCCGCGCTCGCCTACACGCATTTCCAGCCGGCCCAGCTCACGACCGTGGGCAAGCGCGCCGCGCTCTGGCTCCAGGACTTCTGCCTCGATGCCGACGCGCTCCGCCAGGCCGCCGACACGTTGCCGTTCCGCGGCTGCAAAGGCACGACCGGGACCCAGGCGACCTATCTGGACTTGTTCGACGGCAGCCACGAGCGCGTTCGCGCGCTCGACGGCCGGGTCGCGGAGGCGTTCGGCTTCCGCGCGCCGATACCCGTGAGCGGCCAGACGTACACGCGGAAAATCGACAGCCGTGTGCTCGACCTGCTGGCCGGCGTCGCCCAGTCCGCCGCCAAGTTCGGCACCGACCTCCGCCTCCTGCAGCACGAGGGCGAGGTCCTGGAGCCCGCGGAACAGGAGCAGGTGGGATCCAGCGCCATGCCGTACAAGCGCAATCCGGTGCGGGCGGAGCGCGTGTGCGCGCTGGCCCGCTATCTTATCACGTTGCGGGAGAACACGGCGCACACGGCGGCTACCCAGTGGCTCGAGCGAAGCCTCGACGACAGTGCGAACCGGCGGATCGTACTGCCCGAATCGTTCCTCGCCGCCGACGCGATCCTCATCCTCTGTACCAACGTGAGCGCGGGCCTGGACGTGCGCCCCGGCGTGATCCGCCGCCACGTCGAGCGCGAGATGCCGTTCATGGCGAGCGAGCGCTGGCTGTTGTTGGGAGTACAGGCAGGTGGAGACCGCCAGGAACTGCACGAAGTGATTCGGCGCCACAGCCGCGCCGTGACAACCGCGCTCGCCGACGGCGGCGCCAACGACCTCGCGGACCGGATCGCCGCCGACCCGGCGTTCGGTCGCGTACCGCGCGAATCGCTCCGGGCCGAGCTGGATCCGGCGCGCTACATCGGCCGCTCGGCGCAACAGGTCGAAGAACTGGTCGAGACCGCGGTGGATCCGCTGCTCGACGCCCTGCAACCCTACGCCGCATCCGACGATGCGACGGTGACCGTATGAGCGTGGCCCCGCTGACCAGCAGCAAGCTCCCCCTGCCGCTCCTTCGCCGTGGCAAAGTGCGAGAGGTCTACGACGTGGACGAGCGGACGTTGCTCCTGGTGGCGAGCGATCGCGTCAGCGCATTCGACGTCGTGCTGCCGCAACCCATTCCGCGCAAAGGGGCCGTCCTCACCCAGATGAGTGCCTACTGGTTCCGGGAGCTCGCCGAGATCACGCCGAGCCACTTCCTCACGGCATCGACCGGCGAGATCCTCGGGCGCCTGCCGGAGCTGGGGCCGCAGCGCGATCAGTTGCGGGGCCGCGCCACGCTCGTCCGCCGTACGGATCCCATCCCATTCGAGTGCGCGGTGCGGGGCTATCTCTCCGGCTCGGCGTGGAAGGAATACCGCCAGAGCGGTACGCTCGCTGGCGAGCCGTTGCCCGAGGGGCTCGTGGAGTCCGATCAGCTGGATCCGCCGATCTTCTCCCCGGCAACCAAGGCCGCGTCCGGCCACGACGAAAATATCGCGTACGACCGCATGCGAGACGCCCTCGGGGCTCCGTTGGCCACCCGGTTACGCGAGACCAGCCTGGCGCTGTACCGCGCCGGTGCGGAGCGTGCCGCCCGCCGCGGCATCATCATCGCAGACACGAAGTTCGAGTTCGGCACCGATCCCGACGGCGGCATCCTCCTGATCGACGAAGTGCTCACGCCGGATTCGTCCCGGTTCTGGCCGGCCGACCGGTACCGCCCGGGGCGCCCCCAGCCGAGCTTCGACAAACAGCCGCTGCGCGACTATCTCGACGGTCACCGTCGCCGCGGCGGATGGGACGGCAATCCGCCGCCGCCCGACCTCCCCGCCGAGATCGTGAAGGCGACCAGCGTGCGGTATCAGGATGCGTACCTTCGGATCACGGGAACGCCGCTGCCGGAGGACGCGTGAGATTGGCCCCGGAAGGCCGACCGTTCGTGGCGGGCGCGGGCACGGTCCTCGCCATCCTCGCGCTCGTGGCGGGTTGGCGCGGCGGCTGGTGGCTGTCGGCCGCCGCCGTGTGGCTCGCGCTGACCTTGTGGGTGGTGGCGTTCTTTCGGGACCCATCCCGCGAGGGCCCGCGCGGCGAGCAGCTCGTCATCGCGCCCGCCGATGGTCGCGTGACCGAAGTGAGCGAGGTGCGCGAGCCCGATTTCATCCGGGGCCCGGCCCTGCGTATCTCCGTCTTCATGAACGTATTCGACGTCCACGTAAACCGCCATCCCGCCGACGGGATAGTGGCCTACCGGGAGTACCGGGCGGGCAGGTTCTTGAACGCGACCCTGGACAAGGCCAGCGACGAGAACGAGCGGATGTCCCTCGGCGTTCGCACGCACCGGGGACCGGTGTTGGTGCGCCAGATCGCCGGACTCATTGCGCGCCGCATCGTCACCGACGCGCGCGAGGGCGACGCCGTGCGGCAGGGCGCGCGCCTCGGCATGATCCGCTTCGGCTCGCGCGTCGACACCCTGTTGCCGGCTGGCGCCGCCGCGATCCGGGTGCGCGCAGGCGAGCGGACCCGCGCGGGTCAGACCGTCATCGCGGAGTGGAACACATGAGAGGTGCGCCGCAGGGCCGGCGCGTGGGCCGCGCCATCATCGTCGTCCCCAGCCTCTTCACGCTGGCCAACCTCTTCTTCGGCATCTGGTCGATCGTCCTGGCGTCGCAAGGTGATTTCTACCGCGCCAGCTGGTGGATCGTCATCGCCGGCGTGCTGGACATGCTCGACGGCCTGTTCGCCCGGGTGAGCAGGACGGGGACCCGGTTCGGCGCGGAGCTCGACTCCCTCGTCGACATCGTGAGCTTCGGGATCGCGCCGGCGCTGCTCATCTATTTCATCATTCTGTCCGATCAAGGTCCGTTCGCCTGGGTCTTCAGCTACGCCTTCGCGGTGTGCGTCGCGCTCCGGCTGGCGCGGTACAACGTCCAGGTCGCGGGCGGCCCCAAGAGCGCCGGGTTCACCGGCCTGCCGTCGCCCGCTGCCGGCATGACGCTGGCCACCTACTATCCGTTCACCCGCACGACCTTCTTCCAGACGCAGCTCGCCGACCTGCCGTGGAGTCAGATCCTGACCTTCCTGATCATCATTCTGGGCCTGGCGATGGTGAGCGGCGTGCAGTACGCCCGCCTGCCCCGGATCGGGTTCCGGTCGTTCCGCGGCATCACCGGCCTGGTGATCAACGCCACGGTCCTCGGGTTCGGGATCTGGTCGCGGGACGTCTTCTTCTTCCCGCTCGGCATTACGTATGTGACGTACGGCCTGGCGCGCGCCGCTGTGCTCGGCATCCTCGAGCGTGGCGACGACGACGGCGGCGACGACGACTTGGCGTGGGACGCGGAGGACGTTCCGAAGCCCTTCGTCGTGCACGGCGGGGCCGTGAAACGCCGGCGGCGCCGGGGAGGGACCCGCTGAGGTGACGCGCTACGACGTCCAGGTCCAGGTGATGCCCCGCGCATCCCTGCTCGACCCCCAGGGTCAGGCGGTGGATCACGCGCTGACCGCCCTCGGCTTCGAAGGCCACGCCAACGTGCGCGTGGGACGCGCCCTCACCCTCCAGCTGGAGCTGGCTGGCGCGGACGCGGCGGGCGCCGAAGAGGCGGTCCGCCGCATGTGCGAACGACTCTTGGCGAATCCGGTGACCGAAGACTTCACGATCAGCCTCCGGGAGGCGCCCTGATGCGCGTCGCCGTCGTACGGTTCCCCGGCTCCAACTGCGACGCCGATACGCTGCGCGCGCTGCAGCGGGCCGGCGCCGACACGTACTACGTCTGGCACCGCCGCGATGATCTCCAAGGTGCGGACGCGGTCGTGATACCGGGCGGCTTTGCGTACGGGGACTACCTCCGGGCCGGCGCGATCGCCCGCTTCAGCCCTGTGATGGCCGTCGTCCAGCGCTTCGCCGCCACAGGCGGCCCCGTGCTCGGGATCTGCAACGGCTTCCAGATCCTCTGCGAGGCGGGAATGCTCCCGGGCGCGCTCGTGACCAACGCGGGCTTACGGTTCCTCTCGCATCCGGTCACGGTACGCGTCGAGGCCGTCGATACACCCTGCACCTCGGCCTACGAACCGGGCGCAACGCTCACCCTCCCGATCGCCCACGGGCAGGGACGGTACGTTGCGCCGGACGATGTTCTCCGCGAGCTTGAGGCGGAAGGCCGCGTGGTCCTGCGGTACATGGGAGACAACCCCAACGGTTCCATGAACGCGATCGCCGGCATCGCCAACCGCCAACGCAACGTCGTCGGCATGATGCCCCACCCCGAGCGGGCGGCGTCCGCCGAAGTCGGCGAATCCGCCGGGCGAGGCGTCTTCGCATCGCTCACGCGCACCAGTCCAGTCTTCGGAGGAGGCGTCCGATGAGATGGCCGACCCTGCTGACCCTCGCCGCCGCGTCATTGGCCCTCGGTGGCTGCGACCGCATTCCGTTCATCGGCAGACAGGCGGCCGACACGAGCGCGGCCGACACGGCTACCGCCACATCGCCCGCACCCACGACCGCCGCGGCCCCCGAGTCGGCGGCAGTCGATTCCCAACCCGCCCGCCCCCAGACGCGCCGGGTGGGCCCGAGCGAGCGCCAGACACCGGCGGCGGGCCAACCTCCGGAGCCCCGCACAGCCACCCGCGCGCTCGCCGACGAGCCGTGGACGCCGACGTTCACCGGCACCGTCGACCCGGGAATGACGCGGGAGGAGGTGGTGGCGGCCTGGGGACCGCCCGTCGCGGACCGCGGCAGCGGGGCCTGGACCTACCTCTTCTTCCGCAACGGCTGCGAAGTGACCTGCGGGACGTTCGACGTCGTGCTGCTCGAAAACGGGCAGGTGGTGGACGCGATCGTTCGCGCACCCGGGCACGCCTACTCGGGAGTGTCGTCCTCCCCTCCCGAGCGGCCCGCCGAGTTCACGGCACCCACCGCCGGCACGTAGCCGGGGAGCGAGCGCGATCGTGACCGACAACAAGCCAAGCCGCAACGAGGAAGAGTACTTCGCCAAGCGCGAGGCCGAGCTGCTGCAGCAGCGGCAGACGGCGGCGATGCAGGCCGCCGCCGCCGCCGAGCGCCAGAGCCATTTCATGAAATGCCCCAAATGCGGGGCCGATCTCGTGACGGAACGTTATCACGAGATCGAAGTGGACCGGTGCTCGGAGTGCGGCGGCGTCTGGTTCGACGCCGGCGAAGTCGAAGGCATCCTGGAGCAGGAGCGGGCGGGGATCGGCGGCATCTTCAAGTCGATCCTCCAGGGCGTGCGCCGCTCGTGATCGCATCGCGCCGCCGGGGCACCACCAGCACGGCAGCGCAGGCGTTTCCCGGAGATCCCCCGGTCTCGGCGGAGTTGGTCCGGGAGCACGGGCTCACGGCCGACGAATACGCCAGGATCGAGGCGTTGCTCGGCCGTCCCCCCTCGTTCACTGAGCTGGGGGTATTCTCCGCGCTCTGGAACGAACACTGCTCCTATAAGCATTCCAGACCCGTGCTGCAGGGGTTTCCCACCAGCGGGCCGCAGGTGCTGCAGGGTCCCGGAGAGAATGCGGGCGTCCTCGCGCTCCGCGATGGATGGGCCGTGGCCTTCAAGATCGAATCACACAACCACCCCTCGGCGGTCGAGCCGTATCAGGGCGCCGCCACCGGCGTCGGCGGCATCCTGCGGGACATCTTTACCATGGGCGCGCGCCCCGTCGCCCTCCTCAACAGCCTGCGGTTCGGACCGCTCTCCGATGCGCGTAACCGCTACCTCTTCGCCGGCGTGGTCCGCGGGATCGGCGACTACGGCAACTGCGTGGGTGTGCCGACGGTGGGGGGAGAGATCGCCTTCTCCCCTCGGTACGCGGGGAATCCGCTCGTCAACGCGATGTGCATCGGCCTGGTGCGGCAGGACCAGGTGATCCGCGCCGCCGCCGAGGGTGTCGGCAACGTGCTCCTCACGGTGGGCGCGCGCACCGGCCGGGACGGTATTCACGGCGCTTCGTTCGCCTCCGAAGAGCTCACGGCCGAGAGCGAAGCGCGCCGCCCGCAGGTACAGGTCGGCGATCCCTTCACCGAGAAGCTCCTCCTCGAGGCAAGCCTCGAGCTCATCGAGTCCCGGCATATCGTCGCGATTCAGGACATGGGCGCGGCAGGCCTCACCTCGTCGTCCGCCGAGATGGCGGGCCGCGGCGGTGTGGGCGTGGACCTGGACCTGGCGCTGCTGCCCACGCGGGAGCCGGGGATGACGCCGTACGAGATGCTGCTCTCGGAATCACAGGAGCGCATGCTCGTCGTCGCCAGGCGCGACCGCGTGGCCGAGGTGCGGGAGATCGCCGAGACGTGGGAGCTTGAGGCGACGCCGATCGGGCGCGTGACCGACGACGGGGTGTACCGCGTCCGCCACGGCGACCGCGTGGTGGTCGAGATACCGGGGCGCGACCTGCTCGAAGCGTGCCCGACCTACAGCCCGGCCGCCGAGGAGAGCGAGGAGGCGCGGGAGCGGCGGCGCCTTTCCCCGACGCGGCCCGCACCCGATGCCGCGGACGCGCTCCGCATCTTGCTGGATACACCCACCATCGCGGGCAAGCGCTGGGTGTACGAGCAGTACGATTCCACGGTACAGTCCTCCACGGTCCTCGGACCGGGCGGCGACGCGGCGGTGATCCACGTGCCGGGGACCGCCTTCGGCATCGTGGCGGCCACCGACGGGAACGCCCGGTACGTGCTGCTCGACCCCTACGAGGGCGGCAAGGCGGCCGTGGCCGAGGCCGCGCGCAACGTGGCCTGCGCCGGCGGGCGCCCGATTGGGATCACCAACTGCCTGAATTTCGGCAATCCGCAGAAGCCCGCCGTCTTCTACCAGTTTCGCGAGGCGTGCCGCGGCATGGCGGACGCCTGCCGCGCCTTGGGCACGCCGGTCACGGGCGGCAACGTGTCCTTCTATAACGAAAGCCCGTTGGGGGCCGTCGACCCCACCCCCGTGGTGGGGATGATCGGTCTGCTGGACGACGTCGCCAAGGCGCGCCCGTCCTGGTTCGCCGCCCCGGGCGACCGGATCGTCCTGTTCGGGGCGGGCCAGGGCCACCTCGGCGGCTCGTCGTATTGGGAGTACGTGCTGGACGTGCTGGGCGGGCCCCCGCCACCGGTGGATCTGCCGGCCGCGCGGCGGCTGGTCGACCTCCTGGTGGCGCTCGCCGCAGAGGGCCCGCTGACCAGCGCCCACGACGTGAGCGACGGCGGGCTCGCGGTCGCGCTGGTCGAGAGCTGCATTGGCGTGCCATACGCCCCCGGCGGGTGCGGCGCCACAGTCGATCTTCGCGCGATCCAGGGCGCACTCCCTTCCGAAGCGGTCCTCTTCGGCGAGGACCACGGGCGCGTCATCGCGAGCTGCCCGCCCGAACGGCTTCAGGCCGTCCTGGCGCTGGCGCGGGCGCACGGTGTGCCCGCGTCCGACATCGGCGTCGTGGGGGACCGCGATGCCAGCTTGGAGATCGCACTCACACCAGCGATATTGCGCTTGGAGGTGCGCGACTTGCGTCACGTCTACGAGTCGGCCATCCCGCGACGTATGGATATCCCCTGACCGCCCGCGACCATGTGTGGAATCTTCGGCCTCACCGGCCTCGATAACGCCGCCGACCTCGTCCACCTTGGGCTGTACGCCCTGCAACACCGCGGCCAGGAATCCGCGGGAATCGTTAGCGTAGACGTGGATGGGGAGGTGCACGCGCGCCGCGGCATGGGGTTGGTGCAGGACGTGTTCGACGCCGCCGCGCTGCAGCGGCTGCGCGGTGACGTCGCCATCGGGCACGCGCGCTACTCCACCACCGGGTCTTCGTCACCGGTCAACGTCCAACCGGTAGTAGTCCGGTATCACGGCGGCCCGCTCGCCCTCGCCCACAACGGGAACCTGACCAATGCACGGCCCCTGCGCGAGGATCTCGTCCGCAAAGGGTCGATCTTCCAGTCGTCCTCCGATTCCGAGGTCCTGATCCACCTCATCGCGCGGTCGGAAGCGCGGGAGCCGGAGGACCAGATCCTCGACGCGCTGGAGCGGGTGGAGGGCGCCTACTCACTGCTCCTGACGATCGGCCGGACCCTGTACGCCATCGTCGACCCGCGGGGCTTCCGGCCGCTGGCGCTGGGACGCCTTGGCAACGGCTGGGTGCTCTCCTCGGAGACCTGCGCCCTGGATCTCGTGGGCGCTTCGGTGGTGCGCGAGCTCGGTCCGGGCGAGTGGCTCAAGATCGAGGGCGGCCGAGTCGTGGACCTGCCGCCGCTGCCGGCGCGCCCGCCGCGCCGCTGCGTGTTCGAGCTGATCTACTTCTCCCGGCCCGACAGCGTCGTCTTCGGCGAGTCCGTGGATCGCGTGCGCCGCGATCTGGGTCGTCAGCTGGCCCGCGAGCATCCGGTGCCGCAGGCCGACTGCGTGTTCTCGGTGCCCGATTCGGCAAACGCCATGGCGCTGGGGTTCGCCGAGGAGGGTGGGATCAACCTGGAGCACGGACTCATTCGCAGCCATTACGTGGGTCGCACGTTCATCAACCCGCGACAGGCGAGCCGGACGGCCACGGTGCGGATCAAGTTCAACCCGGTGCGAGGCGTCATCGAGGGCAAGCGGGTCGTCGTGGTGGACGACTCGCTCGTCCGCGGAACGACCTCCCGCGCCCTCATCCAGATGATCCGCCACGTGGGCGCGCGCGAAGTCCACCTCCGGGTGGCCTCTCCGCCGATCACCGGGCCGTGCTACTACGGGATCGACACGCCCACCCGCGCGGAGCTGATCGCCGCCAACCAATCGCTCGAGTCGATCCAGCGACATCTGGGGGTCGACAGCCTCGGATACTTGTCGCTGGACGGCACCCTCCGGGCGGCCGGCGGCGACCCGACCCGCTACTGCCACGCGTGCTTCTCCGGCGCCTACCCGACCGCCCCACCCGACATGGATGGCCGGACTATCGCGGAGCCGATCGAGCCGGTGGCGTCGAGGTAGCGCCGTGCAGCATGTCTTCTGCTTCGCCCAGGGCAAGGCCGACGGCGGTGCGGACAGGAGCGACGTCCTCGGCGGCAAGGGCGCCAACCTCGCCGAGATGACGAACCTCGGCATCCCGGTCCCTCCAGGCTTCACGATCTCCGCCAAGCTCTGCATCAAGTACGTCCGGGAGGGCCATCTGCCCGATGCGCTCCAGCCGGACGTACGGGGCGCCATGCAGGCGGTCGAGGCCGCGACCGGTCGCGCCTTCGGCGACGAGACCCATCCGCTCCTCGTCTCCGTCCGCTCCGGGGCCAAGGTCTCGATGCCCGGGATGATGGACACCATCCTGAATCTCGGCCTCAATGACCGCACCGCGGAGGCGTTGGGACGCCAATCCGGGAATCCCCGTTTCGCCTACGATTCGTATCGGCGCCTGATCCAGATGTACGGGAACGTGGTATTCGGCATCGGGCGTGACGCGGACGGCAGGGACCCGTTCGAGCACGAGCTGGAAGCCGCGAAGCGCAAGACCAAGGTGGAGGGGGACGTGGACCTCGACGAACGATCTCTCCGCGACCTGGTCGCCAGGTACAAGCAGATCGTCGAGCGGGCGGCCGGGCGGCCCTTCCCCGAGGATCCGTGGGATCAGCTGTGGGGCGCGATCGAGGCCGTCTTCAAGAGCTGGGACACGAAGCGCGCGGTCGACTACCGCCGCGTGCATCGCATCCCGGAGGACCTCGGCACCGCGGTGAACGTCGTGGCCATGGTCTACGGCAACATGGGCGACGACTCCGGAACCGGCGTCGCCTTTACCCGCGACCCGTCTACCGGCGAGAAGCGGCTGTACGGCGAGTTCCTCGTGAATGCACAGGGGGAGGACGTGGTGGCCGGGATTCGCGATCCCGAGCCGATCGCCCTCATGGCCGACAGGCTCCCGGGCACGCTCGCGGAGTTCGAGCGGATCTGCGGATCGCTCGAGCGCCACTACCGGGACATGCAAGACATCGAGTTCACGGTGGAGCGCGGCACGCTGTACGTGCTCCAGACCCGCACCGCCAAGCGAACCGCCCAGGCGGCCGTTCGCGTGGCGGTGGAGATGGTGGACGAGGGCCTCATCGACCGCCGCACCGCCATCCGCCGGGCCGAGCCCGAGCAACTCGACCAACTGCTGCATCCGACCATCGATCCGGACGCCGACGTCGAGGTGCTCACGACCGGCCTCCCGGCGTCCCCGGGCGCCGCGGTCGGGATCATCGTGTTCGACGCCGACCGCGCGGCCGAGCTCGGCGAGCAGAATCAGTCCGTGATCCTCGTCCGGCGCGAGACGAGCCCGGACGACTTTCACGGCATGGTGGCGTCCCGCGCGATCCTCACCTCCCGCGGTGGCATGACCAGTCACGCCGCCGTGGTCGCACGGGGCATGGGCAAATGCTGCGTCGTCGGCGCCAAGGATCTCGAGGTCAACGAGGCCGGCAAGACGATGCAGGCCGACGGCCGGTCCCTGTCGGAAGGCGAGTGGATCACGGTCGATGGATCGTCCGGTCGCGTCATCCTCGGCCGCGCGCCCTTGATCGATCCCGATCCCGGCGACCACTTCGACCGGCTCATGGGCTGGGCCGACGACGTGCGCCGACTTCGAGTGCGAACCAATGCGGACACTCCCGAGGACGCGGCGCGGGCCCGCGAGTTCGGGGCGGAGGGCATCGGCCTTTGCCGCACCGAGCACATGTTCTTCGAGCCCGACCGCATCGCCGCTATGCGGGAGACCATTCTGGCGCGCGACGCGGAGGGCCGCCGCCGGGCCCTCGCCAAGCTCCTCCCAACGCAACGAGCCGATTTTGTGGGGATCTTCCGCGCCATGGACGGTTTCCCCGTCACCATCCGGCTGCTCGACCCTCCGCTGCACGAGTTCCTCCCGAAGGAACGGGAGGAGATCGAACGGTTGGCGAAGGATCTGGGGACCGGTACCGCCGAGATCCGGCGAGCCATCGACGCCCTCACCGAGGCGAACCCGATGCTCGGCCATCGCGGCTGCCGGCTCGGCATCACCTACCCAGAGATCACGGCCATGCAGGCCCGCGCCATCTTCGAGGCCGCCTGCGACGCGGCGGCCGAGGGAATCGACGTGCTCCCCGAAGTCATGGTGCCCCTCGTGGCGCACGTCGAGGAGCTGCGCCGCCAGGCTGAAGTGGTCCTGGCCACCGCGGACGAGGTGTTTGCGGAGCGCAACCGGCGCGTCGAGTATCTGGTAGGCACCATGATCGAGCTCCCGCGCGCCTGCGTGACCGCCGATGCCATCGCCGAGGTGGCGGAGTTCTTCTCATTCGGCACCAACGACCTCACGCAGACCACCCTCGGCATCTCCCGCGACGATGCCGGCCGCTTCCTCCCGGAGTACATCAGTTCCGGCATCCTTCCGGACGACCCGTTCCAAACCCTGGACGAGGGGGTGGCCAGGCTGGTGACGATCGCCGTGGACGGCGGCCGGCGCACCAAACCCGATCTCAAGATCGGGATCTGCGGCGAGCATGGTGGGGATCCGCGAACGGTCGCGTTCTGCCACCGGCTCGGCCTCAACTACGTCTCGTGCTCACCGTTCCGCGTCCCGATCGCGCGGCTTGCTGCGGCCCACGCCGCGCTGGACGGTGCCGCCGGGGCGACGTTGGCCTAACCCAGCGGGACCATTCGCGGAACCGCAACCCAACCATATCTTGGTGAGACTGCAGAACCCGGGACGTCCGGGGCCGTGCGTTCCCCCATCATCCACCACTCACCCGAGGACGCTCATGGAGCGCATTCGCCTCGCGGCGTTGCAGTACTTCATCCGGCCCGTCACCACGTTTCAAGACTTTCGGCGGCAGGTGGAGGCGCTGGTCGAAACGGCGGCCGACTACGAGTGCCGCCTCGCGGTATTCCCGGAGTACTTCACGGTCCAGCTCCTCACCCTTGGCGACGTGCGGCGGCCCATCCACGAGCAGATCATCGATCTCACGCGCATGGTGCCCGACTACATCGAGCTGCTCGCCGGTCTCGCGCGCCGGCACAAGCTCTATATCGTCGGGGGCAGCATACCCGCGGCCGATCCGGCCGGCAACGGGCACATCCACAACGACTGCCATTTCTTCGGGCCGTCGGGTGACTACGGGGTCCAGGGGAAGCTTCATATGACGCGGTTCGAGACCGAGGACTGGCGCGTCTCCCCCCGCTCCCGCCTGAAGCTCTTCGAGACGGACTTCGGCCTCATGGCCATCGCCATCTGCTATGACGTGGAGTTTCCCGAGATCGCCCGGGCGGCCGCCCGTCTCGGCGCGCACATTCTCGCCGTGCCGAGCTGCACCGACGATCGCCAGGGCTTCCTGCGAGTCCGGTATTGCGCCCAGGCGCGGGCGATCGAGAATCAGATGTACGTCATCCAGGCCCACACCGTCGGATCGCTCCCCATGGTACCCGCCGTGCACCTGAACTACGGGCAGGCGGCCATCCTCACGCCGAGCGACTTCCCGTTCTCCCGCGACGGTATCCTGGCAGAGGGGAACGTGAACCAAGAGATGATGGTCATCGGCGAGCTGAACCTCGAGACGATCACGCACGCACGCACCTCCGGTACGGTGCTCCCCCTGGAGGACAGCCGCCGCACGGCCAACCTCGTTGCCGAACCGGAGATCGTGGCGCTGTGAAGCAACCACCGGCGGACGTGATCGTTCGCCCGACCAGGCCCGAGGACTTTCCCGGGATCATCGAGCTCTGCGGACTCGTCTACCCCGCGAGTCCGCCGTGGACCGCCGAACATCTCGCCTCGCATTTGCGCGTGTTTCCGGACGGTCAGTTCGTTGCGCTGGCCCCGGACGGCCGGGTCGTCGGTATGGCCGCGAGCCTCATCGTCCGCTGGGACGACTACAACATGAATACCACGTGGCGAGAGATCACCGCGGAGGGGACCTTCCGCAATCACGATCCCTCCGGTCGCACCCTGTATGGCGCCGAAGTGATGGTCCACCCTCACTCCCAAGGCCGCGGCATCGGGAGGCGGCTCTATCAGGCTCGGCGGGATTTCGTCCGCCGGCGCCGCCTGCTCCGGATCCGGGCGGGCGCGCGCCTTCGTGGCTACCATTTGCATGCCAACCGCATGACGGCCGAGGAGTACGTGATTGCGGTGGTGCGGGGCGAGCTGAAGGACCCGACGCTGACCTTTCAACTGCGCCAGCGGTTCCGAGTGCTCGCGGTCGTCCCCAACTACCTGCGCCACGACCCGGCGAGCCTGGGCTACGCGGCGATCATCGAATGGATCAACCACGACGTCGCGCGACCGAGCGACTACGCCGCCCGGGACAACCGCTTCCGCCGCCCGCGGAAGGAGCGCCCACCCTCGCCTTCGTGACGCCGGGGAGCGAAACAAAACCGCGCCTCCCTGGTATGCCAGAGTATCCGGCCACAGATTCCATCATAAGGACGTACGACGAAGGGTCGACTTTGCAACCTTCTCGAACGATGCAATGGCCAGCACCGCCTGGCGCGGGCTGGCGCGGCATTGGCCGTCTCGCCGTCGCCTTCTGCGTCGGCGCCACCCCCGTGGCCGCTCAGAGCGTCGGCGGTCGGCTTACGACCGATGACAGCGGCATCGCCGTGGCCGGCGCCTTCGTGTCGCTTCTCGATGCGGACGAGCGGACACGGCGGAGAGCGGTGAGCGACTCCTCCGGGCGGTTCTTGCTCGTCGCGCCGAGCGCCGGCCGCTACCGCGTCCGGGTCGAGCACGCGGCGTTTTTCACGGTGCTCACGAATACCCTGCCCCTCGATGCGGGCCAAGCCATCGAGTTCGACCTCCGCCTTCCGCGGCGGCAGTATGCGCTCGAACCGATCACCGTAATGGCCCCCGCGCCCGTCGACGGCCCGCTCGCGGGTTTTTACGAGCGCAAGGCCAAGGGGTGGGGCGTCTTCATCACGCGGGCAGAGATCGAGAAGCGCGGCGCCAACAAGCTCCAGGACTTGTTTCACGGGATCCCCGACGTCTCGGTGCAGCGCATCAGCGACCTGGAGAGCACGATCCGGATGGGGACCGAGTTCAGCCGGGTGAACGTCGGCCCCCTTTCGCTCGGCGAGACCGGCACGCCACAAGTGGCCGGCCTGACGGCCCTGCCGTGCAGTCCGATCATGTACGTGGACGGCATGGAGTTCGGCAGGGTGGATGAGGTGATGGACCAGGTCAGCCCGGGAGAGGTCGAGGGGATCGAGGTGTACCGCCGGGCCGGCGAGGTGCCGCACCAGTATGGCGGGATCTACGCGCACTGTGGGGTGATTCTGGTGTGGACGCGGCGGGCAACGCCGCGTTGAGCCCTGCAATGGGATGGGAGGCGGCACGACACACGGACGGCGGACTGCCTCGATGCCCACGAAGGCGTCGTGGACCAGGGCGGATGCCGGCCCCGCCGTCTGGTGGCCGCCGCGCCGCTGCCGCCCGAAAGCACGGACGGCCCGGACGGGCCGGGCCGTTGCGTGATGGAGGCGCGGGGAATCGAACCCCGGTCCGAGCCTCGATCCAACACCGCTTCTACGTGCGTAGGCTATGCATTGAGGTCTCCACCTGCGGGCGCATAGCCATCCCACCGGCGGACGAGCTTTCGACGATCTCACGCGACGCGCGAAAGCAACACGCCGCGCCAGCCCGACTTATCGATACCCGCTGGACGGCTCAGGCGACCGCGTCAGCGGGCAGGTGCGTGAAGCCGAAGCTTACGCAGCCAGTGCCAATTCAGAGTTGGCAGTTATGAATGTCCCAGTGGTTTTACCAGGTAACCGGGAACCTGGGCACGCCGCAATGTCTTCACCAGACCCGTCGAAGCCTGTCGCCCCCTCTCCTTCGGTCAGCTTGCAAGATAGCCACGCTGGGAAGGGCTGGTCAAGGTAAGTGACTGCCTAACGGAGCCTTAGCGGAGTCGCAGAGTCGCGATCTCCACCCGATTCCGGCCGGCCCGCTTGGCCTGATACAACGCTGCATCCGCCGCGACGAGCAGCTGGTCGGCCAAGGAGACACAGTCTGGAACCGCCGCCACCCCCACCGAGCAGGTGACCCGCAGATCCGCCCCCGTCCACGGCACCGCGCTCGACTCCATAGCGCCCCGGATCCGCTCCGCAACGTCCACCGCCCGCGACAGCGACGTCTGCGGCAGCCACAGCGCGAACTCTTCGCCTCCCACCCGCGCCGCGATGTCGCGATCCCGCAGCGCACGGCGGAATACCTGCGCGACGTGCCTGAGCGCGGCGTCCCCCGCGATGTGCCCGTAACAGTCGTTCAGCTGCTTGAAATGATCCAGGTCGACACACAACATCGAGCACGCCGACTCGCGCCATGCCGCCATGGCCTGATCGAGCGCCCGACGATTCGGCAGTCCGGTCAGCTCGTCGGTGACCGCGCGGATCTCGGCCGCCTGCACCGCCACCGCCCTGCCCAGCCTGGGGCCGGCGTCCACGGTGTAGTACAGGATCCGCTCGCGCACGGCCGGATCGATGGCGTCGTGCTCGGCGAAGACCACGAGTGCCCCGATCCCCTCCACCCCGTCGCGCAGGGGGAACGCGGTCCCGTGCCGCGGCAGACGGCGACGATCGTTGTGCGGTCGCCCGAACAGTTCGACGGCGCCGCCCCCCACCACCGGAATGTCACCGGCAACCGCGCGCCCGATGGCCGAGTCGTGCGTGACGGTCGTGCCCAGCAGCATGCGGTCGTAGTGCTGCGACACGGCGACGACGGACGTGATGCGGCTCGCCCTGTCCCGCAGGGCCACGGCGGCCGGCGCGCCGCAGGCCGCCTCGGAGGCGCGGCAGAGCGCCCCCGCGAGCCCGTCCACCGAGTGGGGCGCTACAGCCAGCCAGTCCGGCACCAGGCGCTGACCGCCAGGCCGTCCACCGGCATGAGCCCGCTGCGCCCCGAAGTCGGCGAGGAGCTGCCGTAGATCCTGCGAAACGGCCGCGATCCGCTCGCGCGATGCCTCCCCCGCGAGCACCACGGCGCACCCGTGGTCGCCGTCCCCGGCGGCCACCAGCGCGTGCTCCTCCCGGACCACGTGCTCCCGCCCGTCGCCCATGCCCAGGGTGGCCAAGGCAACGGCCTGGTCTACCAGCGCGCGCGGCGGACGCGGGCTGGCCTCGGACACGAGCGGATGGTCATCGTCAGCGGTTACCACGCACGCCACCACGCCGCCGTGGGCACGGCGCAGAAGATCCACGACGTGCGGTGCCTCCACCGGGAGGCGGTCGTCCCGCCCGCGCCAGCGCCGGCGGCGCCACCATGCGACACCGCCGACGCCCACCAGCACGCCGGCGAGGAACGTCAGGCCGACGAGCGCGGTCTCGGTCATGCGTGGTTGATCCGGGAAGCCGCCGCGGCCGCGCCGAAGCCGTTGTCGATATTGACCACGGTCACTCCCGACGCGCACGAGTTCAACATCGCGAGGAGGGCCGACACGCCTCCGAACGCCGCGCCGTACCCCACGCTCGTGGGTACGGCAATCACCGGCACGCGCACCATCCCGCCCACCACGCTCGCCAAGGCCCCGTCCATCCCGGCGACCACGATCACCACCGCGGCGCGCCGCAGCTCGTCGGCACGGCGCAGAATCCGGTGAATGCCCGCGACGCCCACATCGTACAGCACCTCCGCTCGGTTGCCCATGGCCCGCACCGTCACCGCCGCCTCCTCGGCAACCGGGACATCGCTCGTTCCCGCGGTCACGATCAGCACCGTGCCTCGCCCCGTCGCCGGCACCGGCGGATCGGGGGCGAGGTAGATGGTGCGAGCCAGCGGGTTGGCTTCGGCCGACGGGAATCGGGCCTGGAGGGCTTGCCGCACGGGCGCCTCGGCGCGGGTGGCCAGAAACGACCCGCCCACTTCCTCCAGCCGCTCGCAGATGCCGACGACCTGCTCGACCGTCTTCCCCGGACAGAACACGACTTCCGGGTAGCCCTGTATGAGGGACCGCGCGTGATCCACCTGCGCGAACTGCAGGTTCTCGATGGGAAAGTGGCGTAACGCGTCGATCGCCGCCTCGGGAGCGAGCGTGCCGCCGGCGACCTCCGCGAGCAGCCTGGCGAGACGTTCTTCGGTCACCCGACGGCGGCGACCGGGCCCAGGTATTCCCGGAAGATCCGCTCGACATCGCGCATGGACTCGATCTCGTGGAGTCGGCGTCGCAAGTCGGCCGCGCCGGGGAGCCCCCGCACGTACCACCCGAGGTGCTTGCGGAACTCGACCGCCGTGCGGCGGTCATCCCCCTTGATCTCCTGCTGCAGTTGCGCATGGCGCAGGGCCACCGCGAATCGTTCCGCCGGGCCCGGGCGCGGGCGCGGCGCGCATCCGTCGAGCAGCGCGCGCGCCTCCTGGAAGATCCACGGGTCGCCGAACGCCCCCCGGGCGATCATGACGCCGTCGCAGCCGGTGTATTGCCACATCCGCACAGCGTCCGCCGCCGTCTTGATGTCACCGTTCCCGATGACAGGGATGTCGAGCGCCTCCTTCACGGCGGCGATCTCGTCCCACCGCGCGGCCCCCGCATACATCTGGGCCCGGGTCCGCGGGTGGAGCGTCAGGGCCCCCGCCCCGGCATCCTGGCAGCGCAGCGCGATTGTCACCGGATCCCGCAATCGCTCGTCCCACCCGCTCCGGATCTTCACAGTCACCGGGAGCGGCGTCACCGCCCGCACCGACCGGATGATCCCCGTCACCAGATCCAGATCCTTCAAGCAGCCCGATCCGCCGTTGCGGCGCACGACCTTCTTGACCGGACAGCCGAAGTTGATGTCGATGAAGTCGGGAGCATAGTGCCGCGTGACGAGCGCCGCCGCCTCGGCCATGGCGCCCTGGTCTGCACCGTAGAGCTGGATGCCGATGGGGCGCTCTTCGATGGTGAAGTACGCCCCGTCATGCACGCTCTTGATGCCCCTCCGCAACCCCTCGCACGACAGGAATTCCGACACCACGACGTCGGCGCCGAACGACCGGCAAAGCCGCCGGAACGGTGGCTCCGACACCCCCGCCATGGGGGCCAAGTAGAGCGGGACGCGACGCGCCACGGGATACGGAAATTCCATGCTGGCAAACATATAACCAGTCCACGGGCCCCGGCAACGCCGTGTTTGACAGCCGGAAGCAGGCTCGGTTACAATTCGCGCGGCCCAACCCACGCGATTGCTATGCGACTCAGGGAGTTCTTCTCCGCCGACGCCGTCAAAATCGATCTCGCCAGCACCGAGAAGGACGAGGTCCTGAAGGAACTCATCTCGCTGCTCGGGCTGGACGAGAAGTCCGAGGCGATGCTCTTCAAGATCGTCAAGCGGCGGGAGAACCTGGGGTCTACGGGCATCGGCCGCGGCATCGCGATCCCCCACTGCCGCTCCCTCGTGGTGCAACGGCTCCGCGTGGCGTTCGGCCGCCGGCGGGAGGGGGTCGACTTCAAGGCGATCGACGACAAGCCGGTCTACAACTTCTTCCTCATCGTCGCACCCCCGCTCGAGGTCTCCAACCAGTATTTGCCCGTCCTCGGGAAGATCGCGCAGTTCGCCAAGGAGCCCGACGTGCCCGAACGGCTGGCGGGGCTCAGGTCGCCGGAAGAGTTTCTGAAGCTATTGGAGGAGAAGGAGAGATAGGTAACGGCGATTGCGGATTGCAGATTGCCGATCGGGGATTTCAGATTTGAAGGCTGCATCGACGACGGAGGCTATCCCCAACCCAAATCGCAGATCGCCGATCTGCAATCTGCAATCTGCAATCTGCAATCTGCAATCTCTCACTCCCATTCGATCGTCGCCGGCGGCTTCGAGCTCACGTCGTAGACCACGCGATTCACGCCCTTCACCTCGTTGATGATCCGGTTGCTCATCCGGGCGAGAATGTCCGGGGGGAACGGATACCAATCCGCGGTCATGCCGTCGGAGCTCGTGACCGCCCGTAGCGCCACGACGTTCTCGTACGTCCGGGCGTCCCCCATCACCCCCACGGCGCGCACCGGCAAGAGCACGCTGAACGCCTGCCAGATGTCGTCGTAGAGCCCCGCCTTGCTGATCTCCTCGAGGTAGATCGCGTCGGCATGGCGCAGCGTCTCGAGCGAGGCGCGTGTCACCGGACCGAGCACCCGAATGGCGAGACCGGGCCCCGGGAATGGGTGGCGATCGACGATCTCGCCGGGGAGACCCAACTCACGACCCACCTGCCGCACCTCGTCTTTGAATAGCTCCCGAAGCGGCTCGATCAGCGAGAACGGCAGATCCGGGCGCAGGCCTCCCACGTTGTGATGGGTCTTGATCGTCGCCGACGGCCCGCCGCGGGGCGCCATCGACTCGATCACGTCGGGGTAGAGCGTTCCCTGCACCAGATACTTCACATCCTCGCCGACACCGAGCGCCGCCTCCTCGAAGACGTCGATGAAGGTATGGCCGATGAGGCGCCGCTTTTCCTCGGGATCCTCCACCCCATCGAGCCGGCTCAGGAACTGGTCGGCGGCGTTCACCACGCGGAGGTCGATCCCCATGTGGGCCCGGAACACGCGCTCCACCTGGTCACGCTCGTGCCGCCGCAGCAGGCCGTGGTCCACGAGAATGCATGTCAGCCGGTTGCCAACGGCCCGGTGGACGAGCGCCGCCGCCACCGCCGAGTCCACCCCTCCGGAGAGCCCGCAGATCGCCCGATCAGTCGGGCCCACCCGCGCGCCGATCTCGCGGACCTGCTCGTCGATGAAGTGCCCGGCCGTCCAGTCCGCGGCACAGCCGGCGATGCCGAACACGAAGTTCGAGAGGATCTCACCCCCCCGGACCGTGTGCGCCACCTCAGGGTGGAACTGCACGCCGACCAGACGGCGCGTGGGCTCCGTGAACGCCGCCACCGGACTGTTGTCGCTCGACGCCGTGACCACGAACCCGGGCGCCACGCGCCGCACGCTGTCGCCGTGACTCATCCACACCGACACGCGCTCGTCCCGGTCGAAGCCGCCGAACAGCCCGTCGGGATTCTGGATCTGCACCTCGGCCCGACCGTATTCGCGGTCGCCCGTTCGCTCCACCGCCCCGCCGGTGAGCTGGGCGATCAGCTGCATGCCGTAGCACACCCCGAGCACGGGGATGCCGAGATCGAGCACTTCCTCCTCGAGCATCGGCGCGCCTTCGTCGTACACGGAGCCGGGCCCCCCCGACAGAATGATCCCACGCGGGCGGCGCGCGCGAATCCATGTCGCGTCGCGCGGCGGATGGATCTCGCAGTAGACGTGCATCTCACGAACCCGGCGGGCGATGAGCTGCGTGAACTGACTGCCGAAGTCGAGGATCAGAACGCCGCGATCGAGCTGACTCATCGCCTCTCGCCGTTGGTCACGCCGTCCATGCCGGCTCCGCCGTCTCGCCCCGCATGAGATCGTCCACGGTCTCCCGCCGTCGCACCACCGCCCACCGATCGCCGTCCACCAAGACCTCCGCCGCCCGCGGCCGCGAGTTGTAGGTGGAACTCATCGAGAATCCGTACGCCCCCGCCCCGAGGACGGCGAGGAGCGCGCCCGGTCCCGCGCCCGGCAGGCGCCGATCGAGCCCGAGGAAGTCGCCCGTCTCGCACAACGGCCCGACCACGTCCACGGGCCCCTCGGGCGCGTTGGCGGCCTCGTCGATCACCACGATCTCGTGGCAGGCGCCGTAAAGGCTCGGCCGCATCAGGTCGCTCATCCCGGCGTCCACGATGACGAAGTTCTTGCCGCCGGCGTGCTTCCGGTACACGCAGCGCGTGAGCAGCACGCCGGCCGGTCCCGTGATGTATCGGCCGGGCTCCAGCCACACGGCGAGCCCCGTCTCGCGCGCCACCGGCCGCACCGCTTCCGCGAACTCGTCGGCCGTCAGGCCGCGCTCATCCGTGTATCGAATCCCGAGCCCGCCGCCGACGTCGATCGCCTCGAGGCCGTCGCCACCGAGTACCCGAACGTCCCCGGCGAGCCGGCCGATCGCGACCGCGCCCGCCCGGAAATGCGCCGCGTCCACGATCTGCGACCCGATGTGCATTCCGAGGCTCACCAGGTCCAGCTCCGGCGCCTCCGCGGCGCAGCGGGCGAGCGACGCAGCCTCGTCGAGCGGCACACCGAACTTCATCCCCTTCCCCGCCGTCTGCGTGTACGGGTGGGTGTCGGCGGTGACGTCGGGGTTGACCCGCATGCCGATGCGGGCGCGCACGCCCTGCGCGCGGCACAGCTCACGGAGCCCCTCCAGCTCCCCCGCCGATTCGACGTTGATCAGCCCCACACCCGCCTCCAGCGCCGCCGCCAGCTCGACCGTCGTCTTGCCGACGCCGCTGAAGACGACATCCCGGCCCGCGAACCCCGCGCGCATCGCCCGCGCCAGCTCACCGCCGGACACGATATCGGCGCCGGCCCCCAAGCCACGGAGGAGGTTGAGGACGGCGAGGTTGGAGTTGGCCTTGACCGAGTAGAAGATCCGGTGCGGTATCCCGGCGAAGGCCTGGTCCAACTCCTGATAGCGCCGCCGCACCACCGCCGCGTCGTACACGTAGACGGGCGTGCCAACCGCCGCGGCGACCCGCGTTAGTATGCTCTCGCCCATACCGCTTCCACGGATGCGGGGCCGCCACACCATGCACACGTGGTGGGGGCGGGGTCGGAGCGAAACTCCTCATCCGGCAGGAGCCGGATCGTAGCTTTGGTCTCCGCCTTCACCGCGGCTTCGCACTCGGACCGGCCGCAGAAGCCGCCGTAGGCGAACCCGCCTCCGCCCTCCATGTACTCGACGAGCCGGGCCTTCGTGACGCCACGCTCGGAGTTCGCCTCGCGCCGCTCCCGCGCCGCTTCCAGGAGGCAGCGCTGGATGTCGGCCAGCGCCGCCGTCACGGCCGCGTGGATCCCGTCGAGCGCCACCGGCGCCTTCCCGCCAGTGCGCCGTGCGAGCACCGCCTGCCCCTTCTCCACGTCCTTCGGGCCGACCTCGAGCCGGACAGGAACGCCGCGCCCCTCCCACTCGTAGTACTTGGCGCCGGGCTTCATCCCCTCACGCTGATCCAGCTCCACCCGTCTGCCAGCCGAGACGAGCGTCTCCTGCAGCCGGCTCGCCACCGCAAGGACCTGCTCCCGGTCGGCATCGGACTTCCAGATGGGCACGATCACGACCTCCCGCGGCGCGACGCGGGGCGGCACCACGACGCCGAGGTCGTCCCCGTGCGTCATGATCAGTGCTCCGATCAATCGCCACGAGACCCCCCACGACGTGGACCAGACGTACTCCATCGCGCCGCGCTCGGTCTGGAACTTCGTGTCGAACGCCTTCGCAAAGTTCTGCCCGAGGAAGTGCGACGTCCCGGCCTGGAGCCCTTTGTTGTCCTGCATGAGCCCCTCGAGGGCGTACGTGCGCACTGCGCCCGCGAACTTCTCGGCATCGGTCTTCACGCCGGTGATCACCGGCAACGCTATCCACTCTTCCATGAAGGTCCGGTAGAGCCCCAGAATCGTTCGCGCCTCGGTCTCCGCTTCCGCCTCGGTGGCGTGTACCGTATGGCCCTCCTGCCAGAGGAACTCGGTGGTGCGCAGGAACAGGCGCGTGCGCATCTCCCAGCGGACGACGTTGGACCACTGGTTCAGCTTCATGGGGAGGTCGCGATAGCTCTGCACCCATTTGGAGAGCATCGCGTAGATGATGGTCTCGGATGTGGGGCGCACCACCAGCGGCTCCTCGAGCGCCGAGGCCGGGTCCACCACCACCGCCCGCGCACCGCCTTCCCCGGTGGCCTTGAGCCGCGTGTGGGTAACGAGGGCCGCTTCCTTGGCGAACCCCTCCACGTGCTCCGCCTCCCGCGCCAGAAAGCTCTGCGGAATGAAGAGGGGGAAGTAGGCGTTCTCGTGCCCGGTCGCCTTGAACATCCCGTCCAGGGCGCCCTGCATCAGCTCCCAGATGCGAAACCCCCACGGCCGCACCACCATGCAGCCGCGCACCGGCGAGTAGTCCGCCAGCTGCGCGCGCATGATCACGTCGTTGTACCACTCGCTGAAATCCTCGCCCCGTGGCGTGATCCGCTGTTCCTGGCTCATTGTCTCCCAATTTCCGGCCGACGCTCGTCCGAGCCACTCATCGCCAGCCGTACCCGTCCACTAGCGCGTCGAACGCCACCCGCTCCTCGGCGCTCGTCCGAAGATCCCGCACCACGGCCACCCCAGCCGCCCGCTCGTCCGGGCCGATCACGACGGCGCGAGGCGCTCCGCGCGCGGCGGCCAGGCCCAGCTGCTTGCCGACGGCGAGCACCCGGAGCGCAAACTCCACACGGACGCCCCGATCCCGCAGGGCGTGCGCCAGGCGCTGCACCTCGGGCCCGTCGGCGCCCGTCACGGCGACCAGGAATACGTCGAGCGCGTCGCCCGTCGGCGGCGGCGTTCCTTGCTCGCGGATCAGCTCTCCCAGCACAACGTCGCCCATGCCGAACCCCACCGCCGGCAAGTCGCTTCCGCCGAGCGCGCCGAGCAGGCCGTCGTACCGCCCGCCGCCGCAGATTGCGCGCAGCGAGCGGCCCGCGTCGAACAGCTCGAACACGATGCCCGTGTAGTACGCGAGGCCGCGTACCACCGAAAGGTCGACGTCGACGAACGCGCCGAGCCCCATCGCCTCCAGCGCATGGACGCACTCGACCAAGCCGTCCGCGGCCTCCGCGCCGCTCCCGCGGTCGGCCATGCGGCGACACAGCTCGTCGACGCCCCGGATCTCGCCCACCGCGAGCGCCCGCGCGGGAAGCTCGGCGTCACCCACCTCCCGCCAGGCCGCACTGAGCCGGTCCAGCAGCTTTTCTCGTGGCGCTCGCTCGAGCTTGTCGATCGCCGCGTAGGCCACGGGCAATTCGTCTTCCGGCACCCCCTCCCCCATGAGGAGAGCCGCCACGGCCCGCCGGTCGGACATGCGCACCCGCACGTCCTGCGGCCCAAAGCCGAACGCCCGCAGCACGTCCACGGCCGCCGCGACGATCTCGGCATCCGCCAGCGGCCCCGGCTCGCCGATCAGATCCATGTTCAGCTGGAAGTGCTCGCGCAGCCGGCCACGCTGCTGGCGCTCGTAGCGAAACAACTGAGGCAGCGAGAACCACCGGATCGGCTTGCGGAGCGCGCCGGCCTTGGCGCCGACCATCCGCGCCAGGGTCGGGGTCATCTCGGGGCGGAGCGCCACGCGGCGTCCGCCTTTGTCCACGAATTCATAGAGCTGGTCGACGATCTCGTCCCCGCTCTTCTGAGTGTACAACTCGAGGGGCTCGAGCGGCGGGCCGTCGTACTCTACGAAGCCGTATCGTCCGGCAATGTCGCGCCAGACGCCGAAAATGTGGTTCCGGAGGGCGGTGTCGTCGGGGTAGAAGTCGCGAAACCCAGGCAGGCCCCGTGTTTGCATCGCACCAATCTAGCCGAGCGGCCGGAATCCGGGCAACCGGGCCATCGCGTCGCCGACCGTGTGGAACGAGCCGGTCACCAGGATCGTCGCCGCCCCCTCTTGCACCAGCTCGAGCGCGCGGTCGAAGTTCGCCTCCGCCCGCGCCGTCCCCGCCATCGCCGCCCCCGCCTCGCGGATGTTCCAGCGTCGCTCAGCGGGTGCGGTCGGCGGCTGCGTGATCCATAGGGCGTCCACCGCGGCGGCCAGTGACTCGAGCATCGACCGCCAGTCCTTGTCCCGCAGGATCCCGACCAGGGCGTGGACGGGGCGCGGCACGCCGGTCTCACGCAGCGTCTCGAGCAACGTGGCGACGCCGGACGGATTGTGCGCGACATCGAACACCCAACGCCCCCGCCGCTCGAATCGCCCGGGCAGCCGCGCCACGGCCAGGCCGTGGGCCACGGCGCGGTCACCGGGACGCACCGCCGCCGGCAAGCGGCGCAGGATCTCCTGCGCCACAGCCGCATTGCGTCGCTGGTGGTCGCCGGCGAGCGCCAGCCGGCGGCCGTACCGCGCCCCCGGGGGAACCGGCACCACGGTCGCCCCGGCCGCCGTCGCCGTGTCCGTGATGGCGGCCAGGAGCGCGGGCTCCGTCTCGCCCACCACCAGCGGACGCCCTGCCTTGGCGATGCCCGCCTTCTCGCGGGCGATCCCATCCAGGGAAGAGCCCAGATAGTCGGTATGCTCCCGACCGACGAACGTGACGCCCGCCACCAGCGGATCGATCACGTTCGTGGCGTCGAGCCGCCCGCCGAGACCGACTTCGATGACCGCGACGTCGGCGCCGCGGGATGCGAAGTCCGCGAAGGCGACGGCCGTGGTGGCCTCGAAGAAGCTCGCCGCCGTCGCGTCGATCGTGGGCCGGAGCCGTTCTGTCCACATGGCGAACGCCGCCCTGCCGATCGGCCGCCCGTCCACGATCATGCGCTCGCGGATGTCCACCAGATGGGGAGAGGTGTACAGGGCGACCCGGTGGCCGGCCGCCCGCAGCGCCTCGTACACCATCACCGCCACCGACCCCTTGCCGTTGGTCCCGCCGACGTGCACGGTCGCGTAGTGCGCTTCGGGATGCCGCAGCGCGGCGAGAAGCCGGCGCGTCGGCTCCAGCGACCACTCGCGGCCGCCGACGGTTCGAGGATAGAGATAGCGGAGGGCGTCCTCGAACGAGAGGCTCAGCTCGCGGCCTCCACGACCTCACGGCCGGTCATGAGCCGGAGCAGGCGCGCGGTGGTCCGCGCGAGGTCGCGGCGGGGCACGACGAGGTCCACCATGCCGTGCTCCAGCAGGAACTCGGCGGTCTGGAAGCCCTCGGGAAGATCCTGTCCGATGGTCTGCTTGATGACCCTGGGGCCCGCGAAGCCGATCACGGCGCCAGGCTCGGCGATGTTGGCGTCGCCCTGCATGGCGAACGACGCGGATACTCCGCCCGTGGTGGGATTGGTGAGGATCGAGATGTACGGGATACCGAGCTTGCGGAGCCGCGCTATTAGGACCGACGTCTTCGCCATCTGCATCAGGCTGAGCACGCCCTCCTGCATGCGTGCCCCGCCGGACGCCGAAACGAGCACCAGCGGAACGCGGCGCTCCAGCGAGCGATCGGTGAGGCGGGCGATCTTCTCCCCCACCGCCGACCCCATCGACCCACCCATGAAGGCGAATTGCATGGCGCCGACATTGATCTCGAGGCCGGTCAGCGTCCCATGGCCGGTCAGGATCGCCTCGCGCGTCCCCGACTTCCTCTCCGCCGCGACGAGGCGGTCGCGATACCCCTCGAACGAGAGTGGATCGACCGAACGCAATCGGTCGAACAGTTCCACGAAGCTCCCGGGATCCGTGAGAATCTCGATGTAGCGGCGGGCGTCGATGCGGCGGTGATCACCGCACTGCGGGCACACCTGTTGGGCTCGGTCGAACTTCTCCGAAATGTCGACGTGGCCGCACACTTCGCACTTGTCCCACGCGTCCGGCGGAATCTCCAGACGCTCGCGCTGCGTCGTACGGCGGCGACGATCTTTGCGAAACCAGGCCATGCGCTCGAGGGTGATAAGAGGATGCCAATTTGTCCGGGCGGCGGCGGACGCGCCAGTCCCGGAGGAGGACCGATTGCAGATTTCAGATCGGCGATGGGGTCCGTTCCAAATCTGAAATCTCAGATCTGCAATCTGCAGTCTGCAATCTAGCCCTCCCCTACCGATCCGCGTATCCCGACCCTCGCGAGTCCCACGCCACGCGCATCACCAATCCGAGCGATACGCAGCAGATCACGAGGAACGACCCGCCGTAGGAGAAGAACGGCAGCGGAATCCCGGTGATCGGCATCAGGCCGACCGTCATCCCTACGTTGACGAGGATGTGGGTCAAGAACATGCCGGCCAGTCCGAACACCATCATGGACGAATAGGGATCGGTAGCGCGACGGGCGATCCGGATCAGGGTGAGGACGAAGGCGGCGAACAACCCCAGGCTCACGAGCACGCCGAGGAATCCCAGCTCCTCGCCCAGGACGGAGTACGCGAAATCCGTGTGCTGGGCCGGTAGGAAGGCCAACCGCTTCTGGGTACCCTCCGTGAATCCCTTCCCCAGCAGTCCGCCCGATCCGATGGCGATCTTCGACTGAATGATGTGCCAGCCGGTGGCGCGCGGGTCGATCTCGGGATTGAGAAATGAGAGGAGGCGGTTCTGCTGGTATGGTGCGAGCGTTCGCCACAGCTTGAGCGCGACGACGCCCATCGTGACGTTCGTGAGCCAGACCGTGAGGCCCTCCAGGACGTACGGCCGGACCCACAACAAGATGAGTGTGAGAATGATGATCCAGGCGCCCCAGCTGGCCGTGGAGAACGCGAGCAACAGGCTGATGAGCGGCGAGGCCAGGAAGAGCAAGAACCAGGGGCTCACACCAACCCAAAACAGCACGGCGAACAGCACGCCGAGGAACACCATGGCGCTGCCGAGGTCCGGCTGCAGGGCCACCAGCACGAACGGCACCCCCACGATGGCGCAGGGCACGAACATCTCCCACAGGCCCGCCGGGGCTTCGCGCCGCGAGCCCAGGGTGCGCGCGAGCATGAGGATCGTCGTGAGCTTCGCCAGTTCGACGGGCTGTCCGATCCGCACCCCGCCGAGCGCGAGCCACGACTTGGCCCCTGCCGCGGTCCCGGCCCCGGTGCCGACGAACAGGGTAAGCGCCAGCAAAACGAGGGACGTGACGTAGAGAAACGGCGTCGCCCACTCCACGATCCGGGGCGACGTGCGGAACGCGAACCCCGCGGCGGCGACGCCGACCGCGAGCCACACGAGCTGTCGCTTCCAGATCTCCGCGGCCGCGGACGGCGCGTCGGTCTGCCCCGCCGAGTATAGCGTGGCCAGCCCGATGATGAGGAGCGCCCCGGTCGTCGCGAGGAGCGGCTTATCGAGGCCGAGGCGCACGGAGAGCGGTGTCGAGCTGGAGCGGCGAGACGTTCGACGGATCGGGCACGATCGGCAGCGAGGCTGGCGCGGAGTCCTCCGGCATTTGCAGGCGGACGTCCGCGGTCCGCACCGCTCCGGCTTCCGGACCCAGGAGGTGGCGCGCGATGATCTTCGTGACCATCGGCGCGACCGCGGAGCCGTGTTCGGCGAACTCCACGATCGCGCCGACGACGACGCGCGGATTGTCGGCCGGTGCGAAGGCGATGAACCAACCGTGGTCCGGACCAGCGTTCTGCGCCGTGCCCGTTTTGCCGGCGATCCGGAGGTTCGCGATCCGCGCCCCGGTGGCTGTGCCGCGATCCACCACCTGGACCAATGCCTCCCGCAAGCCTGCCCGATCAGCGGCGTCCAACCGCAGGATCGGCGCATCGCCGCGCTTCTCGGGGGGCTCCACGATCCATGGTGCGATGGCGTGTCCCCGCGAGTTCGCGAGCATCCCGTAGAACTGCGTCATCCCGATCAGCGTCTGCGCGTTCTCACCCTGGCCGATGGCGAGATTCAACGTCACCGCGTTCGTCCAACCGCGCGGGCCGTAGCGCCGGTTGTAATACTCCGTGGACGCGGGGAAGATGGGGCCCAGCTCGTTCGGGAGGTCGACGTGGGTCGGGCTGCGGAATCCCAGCTCGGCGGCATCCTGCAACACGTTGCTGAGCTGGAGGCGGAGGCCGAGCTGGTAGAAGTACACGTCGCACGAATGCTGAATCGCCTCGGCGAGCGTCAGGGCACCGTGTCCCTGTACCCGCCAACACCTGAAGTACCGGTTGCCGTACCGCATGCCGCCGGAGCACGGGATCGGCATACGGCTGTGCAGTCCCACGATCCCGCGCTTCAACGCGGCCGCCGCCACCACGAGCTTCCACGGCGAGGCCGGCGGATACCGCGCCTGGATGGCGCGGTTGATGAGCGGCGCGTCCTCGGCGCGTGACAACGACCGCCACAGGTCCGGATCGATGCCGCCGACGAACGCGTTCGGATCGAAGCCCGGCGCGGAGTACATCGCGAGCACTTCGCCGGTCTCCGGATCCATCACGACGACCGCGCCCCGACGACCCGGCGGGAACACGCTGGCTACGTATTCCTGCAGGCGGATGTCGATGGTGGTCCGGACCGTCTGTCCCGGCTGCGGCTCCAGCCGCGCCTCCTCGGTCGCGTCCCGCACCGTGCGCCCCATCGCATCCACTTCCACGAAACGGACCCCGTCCTCTCCCCGGATCCGCTCGTCGTACCCGCGTTCCACTCCGTCCCGGCCTACCAGCGTGCCCAGGCGCGCGCCCTCGAATGTCTCGCCGCGCAACTCCGCCTCCGTGACCTCCCCGACGTAGCCCACCAGATGCGCCGCCAGCTGGCCGAAGGGATACCGCCGCTTGGGCTCGGTCTGGATCACCAGGCCGGGAATCCACGGCCGGTGCTCCTCGAGAGCCGAGACGATCTCGAACGGCGCCTCGACGCGCACCGGCACGGGATCCGCAGGGCTGCGATGGTACCGCTCCACGATCCCCGCGATCCGCGCGGAGTCCAGCTCGGCAACCGCCGCGATGCGCTCGAGCGTGGCGCGCAGGGAATCCCGCGACGACGTCAGGAGCGAGATGGTGTACCCGGGGACGTTCTCCGCGAGGACGATGCCGTTGCGATCGGTGACGACGCCGCGGGGCGCTTGAAGCGGCACCGGACGCAGCCGGTTCTCTTCCGACTGGAATTCGTAGCGGCCCGATGCCACCACCTGGACCCGAAAGAACGCCAGGCCGAGCAGCCCGAACAGCCCGAGCACGACAATTTGCCCCGCATCGCCGCGACGGCTCATCGCCCACGGGTGGTTCCAGGTCATTCAGCGACCCGAATGGCCAACCAGCGGCGGAACACGACGAGCACCGCGACGCCCACCGCCGCGGTCGTCAAGGATTTGAGCATGGACCATACACCCAGTTGCCAGAAGAACGCCGTCCCCTCGACATGGCGACCCGCGACCAGCACGAGCATGTCCCGCACCCACGTCCCCGCGAAGAGGAAGCCGGCGTTCACGAGGAGGTTCTCCGCGAAGAACACCGCCTTGACCCATGCCGCGAGGTATCCTACGGCCACGTGCGCGAACGCGTTCGCGCCGAACGCGACCGGCGTGAGGGAATCCGCAAGCAGCCCGACGACGAATCCCGCCACGGCCGCCCGACCCGGCCGCGCCCCGATGGCGTAGATGAGGAGCGCGAGCAGCAACAGGTCGGGTGCGACGCGGGAATCTCCGAGGAACGGCCGTAAGATGAAATGTAGCAGCAGCAGCAGTGCCAGCACGGCCGCCGTACCGTACCATCCGCGCGCCACGATCACGGCGCCTCGCCGAACGCGCGGCCGAGGTCGGCCACGCGCGCCGTCAGCACGATCACGTGGGACACCGACGCCGGGTGAACGGCCGGGCGGACGAGAAACGTCCGCGACCAGCCCGCGCGCTCCTCGCTCACGCTCAGCACGCGGCCGATGGGGATCCCACGGGGATAGAGCCCGCTCGCGCCCCCCAGGCCGGACGTGTAGATGACCGTCCCGGGTGCCACGTCCTGGCGATACGGAACGCCCTGGAGCTCGAGCAGCATCGTGTTCGGTCCGGCCGCGCCGCTGGGCGCCACGATCCCGAATACGCCGCCGTCGAGGGTCATGGCGCTCACCCGGAAATCGCGGTGCGCCCAGACCATCACCACCGACGTTCGCGGCTCGACGCTTCGCACCACGCCTACGAGACCGCCCGCCGCGACGACCGGCGCCATGGCCCGTACCCCATCCTCCGAGCCGGCGCCCAGGATGAGGGTGAATCCGTCGGTGGCGGCGGCCTGATGGAGCACTTCCGCGGAGACGTGGCCCCGGGGCAGCCGGGCCGCGAGGGAGAGGACTTCGCGCAGCCGCTGATTCTCTTCCTGGAGCGCGGGCACTTCCTGCGCCACCAGGACCGCAGAGTCCCGCTGGGCCGTGACCGCCCCGTACCGCGCCCGCGCCCCCTTGACCAACGCCGCCTGCTGCTGGAGGCCGAGAAGCGGGGCGAGCACGGTGGCACGGATCGCGGACGCGAGCGAGTCCTGCACCTGCGGCGGGGCCGCGCGGGCCCCCACCGAAAGCAGCAGGCAGGCCACGAACGCGATGGTGTCGGCGCGCGACGTGAACCGGTGCGGCGCGCTATTCACAATGGACTAGGTGGCGAGGACCGAGCGGTACCGCTCCGCGTCTTCGAGGATGCGGCCGGTCCCGCGGACCACGCACGTGAGAGGATCCTCGTCCACGCGGATCGGCAGCGACGTTTCCTGGGAAAGCGCCACGTCGAGTCCGCGAATCAGGGCACCGCCCCCCGCCATCACGATACCACGATCGACGATGTCGCTGGCCAGCTCCGGAGGCGTGATCTCCAAGGCCCGGCGCACCGCGTCGACGATCTGCTGGATCGGCTCCTGCATGGCCTCCCGAATCTCGGAGGAGTGCACGCGGACGACCTTGGGAATGCCAGACACCAGGTCGCGTCCCTTGGCCTCCATCTCCGCCTCCTCACCCATCGGCACCGCGCTCCCGATCTGGATCTTGATCATTTCCGCCGTGGGCTCGCCGATGAGGAGGTTGTAGTTTTTGCGCATGAACTGCACGATGGCCTGGTCCAGCTCGTCGCCGCCGGTCCGGATCGACGTGTTGCTCACGATGCCCGACAGCGCGATCACCGCGATCTCCGTCGTGCCGCCGCCGATGTCGATGACCATGTTGCCCGTGGGCGTCTCCACCGGGAGCCCCACGCCAATCGCCGCCGCCATCGGTTCGTCCACCATGTACACTTCCTTGGCGCCGGCCGAATGTGCGCTGTCCCGCACCGCCCGTCGCTCCACCTCGGTGATCCCGCTCGGCACACACACGATCACGCGGGGCTTCACCCGGAAGAAGTGCTTCTGAATGATGGTGGAGAGAAAGTACCGCAGCATCTTCTCGGTGACGTCGAAGTCGGCGATGACGCCGTCCTTGAGCGGGCGGACCGCCACGATCCCGTCCGGCGTCCTCCCGAGCATCCGTTTCGCCTCGAGCCCAATCCCCTTCACCTTGCCGGTGGCCTTCTCCACCGCCACCACCGACGGCTCGTTCAGGGCGATGCCTTCACCCCGCACGTAGACCAGGGTGTTGGACGTCCCGAGATCGACCGCTATCTCGTTTGCGGGTAACAGGTTACCAAGGCGGAATCGCCGCATCCGCAGGGTCATCGGCGAGGTGACATCACAGGAGCGCTCGAGGCGCGGGGAGCCCAACACAGACGAGCGACGAACTTAACACCGCCTGCCAAGTTCCCACAAGGCAGCGAGTTAGCGAATCCCATCACACCAGCGCCGCCGCGGACAGCTCCAAACCGAATGCCTCCGCTACCCCAGGATAGACCACGCGCCCCTCCACCACGTTCAGGCCAAGGCCGAGGGCGAGGTCGGACCGGCACGCGGTCTTCCACCCTTCTCGGGCCAGCCGCCGGGCGTACGGCAACGTGGCGTTCGTCAGGGCCAGGGTGGAGGTACGCGGCACGCCCCCCGGCATGTTGGCCACCGCGTAGTGCACCACCCCATCCACGACATACGTCGGGCTGTCGTGTGTCGTCGGGCGGATGGTCTCGATACAGCCGCCCTGGTCCACCGCCACGTCCACGATCACGGAGCCGTCCTTCATGAGCTTCAGATCGTCCCGCCGCACCAGCTTGGGCGCCTTCGCGCCGGGCACCAGCACGCCGCCGATCAGCAGGTCGGCCCGCTGGATCTGCTCGACGACGTTCCGCCGGGTCGAGAACAGCAGATCGACGTTGGCGGGCATGACGTCCGCCAGGTACCGCAGGCGATCCAGCGAGATGTCGAGCAGCGTGACGTGGGCGCCGAGCCCGGCGGCCATCTTCGCGGAGTTCGTGCCGACCACGCCGCCGCCGAGGATGACCACCTCGGCCGGCAGGACGCCGGGGACGCCGCCCAACAACACGCCCCGCCCGCCGTGGAACCGCTCCAGGTATTTCGCCCCCTCCTGGACGGCCATCCGCCCGGCCACCTCGCTCATCGGCGTCAGCAGCGGCAGTTCGCCGGACGGGAGCTGCACCGTCTCGTAGGCGATGGCCACGATGCGCGACTCCATGACCGCGCGCGTGAGGGGCTCGCTGGCCGCGAAATGGAAATACGTGAATATGACCTGGCCGGCGCGCATGCGATGCCACTCGGCCTCGATCGGCTCTTTGACCTTCATGATCATGTCGGACTTGGCCCACACGCCGTCGGCCGACGGTACGATCTTGGCACCCACGCCCGCGTACGCGTCGTCGGCGAAGCCGCTGCCGTCCCCCGCCCCGGCCTCGACCAGCACGGTGTGCCCGTCCGCCACCAACGCCTCGGCCCCCCCCGGCACCAGGGCGACCCGGTGCTCGGCCGTCTTGATCTCGCGCGGCACGCCGATGATCATCGGGAAATCACCTGTTCGGAAGGGCGCCTAGTTCGGTCCCAGCCACACGACCGTTTGACGCCCCGGATCGAAGTACTCCGCCGCCACGGCGGCGAGCTCGTCGGCGTGCACCGCGTCGATGTCGGCCAGCACTTGGTCGATCGTGCGGTACGGCGCGCCGTGGAGCGAAAACGCCGCCAGCCGATACATGCGGGTGGCCGGACTCTCCAGGGACAGCGTGAGCTGCCCCTTGAGCTGCTGCTTCGCGGCCGCGAGGGCGTCCGGCGCCAGACCCGCACTCGCCACCGTGCGCAGCTCGTCGCGGATCGCGTCCACGGCGTCGTCCGCCGTCGACGGATGCGTTCCCACGTAGACGCCCGTCACCCCGGTCGCGAGGTGGAAGGACTGGAACGTGTACACGGCATACGCCAGCCCCAACTCCTCGCGCACCCGCTGAAACAACCTGCTGGACATGCCGCCGCCCAGAATCGTGTTGATCAGCAGCAGCGCTTCGCGCCGCCGGTCGGTGTAGGAGAACGTGTCGGTGCCGAGCACCACGTGCGTCTGCGCGCCGACCCGCGTGACCCGCCGGGTCGCTCGGACGGCGGCGGGCACGGGCGCGATCCCTCGCGGATCCGGACCCGGCTCGAACGTAAACCACCCGCACTTGGCCACCAAGCGAACGAAGAGGTCGTGGTCCACGTTGCCCGCGGCGGCGATCACGACGTGCCGCGGGTGGTACGTGCGCCCGTGGAGCGCGCGCAGATCCTCCGCGCCCATCCGTCCCACGGTCTCCCGCGTGCCAAGAATGGAGAAACCGTACGGGTGCTGCGGCCACAGGGTCTCGGCGTGCAGGTCGAAGACGAGATCGTCGGGCGTGTCCTCGACCGTGCTGATCTCTTCGAGAACGACCTTGCGCTCAAGGTCGAGGTCGGCCTGGCGCAGCGCGGGGTTGCGCACGAGATCCGTGAGGACGTCGAGGGCGCGCGGGAGATCCTCGTCGAGGACGCGCGCCTGGTAGGACGTATGGTCGCGGGACGTGTAGGCGTCGAGGGCGCCGCCGCGGACCTCCAGCTCGAGGGCGATGTCCCGCGCGCTGCGCCGCTCAGTCCCCTTGAACACCATGTGCTCCAGCAGATGGGACACGCCCATGACCCCGGCGTGCTCGTGGGCGGACGCAGTCCGCACCCACATGCCCACGGCGACGGATCGGACGCCGGGAATCGACTCCGTCAGGAGGGTGACCCCGTTCGCCGAATCGGTGCGGTGAACGTGGGGCTCGAGCTGAACGGTCCGCACGCGGTTAGCGATTCGACGCCGTCTTCGGCGCCGTGCCTTCGCCTTTCTCCATCAGGGCCTTGCGGGACAGGCGCATCTTTCCCCGGTCGTCCATCTCGAGGAGCTTGACCTTGACCACGTCGCCCTTCTTCACGACGTCTTCCGTGCGCTCCGTGCGGCCGTGCTGCAGCTCGGAAATGTGCAGCAGCCCTTCCCGCCCCGGGAGGATTTCGACGAACGCACCAAAGGCCGTCGTGCTCTTGACCGTGCCCTCGTAGACGGCGCCGATCTCCGGCTCCTGGACGAGCCCCTCGATCATTCGCTTCGCCCGCTCGCCCGCGGCCCCGTCCACCGCGGAGATGGTCACGACGCCCGTGTCGTCCACGTTGATCTGTGCCCCCGTCTCGTCCTGGATCCCGCGGATCGTCTTCCCCTTCGGCCCGATGATGTCGCCGATGCGCTCCGGGTTGATGGAGATGGTGATGATCCGGGGAGCGTACTTCGAGAGCGTGCTCCGCGGGCTGGCGAGGGTCCCATCCATGACGTCCAGCACGTGCAGCCGCGCCCGCTTCGCCTTCTCCATGGCGTCCCGCAGGATCTCGATGCTGATCCCCGCGATCTTGATGTCCATCTGGATGGACGTGATCCCGTCACGCGTCCCCGCCACCTTGAAGTCCATGTCGCCCAGGTGATCCTCGGTGCCGAGGATGTCCGTGAGGACCGCGACCTGGTCCCCCTCCTTGATCAGTCCCATCGCGATCCCGGCGCACGGCGCCTTGATGGGCACGCCGGCGTCCATCATCGCGAGCGAGCCGCCGCACACCGTGGCCATGGAAGACGAGCCGTTCGACTCCAGAATCTCGGACACGATCCGGACCGTGTAGGGAAACTCGTCGTACGGCGGGAGCAGCGCCTGCAACGCCCGCTCGGCGAGATTGCCGTGGCCGATTTCCCGGCGGGAGACGCCGCGGATGGGCCGGACCTCTCCCGTCGAGAACGACGGGAAATTGTAGTGCAGCATGAAGCTCTTGGTGGTGTCACCCGCCACGTCGATATTGTCGATGCGCTGCTCGTCGGAGACCGTTCCCAGAGTGGTCGTCACCAGCGCCTGCGTCTGGCCGCGCGTGAACACGGCCGAGCCGTGCGCGCGGGGGATCACCCCGACCTCGCAGGTGATGGGCCGCACCGTGTCCAGATCGCGCCCGTCGACCCGCTCGCCCCGCTCCAGCACCTGCCAGCGCATGGTGTCGTACTCCATGTCCTCCAGCACCGCCTTGACGTCCGGACCGTGCTCGGGAAACTCCTCGAGCAACTGCTTCAGGACTTCCGCCTGCAGGGCGGCCACCGTTTCCACCCGCGTGCCCTTGTCCGCCCGGTTGAGCGCGTCGCGCATCCGGCTGCCTACGGCGGCCCGCACGCGCTCGGCGACGCCGGCCGGGGCTTCCCGCGCCTCGAACGGCATCTTGGGCCTGGCAGCTTTGCCGATGATCTCCTCTTCCATGTCGACCAGGTCGCCGAGCCCCTGCTGCGCGAACGCCAGGGCCTCCGCCAATTCCGCCTCCGACACCTCGAGGGCCCCGCCCTCGACCATGAGGATGGAGTCGCGCGTTCCCGAGACCACGATGTCGACGTCGCTCGTCTCGAGCTGCGCGAAGGTCGGGTTCAGCACCCATTGCCCGCCCGCCCGGGCCACCCGCACGCCCGCGATGGGCCCGTTCCACGGCACCGGCGAGATCGAGAGGGCCGCCGAGGCGGCGGTCACCCCGAGCACGTCGGCGTCGTTCTCCTGGTCCGCGGACAACACGAAGACGAAGACCTGGACCTCGTTGCGGAACCCCTCGGGAAACAGCGGGCGGATGGAGCGGTCGATCAACCGGCACGCCAGGATCTCCTGCTCGGCGGGGCGGCCTTCGCGCTTGAAGAAGCCTCCGGGGATGCGCCCGGCCGCGTAGCTCTTCTCGCGGAATTCGACCGTGAGGGGAAAGAACGGCAGCGTGGATTCCCTGTCCGAGACGGTGACGGCCGCGAGGATCATCGTCTCGCCGTACTGCACCACCACGCTGCCCGCCGCCTGCTTGGCCAACCGCCCGGTCTCGATCCGGTAGTCCGTACCGGCGAACGAGCGTTGTACTTGATGTATCATGTTTGTCCCTGCCGAGCACTGGAGGAGATATGCAGAAAGGCGTCCGGGGTGCTCATCCCAGACGCCTCGCGCCCGCGCCGCGGCCTAGTGTCGGAGGCCCAACTCATCAATGAGGTGGCGGTACGCCTCGACATCGGTCCGCTTGAGGTAGTCCAGCAGACGGCGGCGGCGGCTGACCATCTGGAGCAGCCCGCGACGACCGTGGTGGTCCTTCGAGTGGGTCCGGAAGTGATCCGTCAGCGAGTTGATGCGCTCCGTCAGCAGCGCGATCTGGACCCGGGACGACCCGGTATCCCCCTCGCGCATGCCGTATCGCTTCATCACGGCCTGCTTGTCGACGCTCATGAACCGCCAGCTCCTGGAGGGCGCGGCACGCCCGCTAAAATGCGCTATTTTATCTCAGCACAGCAAATTAGCCGCCCCTTCTACCCGTGTAAAGTGTGCGCGTAATCCTCGATCCGGACGACCTCCTGGGCCGGTTGCTGGCCACCTACTCGCTCGACCGGCTGATCGGGAATGGTGCGTTCGCATGGGTCTTCGCGGCTCACACACCGGAGGCCGTCGACGCGGCCGTGAAGGTCCTCAAGCCGCGCTACGCGCTCGACCCCCAGGTCGCCGCGCGATTCGCGAACGAGGCCCGGATGGCCGGGGGGCTCGAGCACCCTAACATCGTCCGGATCCACGGGACCGGCGAGGCCGAGGGCCTGACCTACCTCGGCATGGATCGCTACGACCACTCCCTCACGACCCTCTTGGAGAGCCGGGGCCCACTCGACGAGCCCACCCTGATCCGGATTGCCACGGACGTGGCGGCGGGCCTCCAGTTCGCTCATGGGCGCGGGATCGTCCACCGCGACGTCAAGCTCGACAACGTCCTACTCGACACGGGCGGCCGGGCCGTGATCGGCGACTTCGGGATCGCCCGGCTGGTCAGCGGGGCGCCGCCCGTGACCGGCGCGCGCTTCACCGTGGGCACCCCACAGTACGTCTCGCCCGAACAGGCCCGCGGCCTGCCGCTCGACGGGCGCTCCGACGTTTACTCGCTAGGGGTCACGCTGTACGAGGCCGCCACCGGCACGCTGCCGTTCAACTCCACCGACTGGTTCGAGCTGGCGCAGATGCACGTGGAGAAGAAGCCCCGTCCGCCGCGCAAGCTTCGCCGCGACCTGACGAAGGGATTCGAGCAGGTCATCCTGAGATGCCTCGCGAAGCGACCGGACGAGCGATACCAGTCGGCGGCCGAGCTGCGAGAAGCGCTGATCGAGAACCGATGATTGCAGCTCGGCGATTGGTCGGTGGCTTCCACCATCCTGGTAGCCACCACTGTTCGGCTCATCTTCTTTGGCTCCCAATCTGCTACCTCGAATCTGCAATCGCCGATCTGCAATCAATCCGTCATTCCAGCTCGAGCTGCGCCAGCAACTCGATCGCCGTCCCGCCCGATGCCCGGCCGGGGCGGAGCTTGTAGTCGAACGACAGGCCCACCCCCGCACCGTCCGCACGCACGCGCTCGCGGAGATGCACCACGCGGGCCTTTGGCCAAAACGGGGTGCGCTCGTCGATCGGGAGGTCGTGCCCCGCGATTGCGCCCATCGCCCCGTGCTCCATCAAGCGACCGAGCACGATCTCGACGGCCTTGCGCCGCTCGAGGGCCGTCGTGCCGTACAGGATGTCGTCGAGCAGAAACAGGACCGCAACACCGGCCGCGCTCGCCGCCGCGGCCCCGTCCACGGCCTGTTTGAGACGCTGGAGCTCGGCCAGGAACTGCGACACGCCCTGGGTCAGCGAATCCCGCACCCGCATGCTCGTGAACAGCGCCAGCCGGCCGATGTCGAACCGAGACGCGCACACCGGCGCGCCAGCGTTCGCCAGCACCACGTTGACGCCCAGCGCCCGGAGCAACGTGCTCTTCCCGGACATGTTGGAACCGGTCACGACGAAGAGCGGCGCGGCGCGCGCGATACGCACGTCGTTCGTCACGCAACGATCCACGGGGAGGAGCGGGTGGCCCAGGTCTCCCGCATCGATGCCGTATCCGTCGGTGGCGAGGATTCGCGGGAACACCCATTCCGGATGCGCGTGCCGCAGGCCGGAGAGCGCCGCGAGCGCCTCTATCTCCCCGACGGCGGCGATCCACCGTCGGACGTGTGGACCCGAACGGGCTCGCCACCGCTCCACCGCCGCGAGCACATGCACGTCCCACAGGATCGTGAACCGCAGCACGAGGTGGAGCAGGTCCGAGAACCGCACTTCCGCGCAGACGAATACTCGTTGCAGCCGCCGCATCTCCGCATGGGCCGCCCGTCCATCGACCTGGAGCGCCGCCTGCAGACGCACCAGGCCGGGCGCGTGGAATCGCCGCGACGCGATCACGGCCAGCAGCCCGATCGAGCCGCTGGTAACGCCCTCGCCGCTGGTCGCCGCCTCGACGATCGGCCCCGCCGCGCGCCGCACGTACCAGGCGACGAGGATGGTCAACCCGGCCGTGATCGCCCAATAGGGCGGCGCCACGATCCCGGCGGCCTGCAGCATCACCAGGAGCAGCGTGGCGAGCGGCAACAGCCACGCCGCGAGCCACCACCACGTGTGCCCGCGAAGCCAAGGCGACCCCTCGCACCACGACAGAAACCGCGCCGTCGCTTGCGCGCTCGCCGGGCGCGTGGCTCGCCCCTCCACGATCAGGTCGTCTCGGAAGTCCACCAACGGGGCGAGCTCGGCCACGGCCTCCTGCCGCTCCCGCACGGTCGACGGGTCGGCCGGATACAACAGCCAATCCCGTAGCGTCTGACGTCCCGCGGGCGTGCTGGGCCAAGCAAACAGCGCTGACAGCGATCCCTGCCCGAACACGTCGAGGTCGTCCGCGTAGGGGTGCTGGGGCGGCGTCGTCTCGCCGTTCCCGACGAGCGCCTCCCAGAATCGCGACGCGCGATGCAGGGCCGCTTCGTTCTCGCGGGAGAGCTGCCGGTACCGCTCCGTGCGGCGCAGGGCCGCGCGGTGCAGGATCACCAAACCCACGAACGCCGCGAGCGGCGCGCCCCCGGCGAGCGACACGATCGGCCCGGACAACCCCAGGACGGCGCCCACGACCACCGCGCCTCCGGCCGCGAGGAACGCCGCGAGGCGCCCGTGGCTGAGGCGATCCGCCTGTCGCTGCTGGCGAGCCAGCTGATGAACGAACAGGTCGTGTCGCGTCCGGTACAGCTCGCGGGCGGCGCGATGGTTCGCGGGAAGCGAGGGAGCGGACGATTGCGGATCGGCGGGGCGGCTTCCATCACCCGGGTGGCTCCTACGCCCCCCGTTCACTACCCTCACCTCCCAATCTGCAATCTCGAATCGGCAATCTGCAATCTGACATCGTCCGTTCTCATGGCGCCATCACGCGAAACAGATCGTTCGTGATCACCAGGGCCATGATCCCGAGCAACAGCAGCAGTCCCAACTGGGTAAGTCGCAGGCGCAGCGCCAGCGAGAGCGGCCGGCCCAGGATGCCCTCGATTGCGAGGAACACGAGGTGCCCGCCGTCCAGCACCGGGATGGGCAGCAGGTTCAGCACCGCGAGATTGAGGGACAGGAACGCCATGAAGCCGAGCAGCGGCGCCAGGCCGGTGCGGGCCACCTGGCCGGAGACCTGCCCGATCAGGATCGGGCCGCCCAGCTCGCGCGGGGAGATCTGACCGAGCACCATGCCCTTCAGGGTCAGCAGCACGAGCCGGGTCCGACTCCACGTCTCCCGTGTCCCTTCCCGTAACGACCCCAGCAACCCGTACCGGACACGCACCGTGTCGAAGGCCACCCCCACCCCGATGCGGCCCACCTTGCGGATCTCACCGGTCTCGACGTTGGGATCGGACTGCTCTTCGGGCACCACCACCATCTCGAGGCGCTCCGCCCCGCGCCTCACCACCAGCCGGAGCGAATCACCCGCCCGCGGCTCCACCTTGGCCACCAATTCCGACCATGCCCGCACCGTATCATCGTCCACCGCGAGCACGACGTCACCGGGCTGGAGCCCCACCCGGTCCGCCGCCCCGCCTCCCACGATCGTGCCCAGGCGCGGCTCCAAAAACGGCGCCAGGCCGTCGAGCACCGCGCCGCGGGCGGACGCGTCGCCGCCCGGAATCGGCACCACGACCGGGGACGCGTCCACGAAATCGAACCGCAGGCGGTCGGATCCCGGATCGATGATGGCGTTCATGACGTCGGTCCAGGTGCGCACGGAGTCGCCGTTGATCATGGCGATCCTCGCCCCGGGAGGGACGTCGGCCAGGTCTTCCGCCGCCGACGGGAGCGCGGTGGAGTCTACCACGACGCGCGTGCTCGGCAGCTCGGTGCGACCGTAGGCCGCGAGTCCGACGTAGGCCACCCAGGCGAACAGCGCGTTCATGATCACGCCGGCCGAGATCACCAGGATTCTGGCGCCGAGCGGCTTGTTCTCGAACAACTTGTCTTCCGGAAAATGCTCCTCGGTGGCCCCTCCCTCCATGATACTCTGCCCCTCCTGCTCTTCGCGGCTCGCCATCTTCACGTAGCCGCCGAGCGGGACCCACGCCACCACGTACTCCGTCTCGCCGCGCCGGAACTTGAGCGGCGTCGCGGGCCCGAAGCCGATGGAGAAGCGCGGCACCCCGATGCCGACGCTTTTGGCGGCGAGGAAATGACCGAGCTCGTGCACGAAGATGAGGACGCCGAGGACGACGACGGTCGCGACTATCGTGACGAGCACAGCGCCTCCGCCCGGGTCCGGGCCTCATTGTCGGCCGCCAGCACGGTCTCCACGTCGGCCGCCGGGCTCGGGCGATGGGCGTCGAGCACGTCATCGACCACCCCGGCGATCGCGCCGAAGCGGATCCGTCCGTCGAGAAACGCCTGCACGGCGACCTCGTTCGCCGCGTTGAACGCGGCCGGGGCGGTGCCCCCCGCCCGCCCGGCCGCCACGCCGAGCGCGAACGCGGGGAACGCGTCCCGCCGCAACGGCTCGAACGTGAGCGGACCGGCGCTCACCGGGTCGAAGGGCGGCACGCCCGTGTCGCACACGCGCTCCGGATACGTGAGCGCATAGAGAATCGGCAATTCCATGGTCGGGAACCCCACTTGGGCCAGCACGGAACCGTCCACCAGCTCGGCGAACGCGTGCACGATGGACTGGGGGTGGATCACGACGTCGATCGCGTCATACCCCAGGTCGAACAGATGGTGCGCCTCGATGACCTCGAGCGCCTTGTTCACCAGCGTGGCGCTGTCGACGGTGATCTTGGGCCCCATGCGCCAGGTGGGGTGCCGCAACGCCTCCTCCACCGTGGCCTCCGCCACCCGTGCCGGCGGCCATTCGCGGAACGGGCCGCCCGAGCCCGTGAGGACGAGCCGCCGCAGGTCGCTGCACGGCCGATCACCGAGGCACTGCAGGACCGCGCTGTGCTCGGAATCGACCGGGACGATCTCGCCGCCCCCCTCGCGAGCGGCGGCCCGTACGAGCTCCCCGGCCATGACGAGGGTCTCCTTGTTTGCCAGGGCCACCCGCTTGCCGGCGCGTAGCGCGGCGAGCGTCGCCTCGAGCCCGGCCGCGCCGACGACGGCGTTCAGCACGATGCGCACGTCGGGATGCGTGGCCGCCTCGATGAGGCACGCGGGGCCGACGCCGCTCCGGACCCCGTTCCCGGCCACCATGTCGTTCGAGCCGTTGACGAGGCCGGCAAACTGCGCGCCGAGGGAAGCCGCCTGCTCGCGGAGCAGGTCACCGGAGCCGTACGCGGTGAGCGCCACGACGTGGAACCGGTCCCGCTGGCGATCGAGCACGCGAATCGCGCTCGCACCAATCGAGCCGGTTGACCCGAGGATCGCGACGCCGGTCGTCATATCACGTCCAGCAGCAAGAGAATGGCCACCGAAGCCGGCAGCACCCAGTAGAGCGAGTCGAGACGGTCCAGCACGCCGCCGTGGCCGGGGAAGAACGTCCCGGAGTCCTTGACGCCCGCCTCGCGCTTGAAGAGCGACTCGGCAAGGTCGCCCGTCTGGCCGACGATTGCGACCGCGAGACCGAACACCGCGAGCTGCCACGCCGGAATGACCATCCCCGCCGGTGCAAGAATGAGCGTGCCGTACACCGGCCCGACCACCAGGCCCGCGGCGCCGCCGGCGAACGCGCCCGCCCACGTCTTGTTGGGACTCAGCACGGGCGCCATCTTCGGCCCACCGAAGAGCCGGCCCCCCGCCATCGCCAGCGAGTCGCCGACCCACGTGATCACCAGCGGGAGAAAGACCAGCCACGTGCCGGCCCACGCGGACGGTACGGCCTCGGCGTAGCGCAGCGCCAGGAGGAACGCCGGCAATCCCGCCGCATAGACCACGCCGAACACCGTGACGGCCACGGCAGACAGCGGCCGGCTGTTTGGCGGTCGGAGCCGGAGCGCCACCGTCATGACCAGCAACACCCAGAGCGTGCCGCCCACCAGGAGTCCGATCGGGGCGAACCCCAGCGTGCGGGACAGCGCGCCCAGCACACCCACCGGGAGCAGCGCCGCGCCGACGTAACCGATCGCGTCCAGCGGCTGGACCCCCGTGCGCTCCGCGAGGCGGTACACCTCGTACGCACCGGCCACGCCGAGCACCGCGAGCGTGGTTGCCAGGACCCACCCCCCGAGGTAGACCAGACCGAGCGCCGCCGGTATGCCGACGGCGGCGACGAGGATGCGGCGGACGAGGTTGGAGGACAGAGGCCCCTAGACCTCCATGATCTCGGCTTCCTTCGCCTTGACGATGTGGTCGATCTGCTCGATGGCCTCGTCGTGGACCTTCTGGATGTCCTTTTCGCCGCGCCGCTTGTCGTCGTCCGAGACGTGCTCCACCTTCTTGATCGCGCCGAGCGCCTCTTGCCGGTGGTGCCGCACGGAAATCCGGCCTTCCTCCGCGAGCTTGTGGACCACTTTCACCAGCTCCAGGCGGCGTTCCTCCGTGAGCGGCGGCAACGGGATCCGGATCAGGGTGCCGTCGTTGGCCGGGTTCAGTCCGAGATCGGCCGTGAGGATTGCCTTCTCGACCGCCGGGATGAGCGTCTTGTCCCAGGGCTGCACGGTGAGCAGCCGGGGCTCGGGCGCCGAGACGGACGCGACCTGGTTCAGCGGCATCTGCTGGCCGTAGGCGTCCACCCGGATGGTGTCGAGCAGGCTCGTCGTCGCCTTCCCGCTCCGGATGGTCGCAAGCTCCCGCTTGGTGCTGTCCACGGCCTTCTGCATGTGCTGCTTGGTGTCCTTGGTGATCTCTGGCAGTGTGCTCATCGGACGATGGTCCCGAGGCGCTCGCCCCGCAGCACGCGCGCGAATCCGCCGGGCTGGTTGACGTTCATGACGATGATGGGAAGCTTGTTCTCCTGGCACAACCCGAAGGCGTTGGCATCCATGACGCGCAGCCCTTTCACGATGGCGTCCTGAAACGTGAGGGACGGGATGAACTCGGCCCCGGGGTCCGTTTTGGGATCGGCGCTGTAGACGCCGTCTACGCCCGTCGCCTTGATCAGGACGTCGGCCTCGATCTCGAGGGCGCGCAGCACGGCCGCGCTGTCGGTCGAGAAGAACGGGTTCCCAGTGCCGCCCGCGAACAGCAGGACGCGCCCCTTCTCCAGGTGCCGCTGCGCGCGGCGCCGGATGTACGGCTCGGCGAGCTCCTCCATGCGGATGGCCGTCATCACGCGCGTCGTGACGTTCTTCTGCTCCAGCAGCTCTTGCAGGGCGAGCGCGTTGATGACCGTACCGAGCATGCCCATGTAGTCGGCCGAGACCCGGTCGAAGCCCTGCCGGCTGGCCTCGGCGCCGCGGACGATGTTCCCACCGCCGACGACGACGCCGAGCGACGCCCCCATGTCGTGGACTTCGACGATCTCTTCCGTCAGGCGGTCGATGACGCTGAAGTCGAGGCCGAAGCCCTGCCCGCCGGCCAACGCCTCGCCGGAGATCTTGAGCAACGCCCGCCGGTAGGCGAGATCCGCCATCACTCCTCGCCCACCTTGAAGCGCACGAACCGGCGGACCACGACGTTCTCGCCCACCTTCGCGGCGACCCGCTTGACGAGGTCGGCCACGGTGATCTTGTCGTCCCGGACGAACGGCTGCTCGAGGAGCACCTGCTCCTGGTAGAACTTCTTGATCCGGCCCTCCACGATCTTGGGCCACACGGCCTGCGGCTTGCCCGATTCCTTGGCCTGCGCCTCGAAGATGGCCCGCTCTTTGGCGACGAGGTCGGCCGGCACTTCCTCCGCGCTCACCGCGATTGGATTGGCCGACGCGACATGCAGCGCCAACTCCTTGGCCAGATTCTGGAAGTCCTCCGTGCGGGCCACGAAATCGGTCTCGCAATCCACCTCGACCAGGACCCCGAGGCGACCGTCATGGTGAATGTAACTGCCGATCGTGCCCTCGCCCGCGCTCCGCCCGGCCCGCCTCTCGGCCTTGGCGATCCCCTTCGCGCGCAGCAGCTCGACGGCCTTGTCCACGTCCCCACCCGTCTCCTGCAACGCCTTCTTGCAGTCCATCATCCCCGCACCGGTTCTGTTGCGCAGGGCAGAGACGTCCTTCGCCGAGATTTGCTTCCCCATCGGTATTGGTCCCTACGTGAGCGTTTGCGTTGGTGAAATCACGAGATGCACCTCAAACAGAACCGCCGCCCTCCGGCCCCACGAGCCCGAGCGGCGGCGGTCGACCTCCCACTTGTCGTGTCCCGCGCCTTCAGGCGCCACCCGACGACTGGGAACCCTCCCCGCCGGCGCTGGTCGATCCGGCCGATTCCGAGGCCGCGTCGTCGTCGCGCTCGTCCGCGGTTTCGCCCCCCTCGTCCGACTTGAGCCGGGCGGCGATCGCTTCCGGCTTGGGCCGCCGCTTGCGCCGCGGCCGCTTGCGGCGGCGCACCTGTTCGTCTTCGCCTTCCGCCGGCTCGTACGAGCTGTACGCCTCGGATTCCGTGGCGGCCTCGCGCAGGGGCGCCTCCTTGCGGACCTCCGCGATCACGTCCACCAGCGCCGAGGTGATCAGGGAGACCGAGCGGATGGCGTCGTCGTTGCCCGGGATCGGGACCGTGATGAGATCGGGGTCGGCGTTCGTATCCACGATGGCCACCACTGGGATGCCGAGCTTGTTGGCCTCCGCGATGGCGATACGCTCCTTCTTGGCGTCGACGACGAACATCGCTTTGGGCAGCCGCCCCAGGTTCTTGATCCCCTCGAGATTGCGGTTGAGCTTCTGCCGCTCCCGCTCGAACTGGAGCTGCTCCTTCTTCGTGAAGAACTCGAACGCGCCTTCGGACAGCCCCTGCTCGACCTCCTTGAGACGGCGAATCTGCTTCTTGATCGTCTGGAAGTTGGTCAGCGTCCCACCGAGCCACCGCTCCGTCACGTAGTGCGCGCCGCACCGCTCCGCCTCCGACTTGACGATCTGGTTGAGCTGGCGCTTGGTGCACACGAACAGGACGTTCTCGCCCTGGAGCACGACCTCGCGCATGAGCTGCTGCGCCTGCTCGAGCTGGCGCAGCGTCTTCTGGAGGTCGATGAGATAGATGCCGGAACGCTCGGCGAAGATGAACCGGCGCATCTTGGGATTCCAGCGCCGGGTCTGATGCCCGAAGTGGACCCCCGCTTCGAGCAGGTCCTGCAACTGCGGTTGCGTCATGTACCTCGTCCTTTGGGTTGTGCGTCCACCGTCTTCATTCCCGACCCTGATCCGCGGTTGGCGGACACCCGGGGGCGAGTCGGACGGTGTGAGTGGTTGTTGGCAAATGGCATATGGCGTATGGCTTATGGCAGATCACGTCGCACCGGAAGCCATTTGCCGTCGCCGGCAGCCCACGCGGGCAACGCAATCATCGCTATACGCCAAATGCCATCCGCACGCGCTTTAGCGCTTGGAGAACTGGAATCGCTTCCGCGCACCCGGCTGACCCGGCTTTTTCCGCTCCACCGCGCGCGGATCGCGCGTGAGCAGCCCGTGTTCCCGGAGCTTGCGGCGATGGGTCTCGTCGGCGCCCACCAGCGCGCGGGCGATCGCCAGACGCAGCGCGCCCGCCTGCCCGGTGTTTCCGCCGCCTCTCAGCCGCGCTTTCACGTCGAATGCCCCGAGGGTGTCGGTGGCCGTGAACGCCTGCTGGATGTGCTGAATGAGCGACTGGCGGGGAAAGTAGTCCCCGAGCGTCCGGCCGTTCACGTCCCATTTGCCGGACCCGGGCGTCAGGTACACACGGGCCACGCTCGTTTTCCGACGACCCACTGCGTGCCAGCGGAGCTCCGGTTGGGCTGATGTGGCCATGTCCGTCCCTACTTGAACTCGAGAGGTGAGGGTTGCTGCGCCTCGTGGGGATGATCCGGTCCCGCGTAGACCCGCAGCTTCCGCCGGAGCACCTGACGCCCGAGCGTGCTCTTCGGCAACATGCCGTACACCGCGCGCTCGATGACGCGCTCGGGGTGCTTCCCCAGCACGTTGGCAACCGGCGTCAGCTTCTCGTTGCCCATGTAGCCCGTGTGGCGGAAGTACCGCTTCTGCTGGAGCTTCTTGCCGGTGAGCCGGACCTTCTCGGCGTTGATCACCACCACGAAGTCGCCTCCGTCCGCGTGCGGGCTGAACGTTGGCTTGTGCTTGCCGCGGATGACCTGCGCGATCGAGCTGGCCAGACGGCCCAGCACCTTGCCCTCGGCGTTCACCACCCACCACTGATGGTCGAGATCACTGCGCTTTGGCGAAAACGTCTTCATGGCGTCGCGGCGGTTGAGTCGTAAGCGCAATCCTAGACAGACTTTAATGCTAGCGAGACACTGTCGGAGGGTCAAGGCTCCCCTGAAGGGGCGACCTCGAGTAACTGGGTTCCCTTTTCGACCGCTTCGCCCGCTGCCACCCAGATCTCGCGCACGATCCCGGCGCCGGGGGCTCGGATCTCGTTCTCCATCTTCATGGCCTCGAGCACGATCACGCCCGCACCCGCTTCGACGTATTGCCCGACCGCCACCTCGACCCGCAGCACGAGGCCCGGCATCGGGGCGCGGACCACACCCCCACCCGCCGGGCGCCCGCGCGTCCCCGTGACCTCGCGCACGCGCTCGGTGCGCTCGTCCACCACCGTCACGTCCAACCGCTCGCCCGCCCACTGCACCGTCCAGGTGTCGCGCTCGCGCGCCATGGCGAACGTTCGCGAGCGCGTCCCCACCGCGAGCTGGGTGAGCGGCGTGTGCGGGACCCCCACCAGGGCTACCGAGACCTCGCGCCCGCCGACGACCACGGCATTGCCCCGGACATCGATCTCGATACGCTGGCCCGCAACCTCCACCGTGTACTTCACCCGCCCTCCAACACCGCCATCGTCTCGACGTGCGCCGTTTGAGGAAACAGGTCATAGGCCGTGACGCTGCGCAGCGCCAGCGAGGGCATCCGGTGGAGGTCACGCGCCAAGGTCGCCGGATCGCAGGACACATACACCAGCCGGGCGTCCCGCCTGGCACCCCACGCCGCCAGGTGTGCGGCCACGCGCTCGTGCAGTCCCGCCCGCGGCGGATTTGCCAGCACGACGTCGGCGTCGGGCAGCCGCCGCAGCGCTTCCTCGGCGCGCGCGGCGATGGAATGGATCGCCAGGCCGCTGCGCCCCGCTCGATCCGCGGCCCACGCGATCGCGTGCGGGTCGCTGTCGACCAGCCACACGGTCGCGCCCGCAGCCGCGAGGCGCTCCGCCGCTTCCCCCACCCCACCGTAGAGATCCCACACGACCCGCCCCGCAACCGGCCCCAGGGCGTGGACGGCGTCTCCCCGCACCCGTGGCGCGAGCGCCGGGTTGACCTGTGCGAAGGTGTCGGGCGGCACGCCGTCGTACTCGCCCGCCAGAACCCGCGCGACGCCGCCCGGCGGCCGCCACCAGATCACCAGGCCGGCGTCACCCAGCTCCCGGGCGAGGGGCCCAGCGTCCCACACGTCGCCGCCTGCCGCGGCGCCCTCGACGACGACGTGCGCCCGACCGCGTCCGTCGACCTTCAACACGAGGCCCGTCAACCCTTCGGGAAGCAACCGGCCGCACGCGCGCACGCGGCGCCAGATCGCCATCAGCGAGTCGGCGGTGATCGTGCAGTCCTCGAGCGGGAAGACGCGGCCGGGCCGCTCCAGCTCGTGCAGGCCGATCCGGCCTCGCGCGGCGGCCAGGGACAACTTCACCCGATAGCGCCACGCGGCCGGCGACGGCACGATCTCGGGATCCGCGACGTCCCGCTTCGCGATGCGCCGCAGGGCGTCCCCCACGATGCGGCGCTTCGCTGCGAGCTGCGTCGCCGCGTCGAGGTGCTGGAGCTGACACCCGCCGCACCGGTCGCGGTCGTAGTGACGGCACGCCGGCGCCACCCGCCCGGGTCCCGGCGAGACGAGCCGGTGCACCCGCCCGGTCGCGTGCCGCGCCCGGCGCCGGACGATCTCGACTTCGGCAACGTCGCCCGGCGCGGTGCGGTGCACGAATACCGCGAGCCCGTCGGCCAGCCGGCCGACGCCCGCGCCGCCCGCGGCGATCCGGTCGATGTGGACCTCGATCACCGCAGACCGGCCAGCCGCCCGGCGCGCTTCCACGCGTCCCCGCGCGCCTCGGGCCCGTTCCCCGCTGCGGGAATCACCGCCCGCCGCCGCTCGTCTTCCGCGAGCGCCGCCGCGATGGCCGCCATCTCCAGGTCGTCGGGGCCCGGCGCACCCTCCAGGAGCCGGCCAGCCGCGCGATCCAAGTATTCGATGTCGTACGCACCCCGCAGGAACTCCGGGTCGCGCATCACGCGGCGATGGAACGGCTGCGAGGTGGGCAGTCCCACGATCACCAATTCGTCCAGCGCGCGCCGCATCCGCTGAACGGCGCGCGCGCGATCCTCGCCCCACACGATCAGCTTGCCGAGCAACGGGTCGTACGCCAGACCGACGTCGCTTCCCTGGTCGATGCCTCCGTCCCATCGGACGCCCGGCCCGCTCGGAATCCGCAGGTGCTCCACGCGTCCGATGGCGGGGAGAAAGCCGGCGAACGGATCCTCGCTCGTGATGCGGCACTCGATCGCGTGCCCGCGCGGTCTGAGCGGGCGTCCGGGAAGCGCGGTGGGATGGCCCGCGGCAATACGAAGCTGCTCGCGCACCAGATCGACCCCGTAGACCAGCTCCGTCACGGGATGCTCCACCTGGAGCCGGGTGTTCATCTCGAGGAAGTAGAACCGGCCGTGCTGGTCGACGAGGAACTCCACGGTCCCGGCGCTCAGGTACCCGACGGAGCGCGCGGCCTGGACCGCCGCCTCGCCCATGCGGAGCCGCAGGTCGACGTCGACCGCGACGGACGGCGATTCCTCGACCAGCTTTTGGTGGCGCCGCTGAATCGAGCACTCGCGCTCTCCCAGGTGCAGCGTGTTGCCGAAGCGGTCGGCCAGGACCTGGATCTCGATGTGTCGCGGACGCTCGAGGAAACGCTCCACGTAGACCGCGCCGTCGCCGAACGACGATTGCGCTTCGGAGGAGGCCTGGGGGAAGCCGCTGCGCACCTCCGCCGCCCCGCGTGCCAAGCGCATGCCCTTGCCTCCGCCCCCTGCGGCGGCCTTGAGCAGCACCGGGTAACCGACCCCCTCCGCTGCGCGCACAGCGGCCTCGGCATCCGCCACGGGCTCGGTGGTGCCCGGGACGATGGGGACGCCCGCCGCCGCCATGCGGCGCCGGGCCTCGGTCTTCTCGCCCATCGCCCGGATGGCGTGCGCCGTGGGGCCCACGAACACGAGGCCGGCCTGCTCCACCGCCTCGGCGAACGCCGCCCGCTCCGCCAGAAAGCCGTATCCGGGGTGTACCGCGTCGGCACCCGTGTGCCGAGCCGCGTCGAGGAGGCGATCGGTGCGCAGGTAGGACTCGCGGGCCGGGGCCGGACCGATCGGCACGGCGGCGTCGGCGGCCTTCACGTGCGGACTCCAGCGGTCCGCATCCGAATACACGGCGACGGCCTCGAGTCCCTCCTCGTGGCAGCCACGGATGATTCGGAGGGCGATTTCGCCGCGATTGGCGACGAGGACGCGGTTCATCGCCCTCCCCCCGTCCCCCCCCACCGCGGCAGCGCGGCAGAGCCGCAGATGGGTTGAGGCGCGCGGCGACGCGCGTTGCCGCTCTGCCGCTCCGCCGCGCTGCTAGAGTGGGATATTCCCATGCTTCTTCGGCGGATTCACGTCCCGCTTGGGGAGCAGGGCTTGCAGCGCCGAGATCAGGCGGGGGCGGGTCTCGCGCGGGTCGATGACGTCGTCGAGGTAGCCGCGTGAGGCCGCGTGATACGGATGGGCGAACTTCTCGCGATAGTCGGCGACGAGCGCGTCGAGCTTGGCGTCCGGATCCTCCGCGGCCGCGATTTCCCGCTTGAAGAGGATCTCCGCCGCGCCTTTCGGACCCATCACGGCAATCTCGGCCGTGGGCCAGCCGACGTTGTAGTCGCCGCGCAGGTGCTTCGAGCTCATGACGTCGTAGGCGCCGCCGTACGCCTTGCGGGTGATCACCGTGAGCTTCGGTACGGTGGCCTCGGCGTAGGCGTACAGCAGCTTGGCGCCGTGCTTGATGATGCCGCCGTGTTCCTGCTCCACACCGGGCAGGAAACCGGGAACGTCCTCGAACGTGACGAGCGGGATGTTGAACGCGTCGCAGAACCGGATGAACCGGGCACCCTTGAGCGACGCCTTGATGTCGAGCACGCCGGCGAGCACGGCCGGCTGATTGGCGACCACGCCCACCGGATGCCCCGCGAGCCGCGCGAATCCCACGATGAGGTTCTGGGCGTAGTCCCGGTGCACTTCCAGCAGCTCGCCGCCGTCGACGACCCGCCGGATCACGTCGTGCATGTCGTACGGCTTGTTCGGATTGTCCGGTACGAGATCGAGCAGCTCCTCGTCCCGGCGATCGGCCGGATCGTCGGTGGGCCGCACTGGCGGGTCGTCGACGTTGTTGCCGGGCAGGAACCCGAGCAGGCGGCGGATCTCCGAGAGGCACTCGACCTCGGAGTCGTGGGCGAACTGTGCCACCCCCGAAATCGAGGCGTGCACGTCCGCCCCGCCCAGGTCGTCCGTCGTCACGTCCTCGTGCGTCACGGTCTTCACCACGTTCGGCCCGGTGACGAACATGTAGGACAAACCGCGGACCATGAACACGAAGTCGGTGATGGCGGGACTGTAGACCGCGCCCCCGGCACACGGCCCCAGGATGGCGCTGATCTGTGGTACGACGCCCGAGGCGAGCGTGTTGCGCAGGAAGATGTCGGCGTACCCGCCCAGCGACACCACGCCTTCCTGAATACGGGCCCCGCCCGAGTCGTTCAGCCCCACGACGGGCGCCCCGCCCCGTACCGCGAGGTCCATCACCTTGCAGATCTTCTCGGCGTGGGCTTCCGCCAGCGAGCCGCCGAACACGGTGAAGTCCTGCGCGAACACGTACACCAGGCGGCCGTCGACCCTGCCGTATCCGGTCACCACGCCGTCGCCCAGCACGCGCTTCTCGTCGAGGCCGAAGTCGGTGGAACGATGGGTGACGAAGCGGTCGAGCTCCACGAAGGAGCCGTGATCAAGCAACAGGTCGAGCCGCTCCCGTGCGGTGAGCTTGCCCTTCTCGTGCTGCTGCCGCACGCGCTCCGGGCCCCCTCCCTGCTCCGCTTCGGCCTGGAGGCGTTGTAGCGCGTCGAGTTGCTTGTGAATGGTCACGGGATCGAACGATCGGAGAACGGCGCTTGGCCGCCGGCGCCGTTGCGGCTCACCCCGCCGAACGCGGCGTGCATGAACGCTCCTGCGACAGGCGCGGGCTCGCGACCGCTAGCCGTCGTCCTTGGTCTCGTCGTCCGCCTCGGCCTCGCTGCTCGCCGCGTCGGCTTCCTCCTCGCCGTCCGTGGGCGGTTCGCCTTCCGCCGTGGCGGGGAGGCGAACGGGCTCCGCGTCCGGCGGCGCCTCCATGAGCTCCGTGGCGGCGAGGACGATGCGGTGATGGATGGGGTCCACCTCCAGCACCTTGAGAGCCGCTTTCTGGCCGATCTTCACGAGGGACTCGATCGGCTTCCCCTCGGGGAGCGGAAGCTGCGATTGCGGCACGAAGCCCTCGAGATCGTTGCCGAGATCGACGACGAGGCCGCTGTCCTGGAGCCGCACGATCGTCCCCTCCAGCTCCGTGCCCACCGGGTAGTCCTCACCGATCTTGAGCCAGGGGTCCTCCTGGAGCTGCTTGAGACCGAGCGAGATCCGCTTGTTGTCGGCGTCGATGTTCAGGATCACCACTTCGACGGTGTCGCCCTTGCGGACGACTTCCGAGGGATGCTGGACGCGCTTGGTCCACGACATGTCGGAGATGTGAATGAGGCCGTCGATCCCGGGCTCGATCTCCACGAACGCGCCGAACGACGTGAGGTTCCGGACCTTCCCGCTGATCCGCGTCCCCACGGGATACTTCATCGGCAGCATCATCCACGGGTCCTGCTCCGTCTGCTTCATCCCGAGGGAGATCTTCTCCTCCTCGGGATCGACCTTCAAGACGACGGCTTCGATGGTCTCGCCAATCGACACGACCTTCGACGGGTGCCGCACGCTGCGGGTCCAGCTCATCTCACTGATGTGCACGAGGCCCTCGATGCCGGGCTCGAGCTCCACAAAGGCCCCGTAGTTGGTGATGCTCACCACCTTGCCCTGGACACGGACGCCGACCGGGTACTTCGCCACCACGTTCTCCCACGGATACGCCTGGAGCTGCTTGAGGCCGAGCGAAATCCGCTCGCGCTCCCAATCGATGTCGAGGATCTTGACCTCGAGCTCCTGGCCGAGATCGACCGCCTCGGATGGGTGGGATACCCGGCCGTAGCTCATGTCGGTGATGTGCAGCAGGCCGTCCACGCCACCCAGGTCGATGAAGGCGCCGAAGTCGGTGATGTTCTTCACCACGCCCTTCCGGACCTGCCCCACCTCCAGCTCCTTCATCAGGTGCTCGCGCTTGTGGGCGCGCTCGGCCTCGAGGATCACGCGGCGCGAGACGACGATGTTGCGGCGGCGTTTGTTGAGCTTGATGATCTTGAAGTGGTAGCGCTGTCCCAGCAGCTCGTCGATGTTCGGCACGCGCCTGAGCGCGATCTGGCTGCCGGGAAGGAAGGCGTCCACCCCCATGAGATCGACGACCACCCCGCCCTTGATCTTCTTCTGCAGCATCCCCTCGACGGGTTCGTCGTTCTCGTACGCGTGGCGGATCTTCTCCCACACGCGCATGAAATCGGCCTTCTTTTTGGAGAGAACGACCGTGCCTTGTTCGTCCTCCAGGTTCTCCAGCAGCACCTCGACTTCGTCGCCGGGCTGGATCGCGTCGGCGTTCTTGAACTCCTCGATCGGCACCGCCCCCTCGGACTTGAACCCGACGTCGAGAATGACGTGGCTGTCCGTGACGCGCAGGACCTTGGACCGGACGATCTCACCCTCGGCGATCTGCTGGAGCGTCCCCTCGTAGAGCTCCAGCATCTTGGCGTACTCCTCGTCGGAGTACTCCTCATCGTACAGATCGGCGCGAACGGGGGTGAAGGAGGGGTCGGACGTCACTACTTGGGTCGTACCAGGCGTGGAGTCGTTAGACGAATCACTCATGAAGGAGGTCAATCCAGCGGGGGCGGAGGTAAATGGTTTGCGCCCCGGATATCCCCGGGGCGATGAACCTGCCATGATAGACAGCCCGTCCTGCTATGTCAAGCTACGCAAACGTCTTCCGCGCGAGCCGCACGATGCGCTCGACCTGCTCGTCGAAGCTCAACGCGGTCGTATCGAGCACCACCGCGTCCCGGGCCTGCCGCAGAGGCGCCACGGCGCGAGACCGATCGGCCGCGTCGCGGCGCTCGAGCTCGCGGGTGGCCTCGTCGAGCGCGGGGCCGGCGGGGGCCGCTCCCTCCTGGACCAGTCGCCGGCGGGCCCGCTCCGCGGGCGCGGCCGTGAGAAAGACCTTCACCGCGGCGTCCGGAAACACCACCGTGCCGATGTCCCGGCCGTCCAGCACCGCGCCGCGCGGGTGGCGCTGCACCGCCTCCCGCAGGAGCGCGTTCACCCAGTCCCGCACCTCGGGCATGGCGGCGACCTCCGAGACCCGCCGGTTCACGCGCGCCTCCCGGATGGCGCGCGAGACGTCCGCCCCCGCCACCTCCGGCCGGAACCCGTCGTCCGCGAGCACCAGCCGGACGGGGAGCGCGCGGGCCAGCGCCACGAGGCGCTGGCCCGAGAGCGTCCCCCCGGCATCGAGACCCGCGAGCGTGACGGCGCGGTAGAGCGCGCCGCTATCGACGTGCGGCAGACCGAGGCGTTGGGCGACCGCCTTCGCGGTGCTCGACTTGCCCGAGCCCGCCGGCCCGTCGATCGCCACGACCGGGCTCTCAACCATCCCGGATCGCCGCGAGGTCGTCGAAAAACCCGGGATAACTGATCCCCACCGAGTCGGTCTCGGCCAGCTCCACCGCGGCGCCCGGCACCGTGCCCAGCACGGCGAAGGCCATCGCGATCCGATGGTCGCCTCCCGTCTCGACGCGGCCGCGCGGCGGCACGGAGGCGCCGCGCACGACGAGGTCGTCCCCCTGCACCTCGGCGTCTACCCTCAGACTGCGGAGGTTGCGCGCCAGGAGACCTAACCGATCCGATTCCTTCACACGCAGTTCGCCGACGTCCCGGAACCGGGTTTCGCCCGACGCCCGCGCCGCGAGCGCCGCGAGCAGCGGGATCTCGTCGATCAGCGACGGCACTTCCTCCGGGGATACGTCGGCGCCGCGTAGGGCCGCCGCCGGGCGGACGAGCAGGTCCGCCACGGGCTCGCCGCCGACGTCACGCTCCCCGCAGCGATCCACGGCGGCACCCATGCGCCGGAGGACCTCGAGAAAGCCGCTGCGCGTCGGGTTCACCCCCACGTTCTCGATGACCAGCTCCCCACCCTCCGCAAGCACCGCGGCGCCCACCAAAAACGCCGCCGAGGACGGATCGCCTGGCACCGTCATCGCGAAGCCGTCGATCGCGCGGCGGGCGGTCCCGTCGAACCCCACCGTCGCGCCCGTGATCTCGACGCGCAAGCCGAGGTGCTGCAGCAGCCGCTCGGTGTGGTCGCGCGAGCGGCGCGGCTCATGGACCGTCACGCGCACGCCCCCGGTCAGGGCCGCCAGGAGGATGGCGCTCTTGATCTGCGCGCTGGCGACGGGCGAGCGGTAGTCAATGCCGCGCAGCGCACCGCCGCGTATCGTGAGCGGGAGACCGTCCCCCCGGGCCGTGACGCCAGCGCCCATTCGCACCAGCGGTTCGGTGACCCGCCGCATGGGGCGGCGGCGTAGCGACGCGTCGCCCGTCAGGCGGCACGCGAACGCATGCCCGGCGAGGGCGCCGAGCATGAGCCGGGCGGTGGTGCCGGAATTGCCGCAGTGCAACGTGTCACGCGGGGCGCGCCAGGGCGCACCGGTCACCGTGACCGTGCTCCCCGCCCGGAGCGGGCCGGCCGAGGCGCCGAGCTGGCGTACCACCCGTGCGGTCGTGCGCGTGTCCGCCGACGTCAGCGCCCCCCGAATCTCCGAACGGCCGCGGGCCAGCGCGCCGAAGATGAGGGCGCGGTGCGTGAGGCTCTTGTCGCCCGGCGGGCGCACGAATCCATGCACCCTCATCGCCGCACGGTGCGCCGCCACTCGGCGCCGCGCGCCAGCCACCGCCCGACGGCGACCTGGTCGCCCGCGCGAAGCGCCGCGGCCAGCTCGTCGACCGCCTCACCGAAGGCGTGGAGCGTCCGCAGCACGGGCTCGCGATTGAGCAAGAGGATCTCCGCCCACATCTCGGCCGCGCTCGCGGCGATCCGCGTGGCGTCCCGCGCGCCCGTGCCGAACCGGGCGCCGTCGGGAGCGCCCCTGGCCAGCGTGGCGGCCAGCGCAGACGCCGCGGCCTGGGGGAGGTGACTGGTCCACGCCAGCAGCGCGTCGTGCTGGGCGGGCGGCATCGTGACCGGCTGCGCCTCGAGCACGCGCTCCCAGAAATCGGCCACCTCGCGCGCCGCCTCCTCGCCGCGGGCGGCGGGCGTCACGTACACCACGGCCCCGCGGAACCGATCGGGGCGCGCCGCCACGAAGCCCGTGAGATGGGTGCCGGCGAACGGATGGGAGCCCGCGAATCGTGCCGCGATACCGGCGCGCTGCGCGGCGTCGACGACCACCTGCTTCACGCTACACACGTCGGTGATCAGCACGCCGGGCCGGCGGAGGACCAGCGGCGCCAAACGCTCCAGCAGGTGCAACGTGGCGCGCGGCGGCGTAGCGAGCACCACCAGGTCGGCCGCGGCCACGACCCGTCGGACGTCGGTCTCGAGCGTCGTGATGGCGCCGACGCGGGCCGCCTCCGCGCCATCCCGGCGATCGGCCGCGAACCCCACGATGCGCGGCACGCCGCTGCGAGCGGCCTGCCACGCGAGGGAACCGCCGATGGCTCCGAGTCCGATTACGCCGAGGGTCTGCGGGACCACGGGAGGAGGGATCTCACGGCGGCAATGTAGCGAACGTTCACGTCAGCGCGCCAATACGATCCCGAGCACCACGACCGCAAGCGTCGCGAGCGGAAACACCACCAGCCTCGGTTCCCGCCGGGAGGCGCCGTGCACGGCGACGCGCGCCAGCGCGGCAAACGGCGTCCCCAACATCACGAAGATGCCGAGCCCGCGCAGGGCCTCCCCGTCGATCAGGAGACCGACGGCGGTGGCCGCGATGGCCGCGAGCATCATCGCCACCAGCACCGTGCCCACGCGACGCACGAGCGCGCCGCCCACGCGGGGAGGCTCAGAACTCATCGAGGCCCCTCAGCCCCATGCGCCATGCCGTGTAGAGCAGCACCACGGTGAAGAGCGCTTGGAGCATCCGCTGATTGATCCGCCCACCCACCGCCGCGGCGAGCGTCCCACCGCCGAGCGTGCCCAGCATGGCGACGCCGGCGACGTGGGTATCCACGTCGCCGCGGACCAGGTAGACCGCGGCGGCCGCGGCGGCCGTGACGCCGAGCATCAGGACGCTCGTGGGCACGGCACGCTTGAAGGGCATGCCGAGCAGCAGATGCAGCACGGGGACGTTGAACACGCCACCGCCGACGCCGAGCAGGCCGGAGATCACGCCCGCCCCTACCGACGCTCCCGCCGCCAGCCGGCGCCGCGGTGGACGCAGCACGGCTCGATCGGCCGCGCCGCGCGACCACGGGGACATGCGAATCGCGATCACCGCGAGCAGCGTCGCGAACGCAATGAACAACGGGCCCGGCGGCACGCTCGCGGCGACCAGCCCGGCGGCTACCGCGCCCACGACGGTGAACGCCTGGAGGTGGACGGCGACGTCCAGATCCACCCGATCCTTCCACAGGTAGACCGCGGACCCCGAGACGGAGGTCGCAACGACGCAGACGAGGCTGGCGCCGACGGCGCTGCGCAGCGGCAACCCCGCCACCAGCGTCAGGCCGGGGACCAGGATGGCGCCGCCCCCGATGCCCAGCAGCGCGCCCAGGCTTCCCGCGGCGAGCCCGATCCCGAACAGCTCGAGCGGGTTCATCCGCGCTGCGCGAAGCCGCGGAGCAGCTGCCACACGGTGAGCGCCGCGAGGCGCGCGGTTTGCCCGTCGCGGTCGAATGACGGATTCAGCTCGACGACGTCCGCCGACGTCACCGCGGTGCATCGCCCCGCGCGTCCGGCGGCGTGAAGCCAGAGGTCCGCGCTGAGCCCGCCCGCCGCGGGGGCACTCACGCCCGGGGCGTCGCGTTGATCCACGGCGTCGAGGTCGAACGATACCAGAGCCGGGGCGTGGAGGTCGTCGTACAGCGCGTCGATCCGCTGCTCCGTGACGTCCGCCCGCCAAACTACCTCGCCCCCCCGCTGGCACACGAACGCCGCGTGGGCGGCGGCAACGGCCCAGGGGAGCAGTCCCGCGACGGCATAGCGCCGGCACGCGCCGGACGGATGCTCGAGCGCCTGCCGGAACGGCGACCCGGAATGCGCGAGCCCGTCGTGCAGCTCCCGCACGTCGGCGTGCGCGTCCCAGTTCAGGATCGATACGGGCCGCCGGCCACGCGCGTACGCCAGGAAGTGTCCGAAGGTCGTCTCGTGCCCGCCGCCCAGCACGATGGTGAATACGCCGTCCGCCACCAACGGTGCGATGGCTTCGGCGAGCGCGTCTTGATCGCGCTCCAGGTCACCGCTCACGGCCACGTCGCCGAGATCGCGCGTCCGGCGCACGAGCCCGGTCATGCGGTCGTCCGCCGGATCGGGCGCGAGCCGGTAGAGGCGCTCGCGGATTGCCCGTGGTCCACCCGCGGCGCCCGGCCGGCCGCCGTTGCGGCGCACCCCTTCGTCGGACGGAAAGCCGACGAGCACGGCTGCGGGACGCGGTGCGCCGTCCGCCAGATCCCGGCCGAGCAGGTGGCCGACGCGGGGGTCGGCGGGCGACGTGACGGGCGGGGCGACGTCTGCCGCCTGCAACACGCTCACCAGAGCGGCACCTTGGGCCACCGCGCGGCGAGCACGCGGTCGACCCCGAGCGAGCGGCCGGCGGCCCCGAGGAGCAACGCCACGGCGATGACGAGGAACGCGGCGTCGTTGCTCGACGGCGCCCACGGGACGGTGCCCTTCAGCGCCATGTAGTTGATGAAGAGGAGGCTTGCGACGGCCGCCCCAAGGCGCGTGGCGGTGCCGGTCACCAGCGCGAGGCCGGCGACCACCTCACCGGCCATGACGAGCACCGCGAACACGCCGGCGTGCGGAATCACGACACCGTGGAGAAACGCGCGATACGCGGGATGCGCGCCTTCACCCAGCCGCTCGAGGATCATCGGGAGCTGGGACGCGAACCGCACATCGCCGAACAGCTTCGGCCATACGGCCACGAGGAGGACGAGGCCGAGGTACATGCGAAGGCCGGCCAGGATGGCGGGGGCAGCCCTGTGGTTCGCGGTCTCGTTGGGTGACGGCATTCGATGGTCTCTACCGCCCCGCCATCCCCGCCTCCGCCAGCACGATCAGCAGGGCCCGCTTGATCCCGATCTCCGCGCCGTGCCCCAGCCACCATTCGCCCAGCGAGTGGGCGCCTTCGGCGATGCCGCCGCCGCCGATTGTGATGGCGGGGATGCCCGCCGCGATGGGAACGTTGGCGTCGGTGGAGCTGCGCTCGGACGTGGGCTCCCGCCCGAAGTAGCGGGTCACCGCGGCCGCCCGCTGAACGAACGGCGTGTCCCACGCGATCTCCCCGGACGGGCGGTCGCCCACCAGCTCGACATCGAGCAGCAGCGAATCGCCCTGCCGCCGGAGCGCGTTTTGCTCGGCCACGCCGCGCCGGAGCGCGCGCTGAAACAGGCTGTCGAGCGTGACGAGACGCTCCTGGCTCACCGAGCGCATGTCGACCTCCATCCACGACTCGAACGGCACCGAGTTCACGGACGTGCCGCCGCCGATCCGGCCCACGTTGTAGCTCGTCTTGGGGCCGCTGAGCGTGTACAAGTCCGCCACCTCCACGAAGTGCACCGTCGCGGCCGACAACGCGTGATGCGTGTTGGCGATCCCGAAATCGCCCCACGAGTGCCCGCCGGGGCCCCGCACCGTCACACGGTACCGATGGGATCCCAGTGCCTGGTGCACGATGCGGTCATGGCGCGCGCCGTCCACCGAGATGAACGCATCGATCCGCGGACCGCCTTCGCGGAACAGGTGCTTCACGCCCCGCAAGTCGCCAAGCCCCTCCTCGCCCACGGTGCCGACGAAGAGCACGTCGGCCGCCGTCCGCACGTCCCCGGCCTCCATCGCGCGCAACACGGTGAGCACGACCATGAGCCCCCACGTGTCGTCGGCGACGCCCGGCGCGAACAGCGTGTCGCCCCGCACCCGCACCGTCACGTCGGTGCCTTCCGGGAAGACGGTGTCGAGGTGCGCGCTCAACACCACCGTGCGCCCACCGCCGGCGCCGCCTCGCCGCGCGAGCACGTTCCCTTCGTCGTCGATCCACACCGTGTCGGGGCCGGCCGCGCGCAAGATCTCGGCGTAGCGGGCGGCGCGCGTCGCCTCCTGGAACGGGGGCGCCGGAATCTCGGTGAGCGCGATCAGCTCGGCCCGGGTGCGGTCCCGCAGGGCATCGACGGCGTCCAGCGCCTCGCGGACGGCGCTCCGCTCGGCGAGGAGGCGGATCTCGTCGTCGTACTCCTGGGCCTGCGCCGCCCGAGACACCGGCAGCGCGACAGCGGCGAGCAGCAGCCCGCGCAAGATCGTCGACATGGGTCGGGGATCCAGGTGATCGGGGGAATGTGGCGGAGCGCTCAGGGAACGGGCCGCTCCTCTTCGAGGTGCGCGATCCACAGGCCGGAGAACAGGTCGGACGTATAGATGTTGCCCTTATAGATCTGCGCACCCCACGCCATCGGCCAGTTCGGCACGACGGATTGGGCGTCGGTGGTGGGCAGGGCGGCCACCTCGCGGCCCTGGCGATAGAGATCGCCGCGCAGCTCGCCTGAGATGTCGACGACCCGCAGGCCGGCCTGGTAGTAGCCCACGTAGAGCCGGTCGCCCTCGGCCCAGAGGTTGTGCGCGCCGGCCTCGGGAACCTCGTAGCGGGCGACTTCGCGCGGTCGCTCCGGGTCGTGCATGTCGAGTACGTGGACGTAGCCGCGCGCATCGATAGGGGCGGCCGGATCCCAGCCCTCCGGGAAGATCTCGTCGCCGACGAACAAGTACCGGCCATGGCGCCACGCCACGTGCGTGTTGCCAACCGGGTAGGCGAACTGGCTCACGAACGTCGGCCGCGTGGGCGTGCCGCCGTGCGACCCGGCCCCCACGTCGAGCATGACCACGCCGTCGTCCCAATAGGAGAGGTAGGCGTATCCGTCCTGGACGATCACGTCGTGCAGGGTCTTGAACGGCCGGTCGAGGCCCCACCGCCCAACCTCACGCGGGTTGTGCGGATCCGCGATATCGATGATGTGGAGGTCGGAGGTTCCGTTGTGGCAGGCATAGACCAGGTTCTCGTCGCCCCGTATCCAGACGTTGTGCACGCCCCCCGTCACCGTCTCCGTGTACTCCGATAGGATGGTCGGATGCGCCGGCTCCGACAGATCGAGCAGCACGATGCCGTTGCGCCGGCTCGAGGCGCCTTCGCGGGTGATCACCGCCACCCGGTTGTTGGGATGAATCTTCACGTCGTTGATGCGACGCGCGTCCACCTGCACGGAGTCGACCAGGACCGGGTGCTCGGGATCGGTCACGTCCCACGCCTTCATCCAGTCGTGCTGGAACGTGCCGACGTACGCGTAGTCCCGGCCGTCGCCTCCCTGGAACACCCAGGTATCGCCGGAATGGTGCGTGGAGGCGGGACCGCGTCCCACCTTGGTGAGCCGTCCGGCCATCCGGCGCGGCTCCACCCGCACCAGCGCCGTCCGCGCGAGGTCGTCCCCGATGAGCGCCGTGACGCGATACGTGCCGGCGCGCTCCGCGACGAAAACGCCCTCGCCGCCGTCCGCCTCGATCTGCGCGCCGGCGCCGCTCACCGTCCACGCCGGCAGGAAGCCCCCGGCCGCGGCGCCGGACTGCGGACGGGCCTCCACGCGGAACCGCACCACGTCACCGGTTCGCACCGTGGCGTCTTCGGGCCCGAGGGCGTATACCACGTTCGCACTCGGGGCCACGCGAACGTCCACGCGCGCCGTGACTGGGCCGGCGTGCGCGGCGACGGTCGCGGAACCCGGGCGGCGCCCGAAGACCCGGCCAGCGTCATCCACACGCACGACCTCCGGCGCCCCGCTCTCGAATCGCACCGGGAACGTCTCCACCGTGTCGCCGAACCGCGTCACGCCCACCAGCCGGAGCGGTGCGCTCGCCCCGGCGGCCAGCGCATCGATTGGGAACGTCAGCACGAGCGTGGCGGGCGCCAGCTGCGGCACCGTCACGACGGCGAAGCCGGGCATGCGCCCCACCATGGCCACGATCCGCGCGCTCCCCGGCCGGACGGCGGTGACGACGCCCGCGGGACTCACGGTGACCACCATGGTGTCCGTCGAGAACCACTGGGGCGTGACGTCGTTCAGACGTTCCCCGCTATCCGTGAAGGCGGTGGCGTCGAGGCGCCGCGTGGCGTCGACCTCGAGCGTGAGCTCGGTGGGCTGGACGGCAACGCGGGCGGGCTGTGCCTGGATGGCGGCCAGAACGAGCAGGGTGCCGGACAGCATGCGGGAGCGCCTCGAAGAGCTGGTGGCCGATGGCTTCTGGCGTATGGCGTATAGCTTATGGCCTACGGCTAATGGCTAATGGCTCGCGGCCGTCGCCGCAAACACGATTCTCCGGTTCGGTAAACATGTTCCTGGCCATGACGCACGACCTGGCCCAGCACCCTTCGGGGCCCGCCGGCGCGCCAGCGCCGCCGAGCCGCGCGTTCAAGCGCGCGCCCGCGGCGCTCCTCGCCCTGCTCGCCGCATGTACCGCGAGCAACGGCGAGGAGCAGGTACCAACCGAAACCCCCAGCCCGCGCGTCGTCTCGCTGGCCCCGTCAGTGACCGACCTGATCGTCGCGATCGGCGGCGGACGGCATCTCGTGGGCCGCACGACGTTCGACACCGACCCCCGCCTCGCGGGCCTGCCCACGGTGGGCGGCGCAAGCGACCCGAGCGTCGAGCGGCTCGTGGAGCTCCACCCGGACCTGGTCATCGTCTGGGAGGAGGGGGAAGCGGCTGCGCTGGCGCTCCGCGTGGAGGCGCTGGGCATCGCCGCACGCCGCGTCCGCACCGAGTCGCTGCACGATCTCCGGGCGATCGTCGACTCGCTCGGGGTGTGGCTCGGGCGCGAGCGCGCGGCGGCCGCGCTGCGCCGCACGCTCGACAGCACCTTCGCAGCCGTTCGCGCGCGGGTCGCCGGACGGCCGCCCATCCCCGTGATGTATCTCGTGTGGGACGATCCGCCCGTCGTGGCCGGCGCCGACAGCTACGCGGACGCCCTGCTCGAGCTGGCCGGTGGCGCGAACGTGTTCGGCGACGTGGACGATGCGTGGCCGGAAGTGAGCGTCGAGGCCATCGTCCAGCGTGATCCCCGGGTCATCGTCTGGCCGCGCGAGCACCCCGGCGGCGACGGTCTGGCGCGCCTCGCCCGCGCCCCCGGATGGCGCGATCTCGCGGCGGTGAGGGGCGGGCGCGTCTACCTCGTGCCGGCAAACCAGTTCAACCGGCTCGGTCCGGGCGTTGCCGCCGCCGCCGATACGCTCGCCCGACTGCTGCATCCATGACCCTGCCGCCGCTGCTGCGGGATCTCGTGACCCGCGTCCGACCGCCGGATCGGGCGGCGGACGCCGCCGTCCGGACACACCTCGACGCACTCACCAAGCCGGTCGGGGCCCTGGGCCGGTTGGAAGACCTGGCACGCCGGATCGCGACGATCCGCGGCGATCCGCCGGATCCGTTCGTCCGCCGCGCCGTCTATGTGCTCGCGGCCGACCACGGAGTGACCCTGCGAGGCGTGAGCGCCTATCCGCGCGAGGTGACCGCGCAGATGTGCCGCAACTACGCGGCCGGCGGCGCAGCGATCAACGTGATCGCGCGAGCCGTGCGCGCGGACGTCTTCGTCGTCGACATGGGCGTCGACGCCGACCTGAGCGACCTCGACGGTATCCTCCACCGGAAGATCGGACGCGGCACAGCGGACCTGGCCGCGACCCCGGCGATGACGCGGGACGAGGCGCTCCGCGCGGTGGCCGTCGGGGCGGCTCTGGTGGACGAGTCGCCACCGTGCGATATCGTCGCCCTCGGCGAAATGGGGATCGGCAACACCACGGCAGCGACCGCGATGACCGCCGCGCTCGTTGGGCGCGACGTCACCGCCGTGCTGGGACGGGGTACCGGCATCGATGACGCCGGCCTCGTCCGGAAACGCGACGCCGTCGAGCGGGGGGTGGCGCGGCTCCGCTCCGACGCCGATCCGCTGACCGTCCTCACGGAAGTGGGCGGCTTCGAGCTCGCGGGCCTCGCCGGGCTCGTGCTCGGGGCCGCGGCAGCGGCCCGCCCGGTGGTGCTCGACGGATTCATCTCTTCGGCCGCGGCGCTCGTGGCGGTGCGGTGGTGCCCCGCCGCCGCCGGCTACCTGTTCGCCTCCCACTGTTCGACGGAACCCGGGCACCGGATCCTGCTCGACGCGCTCGACCTGCACCCGCTCCTCGACCTCGAGCTCCGCCTCGGCGAGGGAACCGGTGCCGCCCTCGCCCTCCCCTTGTTCGACGCGGCCGCCGGCCTGCTGCGCGAGATGGCGACGTTCGAGCGCGCCGGCGTGTCCACCCATCGCGAGCCGGGTTCGTGATGCGGCTCGCCGTGGTCACGGGCGGCGCGCGCAGCGGGAAGAGCCGCTGGGCACAGGACCGGGCGCTCGCGCTCGGTGGCGACCACGTCACCGTGGTCGCCACGGCGAGCGCGGGCGACGAGGAGATGGCGCGCCGCATCGCACGGCACCGGGCCGAGCGCCGGCCCACCTGGACGACGATCGAGGCGCCGCGGGAGGCGGGGCGCGCGGTCGGCCGCGCCACGACGGACGTCGTCGTGCTCGACTGCCTCACGGTGTTGCTCGGCAATACCATCGACGTCGCGACGGCTGCGCGGGGCGAGGACGCGGCCCTCGCGGCGATGACCACCGAAGTGGACGGACTCCTGGCGGCCGCGCGGACCCGGACCGGGACGCTGATCGTCGTGACGAACGAGGCCGGGCTCGGCGTCCACCCACCCACCGAGATCGGGCGCTGGTTCCGGGACGGGCTGGGCACCGCGAACCAGCGTCTCGTGGCGGCGGCGGACGAGGTCGTGCTGATGGTCGCGGGACTCGAGCTCCGCCTCAAATGAGGTACCCGCCGGTCCTGCGCGGCGCGCGCGCCGCCGTGGCGTTCCTCACCCGCCTCCCGGCGGGCGGCTTCCCGTACACGCCCGACGATCTGCGATGGGCCACGGCGTGGTTCCCGCTGATCGGGTTGGGCGTCGGCGCCCTGATGCTAGGCGGGTGGCTGCTCGCCGCGCCGCTCGGCGCCGGAACGGCCGCCGCGCTCGTCGTCGCCCTGGGCGTGCTCGTCACGGGTGCGCTGCACGAGGATGGGCTGGCGGACACGGCCGACGCCCTGGGTGGCGCCGCGGACCGCGAGCGGGCCCTCGAGATCCTCAAGGATCCGCGCGTGGGCGCCTTCGGCACCGTAGCGATCGTGCTGTCGATCCTGCTGCGGGTGACCTTGCTCGCAACGGTCGGCCCCCTCGCGCCCGTCGCGATCCTACTGGGGCAGTGCGTCTCCCGCGCGCCGCCCGTATGGCAGCTCGCAATCCTGCCGTACGTCAGCCTGCCCGCCACCGCGAAGAGCACCGCATTCACCCGCGCGGCCGGCCCGCAGGCCGCCGTGGCGACGCTGTGGCCCACGGCGTTGCTGCTCGCGCTGCTCGAGGTGGATGTGCTCGAGGTGGCGGACGCCGTGGGCGTCGTGGCCGTAGCCCTCGGTGCCGGTGCAACCACGGGCGCCTGGTTTCACAGGCGCTTGGGCGGCGTCACTGGAGACCTCTTGGGCGCCACCCAGCAGGTGACGGAGATCGCGGTCCTGATGACGTTGGCGTTCTTGTGGCGGTGAGCAACGCGCAGAGTGAACCGCAATGTGCGGAGGGTCGTGAAAGCCTCGTGATGCGGGACGGAGCGCGGCTCATGGTGGTGCGTCACGCACCGGTGGCGGTGGAAGGGATGTGTTACGGGCGGACCGACCTGGACGCGGCCGTCCCGGCGCGGCATGCGGCGCGAACGGTTGTCGAGCGGCTCCCGTGGTCACCCGCGGCGATCAGCACGTCGCCATCACGCCGCTGCGCCCGTCCGGCGAGCCACCTTGCCGAGATGCTCGGGCTTCGCGTGACGGTCGACGTCCGGCTTCACGAGCTCGACTACGGCGAGTGGGACGGTCGGCCGTGGCGGGAGATCGAGTCGGAGGACGGCGCCCGCCTTGCGGCATGGATGGCCGACTGGGCGCGCGCGCGACCGCCGGGCGGCGAGTCGGCGGCGGACCTCGAGCGCCGCGTCCGGGCGTGGCTCGTCGAGCGCACCCGGATCCCGACTCTCGCGGTGACGCACGCAGGAGTGATCCGAGCCTTACGCGTCATCCTCGAGGCGACCGCCTGGCCGGACGCGATGTCCGCGCAGGTTCCGCACTTGGAGCCACTCGTGTTCAGCGCGTAGGATCGGGCGGCTGTTCCTTGGCGCCGGGTGACGGCTCCGAGCACGAACACGGCTGCCCGGGGCGCAGCGCCGGCATCTCGCCGGTCCGTCCTCGGGGACCCACGGGCTTTGGCGGCGCGTCGTCCGCGAGCTCGCCTCCGCAAACGAGGCAGAACTTCATCGGGCACTCTCCGATTGGTGCGGCTGGCTTCCTGGGATTTGGGTGATCACCGCGCTCCCGTCAAGCGGGGTCATCCAATGAGGCCGTGCCGCGTTGCGTGGATGTAGTCCGTGACCGCCGGTTCCCCCCCGCCGGCACGCACCGCAACGGCGATCTGCCCGCGGTGATACGCGGAATGCATGACCACGTGGTCCACGATGTCGGCGACCGTGCTCCGATACACGTCGCCCTTGGTGTTCGTATACTCGACGACGCGGTCCAGCGCCGTGTCGTTCGCATCGTCCAGCTGGGTCGACCAGGCCGCGCGCAGCCGCCCCAGCTCGTCCCGGCAGCGCTGCGGCGGGAAGTCGGGCCAGACCGCTGTGGTGGACCGCTCGTTCCGGAGCCGCGCGAGCCAGACCGTCTCCGCCCCGACGATGTGGGCCAGCCACCGCATGGCCCGCTCGGGTGGGCCTGGGACGGCGGCCACCGACTCGAGCGCCGCACGATTCGCCCAATGATCGTACGCGAGAAGCCGGCGGACACGGGCACGAAGCGGGCTATCGGACACGAGCGATCCTCACCGGAGAGTGCACGCGGGCGCGCCCCCACGGCGCGATACGCTGCAAGATAGCCCTGCGGCCACCGGAGACCCCGGGGCGGAGCGGCGGGCGATTGTCCGAGCCGCGCGACTAGATTCCGATTCGATGTGTGATGTGAGTGGTTCGGTCGCGCGCTGCGTCGTGGCGCTGAGGCCGCTCGCCGCGGGGATGTTCCTCTTGGCGGCGGGTCCCCTGGCGGCCTCACCGTGCGGGCACCCCGCCGACGAGGTCGCCCCGGCCGTCGCCAGGACGTCGGTTGCGGCGAGCGGAAGCGCGCTCCGGCCAATGGAACGCGCCGCCGGCCATTGCGGCCACTGCTCGCCCGCGACGTGCGCGGCGGCGGTTCCGTGCGGCGGGCAGACGCACGCGCGGCCCGCCGCGCTCCACGACCCCGTTGCACCCGAGTCGACGCGGCTCGCGCCCATGCCGGACCCGCCGGGCCCCGGGACGACCGGCCCACCGCCGGACACCCCACCCCCGAAACCCACCCCTGACCGGTGTGCGCCGGCGTAAGGATCCGCCGGCTCGTTCGTCATCTGCACTGATAGAGTCAGGAGCCCATGTGACATTCACGTTGCGGGTCACCGCCTCGCGGGCGGTGTGGATCGCCGTGATCTGCGCGGCGACCGCGCCGGGAGCCCGCGCGCAGGTCGTGCAACGGAACGCGCAGTTCCGCTTGCCGGCGGGCTACAACTTCGCTTTTTACGACACCTACCCCGACGCCGCGCGCAGCTTCTACGCGGCGCACTTCGCACACTTCGGGATCTACGAGGTGCTGTACCGGAGCGGCCCCGGTGACAGCGCGGCGTTGGGGCGGCTCGAGCGGATGATCCGCGACTACATCGCGCGCCCACCCCGCCTGGAGCCGCCCGCCGAGATCATCGCGCCCTCGTGGGCCAAGATCGCGTGGCGCACGGCGAGCGCGATGGACTGGACCCACATGCTGCACTCGCAGCTCTACGACATCCTCACCGACGACCGCGTGATGGACAAGCGCGCCGCCGGGGAGCGCGCCATCGCCTACTACCTCTCCAATCCGGACGCGTTCTCGACGCGCGGATACGGTCACGCGTTCATGCTTGGCGGCGGGCCGTGGGCAGCGACGTTTTCCGCGACGTTCCCGAGCCTGAACGGCATCCTCTGGGCCTATCACTGGCACCACGCCGCGGTGTACGAGGCGCTCATGGAGCCGGACGCGGCCTCCCGGGCCGCCGCCCTGGAGCGCGTGCTGGGCACCTTCCGCGATTCAGTGCTGGCCGACCCGCCGCGCTCCATGCCGCTCACGGCCGAGATCGCGCCGAGGTTCTCGGCGATGTTTCCGGCGGCCGCGCACATCTTCGACAACCTCCACATGATGCACGACGTCGTGAACGACATCATGGCCGACACGCGGATCTCATTGGACCAGAAGGGCACCGAGATCGGCCGGATGCTGGGGCTGATGGGGTACCGCGGTCAGGACACCGTGGTTCCACCCGAGACCCCCGCGCACGCGCACGGCCACATGCCGGCGATGCGACCGCCGACGCGGCTGCCGGACGGGCGCTGGCTGCCCCAGGGGCATCCTGCCGCGCGGGAGCACGATCACGAACGGCGGGAGGACGAACCATGATCGCCTCGCGTCGTGCGACGCGGTTGCTCGTAGCGGTGATCGGGGTGGGCGGCCCATTGCCCGCCCAGGAAGACTTCCGCGCCGCGGATCAGGACCGGCCGCTTCGGGTCGAGGACGCCTATCCCGTCAAGTTTCTCGAGTGGGAGTGGGAGTTGGGCACGCGGCTCATGGTGGCGGACGGCGGGCGCTACATGGCCGCCGGCGTTCTCGAGATCAAGACCGGGATCGCACGCAACCTCCAGGTGGGGCTCGAGGCGGAGCCCGGCTGGGAGCGCGAGGCGGGGACGTCCGCGGCCGGCATCGAGGCATTCGGCGGCCACGCTCTTTACAACATCACCCAGGAGGGCCGGCGCGCGCCGGCGATCTCGCTCCGCGCGGACGCGTGGAGCCCAGGCGTGGGCGAGCGGCGGATGCAAGACGCGCGGGCGCGGGTGCGGGCCATCCTCACGCGCAGCCACGGACGCGCGCGCGTCCACGTGAACGGCGCGTACACGTGGGCCTCCGCCTCCGATGGCGGCGACTGGTGGAGTGGCGGCCTCGGGTTCGACTACCCGATCGGCCTCTTCAGCAAGGCCATCCTGGGCGACGTCTACGTCGAGGCGCCGGCCGGCGGCGGAACCGTTCGCGTCTGGACCGAGATCGGTGCGCGGTTCCAGCTCACCAACTCGACGGTCTTCGATTTCGGCCTGACGAGCCGGATCGACGAGTGGGCAGACGGTGCGGCCAACGTGGGGCTGGTGGTCGGGCTGTCGAGGGCGTTTGGCATCCCGGGCCTGGTACCGGTGCCTCGGTATCCGGATCCGCGGATTGATTGACGGTGGGGGCCGGCAGTCGGCAGTCGGGAAGTCGATGACCGGTGACCGGTACCAGCGGTCACGACTGCCGACTGCCGATCACGGACCGTCCCATTGCCAACCCCCTACTCCCTGCCGTTCACCGTCACTTCGTCGACAAAGCACCACGCCCAATCCTCGCCCGGCTCGCCGGACCGGACGATCGGATGGCCGGTGTCCCGGTAATGCGCGGTGGCGTGGCGGTGCCGCGACGAGTCGCAGCATCCGACGTGACCGCAGGTCAGGCACACGCGCAGGTGGACCCAGGTGTCGCCGATCCGGAGACAGCTCTCACATCCGTCGGCACTCGGCGTGACCGGTCGGATGGTCTCGACGTGCCGACAAGCTGCGGGCGCCGCCGGACGGAACGCGACCGGCTGCGTCGGATCCAGGTAGCGCCACCGGGACTCCGCGGCGGACGCGATCCACAGCTCGCGCTCGGTAGTCACCCGTGCCGCCACGCGCTCCTCATCCTTGCCGGCGTGCTCGAGAACGGCGCGTAGGACCCCCGCCGCCGTCTCGATCTCGTCCACCACGGCCGCCGTGGCTCCGCGGCGCCGCACGTCGCGGACATGCCCGGGCGACTGCACGCGCGCCACGATCGGAACGTCGGCGCGGAGCCCGCGCGCCACCTCGACGACCCGCTCGGCGTCGAGCGGCGCGTGATCGGCGACTACCACCACACCGGCCTCGGGCAACCCGGCGGCGGAGAGCGTTTGGCGCCGGGCGGCATCGCCGCGGACAATCCGCCACCCGCGCTCCTCCGCTTCGCGGGCCCCCGCCGGATTGAGGGTCGTGATGACGAACGGCACCGCTTCGCGCGCCAGAGCGGGCACCAGGCGGCGGGCGACCTCGCCGTACCCCGCCACGAGCACGTGGCCCACCATGTCGCCCGCCGCGGGCTCGGTGGCGGGCCCGGCGACGCGACGCGTCCGATCGAGCCGAAACGCCGCGCCGCTCACGCGGCGGGCCGCCGCGAACAGCGCCGGCGTCGCGACCATGAGCAGCACCGTAGCCGCGATGAACGTCTGCGGCCCGGATCCCGCCACCCCCGCGGGCATGAGGCCGACCTCGGCGCCGGCGGATTGCAGGACGAAGCTGAACTCCCCCACCTGCGCCAGCGTGAGGCCGACGGCCAGGGCCGCGGCTGGCCGGTACCCCAACAGCCACACGCTCGCCCCGGCCGTCACAGTCTTGAGCGCGATGACCGCAACCACCACGCCGAGGATGAACGGGAAGTGGTCGGCGAGGAACCGCAGGTCGAGCAGCATCCCGACGGACACGAAGAAGGTGGCGCTGAACAGCACTTGAAGAGGAAGAATCTCGGCCAGCGCATGACTGCTGAACTTGCTCTCGCTCACCATCAGTCCGGCGACGAACGCCCCCAAAGACAGGCTCACACCGGCCAGGTTCGTCAGCGCCGCGGTCCCGAGGCAGATGGCGATCACCGTGAGCACGAAGATCTCCTGCGAGCACGTGCGCGCCACGTCCTCGAGCACGCGGGGCATGAGGCGCCGCGCGATCAGCAGGACGGCAACGATGATGACGCCGGCTTTGCCGAGCGCCACGGCGATATCCACCACCGAGCCGCGAGCGCCCCCGAGGATCGGCGTGAGCAGCACGAGCACGATGATCGCGAGGTCCTGGAAGATCAGGATCCCCACGCTCGCCTGCCCCACCGGCGAATCCGTCTCCCGCCGCCCGGCGAGCAGCTTGAGAACGATGGCCGTCGAGCTGAGCGCCACGAGGAAACCCGTGAACAGTGCCGCCCGCCAGGACACGCCGAACGGCATCAAGATCACCGTGGTGAGGCCGGTTGTGATCGCCAGCTGCAGCCCGCCGCCTCCGAGGATGAGCCGCTTGATGCGCGCCAGCTTCTCGAGGCTGAACTCGATCCCGATGGTGAACAGCAGGAGGATGACCCCCAGCTCGGCAGCCCCGTTCACCAGCTCCTGATTGCGGATGAGCGCCAGCGCGTTGGGGCCGATGACCATACCCGTCACCAGGAACCCGACGATCGGTACCAGACCCAGCCGGTGACTCAGATAGGCGATCAGCGCCGCTGCCACCAGCAGCATCACGACCTCGGTGAGAAACGCCGGCGTCGCCACGGCGGCGGCCAGCGCCGGAAGGGCCGACGGGTCCGGGGCGAGCCCCATCACGCGAACGCGATCTCGCCGCGCGCGCGGCGCTCGAGCGGCAGCAGGCTATGGTAGATGAACGCGTGCACCGGCGTCGGGACGCCGGCCTCTCGCCCCAAGCGCACGACGGCTCCGTTCCAGGCATCCAGCTCGGAGCGGCGTCCCTCGGCAACGTCACGGTGTAGCGAGGCCGTCCCTTCGGCGGGGAGGGTCTCGATGAACCGGAGCGCCTTGGGAACCGTGTCGGCCGGGAGGGCGACGCCGTGACCGGCGGCTACCGCCTGTACCTCGTGCATCGCCGCCTCCAGCAGCGCCCGCGTCTCGGGCTGCGAGCGCACTACGCCCATCGGCGCCCGGGTCACCGCGCCGAGGCCGCCGATCGGCACCACGAACAAGAACTTGAGCCACAACGCGGCGTCGATATCGTCCGGGACCTCGGTCCGAATGCCGGCGCCGCGCAGCACACCCGCCACACGCTGCACCCGCTCCGATGGACGGCCGTCCGGCTCGCCGAGGGCCATGGTCGGCTCCGCGCCCACGTGACGGATAGTGCCCGGCGACGCGATGAAGCTGATGATGCGGGCGAGCCCCTTGAGCACGCGATCGTCCCCCACCACCTCGGCGAGCTGTGCCGCCGCCTCGACGCCGTTCAGGAGCGGGAGCACCACACCCCCGCCTTCGAGCAGGGTGGACAGCCCGCGGGACGCTTCGGGGAGCTGCCACGACTTCACGGCCACGATCACGAGGTCGGCGGGCCCGGCGGCGCGCGGATCGTCCGTCGCCGAGACCCGCGCCAGGCGCGCGTCGCCCGCGGGACTCTCGACCCGCAAGCCGTCCCGGCGCAGCGCCGCGAGGTGCGCACCGCGCGCGATGAACACGACATCGTGCCCCGCCTCTACGAGGCGCGCGCCGAAGTACCCTCCGACACCGCCGGCGCCGAACATGACTACGCGCATGCTCCTCCCCCTTCCTCGGTCAGCGAACGCCACGGCCGCCGGCCGCCATCATAGTCCGACTCAGCGCCGCCGCAGCACGAGCCATGCGCCGACGAGCAACAGCACGATGCCAATCAGGCGGTGCATGTCCACCGGCCGGACCGTCGTTCCCAGATACCCGTGATGGTCCAGCCACGCGCCAATGACGAGCTGCGCCGCCACGATCAGCGCGACCGCCGAGGCCACGCCGATGCGGGGAATGGTGAACGCGACGGCGCCGATCAAGACGACGCCCAGCGCGCCGGCCGCGACCGCGTACGGCGGCACCGTGCGCCACGCGCCGAGCCGGCCGCCGCCGATGAGCAGCAGCGGGGCGCCCGCCACCAACGCGCCACCGACATGAATGATGAACACGCTCTCCAGGATCCCCAGACGCCGACCCAGCATGGCGGCCAGCGGATTCTGGAAGCCGATGGCGATGCCGCCAAGCACGCCGACGATCGCCGAGAGCAGCAAGGACGGCATCCTTCCTCCTATTCCATGGCCCACAGGGCCAGCCCCGTGGTCTCGTCGTGTTCCCGAATCAACTCGATGCCGCCGAACCGCTCGATCACGAACTCGAATGCGAACACCACCGTCCCCGGCGCCAGGTGACCGCCGTACGCCCGCCCCGACGCGTCCGCCAGGGTCACATGGGCGTGGACGAACGGTACGGCGTCCCGCAGCGACACGTTGCCCACCAGCTTCGTGATCTCGAGGGGCTCGTCCAGCTCGAAGAATCGGTACTCACGTACCGCTTGATCGAAGAACGCCAGTCGGGCCCGCTCGACCGCCCCCAACCCTTCGATCCGCCCGGCGCCCACCGCGTTTTCGCCGCAGATCCCCGTCAGCTCCTCCAGCAAGTCGTCGCCCCGGACCAGCCGGCCTACCAGCGTCCCCGCGAACGTCGCCTCCCGCACCCGTCGCACGGCTCCTCCTCGTTGGATTCGTGGTGTTGTGCGCGACGCCGGCGGCGCCGCCCAAGCTGAACGAATTGTGTCCGGCGACCCGGGACGCCGCAACGCACCCCCCGAACGCACGCGAGCCCCGAAGGGCGGGTTCCCCTCGGGGCTCGTCCGCGACGACCGATCGGCGTCGCCCGTCGCGCTCACCCGCCCGACGGCATCACGGCCAATTCGCTCACGTGGAGATTGAGTCCGTGGTTCACCCGCAAGCCCACGATCCCATCCGCCTGGATCTCGCTGCGCGGCACGGTGGCGACCGTCTGCCCGTTGATCATGAACACCACCTCGTTCGGCCGGGCCTCCACCGCGAGCACGTTCTTCGCGTTCTCCTCTCCGCCGGCATGCCGCACGATCGCGGGACTGGGTGCCCAGTCGCGAATCACCGAGGTCGAGCCCCCGTCGCGCCGCTTCAAGAGGAATTCGCCGGTGTCGCGTATCAAGAAGTACACGTACGACTGGTCGGGACCGTCCAGGTCGCGGCCGCCAAGAAGGATGCCGTACGCTTCACGATGACGCTGGCCGGGATCGAAAAGGAAGATCGTGGACTGAATCCGAAATGCGCCGCTGGCGGTGCTGGCGGGATCGTACAGGATCGCCGCCGGCCCCGTGGTGATGTGCCAGCCGGGCGGCATGCCTACGAAATAGACGGCGGTGTCGGGCGTCCCGGGCCGATCGAACCGCACCTTCCAGTGCGCCGGCCGCACCAGCTCCTGCTCCTGGGCCGCGAGCGGCGCGGCGACCACGGCCAAAGACAGACTGAGAACGGCGATGTGCATGTTCCTTCCCCGGACAGAGATAAGGAGGTTGCGGGCGCTGTTGGAAAAGTCACCCCGGCGCCTGCTGCTGGGAAGTCCTGCGGAGTCCCGACGGCGTGAGGAGCGGGAGAATGATTCCCGGCAGTGGACCCGCATCGGGCAACCGATCAACTTACAGCCGACCCACCGGGAGGGCGGGACATGTTGCAGGGTATACGTTGGGCCGCGGCGCCGCTATGGTGCGCGGCGGCGTTCGCCGGGCTCGCTGGCGACGCGCTGCACGCGCAACCGATCACCGTGCGATTCGCGACGTTCAACACCTCGCTCTATCGTGACGCGCTGGGGCAGCTCGCCCGCGACCTCGCCACCTCCGATGACCCGCAGGCCCGCGCCGTGGCGGAGATCATTCAGCGAACGCGGCCGGACGTGCTGGTCGTCAACGAGTTCGACTACGACGTGGAAGGCGTGGCGGCGCGCCGGTTTCAGGAGCGGTACCTGAGCGTTTCCCAGCACGGTGCCGACCCCATCGACTACCCCCACCGCTTCACGGCGTCCGTCAACACCGGCGTCTCCTCCGGCTTCGACCTGGACAACGACAGGTCCGTCCGCGGACCCGGCGACGCGCTCGGCTTCGGCGCGTTCCCGGGGCAGTACGGCATGGCGGTGTTCTCGCGACTTCCCATCGACCGAGACGCGATCCGGACGTTCCGCCGGTTCCGGTGGCGGGACATGCCGGGAGCGCTCCTGCCGGACGATCCGGCCACGCCCGCCCCGGCGGACTGGCACACCCCCGCGGAGCTCGAGGCGGTGCTGTTGTCGTCCAAGAGCCATTGGGACGTCCCGATCCGCGTGGGCGACCGCGTGATCCACCTCTTGGTGAGCCATCCCACGCCGCCCGGCTTCGACGGCCCCGAGGATAGGAACGGCCGCCGGAACCACGACGAGATCCGGTTCTGGGCCGACTACATCGACCCTGAGCGCTCCGGCTACATCGTCGATGACCGGGGGGAGCGCGGCGGCCTCGCCTCCGATGCCGACTTCGTGATCGCGGGCGACCTGAACGCGGATCCGCTCGACGGCGACAGCTACCCGGGCGCCATCGCGCAGCTCCTCGAGCACCCGCTCGTGAGCAAGCACCCGCTACCACGCGGCGACGGCGGCGCGGAACAGGCCCGGCTCCAGGGCGGCGCCAATGCGAGCCACCGCGGCGATCCGGCCTTCGACACGGCCGACTTCAACGACGACGGACCCGGCAACCTGCGCATCGACCATGTCCTGCCGAGCCGCGGCCTCGCAACGACCGGCGCCGGCGTGTTCTGGCCGACATCCGACGATCCGCTGTTTCGCCTGGTCGGGACGTTTCCGTTTCCGAGCTCGGACCATCGGTTGGTGTGGGTGGATGTTGAGCTTCAGGTGGGAGGGAGTGGGCGGTAGGGGTTCGACAGGCGGCAGTCGGCAGTCGTCACAGTCCGTGACCGGCGACCGGCGAAACCCGCGCAGGATGACCCGCCCCGTTCCCGATTCGACTGTCGTCCATCCGACTGCCGACTGCCGATCCCGTCACAAAACCGTCTCCGCGCGGCAACGCGATCTCCGCCTCCGTGGGACCGAACCGTGACCTCGTAGGGAAGAGCGACGCGCGCCAGCAGCGACGACGTCGGGTTCACATTTGCGATGTGGGGCCCCTGGGAGCAGGGCGCGCTCTAGCCGGTGACGTGCGGACGCCATGAGGGGCGGGTCGATCGACCCGCCCCTGGCCGCCTAGGCACCTCAAACCGTCAGGCGGCGCGACGCGCCGCGATCGGTAGCGCAACGGCGTCCGCAGTGCGGCGGTCCGGGGCCCGGCACAGGGTCTCGCCGTCCCGCGCGGCGACGACCACGGGGCCCACATCCCCGGCGTGCAGCGGCCGCGCGAACCACAGGCCGCGAAGGTGCACGAAGCGATAGGCCGCGATATGGGAATGCATGTCGGGTTCCTCCTCTTGGGTCCAGGGGGACCGGGGGGGGTGTCCCACGCCGGTCCCGCTCTCACCTCGGTAGGCGCAAGACGAACGCTGAACCGGTCACCCGGACGTCCTTCCCCCCCGGTTGGACCGCGCTTAGGCTCCGTCATGGCCGCCCGGCGGGCCGGCGCCGCGCCCGGGCGTCTGTCATGGCGGTGTCATCCTCACGCACGATTGTGTTGGAGACCGATGCGGGTCCTGATCATCGAGGACGAGCCGGACGTTGCCGACCTGTTGAAGCGCGCCATGCACGAGGCGACGTGGGCCGCGGACGTGGCCAGCAGCGGTCGCGCCGGCCTCGAGGCCCTCGCGGTCCACGACTACGACCTTGCGGTGCTCGATGTCGGGTTGCCGGACATGAGCGGGATCGACGTCTGCCGGGAGTGGCGCGCGCGTGACGGCGCCACCCCCATTCTGATGCTGACCGCCCGCGGCGCGCTGTCGGACCGGGTGTCCGGCCTCGACGCGGGTGCCGATGACTACCTGACCAAGCCGTTCGCCATCGAGGAGCTCATGGCCCGACTACGGGCCCTGGCGCGCCGTCCGCCGACCCCTCTCGAGACCGAGCTGGCGTTCCACGATCTGGTGCTGGATCCCGCGCGGCGCACGGTGCACCGCGGAGGCGCGCCGATCTCCCTCACCGCCCGCGAGTTCGCTCTGCTCGAGTTCTTCTTGCGACACGCGCGCCGCGTGGTCACCCGCCTCCAGATCCTGGAAAACGTGTGGGACGACAACTTCGATCCCGTGGCGAACGCGGTGGACGTGCTCGTCGGTCGGGTGCGGCGGAAGATCCACCGGGACGGCCTCCGCCCGATGATCCATACCGTGCGCACGGTCGGGTACATTCTCTCCGAGGAGGAGCCGGGTGCTGGTTAGTCGCGTCCGCGCGCAGCTCGCGGCCTGGTTCGGCGTCGCGATGGTGGCGGGGCTCGTGGCCATGTCCGTATCGCTGTACGCGTTCCTCTACCGGAGGGCGGACAAGCGGCTGACCGATGAGCTGACCCGCGCCGCCACGGAGCTGGCCGCCAACGTCGAGTCCCGCATCACCGGGCGCCGGCCGGATCGCATCGGGCCCGTCGTGGCCGACGAGCTGCCCGAGGTGTTGGTGGATGAGGACGAGGTGCTCGCAGTCTACCGGCCCGACGGCGCGCGGCTCGGCACGCACGGCGCCGCTTCGCTGCTCGACGGCCTGCGGCTGCCCCCAAACCCCGCGGTGTGGGACCAAGCCTTGGCCACGGGAGAGCGGGCCCGTTTTGCCATGGTGCGCATCACGGACCCGGCCCTGCTCGTCGTGGCGGGCGAGTCCACCGCCCGCCTCCGCAGCGAAGTGCAGGGCGTCCTTTTTTGGCTACTCGTCAGCGTGCCGCTGGCCGCGCTGTTGGCCGTGCTCGGCGGGTACGCGCTCGCGGGGTACGCGTTCCGGCCGGTCAAGGTGCTCGCGCGGGAGATCGACACCATCGATCCCACCGACCTCGACCGGCTGCTTCCCGTGCGATCGCCCCCGGACGAGATCGACGAGCTGGCCGCCCGGTTCAACCAGTTGCTCGCCAAGCTCCAGGCGGCGCGGCACCAGAACCGGCGCTTCCTGGCGGACGTCGCGCACCAGCTCAAGACGCCGTTGACGCTGGTACGCGGCGAGAGCGCGCTCGCGCTGAAGCGCGCCCGCACGCCGGAGGAGCACCGCGAGATCCTGCGGCGCATCGAGCGCGCGGCGCACCAGATGGCGCACCGGGTGGACGATCTGTTCATGCTGGCCGGCGCCGAGGCGGGAGAGCGGCCGCAGCTCACCGATGACATCGAGCTGGACGGCATCGCCCTGGAGTGCGCCGACCTGATGCGCCGGCGGGCGAGCGAAGAGGGCCACCGGCTGGAGCTGGATCGCGTCGAGCCGGTGCGCGCCACGGGCAGCGAGCCGTTGGTGCGGGAGCTGGTGCTGGAGCTGCTGGAGAACGCCGTGCGCTACGGCGAGTCCACCGAGCCCATCCGGATCTCGGCGTATGCTGATGGGGACGGCGTGGCCTGCGTGGACGTGACGAGCGCCGGACCGCCGGTGACGTGGAACGGCGACGACGGCGGCCAGGGCGGCCGCGCCGGGCTCGGGCTCTCCATCGTGCGCTGGATCGCCGAAGTGCACGGCGGCGAGGTGCGATATGTTCGGGAGGGGCGCATGAACCGGTTTTCGTTCCGCTGGCCCGCTGGCCAGGCGTAGCGCGAGGCGTCATGTGGCTGTCATGATCGCCGGTTACGATTCGGGCGTGGACGCCAATTCCCCGTGAGGACGGACAATACACCATCGATGAGCCGCTCGCGATCCATCCGCATCACGTCATGCACGGTCGGCACCGCACTCGCGCTCGCCCTGGTCGCCTGCGGCGAGGCGCCCGAGGAAGCAAGCCGCCGGGTCGTTCCTGTCACGACCCGCGACATCGTCGTGTCGGCCACCGCGGCCGGGATCGTGGAGCCGGTCACGACGCTCGAGGTGAAGTCGAAGGCGTCGGGCGAGATCATCGAGGTGCTCGTGGAGGAAGGCGAAGGGGTGCAGCGGGGCGAGCTGCTCGTGCGGGTCGACCCCCGCATCCCGCGCAACGCGGTCGACCAGGCCGCCGCGGACTCCGTGGTGGCCCGCGCCGAGCTGGACAACGCCGAAGCCAGGCTGGAGCGCGCCGAGTCGCTGCACGACAGCCAGTCGATCACCGATGAGGAGTACGAGTCCGCGAAGCTCGCGCGCGCCACGGCGTTCGCGTCGCTCGTGCGCGCCCGCCGGGCGCTCGAGGACGCGAAGATCGCGTTCGAGGACACGGAGGTGCGCGCCCCCACGTCAGGCACCGTGCTGAGCCGCAACGTCGAGGTCGGCACGGTGATCGCCTCCGCGAGCCGCGAGGTGGGCGGGGGGACGGTCCTGCTGCGCATGGCGCAGCTGGATACGGTCCAGGTGCGGGCGCTCGTGGATGAGACAGACATCGGGAAGATCCGGCCGGGGATGCCGGTGACGATCACGGTCGAGTCGTTCCCCAACCGGCCGTTCACGGGCGACGTCCTGCGTATCGGCGCGGAAGCGCTGGTGGAGCAGAACGTCACGATGTTCCCCGTCCTCGTCCAGATCTTGAATGCGAACGGACTGCTGCGGCCCGGCATGAACGCGGAAGTGGAGATCCACATCGGCTCGGTGGAGAACGCGCTCGCGGTCCCCAACGCCGCGCTGCGCTCGCCCAACGAGGTGGCGTCGACCGCGGCGCAGCTTGGGCTGTCGGTCGACGGCGCCTCCGACGGCCCCCAGGATCGGCGCGGTGACGGGAGCCGCCCGCCGGCCGAGACCTCCGCGATGCTGTCGCCCGAAGACGGCGAGGGCCTCCCGGCCTCGGGCGCCCCGGTCCCGTCCTCCAGCGCCGTCTCGCTCAGTGGGGCGGATGCCACGGCGTTTGGTGGGCGCTACGTCGTGTTCGCCGTACGGGACGGCAAGCTTACCGCCGTGACGGTGCGCACCGGGCTCACGGACTTCGAATACACGGCCGTGCTGGACGGACTCGAGCCGGGGGATTCCGTCCTCGTGCTCCAAAGTGCCGGCCTGATGGAGGACCAGGCGCAGCGACAACAGTGGATCCGCGAGCGCGTGGGCGGTCCGCTCCCGACGGGCACCCGATGAGGTTCGTCGAGATCCTCCGCGTCGCTTTGGGCGCGATTCGCGCGACCTCGCTGCGGTCCTTCCTCACGACGCTCGGCATCGTCATCGGTGTGGCGGCCGTGATTACTATGGTGGCGCTGGGCACCGGAGCCCGCGCGGCGGTGGAAGCGGAACTCAACGCGTTGGGATCCGACCTCCTGACGGTCTCCCCCCGGCAATGGCGCTGGCGGGGGGTCGCGGCGGAGGGAGGCGCACCGTTGACGAGCGACGACGCCCTGGCGCTCATGCGCGACGCGCCGGGCCTCAAGGCCGTCGTCCCCAGTCTATCGAGCCGCCAGCAAGTCCAGCTCGATGCGGCGAACGCGCGGGTCGACGTCATGGCCACGACGCCCGAGTTCGCCACCGTCAGCCGGCTGACGGTGGCCGCGGGACGCTTCTTCAGCCACGCGGAGGACTACGCGCGCCGCCGCGTAGCGGTCCTCGGTGCCATCGTCCACTCCGACGAGCTGGACATGGACCTCGATGACGCCACGGTGTTGCTCGGCAGCGAGATCACCATCCGGGGCATCCGGTTCGAGATCATCGGCATCCTGGAGCGCAAAGGGGAACAGCCGGGACCGGATCCCGACGAGACCATCTACATCCCGTTCCGGACCGGCGAGTACCGCATCTTCGGCAGCGACCGGCTCGACGACATTACGCTCCAGCTCCACCACGTCGATTCCATGGACGCGGCGATGCTCGAGATCGAGTCGGTGCTGCGACGCGAGCACCGCTTACGGCCCGACGAGGAAAACGACTTCAGGATCCGCGACCGGTCGCAGTTTCTCACCGTACAGGCCGAAGCGAGCGACACCCTCTCGTTCCTCCTGGCGGGCATCGCGGCCGTGAGCCTCATCGTGGGCGGCATCGGAATCATGAACATCATGCTCGTGTCGGTCACTGAGCGGACCAAGGAGATCGGGGTGCGGAAGGCGATGGGCGCCACCCGGCGGAACGTGATGGCGCAGTTCCTCATCGAGGCGATGGTCCTGTGCGTGCTGGGCGGCGTGGCCGGCATCGGCCTGGGGATGGGCGCCGCCCGTGCGCTGTCGTACTTTCAAGGCTGGCCGACACTCGTGTCGCCCGCCGCCATCGTCCTGGCCGTGTCCGTCAGCGTGGCAATCGCCATCTTTTTCGGTGTGTGGCCCGCCCGGCGCGCCGCGCAGCTCGACCCCATCGAGGCCCTGCGACACGAATGACGACGTGCGTACTCCACTCCAATGACTCCGTTTCACTTCGGGAGGAACCAATGCGCGTATTGACCACCATGCTGGGCGCGGCAGTGCTGGCCGCCGGGCTGTCGATGCCCGCGACGCCGGCGACCGCCCAAGAGCCACAGATCCAGGAATGGCAGGTCCCCTACGAGAACAGCCGCCCGCGCGACCCGTACGTGGCGCCTGACGGAAGGGTCTGGTTCGTCGGGCAACGGACCCACTACGTCGCGGCGTTCGATCCGCAGACCGAGGAGTTCACGAAATTCGACCTCGAGGACGGCACCGGGCCCCACAACCTCATCGTCGACGCCGACGGCACCATCTGGTACGCCGGCAACCGCGCGCGCCACATCGGCAAGGTGAATCCGGTGACGGGCAACATCGAGAAGATCATGATGCCCGACGAGCGTGCGCGCGACCCGCACACGCTGGTGTTCGACGGGAAGGGGAACATCTGGTTCACCATGCAGGGCGCGAACATGATCGGAAAGCTCGTGATGGCCACGGGCGAGGTGAGCCTCGTAGAGGCGCCCACGATCGACGGCGGGCAGCGTGGCAGCTCGAGCCGCCCGTACGGCATCAAGGTGGACTCCGAGGGACGCCCGTGGGCGGTTCTGGTGGGCACGAACTTGATCGCCACGGTCGACCCCGCCTCGATGGAGCTCAGCACGTATGAGCTACCCGCCGACGGCGCGCGGCCCCGGCGGCTGGAGATCGCGTCGAACGACCAGATCTACTATGTCGACTTCTCCCGCGGGTACCTCGGCCACTTCGATCCGGTGACGAAACAGGTCGAGGAATGGCAGAACCCCGGCGGGGCGGAATCGCGGCCGTACGGAATGGCCATCGACCGCGACGACCGCGTGTGGTTCGTCGAGACCGGCGTCAGCCCCAACACGTTCGTCGGCTTCGATACCGCCACGGAGCAGTTCCTGAGCGTGACGCCCATCGCGAGCGGCGCAGGCTCCGTGCGCCATATGTACTACGACGAGGGCACGAACTCGATCTGGTTCGGGACGGACAACAACACGCTCGGGCAGGCAAAGCTGCCGCCGAAGCAGCAGGCAGTCGGTAGTCGGTAGTCGGCAGTCGGCAGTCGGCAGTTCGACGGAACGCCCGGCCAGGTGGTCGGGCGTTTTCGTTTCATCACCCGCAACTGCGTCTCATCGTCACCAGCGTGGCGGCTCCGAAACGCCGCCACACCGCGAGCCATCATGGGGCGGGCGGTTCCGCCTCCACGTTCAGCGTCCGCTGAAACAGCTCGATGCTCGCGTTCGAGCCAATGACCACCAGCCGATCATGGGTGTTGAGAACCGACGCCGGGCCGGGCATCTCTACGATCTGCTTGCGGTGCAGCGGATCGTACCGCGCGATCTGGAGAGCATGCACGCCGTACGCGGAGCGGGGCGCGATCTCCCCAATTGTCCGGCCGTCGAGCGCGGGCGGCACCACAAACGTCTGGATCGCGAAGCCCTCCGGCAGTTCGACGTAGCTCCCGCGTCCCTGCGCCGAGCCCTGGTGCGTGCCGAAACGCGCCAGCAGGTGCCGCTTCTTCAGGATTTCCTGGCTGTAGATGCCGATGAGGTCGCGCTGGGATACCCAACCGACCAGCTTGCGGGCGTCGCCGTCCTCGACCACCGGCAGCCGCTCGGCGTGCTGCCGCCAGAACTTCTCCATGGCGTCGGCGAGAAACTCGCTCGGCATGACGACCTCGAACGGCTCGACGAGGTCCGCCGCGATCACGACCTCGAGCGCCTGTCCGGCGGATAGCACGTCCTTGATCGCGTGCAGAGAGATCGCCCCGACGAACCGCCCGCCGTCATCCGTAACGTACAAGAAGCTCCGCGGGGTATGCAGGAAGTACTCGACGACCTTCTTGAACGGATCGCGCTCCTTCACGGCCTCGACGTCGTCGTGCATCACGTCGGCCACCCTCACGGACCGCATCAGGCTGGCTTCCGGGCCGCTCGGTAAGACGACGCCGCGCCGGCGCAGCGCGTCGAGATGCAGCGGCTCAGGTTGGAGCCGCCGGGCCACCAGGTTGCTCACGATGCATACCAGCATCAACGGGAGAATGATCGAGTAGGAGTTGGTCTGCTCGAAGATCATCATGATCGCCATGATCGGCGCGTGCGTCGTGCCCGCGAGCACCGCACCCATTCCGACCAGGGCGTAGGCGCCATACTCCGCCGTGTGCGCCGGGAACCAGGCGTGCACGCCGTACCCGAACGCGCCGCCCACGAGCGCGCCCAGCATCAACGTGGGCGTGAAGATCCCCCCGGAGCCGCCGCAGCCTCGAGTGATCGCTGTGGCGAGCAGCTTGACGACGGGCAGGGCCACCAGGAGGTAGATCGGCAGCTCCTCGTGCAGGGCCATGTTCACCGTCTCAGCCCCGTTGCCGTACACGTGGGGAAACGCAATCCCGATCGCTCCTATCACCGCGAATCCGATTACGGGCCGAGCGTGCCGTCCGGTCCGCCATTTCCGGAACGTGTCGTCCACCCAGCCGATGGACCTGATGGTCAACACCGAGAAGAGCCCGCCCAGCACGCCGAGGACGGCGTAGCCCGCGAGCTCCCACACGGATACGAGCTCGTATGCGGGAATCACGAACCGGGGCAAATCGCCCATCGCCCCACGGAAGATCAGCGTCGAGATCACCGAGGCGATAACCACGGGCCCGAAGATCTCCAGGGCGAAGCTCCCGATCAGGATCTCCATCACGAAGATCGTGCCGCCGATCGGCGCGTTGTACACGGCCGAGATCGCCGCGGCGGCGGCGCAACACACCAGCACCCGTACCTGGTGCGTGTTGAGCGCGAACAAGCGACCCAACCGCGACCCGAGTGCCGCCGCGAACTCGATCATCGGGCCTTCCCGGCCCAGCGACCCGCCGGACGACACCGTGACGATGCCGGCGAACACCGCCGGCAGCTCTTGCCGGAAGGAGACGTGGCCACCGCGGAGCGCCAGGGCCTGGACCAAACCCGGCGTTCCCGCCCCGCGGACGTCCCGTTTGAGGAGCCAGGCCACGAGTGCCACCGCCGCGCCGCCGAGCGTGGGGATCAGGAGTTGCCACCACCAGGGAGCGGCCGCCGCGCCGGCCAGGAGATTGTCACGGCTTCCCCAGAAGGCCTCCTGGAGCAAGCCGATCAGATGCGCGATGGCCAGCGCGGCCACGCCCGTCAGCGCCCCGACCGTCGGAATGAGAAAGAGGTACGCGTTCTCGCCCGACGCCCGTTGCGCCAGCTCCTTCCGGATGGTGTGCCGAAGCTTGCCGAGAATGATTCGCCTCACCGCGAGTCAGGTCGTTCGAGTCACCCAAACTGTTGCGCGGGGGGCGTGCACGGAAGCCGGGCGTCGCGCGCGACCCCCGCACAATGCTCCTGATGCGTCGTTTGAGGTAGGCAGTAGGCAAAACACGTGACAGTTGACAGGTTACAGGCGACGGGGCATTCCTCTGTTTCACCGGTAACCGACACCTTTCACTACGCCCTTATCGCTTGCCATCTCCAATGCGCACCGCCCCTGCAGCCCTGCGGTTCCTGCCGACTCTCACCCTCCTCGCCGCGGCCTGCGGGGACTCGAGCGCCCCGCCCCAGCCCGTGGCACTCGACGCCGCGGCCTTCGAGGCCGCGCTCGATGCCCTCGACGACGTCCTCGCCACCGAGCCATGGGTGAGCTTCGGCCAACTCGGCGCCGCATTCGTGCTGCCGGTGCCGCCACCCGCACCGACCACGCTGGCGCGCGTCCCCGTCGTCCCCGACCAGTTTCTCGGCAGCACCTTCGTGCACGACGGGGCCGGCTACGTGGCCGACCCAAGCCGCACCGACGCGCCGGCTGACGGCGTCCGCTTCGTCCTCTACGCGCTCCAACCGGGTACCCAGGCGCCGAGCCTGGACGCGGAAATCGCCATGGCCGACGTCCGGGACGTGGGCGCCGGCCTATCCAACGGTTTTGCGCTCGACATCGCTGTCGTGGCACCGCTCGGCGACGTGGCGCGCTACGCCGCGACCTTCGAGGCCGAAGCTGCGCCGCCGGCAACCAGTGGCGCGCGGCGCGATCACGACGGGGTGGTGCTGGTGGGGACCCTCGAAGGCGACGGTGACGTCCTGACGTTCGACCTCACCTCGGGCGCCGTGAACGGCTTCACCGTCACCGACCTCGCCCTTGCGCTCGCGACCGGCGATCTCGCGATCGCCGGTGTGCTCGGCGAGGACGGCACGACGAGCATGCTGGACTTCGACCTGTCGATGACGAGCGCCGGCGAGACCCTCCGCCTCACCGGCGGCCGCGCCGGCGGCTCCCTCCAGGCCACGATCTCCCAGGACGGAACGGCGATCGCCACGGTCACCGGCGCCGGCTCGCCCGCCGTGGCCGCCGCCGGCGAACACGAGTTGTCGGTCGCCCAGATTGCCGTGCTCGCCCGCGTGGCGGGAATCGTCGACGTGCTCCTAGAGTTGGTGCACCACGTGGTGGACCCGGTGGAGTTGTAAAGTGCAGGCAGTCGGCAGTCGGCAGTCGGCAATCGGCGTGCCCCACCTCACCCCGCCCCTCTGGACCGCAGGCGTGACGGGTGGGCACGGACGCGCTTCTCGCTTCTCACTTCTCACTTCTAAACGACTGCCGACTGCCGAACAAATCAACTGTCGATCAGTACGTAAAATGCGCCCCAAAGCCCACTGACGTCACGTCCTCCGCGAAGAACTGCCCGTAGGGGTTGGGCCCGTCGTACACCTCGAACAAGAAGCTCACCGTCCGGCCGGCCCGACCCACTTCCGTCAGCGGTCCCAGCTCCACGCCCGCTCGACCACTCCACCCGATGCGCCAGTCGCGGTACTCGAAGGACTGGGCGTCGAGGGCCACGACGGGCCGGAGCGCACCCCAGCTGCCGATGCGCACCAACGGCACGGGATAGCGGTACTCGACCCCGGCGTGCAACACGCCGTGCGCCAGCGAGTCCTGCGGGTTGCGGTTGAAGCGGTACTCTCCGCCGCCGTAGCCGCGCACCGGCCCGAAGTCGCGCGCCACCAGCAGCTCGAGCGACTCGAACGAGAGGTTCAGGCGATCGGCGTCGCGGTTCTCCACAAACTCATCGCCGAGGTGCGAGCTCTGGTGGTACGCGCGGAATCGGACGGCGTACGGCCCGCGCCGAAACGAGATCGGCAGGCCGATGACGTAGTCGGCGTTGATCAGGTCGTGCGACTTGCGCGTCAGGTCGAACTGCGCGAACACCCCGCCGGCGAGCCCGAATTCCAGCCCATCACCCGGGCCAGGTCCGGTCCACCGGACGATCGGCACGCTCGCGCCGACCCCCACGGACCCCGTTCGCGAGCCGCGCGTATCGGACGACCCGCCGAGCATGCTCGCGAAAAGAGTGCTCTCCTTGGGATCGGCGATGAGCGGGCGAAACAAGTCGTCCGCGGGCAGGAGGGAAATGCGGCTCTGCGCCGGGATGGGCGCCGCGGCCGCCGCGCGATGCGCCGCGCCGCCCTCCCGCCCGTCCGCGCCGGAAGGTTCCTGGGCCGTCGCGCTCGCCGCCACCAGCGCGGCGGCCCCCGCGGCCACGATCACTCGATGTATGGGTTGCATGTCCAGCTCCGTGTCGGTTGCCTCCAAACGCCGTTGGCTGCGGTACTGTTCCAACCAACGGCGCATTGGGCGCTTCCAGCAGGTCTTCGCGCTCACAGCGCCTCGCTGACCTCGGCGACCCGGCGCAGGCCGCGAACCAGGGGCCGCCAGTCCGCGCCGAGCGCCGCCACGATGCGCGATTGCGCCTCGCGCCACACCGTCTCCGCCGCCGCGTACTGGCGCCGCCCCTTGGGCGTGACCTCGACGGCCTTGGTGCGCCCGTCGCACCCCGCCGCGAGGCGCACCAGCCCCCGCCGCTCCATGAGCTGCAGGTTCCGGGTCACCGTGGTGCGCTCCGCGCCCAGGCTCCGCGCCAGGTCGCCGATGGACACCGGCCCCCGCGCAGCCACGGCCAGCACGGAGAGCTGCGTGTTCGTCAGTCCGGTTGGCCGGAGCCGCCGGTCGTACGCCTGGGCCACCAGCCGAGCCGCCCGCTGGAGATTGAAGCACGCGCAATCGCTGCTGCCGCCGCCGCCGCTACCGCTCATGACCTGAATCTTCCCCCGTCGTGTTAATGCCGGTGCAAAATGTTCGTTAATACGTGTACTTACACTTAGTGTAGGTACATCATTTTGGCAACCCCGCACGGGAACGTTGACCCGTCGCGCCATCATGACCCCCTGCCCCCCGTCTTTCCGCCTATTCTACTGCTCACGGGTCGCCGCCACGCGACGCCGTGGGAACGCCACCCAGCAGCGAGGCTAACCAGCGCCTTTGCGCGGGATCGCCGGCCGCCGCACCTTATCGGCGACCTTGCAACCCCATCTGCGCCGCCTCGCCCTGACGCTCGTATCCCTCGTGGGCGCCGCGCCGGCGACGTCGCACCTGCCCGCCCCACACTTCGCCTCCGGCACGAGCTGGGAACCGGCGTCGGCCGGGTCGCACGGCGTCCACCTCCATCCGGGGGGCTGGACGATCGTGCTGCACGGTCAGGGCACGCTAGCCTACGCTGCGGACCCCGATCCGCACGGCGATCGTGACCTGTACGGGACCAGCGTGGTGGGCCTGCGGGGGTCGCGCCGGGTGGCCGCCGGCACCTTGGAGGTCCGGGCGATGGCCTCCGCCGATCCGACCCTCGGCAGCGACGGATATCCCCTGCTCCTGCAAACCGGTGAGACCGCCGACGGCTTCCGCCCGCTGTACGATCGTCAACACCCGCACGACCTGTTCGTGGAGATCGCGGCGCTGTACCGCGTGCGCCCGGCAGGCGGGGTCGCGCCCTTCATCTATCTCGCGCCGATCGGCGAGCCGGCGTTCGGGCCGCCGGCGTTCATGCATCGGGCCTCGGGCCGGGACATCCCCAACGCGCCCATCGGCCACCATTTCCACGACGGCACCCATGTGACGTACGGCGTCGTGACCCTAGGGGTCACGATTCGGGAGCGCGCGAAACTCGAGGTCTCCGCCTTCCGGGGCCGCGAGCCGGACGAGCATCACTGGAACATCGAGCGCCCGCGACTCGACTCGTACGCCGCTCGTGTCACGGTGCTTGCAGGCACTCGCTGGGCGCTCCAGGCGAGCGTCGCGGACGTGGACGAGCCGGAACAGATCCATCCGGGCCTCGATGTGCGCAAGGCGACCGCCTCGGTCACCCACCATCGCGCCATCGGCTCGGGCTCGTGGTCGACGACAGCCGCCTTCGGCGCCAACCGGTGGAGCGAGCGCACCGTCACCGTCGCCGGGATCGACTTCGTGGTGCCGGCGCGAACGCAGGTGGCGCTCCTCCTGGAATCGTCCCTCCGCGCCGGGCGCTGGAGCGCCTTCACGCGGTTCGAAGCCGCGGAGAAGGACGAGCTGTTCGATCCCTTCGACACCAGGCACAATGAGATCTATCGAGTCGCGAAGATCGAAGCGGGCTCCGTCGCCCACCTGGCCGCGTGGGGCGCGGCATCGGTCGGCGTGGGCGCGTCCGGCTCGCTACACGTGCTCCCGGCGGCGCTCGCGCCCGTGTACGGCGGTACGCCGTTGTCCTTCCGCCTGTTCGCGCGGCTCGGGGTATCCTGAGCGTTCCCTTGACCGCGGCCCGCCGCGGCAGTCTAGTCCACGCATGCCCGACCCCATCACACGCGAGTTCTTCGAGCTGCAGGAGTATCTATCGGGCCGGTACTCCATCGAACGCGAGCTGGGCCGTGGTGGGATGGGCATCGTGCTCCTGGCGCGGGACGTGGCGCTCGACCGGCTGGTCGCCATCAAGCTGCTTCCGCCCGCGCTCGCGGCGGACGACGCCTATCGCGAGCGGTTCCTGCGCGAGGCCCGGACGGCCGCGGGCCTGTCGCACCCCAACATCGTCCCCATTCACACCGTCGAGCAGCACGGCCACCTGGTGTTCTTCGTGATGGGCTTCGTGGACGGTGAGACGTTGCGCGAGCGGGTGGAGCACGCCGGCCCGCTCGGCCCGCGCCACGCCATGAAGCTGATGCAGGAGGTCGCGTGGGCGCTCACGTACGCCCATCAGCGCGGTGTGATCCACCGCGACGTCAAGCCCGACAACATCATGATCGAGCAGGGCACGGACCGCGCCCTCGTCACCGATTTCGGCATCGCGCTCGGCCGGCTCGACCCGGGCGGCGGCGCGGGCGAGGTGATCGGAACGGCGCGGTACATGAGCCCCGAGCAGGCGTGGGGCGAGCCGGTCGACGCGCGCAGCGACCTGTACTCGCTCGGCGCCACCTTCTTCTACGCCGTCAGCGGCCGGGCGCCGATCGAGGGGAAGACCCTCCCCGCGATCCTCGCGCGCCAGGCGGCGGAGCGGGCGCCCGCGATTCGTACGCTGCTCCCCGACTTGCCGGCCAAGCTGGCCGAGGTGATCGACCGGAGTCTCCGGAAGGCGCCGGACGACCGGTGGCCCTCGGGCGACGAGGTGGCGAAAGCGCTCGACGCGGCGCGCGGCCGCCACCTGCGCGCCCCCCCGCTGATTCGCAGCTTCGTGCGCAACGCCGAGGTCACGACGATGGTGGTCCTGGCCGGCGCCTTCACCGGCGCCGTGGGCAATGGCGTGGTCGTCGATCTCGGCCCGGGCCTCATCGGGTCGATCCTGATCATCCAGCTCATCGCCACGGCCCGGCGGCTCCTGCGAGAGGGATACTCATTCGATGACATCCGCCCGGCCCTGCTCGCCGAAGCGCAACTTCAGGACGAAGAAGCGGAAGAGCTGCGGCAGCGCCGCTGGCTCCGCTGGCTCAACGCCCAATGGCACCGCCTGTGGGCGGGACGCTTCGGCAGGGCGTTCTTTCGGCTATCCGGCTTCGCACTCCGCCGCCCCACACGCGCCGCCCTTCCCTCTACGGACGCCACCGAGGTGGTGCTCGGCCGTTCGACGATGGCCGCGTTCGAGGCCCTGACTCCCGACCTGCGCCGCCAGGCGGCTGACGCGCCCGCGGTGATCGAGCGCCTCGAGGAGCGGGCGATCCGGCTGCGCGCGGAGGACGACTCGGGACCGGCTCTCGTCCAGACCGTCGACGCGCTCGAGAATCTCCGCCTCGCCATGCTCCGGCTCGAGGCCGGTCTCGGCTCCGTCCAGGACCTCACGGACCATCTGAACCGCGCCAAGGCGATCGGGGAGGCCGTGGACCGGCGGCTCGCCGCGCAACGCGAGGTCGACCACCTGCTCGGCAAGGAGTAACGGCGCCATGCTTCTGGAAACGGCCGCCCTGGTGGTGATGGCGGAAGTGGTGCTCTGGGGCCTGCTACGATGGATCGGGACGAAGCCGCACCTCCTCACCAGCGTGGATCCGTGCCGCGGCGGCTGGGCCGAGGCGCGGCTACGCGGTTGTCACAAGGGGCTCGCCTTCACGGGCATCCCGGTGGAGCCCCTCAACACGCTCTCCGCGGCCGCGTATCTCGCCGCCGGATGGGTGACGTTTCGCCTGCTGCACTCGCCGGCCGCGATCGCCTTCACGGCGGCGATGGCGTTCCTCAGCGTCGGGGCGGCGCTGTACCACGGCACCAAAGCGCTTTGGGCGTCGAGCCTGGATCACGCCGGCATGTACGGCGTGTTCGCGGCGCTGGCGTGCTACGCGCTGGTTCCGGGACATCCCGGCGTGGTGTGGTTCATGGCGGCATTCGCCGTGGCGTGGGCCGCCGCGTTCGTGTTCCTGTTTCCCGGCAACCTGAACGGCCGCATGGCCCTGCTGCTCACGCTGGTCTCGGCACGGGGCTTCCTCGAGGGGACCTGGACGCTGGCGCTGGTCAGCCTGGTGCTGATGACCCTCGCCGGGGCCGCGTGGATGGTGGACCAGCGGTCGCGGAAGCTGGGGCGCTTCGGGCACGCGCTCTGGCACCTGCTGACGGCCGGCGCCCTGGCGACGATGTTTCTGGCGATGACTTAGTGGGATGGCAAACGGCACCGACGTCGCAACGGACGCCGGTGCCGTCTTGCACCTCCATAGCGCAATCGCGTCAGTCGCTAACGCACCGGTCGCTGCTCTGGTCCGCCGGATCGCGGGTGATGTCCGCGACCGCGTTGCCGACGAACGTCTTCTGAGCGCTGCGGCAGCGGCCCAGGGCCGTCATGTCACTGATCTGGTTGTTCTGGACCAGCGTGGGGCCCGGCCCATCGTACTTGAAGTAGAACGCGGCCGCGCACCGGTATGTCACGTTGTCCACGAACTCCACCAGCCCGCTGGCGTTCTGGATCATGAAGCAGGAGTGGTGCTCGACGTCGTCGTCCTCGCTCCACAGGAGCGTAGCGCCCTGACACGGCGTCGTCGCGTCGCTCACGCATCCGAACAGGTCGTGGATCTCGTTCTCGTAGACGAAGATGTTGTACGGGGCACCGCCGGACTCGCTGCCGTAGTGGAGCCGGATCAGGCCCGTGTTGCCGTCCGGAGCCACCGCGCAGCACACGTCGTTGTTCACCAACCAGACGTCGTGCACGTTCGTCCGGAAATACCACGCCACCATGAGGTAGCCGCCGTAGATCTGGATCCCTTCGACGCGCCAGTAGCTCCCGCCGATCGAGATGCTCAGGCTCTGCTGGTTCGCCGGGTCACCCAGCACGATGGCCTGCGATCCCGGCCACGGCTTCATGGTGATCAGCGCCCCTGCCGTACCTGAGTTGGCGGTACCGGACATCAGCAGCTGCCCGTTGCGCTGGTTGTTGGCGTCGGGCACGGCGTGGTCGAACGTGAACCGGCCGTGCAGATAGATGAAGTCGCCCGGACCGGCCGCCTGTGCGGCGGTTTCCGGCAGACGGAACGGGTTGCCCTGCGAGCCGTCACCGTCCGACGCCGCTCGCGCGTCCACCCACCAGCATTGAGCACCGCCCACGGCCTCGCACTGCGCGTTCGCAGGCGGAGCAGGAGGCTCGGCCGGCGGCGGCGGTAGCGGAGGCGGCTCGCCCGGCGGGGGCGGGGGCGGCGGTGGAGGCGGCGGGGGCGGGTCACCAGGACCCGGAGGTGGATCCTCACCCGGCGGCTCCTGGCCCGTCGGCGGATCATCGCCGGACGACATTTCCGTCACGGCCGACTGGCAGGCGAGGAACATCACAGCCATGATCACCATGAACCACCGCATAGACCCTCCGTGTATGATCTGCAAATCGTGCTGCCGGCGGCGGAGCGCTGGCAGGTCAACGTGACTGCGTCGGTTTGGGTTTTGGAACGCCGGAACTATAGAACTCGTCAAGCAGGGGCGCCGTGAGCCGCATCACGCAGACCAGGGCGCTACAATCACGGGCAGCGTTCGTGACGGTTCTCACGATTCGACCCAAGAATACGCTGGAAGTGGAGCGTGTAATTCATTTTGCTACTTGCTGTTACGTGACAATGCCGGCCGTTTCGAGCGCCACTGGCTGGCGGTGCCGCGTCACCGATCGCTCGCGCCGTGGAACGCCCGCGGCTGGGTTGTCAGGTCTCCGGAAGCACGCTTGCGAGGCCCGTGCGGCGGGCCCACCTTCAGCAACTTCACCGAGATCCTGGACGTGAACCGGCGCGTGGCGAGGTGCTCGACCATCGCGCCGGTGCGCCGCGCAGGACGCAGGCGTAGCCGCTCTCGTCCATCACCCAAGGAGTGCGACATGACGAAGATGACAGCGTTGCTGGCGGGCCTGCTGGTGTTGGGCGCGCCACCGGCCGTTGCGCAGGACCACCCCATGACATTCTTCCTCACGAGCGCCGGTCCCGGCAACGGCGCCGCCCTTGGCGGGCTCGAGGGGGCCGACGCGCATTGCCGGCAGCTCGCGGAAACGGTTGGCGCCGGCGCGCTCGAGTGGCACGCCTATCTGAGCGCGCTCGCGTCGGGCACCGCGCCCGCGGTGCACGCACGCGACCGCATCGGCACCGGGCCCTGGTACAACGCCAAGGGCGTGATGGTGGCCGAGAGCGTCGCGGATCTGCACAGCGACGACAACAACCTGACCAAGGAGACTGTCCTCAGCGAACGCGGCGAGCCGGTCAACGGGCGGGGCGACCAACCCAACATGCACGACATCCTGACCGGCTCGAACCTGGACGGCTCGGCGTTCATGGCGGACGGCTACACCAACTGCGACAACTGGACCGGCAGCGGTGAGGGGAGCGCGCGCGTGGGGCATCACGACCGCACGGGCGGGGGCGAGAACCCGACGTCGTGGAACTCCGCCCACAACTCCCGCGGCTGTAGCCAGGAAAACCTGCAGGGGACAGGCGGGAACGGACTGTTCTACTGTTTTGCGGTGGGGGGGATGTAGGGAGTAGCGGTTCATGCGGTCGCGGCCTAAAGGCCGCGCTCGGCGGCGACCTGCGGTTGCCGGCGCGCCCTGAAGGGCGCTCGCCACCAACGGCGTGCTTGAGCACGCGCCGTCGCAGGCGCCGAGCGGGCGCTTCAGCGCCCGAGCCGCGCGCGAGGGCGCGACTTCCACCGCGTCAGGGCGACCGCTCCGCGGTCGCCCACAGCTCGTCGCCCAGCGCCCGCATCTCGAAGCCGGTGGCCTTGCCCTCGTCGAGTGGGAACTCCAGCACGAGATCGACCACGACGTCGAACAGCTCGCCGTCGTGCAGCTCGGCGATGGCGAACATGCCCTCGCCCAGGGACACGAGCCACGTCTCCCGCAGGTTGGGGTTGGGCGCCGACTCCCACGTGGCAACGAGGTGCTCGTTCTCATAGCGGATGTCGAACGGCACCTCTTCGCTGCCGAGCGGCGGCCGCAGCCCGAGCCGGTAGGACCCCACGTATCGCTTGGCCATACCCTCGGCCACGGTCACCGGCCGCGAGGGGGAGACGCCGATGTCGAACGAAACGCCGGTGGTGCCCCACGCGAGCTGTAGGGTCGTACCCGTGGGTCGTACGTCGCGGAACTCCCAGGTGAGCAGCTCGGTGTGCGCGTACTCGGTTGGACGGACGGGGAACCGGATCTGCTCGTCCGACGGCTGCGGCGGAAACAGGTGAAACCGCCGTGGCTCCGGGTCGAAGATCACCGTCCACTCCTCCGGCTGGACCTCGAACCAAACCGAATACACGCCCGTCGCGAGCGCGTACCCGTCGATCGTGATGTCGCGATTCACCTCGATCGTGGTCGCCCAGTTGGCGCCGGTCCACACCTTCCCCCACGGCACCACGCCGCCGAACAGCGTGTCACGCCCCCGAACGTGCAGGCGGCTGTAGTCCATCGTGATCGTCGTGCCGTCCACGGTCTGTGTGACGGCGGCGCGCTCGCTCGCCCGGATCTGGGCCTGCGCAACGCCGCTCAACCCGATGGCGGCGACGACGAACACCAGGATGGTACGAGTCATGGATGCACGCATGGTCGATGTGAGATTGCAGATCGGCGGTTTACCACCTGCGATTTGTCAACGGATTCATCCCGGCAGTTGCCCGCATTCGGTCAACCCCCGGCGACAGCCGGGCTGCGCAATCTGCAATCTGAAATCTGCGACCGTCAATCGCTAATCGCCGTTGCTACCCAAATCGCGCGTCGATGGCACGCCGGATCTGGTCGAGCGAGCGCCCGGACTCATGCAGCCGCACCACCATGCGGCCCTCGGATTGGCAGATGAGGCAGTGCGTCGCCATGCCGTTGGACTCGAAGCAGGTGAGCAGCGAGCGAAACCCCTCGAGGTCCGCGCAGCCGCACGCGCAGCGGATGCCGTCGGCGACGTGCGGGATCCGCCGGATCCCGTCGTACAGTTCCACGACGTCTTCCGGCAGCTCCGACGCGGGAATGACGAGCGAGCCATCCACGTCCGGCCGCGGATCCGGATGCCGGCCGAACGCGGCCCTCCCCCCGCGGTCGCCAGACGCGGCGCCGGTCGTGCCGAAAGCCGCCAGCGCGAGGCCGCTGGCGGTCATCAGGAAATCACGACGGGTTTGTAGGTGCTCGGTCACGGCACGCCCTCCTCCCCGAACGGCGCGCGACGGGCGCCACGCCAATCTAGACCGCTCCTTTGGAGATGCGCAATCACGGGTGGAAAGGGGTCAACCGAGACCCGCGGGCGCGGTTCCCCCCGGCTCGACGGCGCTATCGCGCCGGCGCGCCCGGAAGGGCGATTTGCCGTCTAGCGGGAAGGCTGCTGGCGAAACACGAGCCAGTAGACCGGCGCGCCGAGGGCCACGATCCCCGTCCCGAGCGCCGCTTGCACCGGGCTGTGACCCGCGAGGGCGAACAGCAATACGGCGACCAGCACCAGAAAAACAGCGGGCGTCAACGGGTAGCCCGGCGTACGGTACGGCGCACCAGCCCCCTCGCGGCGCCGCAGCACGAACAACCCGGCCACCGTGAGGGCAACGAACAGCACCGTGATGAAGATGAAGTACGACAGGATCTGCTCGAACGTCCCCGATACCACGAGTAGGGACGCCAGGACGGCCTGGAGCGTGATGGCCCGCGCGGGGGTGCCGAAGCGCGGGTGGAGGGCGGCCACGCTCTCGAAGAACACGCCGTCGCGCGCCATGGCGTAGTACACGCGCGGCAGTGCCATGAGCAGGGCCAGGAGACTGCCGAGCACGGCGACGATGACGATGCCCGCGAACACGTTCCCGCCGGCGCGCCCGAACAGCGCCTCGCCCGCCTGCGCCGCGAACGTCTCGCCCGACGTCACGCGTTCCAGCGGCACGAGGTAGAGAAAGACCGCGCTCGTGAGGATGTAGAGCACGGTGACCGTGGCCACGCCGAGCGCGAGCGCGCGCGGCAGGGTGCGGCCCGGGTCGCGCGCCTCGCCCGCGAGCTTGCTGATCTCCCACCACCCGCCGAACGCGAAGAAGGCTCCCACGAGCGCGGGAGCGAGCGCGCCGGGCAGGGGATCGGATCCGGTGCGCTGGGAGACGAACGGGACGAAGTGCGACCAATCGCCGAGGCGCAGGGCCAGGGCCAGGAAGGCGATGAGCGCCAGGGCGCCGACCTTGAACGCCGTGAGCCACTGCATCAGGCGCGCACCCAGCCCGAGGCCCGCCACGTTGACGGCCGCGAGCAGCAGGATCGCCCCCACTGCCACGGCCTTGAGCCCGGTTGGCGAGAGGCCCACCAGGTAGCCCACGTAGCTCGCGAGTCCCACGGCCAGCGCCGCCGTGATGCCCGGGTCCATGACCAACAGGCATTTCCATCCATAAAGGAATGCCACGGCCGGGCCGAACGCCCGGCGGAGATAGACGTACCCGCCGCCGGCCTGCGGGTACCGCGCGGCGAGCTCGCCGTAGCACAGGGCGCCGGTGAGCGCCATCGCTCCCATGACGATCCAGACGACCGCCAACCAGAACGGCGACCCGAGAGAGCGGGCCATGGAGGCGGGGGTGAGAAAGATCCCGACGCCGATCACCTCGCCGATGACGAGCGCGGTGACGGCGGTGAGGCCGAGCTGGCGGCTGAGCGCCGCGCGGGGCGAGACGGGATCCGGCATGCGGGGCGGAAGCGCCGCCGCGCGACCGCGGCGGGTAAGCGCCGGGCCAGCGGGGCGCTATGGCCTCCCGTCGGCGCTCGCCACCGGCGTCCCGCGGTGCACCGGCCCTAGTTGTTGGTCGAGCCAGTCGAGCACCTCGCGAACGATCTCCAGCCGGTTGGTAGGGATGTGTCCGCCTTCCAGCCGTGCGTGCCGCTTCCGGTCGTCCGGCGCGCCGAGCAGCTCGAACAGCGGCCGCTGCGACAGCTCGTACGGCAGCAGGAAATCGTCCCGTCCGTTGATCATCAGCGTCGGCGTGCGCGACCGAGGCGCAAAGGGGGCCGGGTGCGCCTCGGCTGGCAGCGGCAACGGTATCATACCGCCCGCGAGCAGGATGCTCGCGGCAATGCGCGGCTCGACCGCGGTGAACACCGGCCCATAAACGGCGCCGGCGCTGAACCCATAATACCCGACTTTCGTGGCGTCGAAATCGGATCGCGTGTCCAGGTAGTCGATCGTGCGCGATATGTCCTGCGACCATCGAACGATCCGGTCGCGCAGGGCGTTGGGTGAGTATTCCGGGGGCTCCAAGCGCTCGTACATCCCCTTGTAGACCGGATGGACGAGCACGCGACCGCCGCGCGGGAGGAAATCCACGAGGTACGCGGACGAGAACCGCTCGCTCGTTTGCAACAGGAAGACATCGTCGCCCGGGAACCAGAACACCGACTGGTAGGGCGGCGACACGTCGTGCGGGATCAGGAGGTGCACCTGCATCCGCTCGCTGCCGTATGCGGTCCGGAAGGAGACCGTCTCCCACCGATAGCTGGGCAAGCTGTCGTTCACCCGCTCCACCGCGGCCTCGAGCGGCGTCCGGTCGTAGGCGTAGATGCCGCGCACGAGTTCGAACGCCTCGTCGGTGAAGGGCGCCGGCCGCTGGTACGCGCGGCGCGGCGTGACCGGCGCCGTCAGATGGGCCGCCGGCGGCTCGGGGTATTTCGCGCAGCGCACACCGTTCGTGGGCTCTCGCTCCGTCGGGGGTTGCGCGACGAGGTGCTTGAACAGGTAGGTCGGCTCGTTCCACGCGCCGCCAAGGATGTAGCGCTGGCCGTCGGCGGCGTTCCACGCCCATTCCCTCACGTTGCCGGCCATGTCATAGGTGCCGTAAGCGCCGAGTCCCTGGAATTGGCCCACCGGCGCCTTGGCCTCGCCGTCCATGTTGCTGTGCTTCAGGATGTCGGAGAGCTGATCCTGGCCGATCGCGCGGAACCAGTGATAGATCGTCGGCAGGCTCTTGCCCGCGAAGGCGCAATACGCGGCGGCCTCGTACCAGCTGACCCCGCCGACGGCATGATCGTCCTCGCCCTCCGGGTACGCGCCGACCTCCCAGGTGGCCGGACCGGGTCGCCCGGTGGCATCCACAAAGCGGCTCACGGCCTGGTGCCACGATATCTCGCGCCCATCGAGCAGGATCGGCGTCGGCCACCATTCCGGGTCTTGATAACCTCCTGCGGCGACGAACGCCTGGTACTGGCGGTTCGTGACTTCGTACCGATCCAGGTAGTAGGTCTCGAGCAGCACCGCGGGGAGTTCTTCGGGGGGACGTCCACCGGGGAGCGCTGCGAGCGGCCCGCCGGGGATCAGCACGGTGCCGGGGGGTCGGCTACCGACCGGGTCGAGAGGCAGGCCCTGTGCGAGCGCGCCGATGGCGCCGCCGGAGAACGGGGCACCCTCGAACGGCTCGTAGCCCGCTTTGGTGATCCGCCATCGCATCATCGCATACGGGGTCCGCACCGTCATGGGGGTGACGCCGAGCCGCTCCCATTGGGCGTCGGGCGTGTCGTAGCCCTTGACCGACACCTCGGCACCCGCCGGCTCCGTGTTCACCGGGACGGGCAGCGTGATCCGGTCTACGAGCCGTTTCAGCTCCGGGTCGCCGGGCCGGTAGCGCTCCGCCCGGAGCGCGGTTTGGTACGCCTCGTAGAGGCTGCCGGTTTCCGTGAGGCGCGTGATCTCCTCGATCGCTTCGCGCTCCGCCCACCGCGGGCCGGCGCCACGCGACCACCACCAACCCGCGGCACCGAGCGCGAGCACGCTGGCGGCCAGCGTGGCGGCCACCGCTGGCCGGCGGAGTGACGCGGCCAGCCCCGGCCCGGTACCGGCGCGCCGGCTCTCGTACCGGCGCAGCTCCTGCGCCAGCGCCGCGGTGGAGGGGAATCGTGCTGCGGGATCCTTCTCGATGCAGCGAGCCATGATGCGCTCGAGCGCGCCCGGTGCATCCGGACGCAGCCCCTTCAACGGCGGCGGTGGATGGAGCAGGATCGCACTGAGGATCGCTCCGAGCGACGGACCATCGAACGGCGGTTTGCCACCGAGCATCTCGTAGAGCACCACGCCGAACGCGAACTGATCCGAGCGGTAGTCCAGCTCGCCCCCCGAGCACTGCTCCGGGGACATGTAATGCGGGGTCCCGACGATCAGGCCCTTGTGCGTCTCCGTCGTGAGCGATTGTCCGGCGACCGCGGTGAGCGGCTTGGCGAGCCCGAAGTCGAGGATCTTCACCAGCCCGTCCGGCGTCACCATCACGTTCGCGGGCTTGATGTCGCGGTGGACGATGCCGGCGGCATGCGCCTTCGCCAAGCCGTCGGCGATCTGTTTGGCGTACCCCACGGCCTGGTCGATCGGGAGAGGCCCGTCCGCGATCAGGTCGCGCAGTGTGCGCCCCTCGACCAGCTCCATCGCGATGTACGTCGTCCCCTCGTGTTCGGCGATGTCGTGGATAGTGACGATGTTGGGGTGGTTGAGCGACGACGCGGTGCGCGCCTCGCGCTCGAAGCGGGAGAGGAGACCCGGATCGTCGGCGAGCTCATGCGGGAGGACCTTGATGGCGACGTCGCGGCGCAGCTTGAGGTGGCGCGCGCGATGCACTTCGCCCATGCCGCCGGCCCCGAGCGGCTGGAGGATCTCGTAGGGGCCGAGGCGCGCTCCGGGGCCTAGTGGCATGCGGGTTCCTTGGTTCGGGCTCCAGGGGCACGCGGGGTGGCGGCGCGCGCGTCGTGAGGCAGAGAGTAGGGCTGGGGCGGGGCGGCGTCAATCGGTTCCGGCGGTCACCGCCGGGACAGCTTCACCCAGACCCCTCCGGCGGGCCGCAGCGTGATCGTCGGAAACGGCGTTACGGGGCGGCTCTCCAGCCACGTCAACCGGAACTTGCGGGCAATCGTCGCCAGGAGCAGCACGGACTCCATCATCGCGAAGCTCTTCCCGATGCAGAGCCGGGGACCGCCGCCGAACGGATGATAGACGAACTTGGGCAGGCGTTGCTCGAGCCCGTTCATCCAGCGATCCGGATCGAAGGTGTCCGGGCGCTCGAAATAGCGCGGATCCCGGTGCAGGACCCACGGGCTCATGAACAGCGTCGTGCCCGCGGGCACGTCGTAGCCACCGATCTCGCAGGCCTCGACGGCTTCGCGACCGATGACGTGGGCCGGCGGGTACAGCCGCATCGCCTCTTGCACGACCGCCTCGGTGTAGCGTAGCTCCGACTGCTGCTCCGGCGTCGGCGCCCCGCGCGCGAGCACGTGGTCGACCTCTTCCACCAGCCTTGCTTCGACGGCCGGATGCCGGGACAGCAGGTAGAACGTCCACGAGAGGGTGAGGGCAGTGGTCTCATGGCCGGCGAGCAGCAGTGTCACCGCTTCATCCCGCAGCTGCCGCTCGGACATGCCGCGACCGTCTTCGTCGCGGGCGAGCGACAGGATGGACAGCAGGTCGTCGCCTCCCGGCGGCTTCGCCCCGTGCTCGCGGATGATCCGGTACACCAGCCGGTCCAGGCGGCGCACGGCGCGGCGGTACCGCAGGTTGCCGGGAATCGGGATGGCGTCGGGGATGCGGAACGGCCGGCGGAAGCGCACCGCGATCTCCTCGGTGGCCGCATCGAACGCGCGGCCCACTTCCACCACGTCCTCTGCGACGTCGGCGTCGAACAGCACGCGAGCCACGATCTCGAGGGTAAGGCCCATGATGGCCTGGTGAGCGTCCCGGACCTCACCATCACGCCACGTATCGAGCATCCGCTCAGTGTAGTCGATCATCACGCGCCCATACCCGGCGATGCGATCGCGGTGGAACGCCGGCTGGGCCAGTCGCCGCTGCCGCAGCCAGAAGTCGCCTTCGCTCGTCAGCAATCCCTTGCCGAAGATGGCCGGGACGTGCCGCCAGAACCATGTGTGCTTGATGAAGTTCCGGTGGTGCTTGACGAAGACGTATTCGAGGTGGTCGGGGTGGTTGAGCAGGTACGCGCGGCGCGTGCCGAGCCGCAGGCCGACCACGTCGCCGTACTCGCGGGCGCATCGCGTCAGGAACCCCAGGAGGTCGGCGCCGAACTCCGGGAGGTTGCCGACCAGGAAGCGCGCGGGCGGTCCGGGCGGGTAGGTGGGCACGGAAGAAACTCATGCCGGGGAAGGCCCGAGCGCAACGGGGCGGCCGCTTCGGACAGGGGAATGGGACTATCCATCGTGGGGAGGTCCAGGGAGACGTATTGCCGCCGCCGCTCCACGGGGTTGTACGTCGGGTACTCCAGCCGGCGGAATTCCGGCATGTCCGAGCCCGGAGCCGGTCCCATGGTCTCCTGCGGATAGAGACACCATGGTCCGCTCGGCGACGACGCCGGTCACGACGATGGGTGTCGGGTCCGGTCTGGGCCGGAGCCTCATGACGACGTCCCACGTGCCGACCCGACGCATCAGCTGCCGCGCCTCGGGGCCGGGTTCGAGCATGCGATCGTTCGCCGAGCGAGGCGGTTCCTCCCGGACGGATGGGCAGGCACCGATGTCGCGCCAACGACCGTCACTAGATTGTCGGCATGACTGGTGATCGCTTCCAGCTCGTCGGTGGGAACCCGGCGCTGGACTTCCTGAATACCGTCCACAACTGGACGGTGGCCGAGCCCGAGGACCGCCTGCCGGCGTTCCGCGACGCGCTGCGGTTCGGGGAGGCGGCCGGCATCCTCTCGCGGAGCGAGGCCAGACGGCTGCGGACACGCCCCACGAAGGGAGAGCTTTCCCGGCTGTGGGAGCTGCGCGCCCGGCTGGAGCGGATCTTTCGCGCCCTGGTCTCGGCTAAGGCGCCGCCGCCCGGGGATCTCGAGATGCTGGACCGTGACGGAGCCGCGGCCGCGCGTGCCGCTCGGCTGCGCCGAGCGGGCCGTCAGCTGACCCGGGCCATCGACGTGGACACCGCCGGCGCGGCGGCGCTGCGCTGGCGGATCGTCGAGGCGGCTGTCGTGCTGCTCACGTCCGCGCAGCTGGAACGGGTCAAAGCGTGCCCGAACTGCGGCTGGTTCTTTCTCGACACCAGCAAGAACCGCTCGCGGCGCTGGTGCAGCATGGCCATGTGCGGCACCAATGCGAAGGCCCACGCCTACTACTGGCGCCACAACCGCCGGTAGCAGCCGTGGTAGTCCTCCTCTCACTGTGCTCGGCCGTGGCGTACGGTCTGTCGGACTTCGTCGGCGGCCTGGTCACCCGGCGGGCGAGCGTGTGGGCGGTGGCGGCCACGAGCCAGGCCACGGCCGCCGTCTTGGCGATCGGCTTGGCGGCGACCAATCCCGCGCACCCTACGGTCGGGGATTTGTCGTGGGGAGCGCTCGCCGGCCTCGGAGCGGGAGCCGGCAACGTCTTCATCTACCAGGGACTCGCGCGTGGCCGCATGGCCGTCGTGGCGCCCCTCTCGGCGATCGTCGCCGCCTCGGTGCCCATGCTCGTCGGGTGCCTCACCGGCGAGCGGCTGGGCGCCCTCCCGGTGGTCGGCGTGCTGACGGCACTGCCGGCGATCTGGCTGGTGTCCACATCCGGTAACGGGCTACTTCACGCCGACCGCGCCGACGTGGTCCACGGGCTGCTCGCGGGCCTCGGCTTCGGCGTGCAGTTCTCCGCCCTCGGCCAGGTGCACGAACAGGCGGGCCTCACCGCGCTGGCGCTCAGCCAGGTGGTCTCGGTGGTGGCCATCGTGACCGGCGCCGTGGCGATTTCCGCTCAATGGATTCCGCGTGACCGCTACGGCCGCCTCGGCGCCGTGGCGGGACTGCTCGCCGGCACCGCCACCATATGCTTCCAGCTCGCCGTGCAACGGGGACTGCTGACCATCGCGGGCGTCGTCGCGTCGCTGTACCCCGCCGTGACGGTGCTGCTCGCCGCATCGATCCTGCGGGAAGGGATCGACCGCACGCAGGGAGTGGGGCTGGCGCTCGCCGCCGCGGCGGTCGTGTTGATCGCTTCGGGGTGAGGCGGCGCGGCTGCTGTAGAGGCGAGCTGGTACACGCGGTCGAGCGTTCGATCGGGTATGTCACCGCGGCGGACACAGAGGGCACAGAGAAAAGCGTTGGCTGAAGGCGCGGCACTAGCGCCCTCGCAGCGCGCCACACCAGATTCCTCCCAGCCGCGTGTGAATCGTTACCCAGGGAGTCTACATGTCCATGCGATCCGTCAGTGTCGGCGTGACTCTTGTCGTGATCTCCGGTATCGTTTCGCAAGCCCAAGCCCAGTCTCCGCTGACCCCGCAGCTCGAGTCCCGCATCACCGCCATCGACTCGCAGGTGATCGCCTGGCGCCGAGACATCCACCAGCATCCGGAGCTGGGCAACCGCGAGGTCCGCACCGCCAAGCTCGTGGCGGATCACCTGCGGTCCCTCGGCATCGACGTGCAAACCGAGGTGGCGCACACCGGGGTGGTGGGGATCCTGCGGGGCGGCCGCCCCGGGCCGGTCGTGTTGCTGCGCGCCGACATGGACGGCCTGCCCGTCACCGAACGGGTCGACCTCCCGTTCGCGTCCAAGGTCACGACGGAGTACGACGGCCAGCAGGTGGGAGTGATGCACGCGTGCGGTCACGACACGCACGTGGCGATCCTCATGGGCACCGCCACGGTGCTGGCCGGGATGCGGGACGACCTATCCGGCACGGTCAAGTTCATGTTCCAGCCCGCCGAGGAGGGCGCGCCCGAGGGCGAGGACGGCGGCGCCGAGCTGATGGTGCGCGAGGGGATCCTCACCAACCCGGACGTGGACGCGGCGTTCGCCCTGCACATTTGGTCCAAGGGCGAGGTGGGCAACATCTTCTACACGCCCGGCGGGACCTTCGCGAGCGCCGACGCCTTCCGCATCCTCGTGCACGGCACACAGACGCACGGCGGCTACCCGTGGAACGGCACGGACCCGATCGTCATCTCCGCACAGATCATCACTGCGCTCCAGACGATCGTCAGCCGCGAGATGAAGCTCATCGACGCCGCGTCCGTGGTGACGGTGGGGATGATCCGAGGCGGGGTCCGCTCGAACATCATCCCGGAGCAGGTGGAGATGGTGGGGACGATCCGCGCGCTCGTTCCCGAGCACCGCCAGAAAATCCACGAGCGCGTGCGCGCGCTCGCCACCGGGATCGCCGAGAGCATGGGTGGCACGGCGGAGGTGACGGTGCCGGTAGGCCTGGGCTATCCGGTCACGTACAACGATCGCGACCTGACCGCCGACATGGTGCCCGTCCTCGAGGCCGTGGCGGGGGCGGAGCGCGTCGTGCTGACGCCGGCGGAGACCGGTGCTGAGGACTTCGCGTTCGTGGCGGACCAGGTCCCGGGCTTCTACATCCAGCTGGGCGGCCGGCCCGCGGACGTGGCGGAGGAGGACGCCGCCGACCATCACACGCCCGATTTCTTCATCGACGACAGCGGGCTGGGGCTGGGCGTGCGGGTGATGACCGCGATGGCGTTGCGCTACCTCGAGACGCACCGGTGAGGAGCGTACGCCGCGGAAGGCTGCAACTTGCCGCCGAGGAGGGTGTCTCACGGGCATGCAGTCCCTCGTGCAATCATTGCTCCACTGGCCCGTGCTCCCTGGCCTTGTGCTTCGCGAGCGGGGCTATACGCCCGGCGGCACCATCGAACGGCATTGCCATCGGCATACGACGCTGATCCTGGTGCTGGAAGGAGAGCTTCAGGAGGAGTGCGAAGGACGGCTCCTCCCTCGGAGGCCGGGCGAGCTCCATCTCCTTCCCGCAGGGTTGCCACACACCACGACCGCCCACCGCGCCGGGGCCCGCGTCTTCCTGGTGGGACTGTACGACGACTGGCTGAACCGGTCCCCCGAGCGGCGGCTCGCCGTGTCCCAACCAGCCGGCAGTCCCAGCGGGACGAGACCCGCGCAGCTCGGACGGCGGATGTACGAGGAGTTCAGAGCCCGTGATGCAGCGGCAGCTCTCTCGATCGAGGGGCTGGTGCTGCAGACGCTCGGTATCCTCCTGCAAACACGGTCGAGACCGCCGTCGAACGACGTCCCCCCGTGGCTCGCCTCGGTGCGAGATCGGCTGCGCGAAGAGTTCGTGAACCCGCCTCCCATCTCTCACCTCGCCGCACGCGCCGGTGTGAGCACCGGCTATCTCCATCGGGCGTTCCGGGCGCGTTTTCACTGTACGCCGGGAGACTACGTGCGGCGAAAGCGCATCGAGTACGTGAAGCGGGCGCTTCGCCGGTCTCGCGAGCCTATCTCCCGGATCGCATACGCCGCGGGCTTCGGCGATCAAGCCCACCTCACGCGCAGCTTTCGCGCGCTGGTTGGCGTCACGCCCGGAGCCTTTCGCCGGCTCCACGGTCTGGCCGAGGCCGAGGTCGCTTCGATTCAAGAAAGGTGACCTGCGTGCAAGCCGCCCCCCGCTCCACCCCGTAGGTTCTCGCCGAGGAAAGCCGTCGAGGGCCGACGCGGCCTCGAGGTTCGCCGCTCGCTCGACCGAGAGGCCCACATGCCCGCTGTACTGCATCTCGCCCATGCCGCGACGCGGAAGCCCGGTGCCGCGGCTTGCATGCTCTTCCTCGCTATGGCGTGCAGTGGCAACGACGCCTCCGGCCAGGCCGGTTTCACCGTGCGCGATTCGCTGGGGATCAGCATCCACGAATCCGCCACTCTCGGGCCGCGGGTGACGGCAACGGAGGAGCTGCGCCTCGGAGCGGTCAACGGTCCTCCCGCAACCACCTTCTTTCAGGTCGCCGACGCCCGCCTGGGTTCCGACGGCACGCTGTTCGTCCTGGACGGCGGTGACAACCTCGTCAAAGTGTTCGACCGATCCGGAACGCCGCTCGTGGCGATGGGCGGCACGGGCGAAGGTCCCGCCGAGTTCGCCGCGGCGTGGAATCTGGAGGTACGCGGCGACACGATCCTGGTGCTCGACAGGAACCTCCGGCGGATCGTCACGTTCGGAAGCCGCGGCGCGTTGCTCGACACCCGCCGCATCGGGTTCTCCGTGTCCGAGCACGGTTTCCCGGTCGCCCTGGTGTCCCGTCCCAACGGCCGGTTGCTCATCGAGGGGGCATCGGGATGTGCGCTCCCGCGCGGGCCCGGTGACAACCGGTGGGGTATCTATGCGTTCGGCGCGGACGGTGCGGTCGATGACACGTTGATGCGCGCGTCGATCGGGAACGCGCTACCGGTCTACACGAGCGGGCCACGCATCTCGTGCACCGTCGTGGCGTGGCCGTTCCGGCCCGGGCCCACGATAGCCTTCGATCCCGCGGGAGGAGCGGTCACGTCGCCCGCCGACGTCTTCGAGATCCGTCGGTTGGACGCATCGCTCGCACGCGTGATTGCCGTCACGAGGTGGGCGGTTCCCCTCCGCCGAGTGACCGCGGCGGACCGGCGTGGCTTTCTCGATCACCTGGGCGCCCGCGAGCTCTCCCTGGACCTTCGCCGGGCCGCCGAGCGCGCGGTCGACAGTATCGGCTATCCGGATGTGTGGCCGGCGATCGCGGCACTGAAGGTGGCCGGACGGGGCAGCGTTTGGGCGTTGCGAGCCCGCCCCATCGGTGCGGAGCAGCAGGAATGGGACATGCTGACCGACGGCCGGCACGTACGGACGGTGGTGCTGCCGGGGGGACTCCGCGTCCTGGACGTGCGTGGTGAACGGGTCGTTGGTGTCCTGATGGACGCGCTTGATGTGGAGTATGTGGCGGTGTTCAGAGCTGGCGGGTAAAGGGGGCTCGACGGTCATACCCCATTCGCCACCCGGCCTGACGCGTATCATTCTCTCCTTGATGTCATACTGCATAATCGACTGCAACAATTGCAGTTACGCTCGCGCAAAGAGCATTTCAGTAGACCGTTTCGAAGCTTCGGTCGGTTATCCACAACGCGTCGTCAGCCGCGCCGGGAGCATAGTCGATACTCGCGCCGCGCTTCAACCGACTCGCCGTCAGGCACGACGCGCGTGCTTGCCCGGACCTTTGGGAGACGCCGCGCACTCCCGTCCTCGCCACCGACCAGGCAGGTGACGCGACCGACCTCGCGCTTCTCGTAGAGCTGCCGCACGGCCACCTCGTAGCGCTGCGATCGGCGGTCATCGGGCACGCGCACCAGCAGACGGCACACCGCCGTCGCCTTCGCCCGCAGGATCACCGCACCGAGCCGCTGCACCCCGGCGGGGTTCAACGCGATCCTGCCGATCTCCTTCTTCGCATCGATCTCGAACTCGCACGGATGCGGGCGCAGCGCCTGCGCGAGCCACAGCGGCATCTCCAACGAGACGCGACTTCGCTCGGGAAGCCTGGCGATTGCCTCGATCTCGAAGCGGCGGCCGCGATCGAACGCGCCTGCGATCAGGAAGGGAAGCTTATAGAAGCCGGGAGGCGCTCCAGACGAAGGCGGGCCCGGCACCACGTCGAAGTTCCTCCAGACGTCAACGAGCACGCATCGGGCCGTGGCGGGACGGTGCGACGCTCCGTACCTCCCTATGTGCGCCCAATCACAGCCGTGCTTCTCCGAGCCGGTTATGAATGGCCATCACCGCCATCCGGTTCGTTGCGCGGCCGGGCGCCTGATTTCCGAACGTCCGGCCGTCGAAACCGATAAGGGGAAGGAGCATCCGATGCGCCAATCGAACATTATCGTCGCCTGTGGGATCATGGCAGTGACCGCCGTGGGCACCGCCGATCTCCAAGCTCAGCGACCCGACATCCGCTTCGGCCCGCAACTCAGCCTGGCCGAGGACGCGGATGTGGGGATTGGCGGCCGGTTGGAGATCGGGCTGCCGCGGGCGCCCGTATCGATCTGGGGGTCGTTCGACCTGTTCTTCCCGGACGGGCCGGCCGATTACTGGGAGTTCAACGCCAACGCCTCGTACGACTTCCACCTCCCCACCACGCCCACCGTCGTGCCGTACGCGGGCGGGGGGCTCAACATCGCGCACATCTCAGTAGGTCCCGCCGATGACACGGACGCCGGTCTCAACCTCCTCGGCGGGGTCCGCTTCCCCCTGCCAAGCGTGATGCCGTTCTTCGAGCTACGGATCGAGTTGGGCGGCGGCGAGATGTTCGTTGCGACGGGGGGCGTCCTGTTCTGAGCGGTCGGGACGTCGGGCGTCGACCGTCCGGAGGCGCGACGCGAAGCGCGGACATCTCGGCGGCGTGTCCCGGCGGCGGCTCCTCACTGCGCCAGCGTGCGGCACACCTGTGCGGTCGTTTTGTCCGCTGGGAGACCGACCTGCCCGCCGACTTGCGCGGATACTGAACGATCCGAGGCCGCCGGCCAGGACACAACCCTACCCGGCCACCTCCGGCACCGCGGTCCCGCCGGGCCGGTTCACGCAGTGCTCGGCGAACAGCCGCCACCGTCCCTCGGCCCAGATCCAGATCTGGCCGCACGTCTGGTCGTCCCGCACCGGCGCGCCCTGATAGCGCCCGGTGCCCCGCCAGCGACTGCTGACCCGCGCCACCGGGCCGGCCAGCGCGATCTCCACCTCGGAGCGATCCATCTCAACCAGCACGTAGCTCGTATCGCTCAGGAACGCGAGGGACTCCGACCGGGAGGTCAGACGCCCCGTGGATGTGAAGTAGACGTAGTCGGGCGCCAGCAGACGGGCGGCGGTCGTCGTGTCTTTGGCGAGCCACGCCGCATCGTAGGTGCGTACTAGCTCCCGAATCGCGTTCACGGCGGCAGCGCCGCTCGGCGGAGCCGGCGCGGCGTTACAGCTCGCGGCGGACAGCAGTGTGACCGTGGCGGCGAAGCGACGGAGAAGCATACCCGTGGCCGTCACTGCGCCAGCGTGCGGCACGCATGTGCGGTCGCTTCGTCCACCGGGAACATGCATTCGATCCGCAATTCGTCAATCGTGACGTCGCGCGGGGTTCCGAACGTCGTGAGCGCCGAGAAGAAGCGCAACTCCTGGTCACCCTTGCGGAACACCGACGTCAGCAGCGGTGGAGGCGTCGCGCCCGGCTCCCGCGTGCGCCACCGGGCCGGCACGCCAGGATAGGCCAGCACCTCGTCGAGCAGCGCCCGGGCCTTCGTGTCGGCCGGCGCCGCGGCCACTTCGTTGTGCAGATGGCGGATCACGTCACCCGCGATCTCCTCCCAGTTCGCCAGGACCGCACGCATCCCCTCCGGATCGAAGATCTGCCGCATCACGTTGGTGTGCGCGCTGGCCCCGTCGCGGAGCCAACCGAAGACACGCGGCAACGCGCGATTCGTCAGCAGCACGTCCCAATGCCGGTTCATGACCATCGCCGGATAGGGCTCGTGGTGCTCGAGCATGAGCTCGATGGCCCGCCGGACCGCCGCCATCTCAGGCGTCGCGAGATCCGTCTCGCGGTACATCGGCGCGTACCCCGCCGCGACCAGCAGCGCGTTGCGCTCGCGCAGGGGGATGTCCAGCGCCTCGGCCAGCCGCGCGACCATGTCGCGACTCGGCTGCGCCTTTCCCGTCTCCACATGGCTCAGGTGCCGCGCCGACACGTCCGCTTCCAGCGCGAGCGCGAGCTGGCTCATCCGCCGCACCGCGCGCCACTCCCGCAGGAGCACGCCCACGTGGACGGAGGGCGCGGGCGGTGGCGGCGAGCGCGAATCGGTGGTGCGCACTCGGGAATCATACGGCGCAACCGCCAAAAGGCCATGACCTCAGAGGTCATTGCTCGCATGCTCATGCTCGCGTATTCATCGCCGTTCAACTGTCATGCAGGACCCTGGACCGGAGATGACGCCATGCAGCGCAGACAGTTCGTCGCAGCGACGGCCGGCGCGTTTGCCGCCGGCGTGCTCACCGGGTGCAATTCCCGCGCGGTACGCGGTGGCGCGTCGGCGGGAGCGGCGACCGCGCCGCTGGATGCCGCGGCGTTCCACGCCACACGACGCTTCGCCGAGACGTCCTTCGGAAGGATCGCCTACGTCGAGCGGGGCGCCGGGGAGGCCGCGCTCTTCCTGCACGGCCTTCCGCTGAACGCGTTCCAGTGGCGCGGCGCGCTCGACCGGTTGTCGCCGCATCGGCGCTGCGTCGCGCCGGACTTCCTCGGGCTGGGCTACACCGACGTCGCCGACGGCCAGAGCGTGGCACCCGCCGCCCAGGTCGCCATGCTCGTGGCGCTGCTGGACACCCTCGCGATCCCGACCGTCGACCTCGTCGCGAACGACAGCGGCGGCGCCGTGGCACAGCTCTTCGTCGTACGGCACCCGGAACATGTCCGCACGCTGCTGCTGACGAACTGCGACGCGGAGAACGACAGTCCGCCCCCGGCCCTCCTCCCCGTCATCGAGCTGGCGAAGGCCGGCACGTTCGCCGACCAATGGCTCGGTACCTGGCTCGCCGACAAGGCTCTCGCGCGCTCGCCGGAGGGGATCGGCGGGAGGACGTACGCCGATCCGGCCCATCCGACCGACGAAGCGATCGAGTACTACTTCGCGCCGCTCGTCGCCTCACCGCGCCGCAAGGACCTCGTGCACGCGTACGTCATCGCGCTCGAGGAGAACCCGCTGGCCGGCATCGCGCCGGCACTCCAGCGCTGCACCGTGCCCACGCGGATCGTGTGGGGCACCGGGGACACGATCTTCTCGGCGGAGAGCCCGGACTATCTGGATCGGACGTTCGGTGATTCGCGCGGCGTGCGGCGGCTCCCGGGGAGGAAGCTGTTCTGGCCGGAAGAGCTCCCGGGCGTGGTGGCCGAGGAGGCGCGCCGGTTGTGGAGCATCACGTGAGGCCGGACGCTTTCTCTCCGTGCGGTCATTTCGCGCGGTGGTGCTATTCGCCGTTGCCCGGTCGGTCCAGCGCCTCCCGGACCGTTTGCGCCAGCTCTTCGAGGGTCCACGGCTTCGTCACCACCCGGACGCCGGCCGGTACCTCGAGCGTGCGATCGGGGCGCTCCTGATACCCGCTCGACAGGAGGAAGCGGACCTCGGGGTGGTGTCGCTTGATCATCTCGTACACCTGCGCGCCGGTGAGGCCGGGCATCACCATGTCCGAGATCACGAGATCGATCTCCGCCTGCCGCGCCCGGAAGAGGGCGAGCCCCTCCGTCCCGTCGCGCGCCACCAACACGCGGTACCCGAGGTGCTCGAGGACGCGTCTCCCCGTGCGTCGCAGGCTCTCGTCGTCCTCGATCACCAGGATGGTGGCGCTCCCTCCCGGGAGCTTGGCCGCCGGGGAAGCCGCGCGGCGCTGCTGGGATTCCCGCGCGCTCTTGGGGAAGTAGAGGTGCACCGTCGTCCCGCGCCCCGGTTCACTCACGAGGTCGATGAAGCCGCGCTGCTGCTTCACCAGGCCGTAGACCATGGAGAGTCCCAGGCCCGTGCCGACGCCGGGCGGCTTGGTGGTGAAAAACGGCTCGAAGGCCCTCGTCCGGGTGCGATCGTCCATCCCGACACCCGTATCGTGCACCGAGAGCCGGATGAACGCTCCCGGGGTCAACCACGGCGAGCGGGCCGGCGTGTCGCGCTCGACCACCGCCGGGCTCACGTCGATCCGCACCGTCCCGCCGGCGGGCATCGCATCGCGGGCGTTGGTCGCCAGGTTCAGGATCATCTGTTCCACCGCGCCGTGATCGCACAGCGCCGTGGTGTCCGCCGCCGCGTGCACCTCCAGTGCGATGTGCGGCGGAATCACGTGCCGCAGCATCCCCTCCAGGCCGGTCACGAGGTCGCCGAGGTCGATCGGGGTGATGTTGAGATCGGCGTTCCGGGCGAAGCCCAGCAGCTTGCGAATCATCACCGCGCCGCGTTTGGCGGCCGCCCGCAGCTCCGTGAGATCGCCGCGCGCCTCGCCCGCCTCGGCGTCCAGGGCGGACGCGATCAGCTCGGCGTTCGCCATGATGACCGACAGGATGTTGTTGAAGTCGTGGGCGATCCCGCCGGTCATCCGTCCCACGGCCTCCATCTTCTGCGCCTGGCGGAGCTGGGCTTCCAGCTCTCGGCGCTTCTCGTCCGCCTTTTTTCGTTCGCTGATGTCCTCCACCGCGGCGCACCAGCACGGACGACCCTCGAACTGGACGGGCGTCAGGCTCAGGAGCGCATCGTAGGACGAGCCGTCCTTGCGCCGGAACCGCACCTCCTCCCGCCGCACGAACCCCTGCTCCCGGGCGATGCCCAGGACCCGCTCCCGTTCGGCGGCGCTGGCGTACAGCCGTGACACGTTCCCGAGCTGGAGGATGTCCTCTCGCGTGTAGCCGCCGGGCTCTCGGATCGCGTTGTTGAAGGCCAGCAGGTTGCCTTCCATGTCGGCCACGCCGAGGCCGAAGGGAGCGTGCTCGAACAGCGCGCGGTATTCCGCGCGCTCCGCCTCGGTGGGGCCCGCGGCGTCCCGGAAATGGACCACCACGGCCGCAACGCCGCGCGCGGGAAGACGACTCACCAGCGTAACGGCGAGGGTCCGGAAGCCGCCGTCGCGGCGGACGACGTCCACGGTCAGCCCGACGCCCTCGCCCGGCTGCGCCAGGCAGCGGCCGAACGCTTCCCGGGCGGCGGGGAGGTCCTCCGGGCGGCACAGATCGAAGCCGAGCCGGCCCACCAACTCCGCCGGCGGGTAGCCGAGGAAGCGCTCGGACGCAGCATTGGCATAGAGGATGTGGCCCTGGCCGTCGGCCAGCAGCATGCCCTCGTCGCTGTCTTCGACCAGTGCCTCGAGCGCAGCCACTGCCGGCCCCCGGGGTGTTGCCGACCGGCGTTTCCCGCGCGCCGCGGCAAGCGAATCCGCCCGACCTGGCTCCCAACTCACGTCGGACGGCGGCGAGGATGTTGGATGAGCCCGCCGACTCGGCATGGACCTCCCATCGACGAAGCGAGATCGGCCGCGGGATGCGGCCGAGCGCTGCGCCGCCTTCATCCAATATTCAGCACGGTGGCGCCCGCGGATAGGGCGGTGTGGCGGGGCGACGCCGCCGGGGCTTCCTCCGGAGCCGCTTCGCGCCTTAGGAAGGCCTCAGCACGTCCGATGGAGCGTCCATTTCAGCGAGCGGATACACGTCGTAACGGGCGTAGTTGTACACGGGCGCCGTTGCGAGCAGGCGTTCCAACTCCTCGTTCGAGTCGACATCGTAGATCCACGCGCCGCCGTGCTTGCCGACGATGTGATAGCGCGTGACGAGCTTACCCCGCTCCTTGATGGTCTTCGCATACTCCGGCATCCGTAGTACCGCCTGCATCATCTCGGACCCCAACCGGAGGATCTCGAGTTCCCAGATCACGAGGAATTTCATGCGCGGCTCTCCTTGCTTCGCGTCGGCCATGCACGCGCGGAGCATCCGTGCAGCGCCTTTCGCGGTTCACCTTGCTCAATGCCCGGGGCGGAAGTTGAACCCGCACGGCGGTTGCACGCCAGAGGAACTCGGCGGCTAGTGGCCTGTATCAATGAAGCGTTTAGTATTAGATTGG